>Ga0306920_100016373_pt1 | contig 10211 bp, 9 predicted proteins | sample flu12Cox44000170_FD_204666 | JGI IMG/M metagenome (GOLD analysis project Ga0306920, IMG submission 204666) | Lab enrichment of tropical soil microbial communities from Luquillo Experimental Forest, Puerto Rico - flux4day.12C.oxic.44.000.170 (v2)... | ecosystem: Environmental > Terrestrial >...
GCGAGCAGCGCCCGCACGTCCTCGGCCGACACCTTGCGCGGCACGGTGATCGACATCGCCGCGACTTCCTGCGCGACGAAATCGGTCTTGGCGCGATCGAATCCGACCTCGAGCAGCCGCTGCGGGATCGGAAAGCCGCGCAGCGTGGCGGCGAGGCGATCCGCACCATCGCCGCCGAGCGCGGCCGCGAGCCGCGCCTGCGCCTCCGGCGCCGCCGCCAGGTTGAAACGCGTGACGTGGGGCAGGATGATCGCATGGGTCTCGGCGTGCGGCAGGCCGAGGCCGCCCAGCACGTGCGCGAGCTTGTGCTGCAGCCCGGTGCCGGAAGCGAGCACGACGCCGGCGAGCCAGGCGGCGACGAGGCATTCCGCGCGCGCCTCGCGGTCGCCGCTGTTCGCGAGGACGCGCGGCAAATGGGTGGCGAAGCGGTGCGCCGCGTCGCCCGCGAGCGCCATCAGGAACGGCGTGCGGTCGCCGACCCATAGCGCCTCGACGCAATGGGCGATGCCGTTCATGCCGCTCGCGGCACTCACCGCCGCCGGCAGCCCGAGCGTGAGCTCGGGGTCGTAGACGATGGTGCGCGGCAGCACGCGGACATCCTTGCCGGTGAGCTTGCGCTCGCCCTCGCTCATTCCCCAGATCGCGGTCGCTTCCGATCCGGAATAGGTGGTCGGCACCGCGAGGATCGGCAGGCCGAGATCGCGCGCGATGATCTTGGCAAGCCCGATGGCGGCGCCGCCGCCGACCGCGACGAGGCCATCGGCGCCGCGCGCGGCCGCGACCCCCGCCTCCGCCACCGGCTTCGGGACGTGGAGCGAGGCCTGCGCATGCAGCCCCGCCGCCCGCGCGCCCAGAATTTCGACCAGCCGGCCGCCGAGGCGGGCACCGCTGCCGGGCGTGGCGATCACCAGCGCGCGGTTCAAGCCGAGCCGCGCGGCTTCGTCGGCGACGCGCGCGATTGCGCCCGGCGCGAACACGACGCGCTGCGCCGGCAGGTCATGAACGAAGGAAATCATGCCGACCCATGTTCGCGCGGAAAGCCGTTACTCCTCCGCCCTCATTCCCGCGCATAGCGCGTCGTTAAGGGCTTTCACGCGATCGGCGATCTGGGTCCCCGCAACGGGGTCCCCGCGACGCGGGCGTCGCGGGGTGCCCCTCGCGGGGACGAGCGGCCGTTACATGCGCATCCAACCCGGGGTGCGCTCTAGTGCGCCCCGGTATCCTCGCGCCAGATTCCAAGCGCTTCCTGCGCCGGGCGATCGGAGATCGAGAACAGTACCGATTCCTTCCCCACCCGATGGGAGTAATGCTTCCATGGCGGCACCACGAAGACGTCGTTCGGGCCCCATTCGAGCACCTTGCCGTCGACCGTGGTGGTGCCCTCCCCCTCGGCGCAGACGAAGATGGTGCCGTCGGTGGCGCGGTATTTCTCGCCCTTGAAGCCCTTGGGGAAGAGCGCGAGGTTCGCGCCCATGGTCGGCAGCACCGGGCCGCCGTTGATCGGGTTGGCATAGCGCACGCGCGCGCCATGGCACTTGTCGACGTCGCCCGCCTTCATCATGCGCTCGATGATCGGCCGCGTGCGCGCGTAGGTGTAATTGATAACGGGGCTGCGATTGAGCGCCGCCGGCGCGCCGTCGGGCAGCACGCCCGAGGCGTAGAAGCTCAGCGAATCCCCGTCCGCCCGGCTCGTCGGCTGGGTCGCGGTGGCGAACTGCTCGGCGAACGAGGTCTCGAAGAAATTGACCTGGGGAAAATCGAGCACGTCGAGCCAAAGCATGGGCTTCTTGGAGGTGTTGCCGTGGTCGTGCGGCGCCCAGTTGGCGGTGATGACGAAGTCGCCGGGCGACATATAGGCCTTCTCGCCCTCGACCGCGGTATAGGCGCCCTCGCCGTCGAGCACGAAGCGGATGGCCGAGGAGACGTGGCGGTGCGCGGGAGCGACCTCGCCCGGGAGGATCATCTGCACGCCGGCGAACAGCGTGTTGGTGGCCTTGGATTCGCCGCGCATGCCGGGATTTTCCAGGATCAGCACACGCCGCTCGGCCTCCTCGGCGGTGATCAGCGCACCCGATTCCATCACCAGGCGCTTGATGTCGTCGTAGTGCCAGATCACCGGCGCGCAACGCGTGAGCGGTTCCTTGGTGACGACGTTCTTCATCACCTTCCACAGCGGCGTCATGTCGTGCTTGGCGATGCGCTCGTAATACGCCTGCCGCATCGCCTCGATGTTGTGCTTGGGGCCCGGGGCCTTGCTCTCGGCTCGCTTGCTGGCGGTCGCGCTTGCCATTGGCGCTCTCCCTTCGGTCGATTGGCGTCCAAATTAGAATAATCCAAAACTGAGAATTAGTATATAATGAAACTATCTCCCTTTGAAGGCCGCAATATCAGGTATTCACGTTGCCGCCGTCGACCGCGAGCGTCTGGCCGGTGACGAAATCGCTCTCTGCCGACGCCAGGAAAACCAGCGCGCCCAGCAGGTCCTGGGGATGCTCGTCGCGCCGCAGCGAGCGCGACTGCACGGCGCGCTCGCGCGCGGTCTCGACGTGACCGGGATTCTCGCGCATCACCGTGTCGCTCAAGGTGAAACCCGGCGCCAGCGTGTTGACGCGGACGCCGTGCTCGCCGAGCTCGCGCGCGAGCGCGCGCGTGAACGCCATGATGCCGCCCTTGCTGGTGACGTAGTGCAGCATCCACGGGATGCCGCGAAAGGCGGTGCCCGAGCCGATATTGATGATCTTGCCGTAACCCTGAGCGATCATGTGCGGGGCGACATGCTTGACCATCAAAAACGGCCCGCGCAGATTGACCGCCATCACCTTGTCCCACAGCTCGGCGTCGATCTCGGTACACTTCGTCTCCTGCAGCGGCGCGAACAGCGCGGCATTGTTCACCAGCACGTCGATCTTGCCGAAGCGCTCGATGGCGGCTGCGACCAGCGCCTTGACCGAGGTTTCGTCGCTGACGTCGGCGATGGCGCTGGCCACCGAATTCGCGCCGTGCTCGGCGGCGATCTCCTGCGCCAATTCCTTGCCGTCGGCGATGTCGGCGATCATCACGCGTGCGCCCTCGGCGGCGAGCGCCCGCGAGTAATGCCGGCCGATGCCTTTCGCCCCGCCGGTGACGATCGCCGCGCGGCCGGACAGTCTCGCCATGGCCTTACTCCTTCGGGCTCACGCGGCGGATGAATTTCTCGAACTCCGCCAGCTGCTGCTTGATCATGCCGATGGCCGTCTCATCCTTGAGCGCGAGCGTCTTCTCGTCGAACTTCTGCGCGGCGAAGGTGACGATGACCTCGGGCCGGCCGAACAGGATGACGTCGACCGAGGTCAGCGATTGGCGCAGGTGATGTTGCATGCGCGAGCCGCCGAGGATGCCGCCGGCGGCCGACTGCAGCGCCACCGGCTTGTCCTTGAACGGCTGCTCCTTCATGCGCGACACCCAATCGATCGCATTCTTCAGACCGCCGGGAATCGACCAATTGTACTCGGGCGACACGATGATCAGCCCATCGGCGCTGCGGATGGCGTCCGCCCAGGTGTTCACGTCGGCCGGGAAGCCGGTCGAGTTCTGGATGTCGAAATTGTAGATCGGAAAGGTCTCGAACGGCGGCGCGGGGCGAAGCTTCATTGCGGGCGGCGCCAACGCCGGCAAGGTGCGCGCGAGCGCCGCGTTGTAGGAGCCTTTGCGCAACGAGCCGCAGATCACCAGCACATCGAGTTGCTTGTCAGCCACGATTCACCCCCCTCGCGGCGCGCGGGCGCCGATGCAATGCGAATTGATAACGAAAGATCGGCTGCGGACAAGGCACGAAAGACTTTGGCACTCACTCGGGCCGCCGACGCGGTCCGCTCCCTCTCCCACTGGGAGAGGGATGGGGTGAGGGGTTATGGTCTCTCGATAAGCCGGTAACCCCCTCACCCCGACCCTCTCCCCAAATGGGGAGAGGGAGCATGCCGCGTTCGCGACACGGCCATCGCAAGCATGCGAGAGCGTGCGCGCTCAGCTTTTCGCGGCCACCCGCGCGATGAAGGTCGCAAACGCCGCGAGCTGCTGCTTGATGAGGCCGCGCGTGGTTTCGTCCTTGAGCTCGCCGGTCTTTTCATCGAATTTCGCCGCGCAGCCGCCGATGAAGATCTCCGGCTTGTTGAGCGTGAAGGCATCGAGAAACATCATCGACTTGCGCAGATCGTATTGCACGCGCGCGCCGCCGACGGGTCCGGGCGAAACCGATTGCAGCGCCACCGCCTTGCCGGCGAAGGGCTGGTTCGCCAGCCGCGACACCCAGTCGATCGCGTTCTTGAGGCCGCCGGGAACGCTGAAATTGTATTCGGGCGTGCAGAAAATCACCCCGTCCGCCGCGCGGATGGCGTCGGCGAGCGTGTTGACCGGCGCCGGAAAGCCGGTCGAGTTCTGGATATCGGCGTTATAGAGCGGAAAGTCGGCAAACGAGGGAGCGGGCTTGACGCTCATGCCGTCGGGGGCGAGCGACGGCAACAGCCGCTGCACCATGGCGTTGTACGAGCCTTTGCGGAGCGAGCCGCAAATCGAGACAACATTCAAAGTGGCCATGACCGATCTCCAGGCTATTGATGAAATGGGGTGGCGTTGACGCGGCGGGCTCCGTGCGGCCTCATGCCGAGGAGCGCCGATCTCCGAGCATCGCGCCTACGTCTCGTTCTCGATCGGGTTTACGAGCACGCCGACGCCCTCGATGTCGATCTCGCAGGAATCGCCCTGCTTCATCCACACCGGGTTCGGCTTGCGCGCGTGGCCGACGCCGGACGGCGTGCCGGTGAAGACGATGTCGCCGGGCTCGAGCGTCATGCCCTGCGTGATGTAGGCGATCGTCTCGGCGACCGGGAACATCATGTTGTCGGTGTTGTCGGACTGCATGACCTGCCCGTTGAGCCGCGTCTGGATTTTCAAGCCCTTGCCGCCGGCCGGCAGCTCGTCGGCGGTGACCATCCACGGGCCGAAACCGCCGGTGCGGTCGAAATTCTTACCCATGTCCCACTGCGTGGTCTTGCGCTGATATTCGCGCACCGAGCCTTCGTTGCCGCAGGAATAGCCGGCAATGCACGAATATGCGTTCGCAGCCGTGAGGTGCTTGGCCCGCTTGCCGACGACGAAGATGAGCTCGGCTTCGTAGTCGAGCGTCTCGGAGGCCTTCGGCCGGACGATCGGTTGCCCGTGCGGCACCAGCGAGGTGCGGCCGCGCATGAAGATCGTCGGGAATTTCGGGATGTTGTCGCGCTGCGAGCCTTCCTTGACATGCTCGAGATAGTTGAGGCCGAGGCAGATGACTTTGCCCGGCGCCGCCACCGGCAAACCGTAGCTGAGGCCCTTGAGCGGGCGGCGCGCGCTCGCGGGCGCGCGCTTGGCCGCCTCCTTGAGCGCGGACAGCTCGCCGTTGTTGCGGCGCAGGCATTCGCCCAGATCGCCGGGTATGGCCTTGTCGACCGCCTGCAGATCGATGACCTGATCGCCCTCGACCACGCCGAGATGCAGCGCGCCGTTGGCTTCGAAACCGACGATTTTCATGGTCGCTCCCTTACCAGTTTTCGCCGTCGTTTTAGCAACGGGAGGTAGGGTGGGCAAAGGCGTAGAGCGCAAACGTCCGATATGCGCACAGCATTGAGCGCCTTTGCCCACGCGCGGAAATTGGATACCGCACCGAACAGACGAACGCGCGCCCTAACGCCTGGGCAACGGCGAAGGCGCCGTTGCCCACCCTACGACGATAAATCACGCCGCGCGGGCGAGGAAATGCGTCCGCAGCATCTCGCGCCCGGCGCGGCCGGCTTGCAGGTCAAACGCGTTGACGACGGCGAGACGAAAGCCGCCGGGCGGCATGGCGTGGTGCTCGGGTTCCTTGTCCTCGTGAAACGTGATCTGCACGCTCGAGACGCCGGGCAGGTGCCGCACCTGTGCCGCGAGCGCGGCCGGCGGGTGGCGGTAGCGTGGGCCATGCGGCCCGAACAGCACCACGCTGTATCCATCGCGCCGGTCTTGATCGGCGAAGTCCCATCGCCGCTCCTGGTAGAGGCGCACGAGCGCATCGACCCAGCCGGCCCCGTAGAGGTCCGGCCATTGATCGCTCATGCGCAGATGCACCTCGATCATGCGACCGCCGATGGTCTCGGTGTTGAGGATGCCGGTATAGCCCTTGAGATGCCTGCGGATCCACGCGCCGCAATACGCCTCGATGCCGGGGTCGTGCGCGGCGTGCACGGTCCAATGATCGAAGGTGCCTTCCCCGCCGGGCTCTCCCGTCGCGTGGCGCCACCAGCGTGGCTCACCGTCGACGACCGCGGCGTCCGAACTGACATGGCGGCCTTCCAAGAGCGCCATCCACATCTGCCCGGGCGTGAGGCTCGCCTCGTACTCCGCCTGCGAGGAGAGCACGCGGCTCGCGACCCCCATGCCCTTGAGGTTGATGATGGGCTTGGAGAACACGGGAAAGCGCGGTGGCGGTACGCCGTGCGGTCCGGCATCGAGACCCTGGCTCAACGCGATCGCGATCTTGTCGTAGACCCAGCGATGATCCGGGTACCAAAGCCAGGCGTCGCTGTCTTCGGTCGGAATGTTCACGTCCGGCGGACAGGCGACGCGTTCGAAATACTGCCGGCGCCAAGGATCGGCTTCGCAGATCGGCATAGATGCTCAATTCGATTGGAACATCGTGTTTATAGTCCAGACCGGGCAGACTGCGCAAAGGCGCGCGCTTGGCGCGCCCTTGGCGTGCCGTGCCCACGAAGCTCGTCAATGCCGCGAAAGCTGCGTGGGCACGCTACGCTTTGCCCACCCTGCGAACAGGGCGTCAGCGGTCTTCGAACGTCAGCGCATGGATTGAAAAGTTTGCGCCGGCGTCGGTCCATGTGGCGGCGGGCGTCCATCCCGATCCGCGCGCCAGGGCCGTAAAGTATTCGAGCGTGTATTTATAGCTGTTCTCGGTGTGAATCGTCTCTCCCGCGCGGAATTCGATGCTGCGTCCGGCCACGCTGACCTTCTGACGTTTCTTGCTGACGAGATGCATCTCGATGCGGTGGCGCTCGCGATTGTAGAAAGCACAGTGGCGAAAGTTTTCGAGCTCGAAATCGCCGTTGAGCTCGCGATTGATGCGCGCGAGCAGATTGAGATTGAACTTCGCGGTCAGGCCGGCGGCGTCATTGTAAGCGGCGTTGAGGATGCTCGCGTCTTTCACCAGGTCGACCCCGATGATCAACGCTGCGCCGCGTCCCAGCATGCGCCCGGCGTGACGCAGGAACGAGGAGGCTTCATGCGGCTCGAAATTTCCGATGGTCGATCCGGGGAAGAATCCGGTATGAGCCATCCCCGCGGCCGCGGCCGGCAACGCGAACGGCTGGGTGAAATCGGCCTCGACCGGGAGCAGCGCGAGGCGCGGATAATCGCGTCGAAGCGCTTCCGCCTCCTGGACGAGCATCTGGGAGGAAATGTCGACCGGCATATAGGCCGCGATCGTCGGCGCCGCCGCCAGCAGGATCCTCACCTTTTTGCTCGAGCCGCTGCCGAATTCGATCAACGCCGAGGCCGCGGGAAAAAAGCGCGCGATGTCAGGCGCCCGCTCGCGCAGGATCTGCAGCTCGCAACGCGTCAGATAATATTCCGGCGATGCGGTGATAGCCTCGAACAGTTGCGCGCCGATCTCGTCGTAGAAGTATTTCGGGGGGAGCTGCTTGGGCCGCGCCGTCAAGCCGGCAATGACGTCGCGCGCAAACGGCGAATCCGCGTCGGCGGGTTCGTAGCGAAGCGCAGCCTGAATCTGGGCAGCCATCCTCAACTCCGGTCGTCGCGCGTCGGCACGCGCATCATTCGACATAGTCCAAAAGCCTGAGCCCGCTGAACTGCCAGCGCGCCGACGGATAGAAGAAATTGCGATAGCTCGCGCGCGCGTGGCCCGCGGGCGTCGCGTGCGAGCTTCCACGCAAGACCATCTGGTTGATCATGAACTTGCCGTTGTACTCACCGAGCGCGCCGTCTACGGCGCGGTAGCCCGGATAGGGCAAGTAAGCGCTGCGCGTCCACTGCCACACGCTGCCGAAGGCGTCATCGAGAAGATTTGCGCGCGCCGCCACTTCCCATTCCGCCTCGGTCGGCAAATGCTTGCCCGCCCAACGCGCGAAGGCCTCCGCCTCGTAGTAGCTCATATGCGCAACCGCCGCGTCCGGATCGACCGGACGCAGTCCGCCGAGCGTGAGCGAGTACCACGCGCCATCGCACTTGCGCCAATAGCCGGGCGCGTTCCAGCCTTCCGCCTCAACCGTCGCCCAGCCGTCGGAGAGCCATAACGACGGCGTCGCATAGCCGCCCTCGGCCATGAATTCGAGCCATTGCGCGTTGGTCACGAGACCGCGTCCGATGCGCGCCGGCTGCAGCAACACCTGGTGCGCCGGCCGCTCGTTGTCGAAGCAATAGCCTTCGCCCTCAAAGCCGATGCCGTGGATGCCGGAGGGCAACGCGACAAATCCGCCCGACGCGGATGACGCAGGCGGCGGACGCCAATCGGCCTCGTAGCTGGGCGCCACCGGGTTCTGCGCGAAGGCGTGCAGGATATCGGTGAGGAGCAACTCCTGATGTTGCTGCTCGTGATGGAGGCCGATCTCGAGGATGCGCGCGACCTCGGCCCATTGCGACTCATCGGCGCCGTCGAGCAACCGCTCGACCGCGGAGTCGACGTGGGCGCGAAACGCCGCGACCTGCTCGCAGTCCGGCCGCGTGATGAACCCGCGCTTGGGCCGCGCGTGGCGCGGTCCAGCCGCCACATAGTACGAGTTGAAGAGATAGGCGAAGCGTTCGTCGAAGACGCGATAGCCGGGGAGTTGAGGCAGCAAGAGAAACTGCTCGAAGAACCAACTCGTATGCGCGCGGTGCCACTTGGCCGGGCTCGCATCGGGCATCGACTGCACGACCTGATCCTCGGCGCTCAAGGACGCGGCACGGCGCTCTGTTTCCGCGCGCACCGCGCGGAACGCATCGCGCCAAGTGGCGCGGCGGTCGGTCGGCGTGGCTCGTGGGATCGTTGCGGTATCACCCTCGTCACGGCGGCGACGAAGGACGGGTAACGAAGTCGCGGGCGGCATGCCCATTCCTGGGTTGGAGAAATCGAGAGGCGTTAGGTGAGAAGAAACCGCTTTGGGGTATCGATTGTTCCTTCCATTATACGTGAATGGGGAAAGTTGGGTTGCGGCTCGCGGATATTTTATATGACGTGAGCCGGCACGTGCGCTGCGGCGAAAAGCAAGACTTTCTATGGGTTTATGACTTGGAGCGGGTCCGGATCGCAGTCGCCCGCGCCCGCGGTGGGGCGCGCGCGCTTACTTCGCCGCGCCTGCGCCCGCCGCCGCCGCCATGCCGTCTTGCTGGCCCGTGCCGCCGCTTGCCCCAATCGCGCCGATGATCTTGCCGTTCACTATAATCGGAAGGCCGCCTTCGGATGCCACCGGTTTCTCCGGAAAGGTCGTGAATGCGGTATTGCCCGCGGCGTACTGATCCGCGAATGCCTTGCTCGGGCGGCGGAACAGCACGGCGGTGCGCGCCTTGCCCTGGGCGATCTCGCCCGATGCCAGCTGGGTGCCGTCCATCTTCTCGAAATAGACGAGCTCGCCGGCCGGCCCCACGATCGCGAACGCCATGCGCCAATTGTTTTTCTTTGCCTCGGCGAGCGCGGCGGCGGCAACCGCCTTTGCCTGCTCGTTGGTGATCGGCGTCCCGTAGTCGGCCGGCGGCGAGGGGACAGCGGGCGAAGGCGCCGGTTGCTGCGCTAGCGCGGTGCCGCCGAGCGCCAGCGCCGAGCCGATGCTGAGCGCGATCAAGGCATCAAGTCGCATGGTCCTGTCTCCACCTGGATGATCGCGGCGCTGCCACGCCGTCTCGCTAGTCGCCGCCGCCGCTCGCCCCGATCGCGCCGATGATCTTGCCGTTCACGACGATCGGAACGCCGCCTTCGGATGCGACGGGTTTTTCTGGAAAGGTCGTGAATGCCCTATTGCCCGCGGCATACTGATCCGCGAACAGTTTGCTCGGACGGCGGAACAGCACTGCGGTGCGCGCCTTGCCCTGGGCGATCTCGACCGACGCCAGCTGGGTGCCGTCCATCTTCTCGAAATAGACGAGCTCGCCGGCCGGTCCCACGATCGCGAACGCCATAGGCGAATTGTTTTTCTTGGCCTCCGCAAGCGCGGCGGCCG
>Ga0306920_100016374_pt1 | contig 10211 bp, 17 predicted proteins | sample flu12Cox44000170_FD_204666 | JGI IMG/M metagenome (GOLD analysis project Ga0306920, IMG submission 204666) | Lab enrichment of tropical soil microbial communities from Luquillo Experimental Forest, Puerto Rico - flux4day.12C.oxic.44.000.170 (v2)... | ecosystem: Environmental > Terrestrial >...
CCAGTTTGTAGCCGTTCCAGTTCCTGCCGCAAATAACGCAGTGCGTCAGGTTGCGGGAGCTTCTTCGCGAGGATGAAGTATTTCAAGCCGTGCCACGACACGGCTTCCATTTCGTGCCATTTAACTTCTTTTCTCACTGGGTTGATTTCGTCGTCTACATTAAACCCATGAAACCATTCCCGCCACGCGGCGTTATTCCGTCCTCGAATGGCTGATTCCAGCACCACTCCGTCACGCACATTCTGGTACTGGGGAACACCCGGTTCGTTGTGCCAATCCTCTATGAGACGGCAGAAGACACTGGTTCCGTCAATTCGGTATTCGTAATCCGCTGACGAGTGATGAGTAAAATGCAGGGAAGTGGTACGGAAGTGGTTGACTGCGCGGCGGCGATCGAAATCGACATCCAGTTCAACCGAGAGCTTCTCGTCAGAAGTCTCTTCGACAACGAACTTACTACCTGAGCGCTTGAACCGTTCCATGTATTCGCTTTTCTCTTCGAGGGTGCCCAGCCGGTCTCTTTTCACATCTCGTAGAATAGACAGCCCGTCGGAGAGAGCCAGACGTTCGTGGCGGTTGTCCTGCGCGAACTCTAATTCTTTAAATCTGTTAGCAATTGCTTCCTCAGCCTTGTGTATCTTTTCATCCAGTTGCCGAGAATTAAATTCAAGAATTGCCGCAGCGAGAGGTTCCTGCCATTGCGGATATGTCAGATCCATTACGCACCGTCAAGGTTGCGATCAAGATTCGTCCCGGGCGGTGGGGCTAACATACTTATCGGGTGATTCCTGCGAGTGACGCAAGGCAGTGCATCACATCGGGGTGTGACTCGTGTCACAGGGTGGGCACAAGTGGGCACAGCGCCTCAGACGCACCTGATCACCGGCGGCGAACGGCGCCTCAAGACACCAGGTTACGGGTTGTGTTCCGGCCACTCTTGGCAGAGCGCATTGTAGCGACTGTCAAAAAGGGCGCTCATGTGCTCGTCGAGGGCTCTCTCGTTAGCTCGACCTACGAGCAGCCCAACGGCAAAGGCAAGAAGTCGAAGACTACGAAGATCACATCGTGGTCTAATTCGCGCCGATGACGTGCGCACGCTCGATCACAACGAGCAGGAACTGCCAACTCCTCCCAGCGAGCCAACGGCCGAGTCCGACGAGGCTCCGTTCTGACTGAAGACCCGATTCAGCCCCGGCGCAGAGCCGGGGCCTTTTCTGTTGTTTGGCTCCGTCATCATTCGCCTCTCTTGTCTTCCCTTATCTGCCCTTCCTGACAAAACCCTGCGCCTAGGCCGTGCGCTTCCTCCGTCAAGGGCTTTCGCTTCGCTCCAGTGAACGCAAACGGCGCGCCCTTGACGGCGCGAACGGCTAGGCGCGTCGCGACCGGCCAGGAAGGGCTTTTGCTTTTTCTGCACCGCTCTGCGCGGTGCCGGGGAAGCAAAAAACAAATACTTCAAAAAGAGCTGATATGAAATACATAATCGAACGACGACCATTGTTTTCCCCTGGGCCGACTCGTTGTGCGCGGACAGTGGGGAAATAGGCGGCCACGCTAAGGGAAACTAAGGGTGGCCAGGCCGGGATTGTGATTCGCGCGCTGGCTGCTGTCTTTGCTGCACCTGCTGCAGTTGTTGTGTGTGGTGCTGCTCGAGTTGCTGTGTCTGTTGTTGGTGGCGCTGCTCTACCTGTTGTCTTCCAGCGTCATTCGCCCTTTGTTGAACTAGGCGCTGATGTTCTTGTTCCTGTTTCTGCTGGAGTCTCAAGTGTTCTTGATCTTGTTTGGCGTAGAGCTTTTCCTGCTGTTGTTGATATTTCTGGTCCAGCCTGGGACTCCCCGTGTTCGGGACAGGCAGCCGCTCGTGAGGTGGACGATCGTTGGGATGAATACCCGGGCGAGCAACATTCGCGCCGCGATTGGCAGGCGGCTCATAGCGGCCTCCCGCTTCGCGAGCTGGGACCGCACCGCGATCCCTGAACTCTCCGGGCCGGGTAGTGGCCGCCACCGGTGGTCTGCCATGATTCACGGAGGCGCGCAACTCTCTGTTGTCGCGAGCTTCTTCCGCGTGCTGTGTCTGTGCGACCATCGGTGCCACGTGGCGCTCACGAGCAAACTCCTCTTCCTCCCTCGTCGGGCGGGCATTGATGCCTCCATTGCCGCCGTTGTAGCTGACCCGATTGATCATTGTATTGTTGTTGATGACCGTGGTGTTGTAGGTGTTATGGATTTGCGTGACGTTTATGCTGTTCACCCGAGTGTTGTAGTAAAAGCGGTCACGGTCCCAGCGGCCTCCTTCGTACCCGTGGCCAAAATAGCCATAACCATAGTTCACGCCGCCGTAGAAACCCACGAACGGGCCCCAGTAACCTTCATGAAAGACATAAGCGCCTTCGCGCCAGCCCCACCAACCTGGCGTCCATAGATAGCCGATTTCCGGAGCCACGACCCAGGTGCCTGGGACCCAATAGTATTCCTCGTCCTCACGATCCCATGCCCAGTAACCAGGCGTCCAGATATAACCTTCACCAGGGCAAATGGGCTGCTCATAGACTGGTAGCGCGGGCGGAGGAAAGCCGACGGAAATGCCAATGTTGACTTGTGCTAACGATACCGCAGAAACAAGAAGCAAAAACAGCGCGAAAAACAGGAAACGAATAGGGTGCGTCATATGCATGCTCCGAATTCCTTTTGACTGTTGAAAACCCGTGGCAACTGGACAAACGACACTCCAGCGCACATGCCGAATATCAGGACTGCAAGGATCACCGACGTTTTGCGATTTCTCATAGTAGTTCCATTTAGAAAGCGCCTGAGCATAGGCCCGGCAAGTATCTGGAACAAAGTGCCTTCACGCGTGACAGGTTCCCCGATCGTAGGTTAGAACGCGAAAACATCCACGATCAGATTCGTTTTGCGGTTCAACAAGACAATGTGGCCGCTGACTAAGACGTGCGAGCAGTCCGGTGGAGCCGGAGGCAACCGACGCTCCAACTCGATGGGAGCAGGATACAAACGCTTCTGCAGGCCTGGTGGAAGCGTTCCATTGCGGACTAATTGCTTTTCGAGACCAGGAGGCAGGCGATCTTTCTTGCCGAGACCCGGAGGAAGATGGTCTTCGCTTGCAGAATACCAGCCGCGGATGGCTTGCTCGTGGTAATCGTAGCGGGATGCACTGTGTTCATCCCGGTCGTCGTCATCGTGATGCTTGTCATGGCCCTTGCCGTGGCCATGGCCCTGACTGTTGCCCTGGGCAAGCGCGGGACTTCCTGAGATCAACAAGATTCCAAATGCTCCAGCCAGCATCCACCTGAATGCTTTCATGGTTCTCTCCTGAAAAGGATGGGCTGAATTCAGATTAGGAGGGAGCAACGAAGTAGACAACTAGGGAACGAGGCCCGATTGTCGCGTCGGTGACATGGCCATAAGTACAGTTGTGAAACCTCGATAGAACCATGTGCACCCGGTGAATCAATTCGAGCGACATCAGTAGTGGCTCCCGCGGTAGCCGCCAGGGGTTGATTGTTCACGTCCTTCGACGTAATGACACAATCGGCGACACGACCGGAATAGACGCATCTGGAGGCTGGTCGTTCGGTCGGTCACAACACCAGACCCAACGTACAAGTTCTTTACACGAAACCACAGCAATCAGCAGGGTTGCGGGTAGTACGCCCTGACATCAGCATACTATCAGGACCCATTCTGAAATTTTTTGGAGGTAACAATGCGTAAGTTATTGGTTGCATGTTGGTTACTTTGCGTGTGGGCAGCTTGCGCCAAGGCTCAGGAAGGCCCCGGATTTGAGGTTTCCGGCACCTATCAGTACGTTCGTTTCAATCCAGGCGGCGGAACGTCAGGAATTAACTGCCAAGGTGGTTCGGGCTTGTTCGGGGCATATCTGACGTCGCGTGTGGGCTTCGTCGGTGACTTCGGAGGTTGCAAAGTTACCGGCCTACCTTCCGGCACAACCGCGCACGAACTGAGCTACTTGTTCGGGCCGAGGGTCTATTTCCCGACTCACGGACGAGTGTTCCCGTTTGTCCAGACGCTTTTTGGCGGCGAGCGATTCTCTGCTGGCGTGACGGGTCTGGGCTCGGGCTCAAGCAGCGCCTTTGCGATGAGCGCGGGTGGCGGAGCGGATGTCACACTAACGAAGCATATTTCCCTGCGAGCGATTCAGGTCGAATATCTTTACACTCACTTCGGTGGCGCCTCGCAGAACAACCTAAGGCTGCAAAGCGGCATCGTCTGGCGTTTCGGTCGGTAGGGCAAGAGGTAGTCGCAGTGGCCGGTGTGCCCTGCTTGTTCTGGCTCATGGTCGGGCGTCCACCCCGGGGTCTCCGCTAGATGTGACTTTGTTCAGATGCGCCCACTAAATTCCATTCCCGCATTACCAGACGAGGGGGAAGAGGTGGTAGCGCGTGCGGAGGCAGGAGTCGGAATAGCCTGGGAGGCCGTGGCGCAGCAATTTTTCCTCGTTGAGGAGGCGGAGCACGATCCAAGGGATGACGAAAAGGAAACCGGGCAGCGCCCACCAGGAGCCCAGCGCAAGCGGCGTAAAGAGCAGCATAAGAACCGCGCCGAAGTAGATCAGATGCCGGACGAGGCTATAGGGTCCGGTGGAGATCACTCTGTGCCCCTCCTCGACTTGGACGGTGCGAGAAGCAAACCTGTTCTCTTTCATGACCCAAAGAGTGATCAGATAGCCGGCGAATACGGGGACTTGGGAAAGAATGGTCAGCCAACGTGAGATGCGAGACCAGCCGAAGCGGTAGCCCAAGCCAGGGATAAGCCAGGACTCAAAGACAATTAATTGGGCCCAGCGAATGATGGCTTTCTGCTCCTCGTCGGTTCGCAGCCGACGCTCCACTAGCTGAGGATCGCCCACTGGCTCTCGGCAGTCGACAACGTGCGTCGAAGCGCAACGAGTTTAGAGCGAAGCTGGATCGGCTTGAGGCTGCCCGCCAAAAAGCAGAAGCGTTTGTGACAGCTGGTGGTGACCTGAAGTCAAAAGAGGCGGAACTTGTCGGCTTCGAACTAGTAAGCGCTTTTGCAGACCTAGCAAGAGACTTCGGGTATGAAATTCCCGAGCCTGTTGTACAGCTCCAGTTCACCTGTGAATGCGGCAGGCAACTTCAGGTCCATGGACAACATCGAGTGAGTTCTCGTGTGGGCGGAAGTCACACAATTACGTGTCCGAACTGCGGGAAAGAACATCACCTTCCCACTAAGCCAGTTCGGCTTTTTTTAAGTGAAGGAACTGCTTGGAAATCGGTGCCATTGGATTGAGGAGGCGCGACCGTCATTCTTTCAACGAACAATCAAGCAGCGAACTTCCCAGCTCGGCACTTCCCGATAGGCCGAAAATAGCCTGCACTTCTACTTATAAACCAGACGCTCCTCAGCGACTAACTGACAATATTAAACTTACAGAGACTGTCCGTGTCAGTGTCCGTGTTGTGCGCGGTGGTAAACATGGAAGCTGAGCAGCAAAACCGGCGATTCCGGGCTTCCCTTCCCCACGAGGCCTTGCTCGAGTTTCGGGTTGTCCCTCTGCATCGGGATACCGTGCAGTGATGCGGGGCACCATCATGGCCCCTAGCACGGGCAAGGGGAAACTCGCATTTGATTTAGGGGAAGGTGGCGCGCCCGGTCGGACTCGAACCGACAACATCCAGCTTCGAAGGCTGGCACTCTATCCAGTTGAGCTACGGGCGCTGCTCTGCGAGCACTCTACTAACACTAGTTGATCGAGGCTTGGGCCTGCGCGGCTGCTTCGCCGGTCAGCCATCAGCAGACCAAAAGCCGGGTCCATGGCGAATAGCACGGTGGAATGATTAACGATCCTGCCGACCACGGGATCGCTGTAGACGCGCGCTTTTTCGCGCCGCCCAGCGCGGCGCATGGCGCGGCACAAGCCTCAAATCGATATTGCCATCTCTGTAAGTTTCAGTACGGTTCGCCAATTCCTCGCCGTGCTCACGGTTGTGAGTTTGCTATCGAAGTATGCGTTGCGGAGCTTCGAGCGTCCAAAGCCATTGGGCAGCCATAGGTAAATCTCGCGGCCTTTCACTACATATTCATCGCCAGGGGAGCGCTTCGGGTCGAGGCTTTTGACGCGCTCCGGGGCGGGCAAATCTGCCAGGAACATGACTCCGGTGGAGTTCTCCATTCCGCTGCGCTTTGCGTATGGATTCTCACGCAGTACGGCTTTCATCTCGTCCACCGTGCGCAATACCACTGGGACTTCCAGATCAAACTGCTTGCGGATCCGCCTTTGAAGATCGCCCCGGAGCGCGGAGGCGATGGTTGGCGAGGCGCAGAAGACGACGTTTCCACTCTGGATGTAGGTTCGGACGTCGCTGCACCGTGCGGCTGCAAAGATCTTGGTGAGTTCCGCCATCGGCACCTTATTTTTAGGACCGAGGTTGATTGCGCGAAGTAATGCGACGTAGGTCGTCATCTAGAAAATTCAGTCTGTTGCCTGCGGCCTGACAGAATTCAGGATGTAACAATGCTACATTGAGCGGAGAAGGGTCGCACAGAGTTTTTGCGGACCACAGCCGCCAAACTGCTTCTCATGCATTCGGATCAACGCTGTAGGTTCATCCGCCGAAGCAGGTCTGCGAACCGTGAATCAGACCGCAGCGGATCAAGCATGGGGTTCGCCTTAATGTAGGCGACGGCGACTATGGAACGATCCTCGTAAACCCCTTCCAGCGACTCGAATGCTTTGTCTTTCTCGCCAAGGCCCGAGTAAATCTTGGCCATCCAAACCGGGGAGACAAACTCTCGCTTCGAGAGTTCGTTCAATCGAGCGAGCACCTTCCCTGCATGCGCTCTTCTACCCGTTACGGCCGAACGTCAGAGCCTCCGCTGTAGCCGCTACAATAGCAGGGCGAGACACGGGAGATTGTGCTACTTCCCGTTGTCCTCGCACTCCATCGGGGAGACATCGCACCGCCCCAACGAAACGGTAACCTCTCTTCGGAACCGTTTCAATGTACTGCGGATCTTCGCCCAGGGCCTTCCGCAGGAGGAAGACGTTGTCGGAGAGGCTGCCCTCCTCCACGAAAGAGTTGGGCCAAAGCGTTCTGATCAGCTCGTCCTTTTCCATGAGATGGCCGCTATTGCGGACCATGAGCACCAGTGTGTCGAACGCCCTCGGCGGCAGCTCCACGATTTCGTGGTTACGCAATAACTTGCGCTCGCTGGGATCCAGGCGGTAGGGGCCGAACTCGTAGACGTCCCAGGTCTCCTGCTTCCCGGTTTCTGCAGCGGAAAAGGAATCATCGAGGTCCCCCGAGCTGGGACGGCTACCTGTTTCCTTGCCCACGGTTCCTCCAGGGATGATGAGAACTCCGTGAAGAATTCTTAAGCGTAACAAGAGGACTTCCGGGATACCAGCAGGCTAGACTGCGCGGGAAACCACCGGAAGGTCGTGCACGAGCGGATTCTAGCACTGCACGGATTTCCGGTGCGTGCCGAAATGTCTAGTAAGGAGCTGAAAGCAGCAGCCGACCCTTGATCTGACCTCTCAGGATGCGGTTCTCCGCCGCCAGATACTCGTTCCGTAACAGAAGTTCTTGGTCAACCGTTCCGCTAACGTAGGCCAGCAGTTGCGCCCAAAATCATTTTGGACCCTCTCAGATCGCATTGACCGAGTCGCGGAAGGGAGGATTGTAAGTGCTATGAGAGCTTTAGCGAAAGCGATTTGAAGAGAATCGAAGGAACCGCAAGTTGTGCCATCTCAATCTATTCGAGTTCTTTGACCACACGGCGAGTTGCGCCCGATTGAGACGCCTGACTAGTTCACCCACATCTCGCGGCACTCTTCGATGATCTCAAGCCGCTCTGGTCGGTCGTATTGCTCAAGCGAGTGCGTCACCAGTTCAATTACACGCATCCTCTCCCGAATGAGGGCGGCGCTCTGCGCTTTGCGCCGCGTCATCCTGGCCCACCGCCGAAGATGTACGATCGCACTGAGCAGAATCCCTACGCTGAGGCCCGCCCCGATCAGAAGACCGATCACTATCAACAAAAACATGTTTCTTCCCCTTGCCTTGTCGAATATTGGGGCATTTCGGCGAGTGCTGTCGATGCGCGGGGGCAGGGCTAAGATTGCGCTAGAGCAATGTCGCCGGGGTAACAGGCAAGGCCGTAGATTCCTGCCGAGCCGCCGGGGAACTGGTAGGGCCGTAGCACTGCTGCCGGCGTTATTGCCTGTCCGCTGTGATTTGACGTACGGTTCCTCCGCGTATCACGTGGAGGATCCAATGAGCGACAGGCCCATACAAAGAGGCGTAGGCTCGCCGACCGGCTTTTTTTGACGAAACCTTCATTGACAGAAATGTCCGGCCCACATGGACGACGTTCGACTTTGGACGGGATGGACGGAAAAGGACGAAAAACAACCAGATGTTCATTTCACTGCAACTGTCTGATTCTAGGAGAAGTGGCGCGCCCTGAGAGATTCGAACTCCCGGCCTTCTGGTTCGTAGCTATCTAACTTTCCGTTGATTCGGCGCAACTTACGAACCGTTTGGGCTGCTTTTTGGACCAATGTTAGTCCCAAGGTTGGACCCAACTTTTCGCCGTCAATCCTCGCGTCAGTGCGAGCGCACCTGCCACAGGTAAACGAGCGCAGTCTCATCCTTTCCGTAGTCACTTGGAGCCGCACGCCATCCACGCGATTTAGGACGGCCTTCACAACTCCCTCAACGACTCGGCCCGCTGACAAGCTGACGGTGACACGGTCGCCGACTTTGAATTGTCGATCATCTGGCTTCTTTGGATCCTTGGGCACGGCGAGCAATGTACGTCAATTCGCTGCGGGCGGGCAATATGCGTGGGAGGTGGGTGAAGCTGCGGTGGCACCCTGTCCGCTGTCGGTTTCGCACCACAAAGTGCCACCGCGCGTTATGACCCTTCGGGGGGTCAAGCTCAACTTACAGCCACAGTTCGACCAGCGTCGATACAAGAACTTCCGTATTTTGCTGCGCGGAGAAAACCTTAGTTGCTGACTGAAGGCCCCAGGGTGCTCCTCCCCGCTTTCGCTTGACCCAGACTTAGTTGTGTCATATAAGCCGAGTTCTGAAATGCAGAAGGCTGTGTTGAGGGGAACTGTCCAATGCGAAAGTTCGCGGCCCCTTTAGCGGTAGTGGTAGCCTTAGCATTCTTTTTTTTAACCATCTCGATAAAGAAGTGGCCATTCCAGTGGCCTCATGATCGGACAGCCCGTCCGTGTGTAATTACTAAGCCAACGGACGGCATTTGTAGCCAAGCCTGTGGAACAAACTTTGCTGAGTCGCCTAAGGCCACAAGCGGCGATGCCCGTTTATGCTGCCCCTACCATTACAATCAGCTTTGCTCGGACCCAAATAATACGAACTCAAATTCTGTGGATGGGTATTATTGCTTATACCAGCCGCCAAATCAGTCTCGCGACTGCCCGCACTAAGCCGTTTTCTCTGACACCCTGATTTTGACGACCGCTGACTCGCCCCGCGTCCTAGCATTGCTCAGCGTTGATTTGCGATACCCCGCTTGTGTCTCCAAACGCGGTCAGAGACCGGATTCGTGCCAGTCCCAATCATCTTTGGCTATCGAAAGAGGCTTCGACACCGTTCGACCTGCACGAATGGAGTTTTTGGTAGGGTCAGAAGTCCGCAAAACGCCCATGTTGCGGCTGCTACTTCAAGTGATTACCGGTTTACGCGTTAGAACGTTTGAATGAAGGAAAGGATGACGACCTCGCGCATCCAGGCATGGCACCAAAACCCGAAAATCACCTAATTTTCGCCCAATTCAGTAATTCGCCATGGACGGACTCGTGCAATGTGCAAAGGCGTCACATCACCCCGTTTGACTATCACTGACGCCGACTCGACGGGGCAGTAGCCTCGGCGAGGGTCAGACCTCGGGATTTTTGCCTCAGAAGCAAAAGCCAGACCATGAAGTACCCAGGCATCGGTGAAGTGATTGTCGCCGACCAGGAACGCGTGTCTTTCTGGTGGCACTTTCTGCCAGACCCTAAGACGCCTGCCGAGGAACACGTGCTGGACCTCGTCTTCCAGAAGTTTTACGGGAGCGGCGCATTCATCCCGCCGGAACTCGCCAAACGAGTCCGACGAGCGGCAGAGAAGTGACGCAAGCCCAGAAATTGGCGGTCGCAAATAGCACAACTGCAGTTTATCACTGCTTCTTTGGATGCC
>Ga0306920_100016376_pt1 | contig 10211 bp, 10 predicted proteins | sample flu12Cox44000170_FD_204666 | JGI IMG/M metagenome (GOLD analysis project Ga0306920, IMG submission 204666) | Lab enrichment of tropical soil microbial communities from Luquillo Experimental Forest, Puerto Rico - flux4day.12C.oxic.44.000.170 (v2)... | ecosystem: Environmental > Terrestrial >...
AATGGGCAAGACGATGGTCACGGGAAAAACTCATCTGCCGACGCCAACCAAGTCGCTGTGGTTTGCCAACGCCAATTCGATTCTGGGAAACGTCAAGTGGCACTACAACACGGTTGTCAATGTTCTTCCCAAGATGGAAATGATCGCCGTGCAGGAATGGTGGTGGTCGACCTCCTGCGAATGGGCCGACGTGGTTTTCGCGGTGGATGCATGGTCCGAGCTCAAATATCCCGACATGTGCGCTTCGGTGACCAATCCGTTTCTCACCGTCTTCCCTCGCAGTCCGCAGGACCGTCCTTTTGAAACTCGCGGTGATATCGAGTGCCTGGCGCTGGTGGGCAAGCAGCTGGCAAAACGGACGGGCGACGCCCGCTTCGCCGATATGTGGAAATTCGTTGATGAAGGCAAGGTGGAAGTTTATCTGCAGCGCATCCTTGATCACTCGTCAATGACCAAAGGGTACCAGATCACAGATCTGGAAGAAAAAGCGAAAAAGGGTATTCCCGCCCTGATGATGAGCCGGACCAATCCCAAAACGGTTGGCTATGAACAAGTCTATGACTCGCGTCCCTGGTACACCAAGACCGGCCGGTTGGAATTTTACCGAGAAGAAGACGAATTCATCGATGCCGGAGAAAACTTACCGGTCCACCGCGAGCCGGTGGATTCGACATTTTATGAACCCAATGTGATTGTGGCGCCGCCGCATCCTTTCATCAAAGCCAAAGGGCCTGAGAGCTACGGGATTCAAAGGGACGATCTTTCAACTGAGGTTCGGCAAGGACGAAACGTCGTCAAGACCTGGGATGAAACGAAAAAAACTGCTCATCCGCTAGCGAAAGACGGCTATAAATTTGTTTTCCACACGCCGAAGTACCGTCACGGGGCGCACACGATGCCCATCGACATCGATATGGTGGCGATGCTGTTCGGCCCCTTCGGCGATATCTACCGGCGCGACAAGCGCCAGCCGTTTGCCGCGGAAGGTTACGTCGACATCCATCCCGAAGATGCCAAGTCGCTTGGAATCGACGACGGCGATTATGTCTGGATCGATTCCGATCCTTCCGACCGGCCGTTTCGCGGCTGGCAAAAAAACGACAACGACTATAAGTTCGCGCGGCTTTTGTGCCGTGCTCGGTACTATCCCGGCACGCCGCGCGGCGTGACGCGCATGTGGTTTAACATGTACGGTGCGACACCCGGATCGGTGGAGGGACATCAGACAAGAGCAGACGGTCTCGCGAAAAATCCGCGCAGCCCTTATCAAGCGATGTTTCGCTCCGGTTCGCATCAGTCCGCCACGCGCGGTTGGCTGAAGCCCACGTGGATGACCGATTCTCTGGTGCGCAAGGATCTCTATGGTCATTCGGTTAACAAAGGTTTTCTTCCCGACGTCCATTGCCCTACGGGAGCGCCGCGCGAAGCGATCGTCAAGATCACCAAAGCAGAACCCGGCGGGATGAATGGCAAGGGAGTGTGGCGGCCGGCGGCGCTCGGGCTGCGGCCCAAATACGAACGTAACGGCATGAAAGACTATCTGGCCGGAAAATTTGTGGCGCCATTGAACAAAAAGAAAGTTTAACCGCAGAGGGCACAGAGTACACAGAGGAAAACCATTCACCTGCGCCGCGCAGCGCGGGAAAAGAAATTCTATCCGAACTCTGTGACCTTTGCGTTCTCTGCGGTGAAAGAGTTTCGAAGAAGAAAGGCGGGAAAAAATAATGGCACGCGTATACAACTGGCAGATCCGTCGGGAAATGTCCTACTGGTATCCCGAAAGCCGTCCCAAGCGGCAGTTCGCTGCAGTCTTTGACACCAACAAATGTATCGCCTGTCAGACATGCACTCTCGCCTGCAAGACGACTTGGACGAGCGGCAAAGGCCAGGAATACATGCTTTGGAACAATGTCGAGACCAAACCGTACGGATTTTATCCACTCGCGTGGGATGTGAACCTCTTAGAAAAACTCGGGACGCAAAGTTGGGACGGCGAGCGCTACACTGGCCGAACGATCTTCGAAGCGGCACAAGCCGGCGAGCGAGTCCTCGGCTGGCGGCCCGAGGACATCGATTACGCCAATCCCAATGTCGGCGAAGACGATTGCGTCAACGGGGTGGAAAAGGGTGCGCACTTTTCCGGCGTGCACAACGCCTGGTTCTTCTACCTTGCGCGCATCTGCAACCACTGCACTTATCCCGCCTGCCTAGCCTCGTGCCCGCGCGGTTCGATTTACAAAAGGCAGGAGGACGGCATCGTGCTGATCGACCAGGGGCGCTGCCGCGGATACCAGGAATGCGTCAAGGCGTGCCCCTACAAGAAAACTTTTTACAACACGATGACCGGAACTTCGGAGAAATGTATCGCCTGTTTCCCCAAGATTGAGCTGGGGCTCCAGCCGCAATGCTTCGCGAACTGCATCGGCAAGATTCGTTTCGCCGGATGGATCTCCAAGCCGGAGCAAGCGAGAGCCGACAATCCGATTGATTTTCTGGTTCACGTGAAGAGGGTCGCGCTGCCGCTCTTCCCGCAGTTTGGACTTGAGCCGAACGTTTATTACATCCCGCCGCTCAATGTGCCGCGAGAATTTCTGCTGCAAATGTTCGGACCAAATGTCGATGCCGCCATCGAAGCGTATCGCAATGCACCTAACGATAAAGATCTTGCGGGTCTTTTGACGCTATTCGGATCAACGGACCGAATTGTGACGAAGTGGAAGCGCATCGATGAGCAGATGTTAGGTTATGACGAGGGGGGCAAGGAGATTGTCCGTGTGCCAGTGCGGGAGCCAGCGCACGTCCGCCAGGCATTTGACGCCGCGCGCGGGGTCGCGCGGACCAACGTCTCTTGAGGAGAAGGTCATGGGCTGTCGCACACAGCAGATGGAGCAGAGTCTGCAGCAGCCTTATGTCATTCTAAGCCGAAGGCGAAGAATCTCGGTATTTGAGATCCTTCACTTCGTTCAGGATGACATAAGAACGGTTCGCTTTTTCCTGACCAGCGTAATTATCCTTTCACTGGTTTTAGCCGGTTGTGGCGAAAAAGGGCCCCCGGTTTCCGAGTCGGAAGTCAGGGCGGTTTTTGAAAAAACAATTCCTTCGAATCTTGACGATAAAGCCTGGGAACAGATTCCGGTGCACCATGCCAAGCTTCTCTTGCAAGACATGGTAGAGCCGCGGCTGATGCAGGCCTCGACGGCGTTTGTCGATGTGCAGTCGGTCACCGATGGGCAAAAAATTATTTTTCGCCTGAGCTGGAACGATCAAACGCTGGACGATGTACCTGGACCGGGACGATTCGGCGACGCGGTAGCCGTGCAACTGCCGGCCACGCCCACGCCGGATGTTCCCGCGCCGCAAATGGGCGAGAACGGGAAGCCCGTCGAGATCACTTACTGGTCGGCAATTTTGCAGGCGATAGTCAACGGACGCAAGGATGACATCCAGGCTATCTATCCGTATGCGAACGTTGGTCATTACCCGTTCGAGGCGGCGCCGCTCAAGCAGGGCTCGGCCACGCAGCAGGAGATGGCCAAGCGTTACGCGCCAGCGCGCAGCTTGGAGAATCCCATGTCTGGACCGCGAACGGTTCCGGTTCAGGATTTGATCGCCGAAGGGCCGGGAACGCTTCGCGCGGCGGAGAAGATTCTCTCCAATGGCAGCGGCAAGCACTCGCAAGCTGGCTGGACGGTGGTGATCGTTCGACCCTTTCCAAGCGGTGTGCAACTCGGTGGGCGAACCCAGGTTGCTTTCGCTGTATGGGAGGGATCGCACCAAGAAGTCGGAGCGAAAAAGATGCGGACAGCATGGATTCCACTTTCGCTGGGGAGCTCCAAATGAGCATCGCATCCAATCGGAACGCCATAGACTTGCTGGCGCAAGCAGCGTCTTGGCGTCTTGCATCTCTTCTTTTAGAGCGGCCCCGGCCGGGATGGCGCGATGAGATCGAAAAACTCTCCAGCGAGATCATTGATCGAGAGCTTACAGCCTGCGCAGGAGACGTCGATGACGGAACGGAGGGCGTTTATCATCGGCTCTTTGGACCCGGAGGCGCAATTTCGCCAAGAGAGGTCAGCTATTGCGGATTCGAAGATCCAGGGCATCTCATGGCCGAGATCGCCTCCTTTTATGACGGATTCTCATTTCGACCGCAGAGGGAAGAACCCATGGATCATATTTCTGTTGAGACCGGATTCGTGGGTTACCTGTTTTTAAAAGAAGCATACGCTCGCCGAGAGGGAAATCAGGAGGCCGCCACGATCGCCGAACAGGCGCGAGAACGCTTCATGAAAGAACACTTAGCGCGCTGTGTCGACGGGATGCAAAAACGAATCGGTGACAGTGCAAGCCACTTCGCCAATATGTTGTTGTGGGTGGTGAGAATGGCAACAGGCGGATCTAACGATGTTCTTGCCGCGAGAGGCGATCATGGATTTTAATCAGCGTCCTTTCACGGTCGTGTGGGAGACGACGCGCGCGTGCGATCTCGCGTGTGTGCACTGTCGCGCCGAAGCAAATCCGCAAAGGAGCGCCGGCGAGCTCACGTTCGAGGAAGCCCAAGCATTGGTACGAAGCGTCAAGGCGTTCGGCACGCCGTACCCGCTATTCATTCTTACCGGCGGGGATCCCGCGAAGCGGCCAGATATCTTTGACATTATCGCCTACGCGAGGGCCGAGGGATTGCGCGTGGCGATGACGCCGTCGGCCACGCCGCTGATAACGCACGCTGCCATTCAACGTTTTGCGCAGGCGGGTTTGGTTCGTTTGGCTGTGAGCTTGGACGGCAAAGATGCGGCGAGCCATGATGGTTTTCGCGGCGTGCCCGGATCATTCAAGCATACGCTCCAGATCCTGGATTGGTGTGCGGAGTTCGGCCTGGAAACGCAGATTCACACGACCGTCACTCGTCATGTGCTCGATGATCTTACCGCGATCGCGGATCTGATCGCCGGTCGAGGCATCAAACTCTGGGCGCTCTTCTTACTGATTACTATCGGACGTGCGGCACGACCGGAGATTCGACGGTTAAATCTCAACGGACTTCAATTCGAGGCGCTGTTTCACTGGATGTATGAGCTGACGAAATCAGTGCCTTTCGATGTGACGCCACGTGAAGGGTATCACTACCGGCGCGTTTTGCTGCAACGGCGTGCCGCTGAGTTAGGTATCAGCGTCGAGGATTTGCTCGCGAAGGCCGAAAACAATCGGTGGGCGCCAACGGATCTTGCGTCTTCTGCGCGGGCAACGCGGATCGTGCGTGCGCCGCTTGGGGTCAATGATGGGAAAGGAATTCTATTTGTGTCGCACCGGGGCGATGTTCAGCCCAGCGGTTTTTTGAACCTGGTCGGCGGCAATACCCGATCGCAACAAGTGGCGGACATTTACCGACGCTCGACGGTTTTTATGCACCTGCGCGATTACACCGCGCTCAAAGGAAAGTGTGGAGTTTGCGAATTCAAGTCGCTCTGCGGAGGGAGCCGTGCGCGAGCTTTCGCGGTTACCGGTGACCCGATGCGCAGCGACCCCTACTGCATATATGAACCCCCGGCTTGGAAAAATCGGCGGTCGCGGCCTGATGCCAAACCCAAGGTGGCCGATGAATATCTGCAATAACGAGTTTGAAGCGAAAGGAGAGAAGAAAATGGAACAGGCAATTTCGCATGGCTGCGGCTGTGCACACGAAGCGGAGAAACCCACTGAGATTCTTTCTGATGAACATCGGGTGATCGAGCGAGTGCTCGATGCCCTACAACGGCTGACGGCGGTTCCGGTCAATCAATCGTTAGAACAGTGGCGAAAAGCACTGGAGTTTTTCCGACATTTTGCCGATCAGTGTCACCATTTCAAGGAAGAGAAGGTGTTATTCCCGGCAATGGAAGAACACGGCATACCACGCGAGGGGGGGCCTATCGGAATGATGCTTCAGGAACACGAAGAAGGTCGCGCACATGTGAAGGCGATGGTGGCCGCGGTTGAGGAACTTTCGACTGGAACTGGTGCTGCTGACGAAGTACTCCTGACTCATGCGCGCGCCTACGTGACATTATTGCGAGAGCATATTCAAAAGGAAGATGACATCCTGTTCCGTATGGCGGACGAAGTTATTCCGGAGGACGAGCAGAGAGAGATCCTAAAACAATTCGAAACTCATGAAGCGCAAGAGATGGGCCCCGGTGCTCATGAAAAATATCTGGGGATCGCGCGTGAGTTGGAGGCCGTTTAGCTCCAACATCGCTTCATCCCGGTTTTAGGCGTAACCATGAACTCCGCGCAAAAAAGACAAAATTGAGGGCGCAGGTCTCGGACAACCGAGCGTGGAGGAATCTATGCCGCGACCACCGAAATCGCTGTTCAGCGCCGTGCGGCAATGAAGTGCGGTTACCGTCTGGTGCTTTTGTCAGTTGACTGGCTCTGCAATAAAGTCTTGAGCCTGGCCGCATTTTTTACCGCATTGCCCTGGGCATCGTTGTTGAAATAAGCAAAGATGTCCAACCCGGCGGCTAACTGCCGATTGATCCATTCGGCCTCGCCGGAGAGTTGCTGTTCGGAGTAACTACCGGAATAATGATCGCCACGGTAACGCAGATTCATCCAATCCGCCGTTAGGAGGCGTGGATGATTTTTGAGCATGTCGTGAATGCAAAGCGCAGCACGACGACGTTCCAAAATCTTGAATACGTTGGCACAGAGCCAACGCTCATCTCGGAACTTTCCACGAATCGAAGGCTGCGGCGCTCGGCAGGTGATAGAAAGTATTGTTGATCTCCACCGTATCAAAGTTTCGAGCGTAATAGGAAAGCCATTGCGCTTTGGGTAGATCCTCAGTGTAAAAAACTCCGCGCCAGTGATTGTAATGGTATCCGGACGTACCAATTCGTGCCGTGCCGTTCTCACGCATCACAGGCGGGACCTTCGTTGCGATCAGCCGCAAATGACGGAAGTGTCTTTGGACTATTTATTATCCTGTGGCCGGATGGCGCGCGCGGCGTGCCGCCGGCGCGCCACCGGCAAAATGAAGGCGTATTGCTGCTATCGATTTGCCCTGCGGTCACCTTGAATATCGCGCTCGATGTCTCTCACGCGTGCTTCATCTTCGGCAATCTTCTTCCGGCTCGCGTGATGGCGGCGATCATAGTCTAATTGCCGCTTCGCTTCTTCCAAGTCGTGATAATCGATTCGCAGATCGGCGCGTCGATCCCAGCGGTTGTTAGACCAATGCCAGTAGTCTCGCGCCAACACTGAAGATGCTGGAGCGAGCAGGGAAACTGTGACCAAGCTAGAGAAAGCGAAAAGCCTAATTTTGTTCATCATAAGACAGCCTCCTTTCCGCGGGCTAAACAGGGCAAGCGCCGTGCCACAGCTAAATACGCGTGAAGTGAAGGGTTGTCTTCACATTGGGGCTTTCCGTCAGGTGAACGGCCGACGAAAACGGAGGGAAATTGCCGTCGAAAGAAAATTCGGATTCAAGCGTTTTGATGGAACCAATTCTATAGGGTTAGCTGGTGATGCCGCGGAGGCAGGCGTGGAATGCCTTCGGCGTTTGAAGCGGTCGACCCACGCGTTTTTCGTTTGTCATCGGTGAGCATCTTTGCTAGGCTGCGTCCGCGATTTTCAACTGGGATGTTGGCGAAGGTCAATAGTGCAGCTCTGTACGGCATCGATGCGCTTCGCGTAGAGGTTGAAATCGATCTTGCATCGGGTTTGCCCCAGCTTGCCACCGTTGGTTTGCCTGAAGGTGCCGTCAAAGAGAGCAAAGATAGAATCAGGGCGGCGGTAAAAAACTGCGGCTATACATTTCCAGCCAAACGCATCACCATCAATCTTGCTCCCGCGGACATTAAGAAGGAAGGCTCAGCTTACGATCTGCCAATGGCCATCGGCATTCTTGCGGCTGAAGGTCTGATCCACAAAAAATCATTGGACGATTATCTGTTGATCGGTGAACTGTCGCTCGACGGCACGGTAAAGCCGGTGCGCGGCGCCCTTCCGATCGCCGTGGCTGCGAAAAAAGAACGGGTGAAGGGGCTGATTCTGCCCGAGCAAAACGCCTCCGAGGCTGCAGTAGTTCGCGAGGTGGAAGTGCTCGGCGTGCGCGATTTGCCTCAGGTCGTGGAATTTTTTAATGGCAGTCGATCCATCGAGCCGGTCGTTGTCAATCTCGACGATCTATTCAATCGGCATTCGCAATACACGGCGGACTTCAACGACGTGAAAGGGCAGCAGCACGTAAAGCGCGCCCTCGAAGTCGCAGCCGCCGGCGGTCACAACGTCATACTCGTCGGCCCGCCCGGCTCTGGCAAAACCATGCTCGCCAAGCGTCTGCCGACGATTCTTCCCGATCTTACGCTCGCTGAAGCCCTAGAAACGACCAAAATCCACAGTGTGATGGGGACACTCAATGGACAGGCGATCATCGCAACGAGGCCGTTTCGCTCACCGCACCATACGATCTCCGACGCCGGCTTGGTTGGTGGCGGCTCGGTGCCGCGGCCCGGTGAGGTTTCGCTAGCTCACAACGGCGTGCTGTTTCTCGATGAATTGCCGGAGTTCAGACGCAACGTGCTTGAAGTGATGCGCCAGCCGTTGGAAGATGGCAACATCACCGTATCCCGCGCTATGGGGTCGATCAATTATCCCGCGAGCTTCATGCTCGTTGCCGCGATGAACCCCTGTGTCTGTGGCTTTCTCACTGATCCCCAGAAGGAATGCATCTGCACGCCATTGCAGATTCAACGCTACCGCTCGAAGGTCTCGGGACCGCTGCTCGACCGCATCGATATTCAAGTGGAAGTTCCCGGCCTGCGCTACCAAGAACTCGCCAGCAAAGACGCAGGGGAGAGCTCCGATATCATTCGGCGCCGTGTTAATCAGGCGCGAGCGATTCAGTTGCAGCGCTTTGAAAAAACTAAAATCCACGCCAACGCGCAGATGGGAACTCGCGAGATCAAACGCTATTGCGTGGTGAAAGACGATGCGGAAAAACTATTGGAGACTGCGATCAACAAATTGGGATTGAGCGCCAGAGCCTACAGCCGCGTGCTCAAAGTCGGCCGCACGATCGCCGATCTGGCCGGCGCGGAAGGCATTGAAGCATCGCATATTGCCGAAGCGATTCAGTATCGAAGCCTAGATCGGAGCATGTAAGCGCATAGAAGGGTGTTCCGGTTCTCGCGCCGTGACCCTCGAGTCCGGTCTGTTCTAAATGGTTACAATCAGAGGTTTGTTCGAGTAGACAACTAAAAATATTTATTGTAAAGAATGGCGGAGCGTTAGCCGCCTACACGGTAAAGCCAGAGGTCTTAAGCCCTGAGCCCGGAGGCTTGTAAATGAGCGAGCCGGGCTCTTTTATTTCCGATCTTATCTCCTCGCTAATCTCTGTCATTCCTGATCTTGCCCTGATTGGAGTGATCATCTGTTTTATAATCATCGCGGAAGAGCTCATTCGTTACGGGAGACGCAAACGAAAACGGTAATTTCTGGTCACGCACAACGGTCCGCACTCCAAGCGTATCAATCCGGCAGTGTTTCGTCTGTTCAATCGATTGCGTTCGATCTGTCGAATTATCTGTTTTGCTTTGGCGCAAAATTTCGAGTAAACGCCTTCCAGAAATAGATCGCTGCACATTGCCGCCAACGCTTGGCGGTTCCAAATCCCAGATTAGGATGAAGCTTGAGCACGCGCCTAAGAATTAAATCGAATTTCGGGAACTCATCCGCGTCTCGCCGATAGCCCGAACGGCTGACATATTTAACCCACCACGGACCGAGACCTCAGTATCGAGGAGTGCATTGCGAAACACTGTGGGCTTTTGGCCCTCAGAAAAAGAGATTCGCAAGAGGCTCTTGCGAATCGCGCGGCAGCGCGCTTATGTTGTTACTGACATTTGCTAATGGGCGCTGCATTTAAGCCGGTTGGCCCTTCAAGACTATGACGTTCGAGCTGCTGATCCGCTTTCCTGGTTTGGCCAAGGCGACCCAGCGGAGATTGAATATGGAACAGCGAGCGAAGAAAGCAGTTCACATCAGTTGGGAGGAAGCATATCGAGCAGAGGCGGAACGAGAGAAAGCGAGACAGATGCGCTGCCGCCCAATCCTGCCAACTCAGGTAGAACTGATCGAAGGTAAAATTCGCACGAGTCTTTCCAAAGTCAAAACCTCAGCGCTGCACCTATCACTTGTAACGTTTAGCCAGAGGCTTTGCGTGTCGAGCT
>Ga0306920_100016379_pt1 | contig 10210 bp, 10 predicted proteins | sample flu12Cox44000170_FD_204666 | JGI IMG/M metagenome (GOLD analysis project Ga0306920, IMG submission 204666) | Lab enrichment of tropical soil microbial communities from Luquillo Experimental Forest, Puerto Rico - flux4day.12C.oxic.44.000.170 (v2)... | ecosystem: Environmental > Terrestrial >...
ACCATATGTCAAGATTTCTTGTCAAGTATTCTTGATAAGACAAAAGCTCGCGAAGCTTTGAACAATCCGCATTGCGCGCTAGTCTCCTCGGCGACAAGCCAGCTTTCCCTGAGAGTGAGGCCATGAAGAGGCGGAAGAGGAAGGAGAATGCCGTAGCACGGGCGGTTTTGATGGTGGGAGGTCCCACAAAGGCTGCCAGAATTTGTAGGGTCTCCAATTCAGCGGTCCATAACTGGATAGAATCTGGCAGTATTGGGCTCCTGCGCCATGCTTTACGGTTGTCCAGAGCCTCCGGTATTCCAATAGAGGAGTTCGTGGGTGACAAAGATGAGGAAGAATGACGAGCAAGGAGGCATCTCATGTCCTTTAATACGCGGTTTATCGTGAGCTAAGAGAACAGGAGCCGGTAAAGATGAGCGCTTCCATTGCGTGACGGCTGGGCGCCGAAATTGCAGCTCGTTTCGCCGGCATCGGCTCGCTCGTAACAGAAGGAATACTTGTATTGCATCTCGAAATTGAATAGCGGCCCATGCCATTTACGCAGGTTTTCTCGGATCTTCCGAGCTGAAGCCGAACGCGGCTTGGCAGCGTTGGACCTCTTCCGACCGTTGTTCGTCTGCCATGTTTTGCAACCTTTGCAGGCCTCTCGACCTTGCATGTCAATGACGTCACCGCCGCACTCGCGCGCGATCATGCACATGATCCCCTTGGCAGCGATCACCCTGTTGCTGGCATTGCTAACCCTCAACCGTCTTGGCGCCAGCGACGTATGCGGCGGCAGTGAAGCGGCGATGGCCGTGTATGTCCAGCAGATGGTCGGGCACAATCAGCTGCTTTTTCCGCTCGACAACTGCACTGTCCCGATGTACAAACCGCCGCTCTACCACTGGACGGCGACGGGGTTAGCTGCGCTCTTGCGTGAAGGCGCCGCAACACCTGTCAGCGTGCGTCTGCCCTCGGCCCTGTACGCCGTTGGCGGCGCTATCCTAACGATGGCGTTGGCGGCGAATCTGCTAGGCACGAACGGTGCGGCTCTAGCCGGCTTAATTCTCTGCGGCTCGTACCAATACATCAGCCAGGCGCGCATAGGGCTGGTCGACATGACCCTGACGTTTTGCGAGACGCTGGCTCTCTATTCCTTCTTCTATTGGTTCGCCCTCACTTGCAAGATGCCTGCCTCCGCTCGGCGCCACACCCTAGCGCACTATTTGCTTGCAGGAGCGATGGGCCTGGGGGTGCTCGCCAAAGGTCCCGTCGGTGGGCTGCTTCCCGGCGCTGCGATAATGCTTTTCTTGCTGATCGAACAGGATTGGCCGTCGCTTCTGGGCCTTTTCAAGCTGGGGCCGCTGATCCTCGGTACGGCGCTCGCCTCAAGTTGGTATCTCGCCTGCGCCATCGGCCACCGCTACGACTTCCTACATCTGCAGATCGGCGCAGAGAACTTCGGCCGCTTCTTGGGCAGTCTTGGGACAATGCCGGCGTGGTATTACGTCCAGCCCCTGCTGCTCAATTCCTTGCCGCTCAGCCTCTTCGTTCCGCTCGCCGTAGTCACCGCGCTGTTCCCGCGCCACACGCAGCCCCCATCGCCGACCGGCTTTCCAATACCGGACGATCGTGCACGGCTCGCAAGGCTCGCCGCGCGCCTCTTCGCGATCTTCTGGCTCTCTACCGTGGTCTTTTTCGATTTCGCTGCGTTCAAACGCCGCTCCTACCTACTACCGCTCTGGCCAGCTTCCGCGTTCCTACTCGCCTGGTGGACGGTCACTCGTATCATCCCATTTCTAGGCTATCGCTTCGGCATCATCGTCTATCGCGCAGCGATCGCAAGCTGCCTGCTCCTAGCTGGTGCAAATTTTTTCTTTATCCCGGCCTACGAACTCCACGGGTGCGGCGCGCCGTTCAACATCGCCAGTCTGTTCCAATGGCCCTCCGCGGGATTCGCCGGGCCATCGGGCAAGCGCAACCACCAGACCAAGTCCTACCGCGACGCCGCGGCACAGATTAATCGCCTCACAAGCGCTGGGGCGGCGATCTACTCGTTTGGTTTCCAAGATGCCGTCGAGCCATTAGTATTTTACCTCGGGCGCTGCGCCCCTCCGTTGCGGGCACCGAGTTCCGTTCCGCTTAATGCCCACGTCATCGCACCCGAGAAGGTTTGGGCTCGGCTTGGCGTGCGCTATCCCAATCTGACGGTTCTTGCGCGCATTCCGTATGACCACGACCCGATTGTCCTCCTCGGCAACAGCGCCGCGACAACCGTCATTGATTTGAGCAGTCAATTTGTAAACGAAGTCCCGCCTCAGGATGTTAATAACTCCGTCCTAAACTCCCACACCTGGGGAGCGGCTTCATCACTAGTCCATGATCAGGGTTGCACCACTCAGCCGCACAAGTAATAAATCACACCGGGAGGCATATCTGATGCAGGTACGGCTCGAACCTGCGGTGGTGCGTGGGTTTCGATTTGCGGGCGTTGCCGCTGGACTCAGAAGCGAAGCTGGGCGCAAAGATTTGGGAATTATCGTCGCCGATGCACCAATTGCCGCGGCCGGCGTATTTACCACCAGCCGGGTTAAAGCTGCGCCGGTAATTGTCGCGCAGGAACATTTGCGCGGCGGCCGCCTTCAGGCAGTAGCCGCTAATTCAGGTTCGGCCAATTGCTTCACCGGCAAGGCCGGCATGCGCCTGGCGCGGGACTCGTGCGCCGCGCTTGCCGGAACTCTCCGATGCGATACCCGACTCATCGCGCCTTGCTCCACTGGCGTCATCGGCCATCTTTACGATTTGGGAAAGTATCGTGCGGGCATTGCCGATGCCGCCGCCGCGCTCGAACCCGAAGGATTAAGCGATTTTGCAAGTGCAATTATGACCACCGATACGCACGCAAAAGTAGCGTCGACGACGGCCGGGGTTGGCCGGACCCGCGTATCAATCGCCGGGTGTGCCAAGGGGGCGGGGATGATCGAGCCCCGGATGGCAACGATGCTGGCCTTTATCGTAACCGACGCTGCGCTTCACCCTCCTCAGCTCCGCACGGTGTTGAAAAACGTCCTCCCGCGAAGCTTCAATGCGATTACAGTCGACGGCGACATGTCGACCAACGATACGCTGCTGTTGATGGCGAGCGGGGCCGCTGCAACTGGGACGTTGTCGGGCCACAATCTTCAAAACCTGGAAAAGGCTATCGGCGGTGTTGCCACCGCTCTCGCGCGCGAGTTGGTGCGCGACGGCGAGGGTGCGAGTAAGCTGGTAACGGTCGAAGTTTGTGGGGCTCGTTCGGAAGCCGACGCCAACAAGATTGCTAGGTCGATCGCAAACTCGCCCCTGGTGAAAACCGCCTTCTTCGGCTGCGACCCGAATTTCGGCCGAATCGCGATGGCAGCGGGCAAGGCCGGCGTCAATTTTGAGCCCGAGCGACTCGACGTCAGCCTCGCCGGCATCAAAATCGCCCGCCGCGGCGCACTCAACGTCGAGGTTCTCGCGGAGGCCGCGGCTCGCATGAGGGAGCGCGAGTTTGGCCTTACCCTCGACCTCAAGATGGGCAAGGCAAGCGCACGCGTGACCACCTGTGACTTAAGCTACGGCTACGTCAAGATCAATGCGGAATACACCACCTGAGGGGCTGACCAATTGGCGCAGTTCGTAAAAGCCGCACGGCGCGTCGACGTTCCCGAGGGCAGCGGCAAGATAGTTGAAACCGGCGGCCGAACGCTAGCGCTGTTCCAGTCCAACGGCCAGTTCTACGCGATCGACAATGCCTGCCTGCATCGCGGCGGTCCGCTCGGCGAAGGTGAAGTCTACGGCACTCGGGTCGTCTGCCCCTGGCATGGATGGGAATACGACTTTTCAACCGGATGTAACGTCGATGACCCAACGATGAAGCTCACTTGTTTCGCAGTCAAGGTCGAGGGCGACGACATCATGGTTGAGATGTGATCCCCCTTCGATGGTTCCCAAAGAGAATCAGCAGCGACAATTGCCCAACTTTATCGCAGTTGGCGTAGGACGCTCCGGCACCACGTGGCTGCACGAAATGCTGACTGGTCACGTGGGCTTGCCGTATGGGGTCAAAGAAACCGATTTTTTCCTGCGCAAGTATGGCAACGGCATCGATTGGTATAAATCCTTCTTCCGTCGCTGTATCCCCGGGCAGCCAATCGTCGAAATCTGTCCCACCTATTTCTGTTCGGCCGAGGCTCGGCGGCGGATGAAGCTGCATATCCCCGATTGCCGGATCATCTGCACATTTCGCGAGCCCGTCGAGCGAGCCTATTCGCACTATAAGCTGATGCGGCATAATGTATGGACGCGCGCCAGCTTTGAGGAAGTAGTTAGCCGTTCACAAGAAATCGCGGAGATGAATCAGTATGCGATGAATCTCAGCGGATGGCAGCAGACCTTTGGGTGCGACAACGTGCTGACGTGCCTTTACGACGACCTTGAGCACGATCCTCAGGGCTACCTCGATACGGTGTGTGATTTTATCGCTATTCCTCGCTTTCCGCTCGCGCATTGCGTGGGTTCGGTCCGGCTCAATTCTTTCCCCGCCGCGCCACGCAATCGGCGTCTGGCGCAGAACGCCCGACACGTGCGCGATTGGTTGCGAAGCCGCCGCGCTTATTGGTTGGACCGCCTGCTCGGGCAAGCCGGGGTGTGGAGTTTCTGCTTTGATGGTGGAGAGGTTTTCCCACCGCTCGAACCGGAACTGGAAAAGCGGCTTAAGCAAAGATTCCTGCCGGAAGTCGAAGCCTTGGAACGACTGATCGGGCGTGACTTATCGGGCTGGAAGGTGAGCCGCGATAGTAGCAGCCTCGCCCATCGTAGCCGCGCCCCAGACGAGGCGTAACTGTGGCGGAGATTTTCGACGATCACCAGGCGTGGACGCTCTGTCGATTAGCGGTTGGCATGGGATGATTAAGGTCTCGGCGATAATCCCAGTATTCAATGGTTCAGCCACACTGAGCCAGGCGATCGACAGCGTGCTGGCCCAAAACTCGTGCGGCCTAGAACTGATCGTGGTCGACGACGGATCCTCCGACTCTACGCCGGCGATTATCGAGTCTTACAGCGCCCGCGTTAAACAAATCCGGCAGGCTAATGCCGGTCCTGCCGCTGCCCGCAATACCGGGGTCAGGAGCGCTTGCGGCGAATATCTCGCGTTCCTGGACGCGGACGACCGATGGCTGCCGGGGATGCTCGACCGCTCGATTGCGACACTCGAGACCGATCCAGACGGTGTAATGGCTTATGGCAATCTGTTGATGGTCGATAGCGACGGCGGCAGCCTGGCGAGCTACTTGATTAGTGGAGAATATGCGCACGCGCCCTCGATGGAAGAAATTCTCGCACGGATGTGGCCGATCATGCCGAGCGCGGCGCTAATCCGCCGCTCGGCGTTCAATGCGTGCGGTGGCTTCGTCGAAGACTTCAGAGGCGCTGGCTTCGAAGACGCGTTTCTGTGGCTGAGGCTGCGCGAGCAAGGCCATTTCCACTATATCCCCGAGGCATTGGCGGTGTGGAGATTTTCCTGGTTTCCTAGGCCGCTTAAAGTGCAGCCTTGCAGGCGTGACTCTGAGACCTTTGCGCAGCTCGTCAGGCAACGTTATGGCGTCGACCCATCACGGTTGGTCGCCGCGCGGATCCGTGCGACCCGGAGTATCCTCGGCTACGCCGGGCTGAGGGCGCTGCAGCGAGGCGACCGCCGATCGGCTCGCCGCGCGTTTGCCGGAGCACTGAGGCTCGACCCTTTCCGAGCCAGAAACATCTTTCGTTTCGTCAGGACCTTCCTGCCGGCACCCCTCGTACGGTCGCTCTCCGGCCGGACGGGTAGAGGTGCCGAAAGCCGGATACGTGAACCCATCTGGTAAGCACTTGCCCGCCGTCGCACGGACCAACGACTCTCCCTTAAGCATCGCAATGCTCTGTGACTCGTTCGGCGCGCTGGGCGGTGTCGCGCAAATCGTTGAAGATCTGGCGGCTGAATTTGCACGCGCGGGCCATCGCGTTGCGATCATTTCGAATCCACACAAGGGAACGAGTATCGGGCGCCGGCCAAATCCGGCGGTCGAGCAGGTATGGGTCGATTTGCCTCGCACCAAACCGTTCTCCTTGCGGCATCCCGAACGCTTGTGGCGCGGGCGCACTGCGTCGCAGTTGGCCGCCTTTATCCGCCAATGGACGCCCGATTTGGTCAATATTCATGGTGGTCTGCGCGATCGCTTTCCGGCGGTGATCGCGGCCTGCATGAAGACGAAGATTCCAATCGTCCAGAGTTTTCACTTAGTGCCCCAGCCACTTCACGAAGGAGGGGAGGCCGCCCGGCTGAACAACCTCTCCAGCATGGCACTGCGTGCTGCCTGCGCTATTACCTTTCCGTCCACCGCAGTTAAGGCGGGATTCCGAGAAATCTCGCCAGAGGCCGAGCATGCGCGAATCATTCGCGGCGGCGTGAATCTCGAGCATGCGGCCCGAGCAATGCCCCTTGTTCGTCGACGGCCGTACATTTTTTCAGCATCCCGGCTCGACTTGCGCCACAAGGCGGTCGACGTGGTGATCGAAGCATTTGGACTGCTCTCAGAAGAGTTTCCTGAGGTCGACCTGTTGATTGCCGGTGATGGACCGCAGCAGTCAGAAATCGAAGAGATGATTGCGGCCTGCCGGCTCGAAGCGCGAATTCATCTGTTGTCCTCGCTACCACACGACGATTTATGGAGCCTCTACAAGGGTGCTCTGCTATTCGTAATGCTGAGCCGGATGGCGGAGGGACTGCCACTGGTCTTCTTTGAGGCGATGGCCTGCGGCACTCCGGTTATAGGTACCAGGAATGGTGGCATCCCGGAAATACTGATTCACAACGAAACGGGTATGTTGCTTGAAAGAAATCAGCCCGGCGACGCCGCCGCGGCGATGCGAACGCTGCTCGGGAATCCACTATGGCGTGAGCGGATCGGCCGGCGAGGTCGCGAATTCGTGGAGAAGTACGACTGGGAGGCGGTCGCAGCACATTATCTGGCGCTTTATCAACAGTTGTGCCCCAGTGGGCAAACAAAGATTTAGCGCTGTTTACTAAAGCTCAGAAGAGGTTAAAGATTTACGCTGACAAGCATGCTGGTTGAGTTACTGCTCCGACTCCGGGTCGTCGAGCAATTTAGTCCGGCACGGGCCCACTTCGAGTGTAATCCGAGGGGATTGTAAATACTTCAGGTGCTAGGTTCTGCGAACTGATTTTGGTCACTTCGACGTGCGTAATCTGCGGCGGGATCTTGGCGATCCTGCTCTTGAATTGCGCCGCGTCCTTTGCGGGCACGTCAGGAGGGAGAGTGTACGAGGGGTTGGTGCGATGTATAGACTCAATCATGAGCGGAACACCGCCCGGAACCGAAACTCGCTGGCCACCGCCCCCTACGCGCTGGAGCAGGGATTTCATAAAATGGGTGAAATCATCAGAGCCCACGGCGTCGGTCGAGAAGCAGGCGGTCACCGTGGTCATCAAAGGCCCCCTAACTTTCGCGCTCGCATACTCCTCGCACTTGAACCCAAGAGCCTGGCGAGTCTTGCCGGTGCTCTTGAACGGCAAGTACAGGAGACGGTTGGGGTCTAGACCTGTGCCTATCGCTTTTCTAAGCGGCAACTCCCGAAACGACTTCTGAGTGTTGTAAACGAGAGTTACGATCCCGGTACTGGCATCGATAATTACGGACAGCCGATCATTGATATCCAATTTCTCTTTGTAGCCTTGCACCATCAGCTTCCGACTGATGACAGGACTGGAAGTATCTTTGCCGCCACCGCTTGTAACTCGTTCTTCGATGACCATGCCTCCCTTCGCTGCTAAGGGGATCAGTAACGTAACAACCAATGCGATGATAAGGCCCACTAGTTCCCGGCGCAGACCATACACATGCGACGCCCGGCAAAGGCCGTTCGGGCGGATGGTCTCTACAGTGGGCCTCAGCATCAAAGAAATGATCTCAACATTGCGAAAATGGTGCTACACGCCCGAACCCATGGATCCGAACCGGGGACTTGGGCTCTCTCTTTTTTAACCGTGCAATAAAGGTTATGCCTGGGGTTCAGCCCCGTAGCCAGAACTTCAACGGGCAAGGTAGACAGCTGCCGGCCAATCGTAGCAAGCGCCGACACTCGCGTGTAATGCAGAAACTGACGGAAGGCGAGGCGGAAGTCGCTCTCGATTTTTGGGAGCGACCTCCCGGGGTGGTTGCTTAGGTCACTTCACGCAGTAACCATAGCCAACTTCGCCAGCTCCACCACTAGCGCCAAGCAGATCAGCATCGGTGAAGTCCGCTTGCAGCGTCGCTCCCCCCGTGTTCAAATTAGTGCTTAGAGCAATTGCAGTCTGATCCACAAAAGTAGGGGGACAACCAGGGGCATTCGTTGCTGACGCCGTCCATGTCAATTTTTCGAATCCGGTGCCGTCTGTACCGATGGTGTACGACGACGCCGCAAGATTAAGATCATAGACGCAAAAACCAGAGCCCGTAAAGGGAGTCCCAGACGCGGTCAGGGTTCCGCCTTCGTAAGCACCAGCGCCATTTGGACCGTATTTAATGACCGCGGTGTTACCAATGATGTTATCGGTGGCTGTGCAAGCGTAACGACCAATGTAGTTCGCGTTTCCCAACTGAGCGCCGGCCTTGGTCGCGGAAAAGCCGATCAACAACCCTAAGACCGCAACGCCCGCGATCAATTTCGATTTTCTATTCTCGCTTCCCCACATATTTTTCTTCCTTATCCTGTGTTCTCTTGCTAAGCGGCATGCTGCGTAAAGAATACTGAGGTTTACTCGCGGTAGGCCATCGGCCCGTCTCCTACTCTGCTATCACTTCTTACAGTAGCCGGAGCCCGAGGCACCCTTGTTTAAAAAGTTGTCAGAGGTGACTTCCGCTCGGGTCGATGCTCCCGATGGTCTTGCTCCGAAGCCGCGCAGAGCGAAGGTATCAGACGTAAGGAACGTAGCAGACCCGAAGGTGGCCGAGCATGTGGTGGCAGCCGTTGCAGTGTAGGCAGGAGTCCAAGAGAGAACGTCGACGCAAACACCGTTCGAACTGCACACGTAGCTTGAGCTGGCGGCATTCAGGTTAAACGCACAGAAGTTGTCGGGCGGCGCGTTGCTCGGGATGAACACGCCCGTCCCGCTACTGATCGGGGCTTGTAACGTCCCGCTTATGAAAGTGCCAGACCCATTGGCAAAGACCTCCGCTTGCCCGGCAAAGAACTGGTTAGTCCCAAGGGCTCCAGAGTTGACCTGTTCGTTACAGATGTACCGGTTGAGGTAGTTGGCGTTCGAGTATGTCCCGGCTGCTATCCCCTGTGCGCTCGCTCTTGGCACACAGAAGCTAAACGCCAGTCCCGCTCCTCCTAGCATCGCGACCAATCTCGCCGCTATCCGCTTACCCTTTAACATACATTCCTCCTCGTTCTTTCTGGCGCCTTCAACTCATCTGCGTGCAAGGACGCATTCAGACGCAATTTCCGCCAATTGCCAGTTGGTACTTTCGTAAGCGCCCTGAAAAAAGAGAGCAAGCGCTGTGTCGCTATGTTGCCGATACGATTTGACGCATTGCGCAATTAAACGCCGGCGGCGGACATCTGTTTACTCTTTGATAACATCTTAGATGGTATACGCGGTCGATAGGAAGCCCCCTCTACCGGGAGCGGCGGGCGCGCGTCAAGCAGAATCGTGGAGATTTCAGAAAATGCTGCGGCGGGAAATCAGGATTGATTGCGCAACGTCTCGCGCATCTCGCGCAGTATTTGTTGAACCTGGCGGCCTTGAAGGTAGATTGACGCGTCGTCCGCGGTCGTCTGGTCGTTCATCTTACGATTCTGATTTGCAATGTACACCAAGCCCGCGATTTGCAGGGTCGCCGCGACCGCGAGAACAATGACGATGAGAACCGTATCTGGCGTCATAACGACTCCAATCGGGAAGCTGTCATGCCGGGCAGATCTGGCACTAGTGTCATATCTCAAAATGTCAGTAACACACTCGGCGACGGGGTTGCTGCATGATTTGTCATCTCGACTAAGCGAGCAAGGCCCCAGCCGACGCGAGCGGGTGGAGAGATCAACGCGAAGCGATGAGAAATAAAGGCAAAATCGCTCCGCGTAGATCCCTGATAGCGCCGGGATAAACCGGCGAGGTGTTGTGAATGCAAGAGTCACACGGTGAAGGCTTAGCGACCCACAC
>Ga0306920_100016381_pt1 | contig 10210 bp, 11 predicted proteins | sample flu12Cox44000170_FD_204666 | JGI IMG/M metagenome (GOLD analysis project Ga0306920, IMG submission 204666) | Lab enrichment of tropical soil microbial communities from Luquillo Experimental Forest, Puerto Rico - flux4day.12C.oxic.44.000.170 (v2)... | ecosystem: Environmental > Terrestrial >...
CGCCCCAGGCCGAGGCGTTCCGCGGCATCGCCCGCGCGGTGTGGGAGCGGCTCGAGGACGCGGCGGGGCCCCCTCTGCCCGTCATACGGTGAGCCCCGCGACCGGCTCGGCGCTCTTCGGGCCCAGAGTCCGAGCAGCACCGCGGACCCGACGAGGGGCGGCCCCGGCGTGAGCCCCCTGCGCCTTCCGCTCTTTCCGCTGCCGGACGTTGTCTTCTTTCCGGAGACCGTCCTGCCCCTCCACGTCTTCGAGCCCCGCTATCGAAAGATGGTCGCCGACTGCCTGGCCGGGGATCGCTGGATGGCCGTCGTCGCGCTCCGGCCGGGCTGGGAGCGGGATTACGAAGGCCGGCCCCCGGTCTACGACGTGGCGGCGGCCGGGGAGATCCTCCAGGCCGAGGCGCTCCCGGACGGGCGCTTCAACATCCTGCTTGACGGCCGCTTCCGCGTCCGGATCGAGGGTGAGGCGTCGCCCGGTGACCTGCCGTACCGGGTGGCCCTGGCCCGTCGGCTTGCCGAGGTCGGAATCCCGCGCGAGGAGGCCGTCTTCACCGCCCGCCTCGCCGAGCTCAGACAGAATCACGCCAAGCTCCTCGCCGCACTCGGCCAGTCCCACGCCGAACTCGTGGGGCGGCTCACCGTGGCCGGCGCCCGGCCCGGGGCGATCATCGACCGCATCGTGTCCGCGGTCATCCCCGACGCGGCGACGCGCCAGCGGGCCCTGGAGACGCTCGACGTCGGTGAGCGGCTGGAGCTGGCGGTCGGCGCCCTGGCGGAGCTCTTGGGCATGGTGGCGGGGGCCCAGGGCGAGGAGGAGAGCGACGATGGCTGAGCGGCGAGCCACGCTCCTCGCGCGCGCCCTCGTCACGGTGGCCCTCCTCGTGTCGGCGACGGCCGGGGAGTCCGCGCCACGCTGGGGCTGGCTGGGCGTCCGCATCCGCGACCTGACCGAGCGGGAGATGGAGGAGATCACGGTCAAGCAAGGGCTCCGCGAGGGCTTCGGCGTCGTCATCGCCGAGGTCCTGCCGGACTCACCGGCAGCCGCCTCGACACTCCAGACCGGCGACGTGGTGGTGGCGATCGACGGGCGACCCGTGGTCGAGACGCGGGAGCTTCAGAGGCTGGTGGGGGGTGTCCCCGCCGGCGGCGAGGTGCGAGTCGTCGTCCTCCGTCCCGACGGCCGCCGCGAAGTGCGAATCCGCGTCGGGGCGATGCCGCCGGACGTGGTGGCGGAGCGCGTGGCCGCCGAGTTCGGCTTCGTCCTCCGAGAGCCCGGACCCGACGAGGCGGCGTCGGCCCGGGGCCTCCGGCTCCCGGTGGTCGGCCTCGTCGCGGAGGGGACGCCGGCGGCCCGGGGGGGGCTGGAGAGCGGGGACCGCATCCTGGCCGTCGAGGGCACCCCTGTGGCGACGGTCGAGGATCTCCGTCGACGGCTTGCCGAGCTCGCCCTCGAGCGGCCCCTCCGGCTCGGGGTCGAGCGGAAGGGTGAACCGCAGCTGCTCGAGCTGCCACCCGCCCAGCCCCTGTTACCTGTCCGGTGAGCGCCCCTTGATGTCTCGACCGTCCGTCCTCGTCGTCGACGACGAAAGCTCGCTTCGGGAGCTCCTGGCGGAGGCGCTCGGCAGCTGGAGCTATCACGTGGCCGCCGCAGCCACCGCGTCGGAGGCCGTCGAGATCCTCAAGAACCAGCTCTTCGAGGTGGCCCTCTGCGACATCCACATGCCCGAGATGGACGGGATCGAGCTCCTCCGCCAGATCAAACGACACGATCCGTCGATCGAGGTCGTCATGATGACGGGAGACCCGGCCGTCTCCACGGCGGTGGAGGCCCTCAAGCTCGGCGCCTACGACTACCTGATGAAGCCGCTCCTGATGGACGAGCTGCGTCACCGGCTTGACCACATCATGGAACGGCGCTTCCTCCGCCAGGAGGTCTCCCAGCTTCGCAGTCGCCTCGGCGAGCAACTCCGGATGAGCGACCTGATCGGCGTCTCGCCACGCATGGCCGAGATCAAGGAGGTGGTCGTCAAGGTGGCGGCCACGGACTCGCCCGTGCTGGTGACCGGCGAGAGTGGCACGGGCAAGGAGCTGGTGGCCGCGGCCATCCACCGCCTCTCGCCCCGATCGAGCGGCCCGTTCGTCACGGTGAACTGCGGCGCCGTGCCCGCCGACCTTCTCGAGTCCGAGTTCTTCGGCCACGTCCGCGGCGCGTTCTCGGGCGCGGTTGCCGACACCCTCGGCCTCTTCCGGTCGGCCCACGGGGGGACGATCTTCCTCGACGAGGTGGCCGAGCTGCCCCCGGCTCTCCAGGTGAAGCTGCTGCGGGTTCTGCAGGAGAGGGAGGTGCGTCCCATCGGGTCCGCCCGGAGCTACTCCGTCGACATCCGGGTCATCGCCGCGACCAACCGTGATCTGGAGGCCGCGGTCAAGGATGGCACCCTGCGGCAGGACCTGTTCTATCGCCTGAACGTCGTCCGCATCGCCATGCCGCCGCTCCGGGAGCGGCCGTCGGACATCCCGTCGCTCCTGACGGCGTTCCTGCGCCAGTTCAACCTGCGCTTCAACCGCGAGGTGCGGGGGGTCATGCCCGAGGCCCTGGGCGTGCTCCAGGCCTACGACTTCCCGGGGAACGTGCGGGAGCTGGAGAACCTGGTTGAGCGCGCCTACGCGCTGGGGGCTCGAGGCGAGATCACGCTCGCGGACCTGCCGGCGCTGGGCGGCCGGCCGGAGCCGGGCGGCGCGACCCCGACCGGAGCCACCGCGGTCTCGTCGGATGGGTCTCCGTCGACCGTTCCGACCCTGGCCCAGGCCGAGCGCGAGCTGATCATGCGGGCGCTCGCCGTCCACCGAAACGACCGCGCCCTGGCCGCGCGCACGCTCGGCCTGTCGGCGCGGACGCTCTATCGCCGGCTCAAGGAGTACGGCGTTCCCTGAGATCGAGCGCTGCGCGCGCGCTTGCGCGTTGCCAATCTGTCACGTGGAAGGGTCATCTCTGCAGGGCGCGTCCGCCCGCCCGGCAGTCGCGCGGATCAGTCGCCCGCATTTTCCCCAGGTGATTCGTCGATCGCGGGGGTGGCATCGCGTTTGCACTCCCGCTGAAGCATGCAGGGGAGGCCGGCCGAGCTCGACGAGCTGGCGCTCGTCGTCGTGGCCGACGCCGATCGTGAGGCCGGCGTCGCTCTGGCGAGCTACTTCGCCCGGCACGGTTTCCGCGCGTCTCACACCGCCCTGGCCTTGGAGGTGTTGAGCCTGGCCCGGGAGGGCCGGGTCGCCGCCGTGATCGCGGATGTCGCACTCGCCGACATGTCGGGACACGGACTGGCGGCTCGGCTCAAGGCGCTCGACCCCGACGTCCACGTCCTCATGACGACCGCTGACGACCGGCCCGAGTTCGAGGTCCGCGCTCGCCAGATCGGCATCCTCCACTACGCCCAGAAGCCGGTCGACGAGGGACGGCTCCTAGCCGTGGTGGCCAAGGCCGTCGGCGTTCCCCGCCCCGCCTGATTCTCCCGGAGTCACGCCAGGCCGTTGCGGCGCTGGCTTGACCGTCCCGCGCGCCGGGGTGTAAGACCGGAGCAGGAGGGCACACACGATGCTGCTCACGGGCAAGCGGGTCGCGATCCTGGCCGAGAACCTCTACCAGGAGATGGAGCTCTGGGTCCCGTATTACCGCCTCAAGGAGGAGGGCGCGGAGGTCCACATCGTGGGCACCGGCGGGGCGACAGCCTACGCGTCCAAGCACGGGTACCCGGTCACGGTGGACGTCCAGGCGGAGCAGGTCGCCGCCGCGGAGTACGACGCCGTCGTCATTCCGGGCGGCTACGCCCCTGATCTGATGCGGCGATCGCCTGCCATGGTGAAGCTGGTCCGCGAGGCGGCCGGCGAGGGGAAGGTCGTCGCGGCCATCTGTCACGCCGGGTGGATGGCGGCCTCGGCGGGGATCCTGCGGGGCAAGCGGGCGACCAGCTTCTTCTCGATCAAGGACGATCTGGTGAACGCGGGCGCCACCTGGGTCGACCAGGACGTCGTGGTCGACGGGAAGTTGATCACCTCGCGGAAACCGGACGACCTACCGGCCTTCTGCCGGGAGATCGTGCGCGCGCTGGCGAAGCGCTAGCGCTCGACGGGACCGAAAGCGCGGCGGGGGTCGCGCTCGGGGCGAGGCCGCCCAGGAGCCCGGCCTAGCGCGGCCTTTAGTAGCCCCGCTGAAGGTCGACGCGCCCCTTGAGGGCCTTGCCCTCGAGGAAGCGCCGGAGGTTGTCGTTGAAGATGGGAGCGATCTCGGGCGGGTCGCTCGGGCCGGCGACGTGGGGCGTGACCACGACGTTGGCCATCCCCCAGAAGGGGTGCTCGGGCGGGAGCGGCTCCTCGGCGAAGACGTCGAGAATCGCTCCGGCGATCCAGCGCTCGTGGAGGGCCCGGACGAGGGCGGCCTCCTGGATGAGCGCGCCTCGGCCGACGTTGACGAGCCAGGCGTCAGGGCGCATGGCGTGGAGCTCGCCCTCGCCCACCATGCCGCGGGTCTCCGGCGTCAGGGGCGCGATCAAAACGACGTAATCGCTGGCGGCCAGAAACTCGTGGAACGCCCCCCGCCGGTACACCCGCGCGACACCCGGGACGGGGCGCCCCGTCCGGTTCACACCGATGACCTGCATCGCAAAGGTCTGCGCGACGTGGGCGACTACCCGGCCGATCGACCCGAGCCCGACGAGTCCGAGCGTCTTTCCCCGGAGTAGGCCCTGGTTGATCGGCTCCCACTGTCGGAGCCGCTGCGCCGCCCGCACTAGCTCCATCCTCTGCGTGGTCCACAGGAGCCAGCCGAGGGTGTACTCGGCCATCCAGGGACCGAACACGCCCTCCGCCCGAGTCAGGACGACCTTGGGTGGGAAGGGCGTATCCAGGAAACCGTTCACCCCCGCGCCCATGACCTGGACCCACCGCAGGCGCTGGGCGCGGGGCAGGAAGTCCGTGGGGAACCCCCAGGTGTAGAGGACATCCATCTCCTCCACGTGGGGTGCCGCCGCCTCGGGGCTCGACGCGACCCGCAGACGAACCTTGCCCCGGGGCGCCTTGACCAGCCGCGCGTAGGCCTGGGCCTCGTCCGGGTGATAGACCAGGACGGAGACGGGACCCTTCGGCGGCATGGAGGCAAGAATAGCACAAGGTGGCCCAAACTCACGCGAATCTGCCTCGGATCGCTTCTGGCCGGGGCGCTCATCGGCAGGCCCGTAGACGGGGTGCGGGAGCGACTGCTACCATCCGGCGCGATGGATCTGCCGGTCCGGCGGTTCGCCGACGTGGTCGTCCTGTCGCCGATCGGGCGGGTTGATCAAAACACCGCGGAGGGCCTCAAGGCGGGGTTAGCCGGCTTTCTCGCCCGCTGCGCGACCGGCCAGGACACGATTGTCCTCGACCTGGCCGGCGTCGACTACGTTTCGAGCGTCGGCCTCCGTGTCCTCATGCTGACGGCCAAGCAGGCGAAGGCCCAGGGCGGGACGGTCGTGGTGGCGGCGCTCCAGCCGGTGGTCCGCGAGATCTTCGACATCAGCCGGTTCAGCCTCGTGTTCGAGACCTTCGGTTCGGTGAGGGACGCGCTCCAGCGGGTGTCGGTGGCCGGGCTCGCCGCCTTCGACGCGGCCTGAGGGGACTCCGTGGTCGTCCGGTTCTGGGGAACGCGAGGTTCTCTACCCGTCGCGCTCACGTCGGCCGGGGTGCGCCGGAAGCTCTTGGCCGCGCTGGGCCGCGCGCGAGGACGGCGGCTCGACACCGAGGCCGCGATCGCCGCCTTCCTGGACGAGGAGCTGGAGTTCGCCGTGGCGGGCACGTTCGGCGGGAACTCCTCGTGCGTCGAGGTCGACACGGGCGGCGAGGAGCACGTCCTCTGCGACCTGGGCAGCGGCGCGCGGGCCTTCGGCAACGACGTCCTGGCCCGACGCGGCGCGGGCCGGCCCGGCACCTTCCACGTCCTCCTGTCCCACATGCACTGGGATCACATCATGGGGTTTCCCTTCTTCGGTCCAGCCTACATGGTGGGTAACCGCATCCGGATCTACGGCGGCCACGCGAACCTCGAAGCCGCGCTGCGCCGGCAGCACGGCTCGCCATCCTTTCCCGTCGCGTTCGAGCGCCTGGCGGCGACGGTGGAGTTCGTCCAGCTCGAACCGGACCGTTCCTACGAGATCGGCGGGCTCCGCGTGACGCCGAAGCGCCAGTTCCATCCCGGCGACTCCTACGGATACCGCCTGGAGCGGGACGGACGCGCACTCGTGTACTCGACCGACTCCGAGCACAAGCGGGACGACCTCGCCGAGACCGATCAGTTCGTGGCCTTCTTCCGGGAGGCCGACCTGGTGGTCTTCGACGCCCAGTACTCCCTCGCCGACGCCATCTCGATCAAGGAGGACTGGGGCCACTCCAGCAACATCGTCGGGGTCGAGCTGTGCCAAGCCGCGCGAGCCCGTCACCTCTGCCTCTATCACCACGATCCGGTCTACGACGACGAGCGCCTCGACGCTCTTCTCAACGAGACGCGCCGGTTCGAGGAGATCACGCGGGGGGACCACCGGGTGCTCGTCTCGGCGGCGTACGACGGCCTGGAAATCACCCTCTGAGCCCGAGTCGAGACGCCGGCGGCGCCGCGCCCGCCGGTGAGGTGGGCGGCGGCTGGTCGGAGCGGCGGGGGTTCCGGATCCTGCGGGGCGGCCGCGGGCGTCCCCTCGGACTGGGCTGTCTGGCCTTCCTCGTCCTGCTGGGACTGGCCGCCGAGGATCGCCCCCCTTGGGTGGGCCGCCTCTACTGGTTCGACGTCTACCACTCGTTGATGCCGCGGGTATGGCGCCCGACGACGCCGGTCACCATCGTCGAGATCGACGACGGGAGTCTCGGTCGCGTGGGCCAGTGGCCCTGGCCGCGCACGCAGCTGGCACGGCTGGTCGACCTCATCGGGGCCGGGGGGCCTGCGGCCGTCGGCCTCGACCTCCTGATGCCCGAGCCCGATCGGCTGTCGCCGACGCGGCTGCCTGCGCTGGTGCCGAGCCTGGAGCCGGATGTGGCCGAGCGGCTGGCGCGGCTTCCGGACAGCGACGCCGAGCTGGGGCAGGCGCTGGGGCGCGTACCCGCGGTGCTCGGCATCGCGGGTCTGGAGGAGGCCGACGCGGCGGCGCCGGGGGTCGAGTCGGCAGCGGGCCCTGGGTCGGCGGCTCACGTCCAGGGGGGCGACCCCCGCCCCTTCATGCGGCGGTTCGCGACGACCCTCCGGAGCCTTCCGGTGATCGACGACGCGGGTCGCGGTCACGGCCTCCTCAACGCCGATCCGGACGCCGGGGTCGTCCGTCGGCTGCCCATCGCCGCAGTCGTCGGGCCGACGGTCCTTCCGGGGTTTGCCGCCGAGCTCCTGCGCGTGGCGCACGGGGAGGCCGGCTGGGGGGTCAGAGGCAGCCGCCACGGCATGGAGGCGGCCGAGATCGGGTCCCTGCTTGTGTCCACGCAGTCCGACGGATCCGCGTGGGTCCGGTTCTCGCCCCACGCGCCCGAGCGCTTCGTGTCGGCGGCCGACGTGCTCGACGGCCGCCTGGACCCGGCCATCTTCGCCAGGCGGATCGTGCTCCTTGGCGTCACGGCTCTCGGGCTCAGCGACTATCAGGCCACGCCGGTGGGCGAGCGAATGCCCGGGGTCGAGATCCACGCCCAGCTGGTCGAGGCCGCCCTCGAGGGTCGCCTGCTCCACCGCCCGCGCTGGGCGGCCTGGCTGGAGGCAGCGATTGCCGCGCTGGGGGGCCTGACGCTCCTCGTCATCGCCCCGCGGGGCCGACCGCGCCGAAGCCTCGCTGTGCTGCTGATCCTGGCCGCGTGGACCGTGGGCCTGGGGGTCCTCTTGTACCGCGGGCCCGGGGTGCTCCTCGACGCGGCTTCGCCGATCCTCGCACTGACCCTGGTGTGGGCTGTCATGACCGCCGCGGGTCTGGCCGAGGCGGACGGCCAGCGCCGAGCGCTCCGGCGCCAGCTCGGGGAGGAGCGGGAGGCCGCAGCCCGCGTGGCCGGCGAGCTCGCCGCGGCCCGACGGATCCAGCAGAGCCTCCTGCCCGACCCTCGGGAAGCGTTTGCCGGCGAGACGCGCTTCGCCGTGGCGGCCCGCCTGGAGCCGGCGCGCGTGGTGGGGGGCGACCTCTACGACTTCTTCCGGCTCGACGCCGACCGGATCTTCGTCCTGATCGGCGACGTCTCGGGCAAGGGAATGCCCGGAAGTCTGTTCATGGCCGTGAGCAAGGCGCTCTGCAAGAGCACCGCGCTGCGCGCCGGTGGCGACCTGGCGGGCGCGGTGCGGCAGGCCAACCGCGAGATCTCCCGTGACAACCGTGAGGCGATGTTTGTGACCGCGTTCGTGGTGATCCTCGACGCCCGGACCGGGGGACTGGCGTACCTCTCGGCGGGCCACGACGCGCCCTACCTCCTCGGGGGGCCGGCCGACGGCCTGCGGCGGCTGCGGGACTCGGGTGGCCCGCCCCTCGGCGTGATCGACGAGTTTCCCTACGAGGCGGCCTCGGCGCGGATCGAGGCCGGGGTGTCGCTTTGCCTGGTGACGGATGGCGTGACCGAGGCCCGGAGCCGAGACGGCGCCCTCTACGGGCGCGCGCGGCTCGAGACCTTGCTTGCCGCCATCCCCCCGGGGCGGGGCCCGGGAGAGATCGCCGACGCGGTGCTGGACGACGTCCGGCGGTTCGGGGGCGGCGCCGAGGCGGCGGACGATGTCGCCGTCGTCGTCGTCCGCTGGCTCGGACCCGCCGGTGCCGACGCGCCGGTGGCCGCGGTCAGCGAACGGTGATCTCAACGCGCCGGTTGCGCGGCTCCGGGACCTCGTCCTCGGTGGGCACCAGGGGCTCGCGCTTGCCCCGGCCCTCGAGGCGGATGTCGCCCGCGACGAGGCCCAGGCGGATCAGCTCCGTGCGGACCCGGGCGGCGCGCTGCAGCGAGAGGGCATCGTTGTAGGCGACGCTGCCGACCCGATCGGTGTGGCCGATCACGACGACCTCGGGGGCTGGGCGGCGGGCGATCTCGGCTGAGACTTGGTCGAGGGCCTGGCGAGACTCGGTCGTCAGCTCGTCGGTCCCCTCCCGGAAGTAGAGGATGAAGGTCACCGGACGGGGAGGCTGAGCCGAAAGGGCGGCCCCGAACGTCGCCTGTACTTCGGCCGGGGTGGAGGTCGCCGTCTCCAGCCGACCCTCCGTGCGGATGCGGACGGCAGCGTACGGCTGGTCGAGTGTCTGCACCTCGCCGCCGGCCGTGACGACGACCGCGCCGACGTGGCCCTCGGGACCCGCCACCACGACGTACAGATCGTCACGCGTGGGCGGAGCGGCGATGGGCGGGGGGACCTTGGGGCAGCCGGACAGGCCGAGGGCCAGGAGCGCGAGGGCGCCGATGCGCGTCCCGGTCACCCCAGAGACTCTTCTACGGAGAGTCCGTCACCCCGCCGACCCCGCCGCCCGCGGCACCCTCTCCGGTCGCCCGGATCAGGAACTCGGTGCCCCGGACACCCAGGATGGCGGACGGGGTACGCACGCGCATGGCTCCGGGCGTCTGGCGGACGATCTTCCCCGACACCCCGGCGAGAGTCCCGCGGGAGAGCCCGGCGTCGAACACGCCCTCGTGGGTGGTGGCGTCGTAGACGAAGCGCTCGATGACGAGCACCGTGTCCGGGCCGGCTGAGAGGAGGCTGTCGTCGGCGAAGGTGATCCCCACCTTGCCGTCGGGGCCGGTCCTCACGATGTCGGCGGGGCGGATCTTGGTCCCGACCGGCGCTGGTCCTTGCTGGCCACCTCGATCGAGACGCACCTCCCCGCTCGACACCTTGACCACCCCCACGTCCTGGGCCGAGACGAGCCTGACGAGCCCGGCCAGGAGCAGGGTCGTGATTGCCCCGACGAGCGCTGGCAGTCTGGCCCCGGCGGCGATCCTGGCGCTCATGGGCGGACGGTGACGCCGGCGGCCTGGGCCCGCCGGGCCGCCTGATCGACCGCGGTCAAGCGCGTCGTGGCCTCCCGCCGGAGCGTCGCCAGTCGGGCCCGCAGGGGCGCCGCCTCGTCCTTGGCGCGCTGGCGCTCCTCGGCGTCGGACGAGCTTTGGTACAGGTCGACGAGGCGATCGTGCTGCTCGAGCGTCGCGTAGTAGTCGTAGAGCACCTGGTTGTAGCGCTCCACCGCGTCGTTGTACGC
>Ga0306920_100016382_pt1 | contig 10209 bp, 7 predicted proteins | sample flu12Cox44000170_FD_204666 | JGI IMG/M metagenome (GOLD analysis project Ga0306920, IMG submission 204666) | Lab enrichment of tropical soil microbial communities from Luquillo Experimental Forest, Puerto Rico - flux4day.12C.oxic.44.000.170 (v2)... | ecosystem: Environmental > Terrestrial >...
CATGAGAATGGCATTGAGTGTCGCGGCGCGCCCGTAAGCGAGGGCTGGGTCGATGCCGGCCGGCTGGGGTCCGTGGAGAAAGATCGCGAAGTGACCTCCCAATACCAAGTCCACAGCGACGACCACGCCCCCGGTAGAGAGCCCCAGGGCGGCGGCCGTTAGCGGCAAGCGGAGCCTCTCCAGCGGCAGCAGAGCAAAGCTCGTGACGAGGACGATGCCACCCGAGACCAACACCGTCACACGCAGCATCACAGCGGCAGCGGCCTTGCTGTCCAGCGACCAGGCCGAGGAGGCAAGCATCCAAGCGAGAAACGGTGCGATATACGCGAAGGTACGGATGCTCCTGGCGGCGACCGGAAGTCCGTGTTGGTGCGATAGCACCAGGGAAAGAAATGCCAGTACCAGCATCGCCGCGACCGTTCCGAGCGACGCGGCATATACCAGCGGGCCGATGGTGAGACACATCAGGCTGAGCGGAATGTCCTTGCTGTCGACCTTCAGCCCAGCGACCTTGGCCCGCGACAGCGGAGATGCCCAGCGACAGTCGGCGGTCGATCCGTTAGGTGTGGTCGACGGCCTGGACGAACTCATCGGCAACCGTGTCGAGCTTGCGCAGATAATGCGGGATATGGTGCGAACTGCAAAGGTCGGGCGCAAAGGGCGGCGCCGCCTACTAACAGAGCAGGAGGCTCTCGTAAATAGCCAGACCACCTTCAGGTATGGACAGTGGCCGCGCAGACCGAGGGTTTTCCCTCCGAAATGCGGCGGTAAGAGCTGCGCCCTTGACAAACATCTTGTGGGGCGTGCGGCGTTTGTCGTGAGCGACAGATGCGTCGCACTTTCGTGGCGCCGCGGGATTGAGGCATCGTTGTGCGTTTGGGGGAGCGCGCGAGACCATAGATGTTTGAAGCCGAGGCCCGTTGGCTGCGTTGTGCGCTCGACGCATTCCCGACCGAACGACTCTCGCCGCTGCTTAATCTCGGCAGCAGTTCGGTAGAGGTGCGCCAGGGTATCCAACCGTGGATCGAGGATCAGGTGTTCCTCCCACTGCGTGCGCGCGATGTAGAGGTCGTCCACGTCGACATGCGCGAGCTTCCAGGGGTCGATGTACAAGCCGATCTGACCAATCCCGCCGATGTCCGGCGCTTGTGCGCGCTTCGGCCGCAGGCGTTGCTCTGCTGTAACCTCCTGGAGCACGTGGTTGAGCCCGATCGGCTGGCCCGTCACTGTCTCGACCTGGTGGGGACGGGTGGGCTCCTCTTCGTTACAGTGCCCTTCAGCTATCCCTATCATCGCGATCCGATCGACACGATGTATCGCCCGAACCCGGCAGAGCTCGCCGAGCTGCTCGCTGGTGCTCGGTTGCTGGATAGCACGATCCTTGGTACCGGGGTCTCCTATCGCGACACTGTGCGCGACCGGCCCTGGATCCTGCTGCGTCACGCCTGGCGCTTGCCGATCCCATTCCTGTCGTTCGAGAAATGGAAGCGCTCGATGACGCGGCTCTACTGGCTCGTCGCCGAATATCGGATTACCTGCGCGGTGTTCGAGAAGCTCTAATATCGAAACAGGTTTGAAGGTCCGGCCCCGCGATTACCGGGAATTTCGGATATGGATGAGACGGCTTTGTATGAGCTTGCTGGATGGGTGACGGAGGCTGGGTTGATCGGGCACGACGAGCGCGAGCTGATGTCTGGTTTTTGCAGTCGCATCGTCGATGCCGGCGTTCCGCTGGCTAGTGCCATTGTCATCCTCGACACGCTTCACCCGATATACGAGGGCCGGGCATTCCGCTGGCGCGCCGATTTGCCGGACGAGGCTGAGGCAATCGACTACGGGCGCACCAATGAGGGCGAGGCGGCCGAGAACTGGCGACGCTCTGTCTTTTACCACCTGCTGCAATCGGGCGGCAGGCTGATGCGGCGCCGCTTGGCGGCTGGCGATCCGGCCGATTTTTCATCGGTTGTTCAGGCCCGCGATGAGGGAATGACCGATTATGTGGCGCTAGTCCATCGATTTGCCGCTGAAGGAGTGATCGGAGAGATGGACTGCGTTTATTCGTCCTGGGCGACCAATGCGCCGGACGGATTTGACGACGGGGCAGTGCTCGCGCTACAGCGGATCGCGCCGTTTCTCAAACTCGCCGTCAAATCGGCCACGCTTGCGCGGATGGCCGGGACGCTCGCCGAGACTTATCTCGGCCGCGACGCCGGCCGGCGGGTGATGAGCGGCCGCATCGCCCGCGGCGTCGCCGAGAAGATCGGCGCGGTGCTGTGGTACAGCGACCTGCACGGTTACACTCATCTCTCCGAAAGTGTGTCGCCCGAGCAGATCATCCCGTTGCTCAACGATTACGCCGAAGTTGTCGTCTCGGCCGTGCATGCCAACGGCGGTGATGTGCTGAAGCTGGTCGGCGATGGCACACTCGCTATTTTTCCTGCCGATAATCGCCAAGAAGCTTGCCTTGGAGCGCTCTCTGCCGCTGCGCAAATGCGCAAGGGCGTCGTCGAGTTAAACGATAAGCGTGCCGTGGCCGGTTTGCCGACCACCCAGGTCTATCTCGCGCTTCATGTTGGCGATGTCTTTTACGGCAACATCGGCAGCAAGGACCGCTTGGATTTCACTGTAATCGGCCCGGCGGTCAACGAGGTGAGCCGGATCTTGGCGATGAGCCGATCGGTCGAGCAGGACGTGCTGCTCTCGGCGAGCTTCGCCAACGCGGTCGGTCCCGTCATGCGCCGCCGCTTGGTCTCGCTCGGTCGCTACGCATTGCGCGGCGTAGCGCAACCCCAGGAGCTGTTCACTCCCGAACCCGATTTCGAAATCCCGCAGCCGAGACGATAGGTGTTTGGCTCAATCGAGCGGATCCTCGGCTACACGTCCGAAAGTGCGAAAGTCGTGATAATCGCCTTTGAAACATGCTCTTATCCTCAAACCCGTTGAGGATGTCCCTTGTTACGGCGAGCCGCGCGTTGTTCGGCGGGTCCCTGGCTGCGGGTCAGATTGAAGGCGGTGTTGACCAAGGCGACGTGCGAGAACGCCTGCGGAAAGTTCCCGAGCTGGCGCCCGAGGCGGGGATCATATTCCTCCGCCAGGAGGCCGACATCGTTCTGAAGGGCCAAGAGGCGCTCGAACAGATCACGCGCCTCGCCGGTACGCCCTTGCAGAATGAAGTTGTCGGCGAGCCAAAAGCTGCAGGCCAGAAACGCTCCTTCGCCCGGCGGCAGGCCATCGGCCACCTCTCCAGTGTCGTAGCGACTGACGAACCCGTCTGCCAACAGTCGCCGCTCGATTGCGCGGACGGTGCCGACGATGCGTGGGTCGGTCGGCGGCAGAAAGCCGACCAGCGGCAACAGCAGCAGGCTAGCGTCGAGCGCCTTAGATCCGTAAGCCTGAACAAAGCTGCCGAGGTCGGTGTCGAACGCCTTGTTACAGACGTCCTCGTGGATCCTGTCACGTATCTGTCGCCAGCGCGGCAGCGCGCGGCCGGTACTGCCACGCTGCTCGAGCATCTTGACCATCCGATCGAACGCCACCCACACCATCACCTTCGAATGAGTGAAGTGCTGCGGCGGACCGCGCACCTCCCAGATGCCTTCGTCCGGCCGATCCCAAATCTTGGCCAAATGTCTTAGAGACACGCGCCCAATCGCGTCCCCGTGCTGATTCGGGGGCAACCCGTGGCTCTGGGCGTGGTAGAGCGCGTCGAGGACCTCGCCGTAAATGTCGAGTTGCGTCTGGTTTACCGCGGCGTTGCCGATGCGGACCGGGCGCGACTCCTCAAATCCGGGCAACCACGGCACCTCCCACTCGGTGAGACGCCGCTCGCCGCCCAGGCCATACATGATCTGCAGCTGATCGGGGCTGCCAGCTACCGCGCGAAACAACCAATCGCGCCACCTCCGCGCCTCGTCGTAATACCCAGCATGCATCAATGCCAGCAGGGTAAAGGTGGCGTCGCGCAGCCAGCAATACCGGTAATCCCAGTTGCGCACGCCGCCGAGCTGCTCGGGAAGCGAGGTCGTCGGTGCGGCGACGATGCCGCCGGTCTGTGCGTAGGTCAGCCCCTTCAATACGACCAGCGAGCGTCTGACCACGTCCGTCCATGGGCCTGCGGATGCGCACCGGTCGGACCACCGGCGCCAGAACGCTTCGGTGTCGTGCAGCGCGCGGGCCGGATCGACCGGCGGCGGCAATGGTTGATGGGAAGGGGCGTAGCTCAGCACGAACGGGATCGTCTCACCGGCGCCGACGGCGAATTCGCCGACCGTTTTGAAGTCCTCGCCGCGCAGCGGCGCCGGCGTACGCAATACCACCCGCTCGGGCCCGCCGATGGCGGAAAGGCCGCCCTCCGGCAGCCGTTCGACCCACGGCACCACCGCGCCGTAGTCGAAACGCAGGATGAACTCGGTGCGCATGGCGACGCGCCCGCGCAAACCGCGAACCAGGCGCACAAGCTGGGGAAGCCGACGGCGCGGCCGCATGAAATCGACGAGCTCGACAGCACCCTCCGGCGTCTCGAACATGGTTGCCAGGATCAGCGAGCCATCGCGATAGCGCCGCTCGATTCGGGCAGTCGGGTCGACCGGGGCGATCAGCCAACGGCCGTGCCCGGGCTCGCCGAGCAGCGCCGCGAAGCACGCCGCCGAATCGAATCGCGGGAGGCAGAGCCAGTCGATTGAACCGTCGCGGCCGACCAGCGCGGCCGAACCGCAATCCCCGATCAGCGCGTAATCCTCGATTCGCCGGCTCGACGGCACGCTCAACCCCCTCCAAGCCTCACGATTAGCCGCTCATCACGACACCGGCGCCGGGAAATCTCGTGTTGGTTGCCCTGATTTGCGTTTGATGTGCGCAACACGCTGTCCATTCCGTAAAATTGAATATAATCCGGAAACCAAGTCGCCGTGCAGCCGTTCTTCTGTGTAGGGGGCACAGCTATGAGGGATGGGGAAGGATTAGGAGATCGAGTGATGAGGCATCTGGTCCATGCTTCGGGCCGGCGCAGCAAGATTGCGGGATTGTGCGTCGCGCTCTTACTGGCGGCAGGCATCATCGCCGAGCGGGCCGCGGCGATCACGACGGGCCCGCAGGACAGCGTGCGCGGCTTTTATGCGAACTTACTCGCTACGATGAAGGACGGTCGGACGCTCGGGCAGAGCGGTCGCTACGCGAGGCTGGCTCCTGTCGTAGACAGAGTATTCGACGTGCCCGCGATGACTCGCCTCGCCATAGGCTCGTCCTGGGCAACGCTCCCCGCGGCTCGACAGCAGCAACTAATGGAAGCGTTCCGGCACTACATCGCGGCGACCTACGCCGACCGATTCGACAGCTATTCGGGCGAACAGCTGCAGGTCACCGGCGAGCAGCCCTACAACGCGGACGTAATTGTGCAAACGAAAATCGTCAAATCGGATGGTGAGCCGACCACCCTCAACTATCTGATGCGCCAGAACCAGGGCTCGTGGCAGATCTCCGATATCTACCTCGATGGCTCGATCAGCCAGCTGGCAGTGCAGCGCTCCGAATTCAACTCGATCCTGCGGCGCGAAGGGGTCGACGGCTTGGTCATGGCGTTGAACCGCAAGGTCGACCTGCTGAGCCATGGCGTAGCCAAGGCGTCCTAGCCCGAATTGACGGAGGACCATGTCGACCGACACCGCCCCGTCGGTCTGTCGATGACGCTGACCATTGGGGGTAGTTTGACGGTCGGCCGTCTTGGCTTTGGGGCAATGCGCATCACCGGGCGCGGCATCTGGGGACCACCGCCCGATGAGGGCACAGCCATCGCATTGCTTCGCCGGGTCGTCGAAAAGGGCGTGACCTTCATCGACACAGCCGACTCCTACGGGCCCGGGGTCAGCGAGACGCTAATCGCCAAGGCGCTGTATCCTTATCCGGCGGGGCTCGTAATCGCGAGCAAAGGTGGGCTGACACGCTCCGGCCCGGGCTATTGGGACGTCGACTGCCGGCCGGAACATTTGCGACAAGTCTGTGCGGACAGTTTGCGGCGGCTGCGCCTCGAGCGGATCGAGCTCTACCAGCTTCATTCCGTGGATCGCCGGGTACCGATCGAGGATTCGATCGGCACCCTTGTCGACCTCCAGCGCGAAGGCAAAATTCGCCACATCGGGATTTCGAACGTCTCGGCGGCGGAGCTGTCACGAGCGCGAAAGGTCGCGGAGATCGTCTCGGTCCAGAACAGCTACAATCTTCGGGACCGCTCATCCGATGCCCTCGTCGACATCTGCGCCGGCGCCGGCATCGCCTTCATTCCGTTCTATCCTCTCGCCAAGGGTCGGCTTGCCCGGCCCGATTCGCAGCTCGTCCGAATTGCCGAACGCCACGATGCCACACCTGGACAGATCGCGCTGGCATGGCTGCTGCACCGCTCGCCCGTCATGCTGCCGATCCCGGGCACCTCCTCGCTCGCCCATTTCGAGGAGAATTTCGGGGCGGCCTCGATCCGTCTGAGCGCCGAAGAGGTCCGGGCCCTTTCAGCCGGCTGATTAGCCGCCCGATCTCAGGATCTCCTGCCTCATTTCGGGCAGATCTTCCAGATCACGCCGGTGCCGGGGATTTGTACCAACGCGGCGTCGGCGCCGTTCTTGAACCCAGCATCGGGGTCGGAGCGCCCAAAATCGCGAACCGCGCCGTAATCGGCGACATAGGCGCAACCGTCGGGACCGAAGCGCACATTGGTCGGGCGGTTGAACCCGCGGATGCCGTCAGGGAAAGCCTCCTCGAAGGTCTTGTTGTAGGCAAAGCGCTGCAGGTTCAGTGCGGGCGGTTGACCCCATCCGCCGGCGAAATTGACCAGCTTGACCTCATGCCCGACCTCGGGGGCCGGTGCGCTGGCATTGGCTGGCGAAAAGCCGAAATCGCCTTCGAGGCTATAGAGTGCCGCCCCCTCCTGCACCGGTCCACGGGCAAAGGATCGCGGCGCGAAATCGATCGCGGTAAACGACGAGTGTGCTGCCTCGATCGCCAAGGGCGAGGTGATCGGCTGCGGCGGCGATGCCAGCACATCCCGGAGCGGGACGTACTCATTGAGGATTTGCGCGAGGCTCGCCGGCGTGCAGTTGCTGGGCGGGTTGGTGGCGTCGAACACGCAGAGGTCTTCCGCCGGCCCGCCGGTCGGGTTGAACACCGCCTGGTTCGCCGGCAAAAACCCGTAGCGGTCGGGCCAGCCGTGATAGTCGGGAGAACCATCCGAATTCTGGCGGGCCAAATGCAGCGAATCCGGAGCATTGTTGGCAGGCCTGGCACCGGCATCGTCGGCGCCATTTTCGCCGACCAGCAAGCCTCCCGCCAACAGATGCTCAGAGGGTGCAAAGCGAAGCGCATAGCCGTCCCGGTAGCCCCATGAGAATGGCTCGATTTCGGCCATATTGCTCAACCGCGCCCTCAGAACCGCGCCGTTGCAGACGCCTTGTCGAACCTTGCCCGTATTGGCGTTGAAAAACGCGGCCACGGCCCCGCCGGAGTTTGTGTGACCAAATTGGGAATAGCCGCTGGTAAAGGTCCCACCGCCCGAATCGAACACGTTCTGGCTCAAGGTTATGTCTTGGCACGGGATATCCGGCTGCCCGAACGGACCACCGTCGGCTTTGCTGACGACGCCACTGTTTGTCGTGGAGCCGGCACCCCAGTAGATCCAGCCGTCTCGGAACGCCAGTTGTCCGGTCGGGCCGGCGGGGAGCCCGGTGATCAGCGGGGTAACCTTGCCGGTCGTCGGGTCGAGGGTCACGATGCGTCCGCCACTCGCCCCATTGTCGGTGGCGAACAGCCGCCCTCCCTCCAGTCCATGCTCGAACGCGATGTCGACCGCGGGACCCCCAGGCTGGAAGGCGGTGCTGCTGCCAGCCGTCGCATCGGCCGGTTTGCCCAGGGTGCGCAGCAACCTCGCATTCCGATCGAAAACGACGACATCAGGGGTAAAGGGATTGCCCCGCAACGGCGGCTGCGCCTTTTGCCAGGCAACCCCGTCATTGCATCGACTGGCGGGAAAGGCGCCGGATTCCAGCACATACACCTCGAACCGTCGGGCATCGCCGCGAAAAGCGATACCGGTCGGGGAGTTGAGGCCCGAGACGAAGACCGAGACCTTGAACCCCTCGGGGACGACGATGTCTTCGCCGTTGCCGGGGTTAAACGAGACATCCTCCCCCGGGCACAACGGGTTTCCGACCATCGCCGCGGCGGCAACATTCGGCAGCGCCAACGCTGCCGCAAGCAAGACCGCGCTTTCCACTCGTTGCAATGACGTGGGCACACGCAACATCGCACCCTCCCTCCGCTAACTGCATGCTCCGTTTTCGGGCACACGCGAGTGCCCAAGACTGCGGAGCAGGGAGGGTATGGGGCTAGAAAGCGGTGCTAAAAATTTTGCAAAAATCCTCCAAATTGCGTCGGAATCGGCCCAATATCAGGCCCTACACCGCGTAGGCGAGGCGCACACCTCGCTCAAATGGGCATCGGCCGCGCGAGGAAATGGGAGACAGGGCGTGCTTGCCACGGCCGACATTTTTCTCTTCGAGGACTTTCGCCTCGATCGCCAAGGCAACGGCCTGTCGCGGCGCAATGAAGGCGGTGTTTTCGTTCCCGTGCCGATCGGGCTTCGGGCCCTCGATATTCTCGCCGTGCTCGTCGAGCGGTCCGGCAACCTCGTCTCGAAAGAGGAGATAATGGCCGCCGTGTGGGGGCGGACGGTTGTCGAAAGCGCTAACCTGACGGTGCAGATCTCGTCATTGCGGCGGGTGCTCGACGAAGGCGGAACGGAAGGGAGCTGCATCCGGACCGTGGCGGCGCGCGGTTACCGCTTCCTCCCCACCGTAACCCGCGTCGAGAGCGCCAAGCCGGCATCAATGGAGCGGCCTGCTGCATCAATATCCCAGCCTGGGGTTGCGCCACGTCTATCAATTGTCGTGCTGCCGTTTGCCGATCTCAGCGAAGGGGGAGGGAAGCAATATTTCGCCGACGGTATCACCGACGATCTGACGACCGATCTTTCGCGGGTTGCCGGCAGTTTTGTCATCGCTCGCGGCACCGCCTTCACCTACAAAGGCAAAGCAGCCGAGGCGAAACAAATCGGCCGCGAGCTGGGGGTGCGGTATGTGCTGGAGGGAAGCCTTCGGCGATCAGGCAACCAGGTCCGTGTCAACGCCCAGCTGATCGATGCCGAGACCGACGCGCATTTGTGGGCCGAGCGGTTTGACCGCGACGCTGGCGATCTGTTCGCTCTGCAAGACGAGATCACAAGCCGTATCGCCGTTGCGCTCGATTCAGAGCTGGTGATCGCGGAGGCCGCCCGACCGACCGGGCATCCCGGCGCATTGGACTACATCCTCCGGGGACGCGCCGCATCTTATAAGCCGACATCTCGTGACAATTTTGACGAGACCGTCAGCCTGTTCGAGCGCGCATTGGCACTCGACCCGCGGTCCTCGGAGGCGCAGAGCTACTTGGCGATCGAGCTAACGGCCCGCGTCCTTGAGGACATGACCGACACGGCCACAGCCGACCTCGCGCGCGCGGAAGGTCTAGCCGGGAAAGCCTTGGCCGTGTCGTCCCGGAGCGGCCTCGCGCATTTCGCAAAAGGGCAAGCACTGCGCGCGCAGTATCGATACGCAGAGGCAATTCCCGAATACGAAATCGCGCTGGCGCTCAATCGCTACTTGATGGGCGCATACGCCCCACTCGGGTGGTGCGAGTTCCATACTGGGTCGATCGACAAGGTGATCGCGCTCGCGGAGCAAGCCATTCGCCTAAGTCCCCGCGATCCTTTAGTCAGCAGTTGGTATTCTCAGACCGGGGCGGTGCATCTACTGCAATCGCGCACCAGCGAAGCGATCGCGTGGTTCGAGAAGGCACGCAGCGCCAATCCGCTACGCTCGATTGTTCATGCTCACCTCGCTTCTGCCTACGCCCTCGAGGGCGAGACTGAACACGCGGCCGCCGAGCTCGCCGAAGCTCGAAGGCTGAGCGGCGATGATCGCTATGTCAGCATCGGCCGCTTGAAGGCCCTCGGGTATTCAGGGGTAGCGACAATCCGCGCGCTGTACGAGGCCACCTATTTCGCCGGCCTGCGCAGGGCCGGCATGCCCGAGGAATAGCTGGAGACGATGGCGTGCTCGCCACGGCGGACATTTTTCTCTTCGAGGACTTTCGCCTCGATCGCCAAGGCAACGGCCTGTCGCGGCGCAATGA
>Ga0306920_100016383_pt1 | contig 10209 bp, 15 predicted proteins | sample flu12Cox44000170_FD_204666 | JGI IMG/M metagenome (GOLD analysis project Ga0306920, IMG submission 204666) | Lab enrichment of tropical soil microbial communities from Luquillo Experimental Forest, Puerto Rico - flux4day.12C.oxic.44.000.170 (v2)... | ecosystem: Environmental > Terrestrial >...
TCTGTTTGCGCCACCTCACGCTTGGCGGCATTTTGTACTGTAAGGAAGGCAACGATATAAAGTAGGCATTGATTTTCCAGACCTATTTTATGCGACATCGGCCGTAGGCGCCCGATCAAAATGTCACCGCTCTGCCAATTGGCAATGACACTGCCTTGAAAGGCGGCCCGCGCCCCTTGCCGATCGCGCCGCGAAGCGAGGATTACCGCTCCGGCACCTCTTCGCAAGCGATCCGGGAAGGGCGGGAGGTCAGCCGCTGGCGCCACGCCACTCCGCCGGCCTGGCCGCCCACACCGGACGAGCGGCGACCCTAGGCTGGTGCCCCGATCTCGATCACGGCGGGGTGCGTGATAGGTCCCCGGCGAGCAGCTCACGGATCAGGATGACGCGTTGACCGAGAGGCCATTTTCGGCCCGTGCCGCTATGCGATGTGGCGAACCCTGGCACTGCCAAGAAGAGGAACCCATCTAGAAGGACGCCGGCACCAGAGCCGGTGCGAGGAGGTGCCATCTATTAGTACATCTGAGCGCCAGCCCACCCTCTCCGCTTGTTCCTCGTCGATCGACGACCGCGTAGGATCTGCCAGGGCTAAATGGGCAGGGCGCCAATCGGCGCGGAGGGTTATTTCGCTTCACCAACCTCGCTGCGGCGGATACGAAAGGTCAATGATGCGAGCGAGGTGCGGATGGGAAATCCCAAGAGCGGGGCTTGGTGCGATGCGTGACTATTACGCAGAAAAGCGCCACGCTTCGCCTCCGCCGGTAGGATTGACACGCCGCGGCACGGCTGGCGCCTCGTCGAGTAACCAGAGAGAGTTCCGTCTAAGGCTGACCAATGCGCGATTTGTATGATCAGCTCATCGCCAAGGGCGAGGCGGCGGTCGCGCAGCTCGTAACGGAGCGGCAGCAAGAGAACGTCTCGCTGGAGTTCAAGACGAAGTCGAACCCAGTAACGGGTGAGCCAAGCCGAGACGACAGGCGAAACCTCGGTATCGCATTGTCCGCATTCGCCAACTCAATGGGCGGACTGATCGTGTAGGGCGTCAGGGCGGAGAAGAACGCCGACAACGTAGACTGCGCGACAGAGTTGCAACCGATCGGGGAGATCGAGCGCTTCAAGGCGGATGTCGCTCGCCAACTGTCGCAAGCGCTCATGCCCCGTCATGAGGGGATCTTTGTCGAGGCGATCCCGGCCCAAGATCCGCCGAACGCTGGATATCTCGCGATTTACGTCGAGAGGTCAGAGCGTCGGCCCCACCGCTGCGAGTTTGTCGATAAGCAGTACTTCAAGCGCATCGGCGATAGCTCGATCGCCATGGAGCATTACGACATCGAGGACAGCTTCAAACGGCTTGCGGTGCCGTGGCTGGAGGTGGAGTGGCTCATCCGCTCCCGTAGGGGGCGCGGCGGCCTAGATGCAAATTCCCGGCAACTTGTGATCGACATTCATCTTCGTAATCCGTCGCCGGTTACAGCACGCTTCCCATACCTCACTCTCACTCAGGTGCAAGGAGCGAGAGGGCCGCCAGAAGGTTTGTTCAGTCAGCATCGATACTACGGTGGTGAATATCACTTCTCCTTCGGTGCCGACCATGTTATCCATCCGGGGCTTACTTTGCCCGTTGCCCAGCTCTTAACACCCGAGATCCCTGTTGAACCCCGAGAAGGCGGTCAATGTCGTGTCCACCGCGGCTCGCTGCAGCCTGTGACAGTGGCTTATCGGTGCGGGTGTTACAACACTAGGCTAACGGCGGGGGAGTTCACAATATCGGACGAACTATTGGTCGAGCGTGGGATCGAGGGCGGCTTTATCTGTTGAGCTTATCCCGCCACCTGTCGAGGTCGTCCTTCGGCTCTGGCACCCTCAGCAGCTCAGCCGGCTCGACCTCCAGCACCGTGGCGAGCTTCGCGATGATCTTCGGCCCTACCCCGTCGCCGCCTTTCTTCGCACTCGCCGTCTCCTCCCAGGTCCGTGAGCCGTCAGGCATTCAATTTGGCAAGCGGCCAGTTCAAGCTCGGCGACGCTTAGGTGGTCGGTGGCGACGCTGATCCGAGCCAGCACACGATCTCGCTGGGATTGCGCAGGCGGCTTTCGTTCGGCCAGAAGCAAATCGTTCGGCGTCGCGGCGAGGACCTCGCATATGCGAACGAGCGTCGCCAGGTTCGGCTCGCGCTCGCCCGTCGCGTAATACCCGTATCGGCGCTCGCTCAATCCGGCGCGGCGGGCAACCTCGGCATCCGAGAGCCCCAGCTCTCGCGCTCGCTCGCGTATCCGTTCGGCAAAAATCGGCATGGAACATTTTGTTCATGCGCGCGCGATCTGTCACAGGAAGGTTTCGTTCTGTATATCTAGGACCATTATGTTCTTGACACCACCTCCGTCGTCGGTTAGAAGGCGCGATCCTCGCCGCTTGGAGAAGGCGGCGCTGACTTGGCCACTCAGCACGCCTCGACCAGGTGAGAGCACAAGTGATGAAACAGACAATCCTCGCTGCCGCGGTTTGCGCTCTGGCCGGTTGCGCGGCACCCCAACAAACCGCAACCGTGATCCGGCCGTCGCAGACCGGCTGCTATTACCGCGTGGGCGGCATCTCGCTCTACGGCGTCATTTCGATCACACAGCCACGCTACGAGCCGGCACCCTGCAACATCGTCAACGCCAATCAGCCCGCCGTGGTTGAGGGGGGCGGAGGTGGCGAGAGTGGTCACCACCCGCAGCTCCGCCGCTCCTAGGCGCCGGGCAGCCCGTGATCAGTGCCGGAGATTGCATTGGCGCCGTTGTGAATGGTGTCTGCCATGGAGCGGCAGCACCGGGAGCGCCAATAACGACCTGTCACGGCCAGATGGTCGGGGGTCTCTGCACAGGACCGATGTTTTGAGCGCGCGAAGGGCAGTGAGTGATGCAGAAGCACCTTAGGACAGCGGCAGGGCAGCCGCGATTTTGTGCGGGCTCTGGACCATCACCGCCTCTGCGGCAGAGCCGCCGCATGGCTGGGTCCTGCTTGAAGCCACTGTGAGCGATGTCGTGCAGACCCCCGGCGGGCTCGACCTCACTCACGGCATCATCGTAGTAGCTTACCGCACTGAAGCAGAGTGCCAACAAGATCTGGGAAACTTGGCAGCCGCGGCACCGAGCACGACACGTCTCGCATGCGCACAGGTTGGTCTGCCCTGGATTGCGGGAGGGATGAGCAAGTAAGACGCGCGGATGCCAGCGAGCCCGGCGCGGAATTTCTGCAAGCGCCAGCGTTGCCCGCGCTGCCCGATCCCCGGAGGCTCCTGCAAAATCGTAACGCCTGCGCAGCCGCAGCCCGCGACCCAGTTCTGCTTCCGTGCTGGCGCCTTTGAGCACTGCCAGTGAGAATGTCGGCCGGGTCTTGTCGGGCTGCACGCGCCTCACGTCCATGGAACTGTGGCGCAGGCTCGCGCGGGGCGCCGCAGAGCCGGACCCAGCTCGGCCAGGCGACCGGCACAGGGCTGGGGTTGGGTCGCCGGCAGAACGATGCCCACGCAAACAGCACGTATGGGCTGGGAGGCGTCCAGCGCGCCGCATTCGGCCGACGCTGCCGAGAGGGCCGATCCCGATCGGGGTCTCTCGCATTGCGGGGTCGGCCGGGACTACACCCGAGTTTCCGAAGCTTCAGCAATGCACTGCATCCCCAGCCAGTCCTCCGCCCAGGCTTGCGCTCCGGCGAGGGTGCCGGCGGTCTGCGGCACGTCCACATAGAACCCTTCCCCGGCCGGTGGCGTCGCTCGCCCGGACCAACCGCGCCGGGTCTCGTAGAGAACGAGATGGAGACCGCTGCGTGCGTCCCTGGTCAACCAGTTGCCGCGTTGGCTCTCGCGCCAGCGGGGCGGCGCTGGCGCGGTCGGGGGAGGGTCGGCTGGTCGGCTGCCCTGCCGGGCTACCCGGACGGTAGCGAGATCTACAACGGTTCCCATTTCTGTGCTCCTCTATGACCCACCGGACACAACATCTTGTGTGCGCCGGTAGGTGGCATACAACGGTGGAACGCACGAGCGGAGGGTTGGCAGTGCGCATCTTAGTGCGCATGCTTTTCGGCTTTCTGCTCCCGTATACCATTGATCTTTCTAAGCGTTTTTGTCTCCGACCCTCAAAGTGCGCACTAGGGGGTAAACTCTCCCTGTAAGTACTCCCTGAACTTCTTAGCGTACGTATGACCCCCTGTTGCGCACTTTCGTAGTTTCGGGAGATAAACCACCTCGAAGATCAATGGTTTATACGCTCGAAAACTCCGAAAAGGTGCGCACTGGGGTGCGCACTTTCGGTCCATTTCCGCTCATAACCGCGCGGCAGGATCAATATTTGCTCCACTACGGGGGGTTGTGCTTGCGGCGCCGCCGGTATCGCCGCCGGACGCTTCTTCCCGCTGCCGACGATCTTCTTCCGATTTAAAACACACGCCGACAAAGCCCCGGAAGCCGTTGGCATTCATCCGTTTGAGCCCAAGGCTTCGCAACCGCTGACTGAACACATTGATACCCACGATTGATTTCCGGTCATGTCCCTCGGCTTCTGCCCTAGTCTTGTAATCGGCATACATCTGACTGCTGGTCAATCGTATGGAACTGCGAGTGCCATCCTTGTTGACCTTCACCAGCGTTGTCCGTTCGATCCGATCCTTAAACCACGCCACCACGCTGTCAGTCTCCGCCAACTCCGCTAACTCGGCTTCGGCACTTTCAAGGTGTGGGAACTTGCCTTCTCGGATCAGCCGGGAAGCTCCTTCGATAGCCAGCCCGAGCAACAGATCCATTTCCTTCTCAACGATCCTCGCGCCAATATCCTCAACTCGCTGCTCCGGCGGGATCGCCCGATCGAACTGGAGGATGTACAGGCGATTTAGCACGGCCTTGTCGATCCCACCCCGGAAACTCGGAAGCAGATTGCAGGCGAAGATGTTCTGCGCGGTGGAGGTGAAAGTGACTGGGTGCCCGTATTTCCGGCATCCCGTTATCGGGTCGCCAGTGCCGATCTGTTTAAACACCTCAGACGTGACGGCATAGGTAGAGCCAAGTTCATCATAGGTGTTCAACAGCTTGCCTGCCAGCTCCACCACGAAATTCTTATCCGCGAATTGGCTTGGCGAGATCGAACATTGTGCGCTGGCCGGAACGAGCCCGCGGAACATTGTGAGCAGTAGCCCCTTGCCGGCTTTGCTCTCACCCTTGAGGATAACCACTTTCGGATCAATGCCTCTGGTGCCAGATCCGGTTACGACGGCTCCCGCCAGCCTCAAAAGTGCTTCGATCTTTTCGGGCTGCTCTGGGTCGTCTTTGGTGCTTCCATAGAGCAGGCGATGGATCAAAGACCCTGGTGGGGGCGTTACTACCCGTTTGGTCGGGTCCCAATGGCTTTGAAGCGTGTCCCGTTGCAGGTGGCCTGGTGAGTGTTCCAATAAGCTTGGCGTGCCATCGTCGGTGAACGCGACAAACCCAGATAAGCAGTTAACCCCACGGGCTGCGTTGTCGAAGAAACCGGGACTGTCGTGCAGCTTCTCCAGGTGCTTGAGCGTGCTTTCGATCCGGGAGGCATTTAGCTTAATGAGCGATCTCCCTGCTTTACCGTAGGCGCTACCGTTGTATACGGAGACCCCGAGCCAGAGTTCGGTGCGGGAAATCTTGCTCCATTGAGTTTTCGCGTACTGCCAGAACTCGCCTTCGCAGAACACAACCTTGCCGTACTTGGCTTGGAGATCAAATTTAAGATGCTCTGCGATCTCAACGTCAGAACCGGTGGTGAAACCACCTCCGTTTTGCACCCACGTCTCACTTGCCGATTTTTCGGCCTCCAAGGGGCTTGAACTCGCATCGTCCTCGGTGTATCTTTTCCTTTGGTCAGACATGATTTAGTTCTTTTGGCGTCCCTCAGGCCGCACCAGTTCAGACCCCCGCTTTTAGCCCGGCGGGGGTCTTACTTTTTCACAAGCTCACGCAGCCGCGGCTGCGCGATCTCTCGCAATCTTCTCCTTGATCGCCTCTTGGACGAAGTGGCAAACCCGCATTTCACGCATAGCCGCTTCGATCTTCACCGCTTGCCGCATGCTCGACGGCATGCGGATTTGCAGTTGAACTGTGCTTTTGATAGCGTTCATTGACTTGTCTCCTGGGAGCGCCGCTCCCAATGATGCACCCACTGGTGAATGGTACCAGTCAGGGCAGACCCCTTTGCAACTCCCCCAGAAGCTCACCCGCTCCGGGTGCCGAGCCCGTCCGTCCGGCCGGGGCGCGAAACGCTTTTGCGCAAGACCGGGCGCCGCATTGCGTGACCCTGATAAGCCTTCGCCGCGTGCGCGGCGCAGTAGGGGCACTCCTGCTGCGTGACCGGCTCACCACAGAACCGGAAGCCGGGCTGTAGGGGGTCGCCCTCGGGCCAGGCGCACCGTGTCGTCATGCGGCCTCCGCGCCCTGGCGCTGGCGAAATTGCGCACGGGCCACACGCTTCGCCTTCTCGACCACTTCGGCCACCTTTGCCACGGGGCCTTCATGTTCCAGCCGGCCGGGACCGTGTTTCTGGAACTCCTCGGCCGCCGCTGCCCGTTCGCGATTTGCCAGGGTACGCTGGACCCGGAGATAGAGCTTGTCGTCTCCGATCCACATGTCGCTGTCGCGTGCTTGGCTCCAGGGGAGCGCGGGATCGGCACGCATCTTGTCAGCGATGCTTGGGATCGTGGCTTGCGGCTCGTGCCGATCGCGGAGCTTCTCGCACCCGGTGCAGATTTGGGGTGCGCCCCGGGGACCGGTGGAAGCGGCTCCGCAGTATCGGCATCGTGGGGGCTGTTTGGATCTAGGATCGGGTGATGTTCGAGCCCCCGGAGATCCGCGGAAATGCTGGACTTTACAAGGGTCGTTTTGGCGTTCCGCTAGGGCAGCCTCAGGAGTGGACTTTCGCGCCTCGGAGAGCAGACATCGCACGAGCCGGCCGCCCTGCCACATGGTCACGTAGCTCGGCGGTTCGGGCCGTACCCGCTTGCGCTTGCCGAGGATGCCTCCGCGCGCAGTGCTGCCGGCGTTCGGGGTTTTGATCATCCTGCCTTCGTGGTGCCTCCTTGGCAGCGCTCTCGCCGCCCTGGTTTCATCCGATATTTCGAGACGTTCCGTCGTTACCGCAGGGCTCGGGTCGTCAGCCGTCCTGTGCCAGCGACGAAATCAGCAATGTCCGCAGGCCGATAGCGAACCGATCGGCCTAGCTTGCGGAAGATTGGACCAGTGCCCAGGCGCCGCCAGCGCCGCACGGTGACGAGGCTAACACACAGCCGAGCTGCAGCTTCGCTTTCGGTCAGTAGGGCCTCGGGGTCGAGCATCGCTCGAATTCCTCCAGGGATCAGGGGTGATCCCAGTTGATCTAGAATTGTGCAGGAGAGGACCTAGGGTAATCAAACCGTTGCGCGCGGACACGCCGACACCGCATTGACCTATTCATCCTCCGTCAGGCGCGCTTGCGACCACTAGCGGCTCGACCCTCAGGCGGCCTTCCGCGGCCTTCCGCGGGTCACGATATCGACAACCGCCTGTTGCTGTGCGCCGGTCAGCCCAATGAACCAGGTCTCAAATTGTGCAAGCTCGCCGTCGAATGGATCGGCGGGTTCCGCCGGTGGTTCCACATTCGGGAACTGCACAATGTCCACCGATTGGACATTCTCCGGTTCCACGTTGTGATTTTCGTCCTGGCGCGAAGCTGCGATCGGGTCCGGCCCCATAAGCTGGTAGATCCGGCTGCGCTTCATCCCGAGATCGGCCTGGGCGCACCACTTATTGAAATCCATGCCAATTTCCCGGCACCGCTCTCGGGCTTGCCGGAGGTGCTTGCCGGCGGTCGCTGCGTAGTTGTCGGACTTCGTGACACACACCCGGATGCGCGCAGCGAGATCTTTCAGCTCAGCTTCTGCGCCGCTTGGGGCCAATAACTGCACTACCCTTCGCATTGTGTCGAGACCGCGATTGAGCTTTGCATGATCGGGTCGCGCCTTGGCGGCTTCGGCCAATTCGGTTATCCGGGCTTCAAGGGCTTCGAGGAGTGGGCTAAGGTCGCTCGGGCCAAAGTCGCTTTGAGAGCGGATCTGGTCGGCAATCCACTCCGCCGGTGCATTCTCAGCGGCATGGACTTCTACGGATTTCACTGCGTCGGTGAGGTGCATTGGGTCAAATCTCCCGGTGAATGGGGCCGTCAAAGTTGAACTCGACACCCGCCTGGATGGCCGAGGCCGTCAACTCGTCCAGGTTGAAGGTCGGGATCAGATCGCAAAGCAACTTAATGAAGACGCCGACAAAGCGCGGGCGGTGAGCATGGGTCCGTCCACTGGCGGCATCCGTGGTCATACTGTGCGCGATCTCGTGCAGGAGGATCGTGGTGCTGATGCCCTCGGCTGGGATACGGATACTCAGTCGGTTAGCGTTCGCCGCAGTGGTACTGGCATTGCGGCTCAGCTCTCGCACCTTCGGCGGGTACGACAATCCTGCCTGCACCCACACGTAATCAACAATTCCTTGAGCTTGATCGAGTGGGACAATGCTAGTGTCTTTGAGATGAACGTAGCGATCTTCCCAGGCATAAACGCGAGAGCGTTGGTAGTCGCTGCGGCGCGGGTCGTTCATCTCAGCGCCCCAGTCGACCGTCCGGCTCCAACACCCCGGGAGAGCGAAACCCTGCCGCCTGCCGCCCGACCGCTTGCATTGGCGCTGGCCGAACCTCTGCCGCGATAGGAGCCTCCGCCGCGCGTGAGCTTGATCCCAGTTGCCGCGAAATCCTCCTTGATCTGTGTCTCTTTGACGACAACGAGAGCGCGTCCAGTCGCCTCCTGCACAGCTTGGTGCCTCTGCGCGCGCATCTCGTCGAGCCGTTCGTTGATCCGCGCTTCCATCCCAGCGACAAATGACGTGATCGCCGTGCGCCCATTCACTCCGGCGCCGATCTCGCGCTGGTAGTCCGTGCCTGCTTTGTAGACCTCGATTTCGGCGACGATAGCGTTGCTGATTAGGTCGAAGAGGTAGGCCGCGACCTCTGCGTCGCTCGGCATGCCGAAGAAAACGACAGTCTTTAACGTCCGCTGCCACACCTCTGGAAGGTCGGCGTCCTGTGGATCGAGATTGGTGTCGAACCAGTACATGCAATCGCAGAGCTGCGCGGCATGGCGAGCAATGGGACCCCCGATGGTCATGCTGCCGTACTTCCGGCAGACCACGGTTTCCATGACTGCTTTGGGAGGCTTCAAGTTGAGTTCGGAAGCCTCAATGTCGTAATGCACCATCAGCTCGGCGGCTTTCTCGGCCGCCAGCATGGCCTCGTGTTCTGACGCGCCTCGATCGGTGGTGAGGGCTAGGAGTTTGATGACACGTTGCTTGATCGTGTCACGTTCGCTCACCTTCGTCTCACTCATCCCCCTCTCCCTTTCCCTTGCCACTCGCGAGCTCCTCGGCTTCCGGGATCAGTCGGACTAACTCGTCCGCTCTCTCCTGCATCAGCCCCACCAACTCCCGCCAAAGCCCAGCTCGAGGAATGTCGGTGCCGGCGGCCCATCGCCGAACGGATCGAGGGTTGATACCGAGGGTTACAGCCATGTCGGTTTGCCAGCGCGGGCCGAAGACGATCGGGCCGATCACGCGAATGAGTTCAGTCGGGGTCATGGGGTGCTCCGCCCGGCGCGGTAAGCCCGGTCTCAGTGTCCCAGTATGTAGGACACTGACCCTCGGCTTATCCCTGGGTGCGACAGCTTGTCGGAACCGCGCCGCGGCGGGCGGCGCTACCGCGCTCCCCGATTGGTGGCCTGAACTCAGTGATCGTGCTCCTTGGGCCAGCGGCCCTACCGTAGCACATAGAGCCCCGCTGTAGCGGCGTGTAGCGGATGTGTAGCACTTCGCTAGGGCAAATCCGCCCGCAACTTCAACCGTGTAGCACTTGTAGCACTTGGGGAGGGGGTTACTGGACCCCCGGCGCGCTCCCCTCGCCCCTTACTTGCTATATTGCAGGGAATGATTTCAGGGGCCGGAGGGGGGTGCTACGCCTGCGAGGCTGACTGACCCCCCTGGAGAAGTGCTACATCTACTACAGCGTTGACCCTTAAGGGGTTTTCGCCCTGCCGATATGCTACAGAAGCGCTACGCGAGTGCTACGCAGCCTCCTCATCTGCTACATCCTCGTCGCTCTCCTCGTCGCGGAGGTAACGCGACCATGCGTCCTCGAATTGGCTTC
>Ga0306920_100016384_pt1 | contig 10209 bp, 10 predicted proteins | sample flu12Cox44000170_FD_204666 | JGI IMG/M metagenome (GOLD analysis project Ga0306920, IMG submission 204666) | Lab enrichment of tropical soil microbial communities from Luquillo Experimental Forest, Puerto Rico - flux4day.12C.oxic.44.000.170 (v2)... | ecosystem: Environmental > Terrestrial >...
ACTGAACAAATAGTCCTGATTGCTTAGGATTCGTGATCGATAGTCTTGGGCGGGTTGATTGTCTTCATCGCCTTCGCTGCATCCAGACATTCGCCTAAGACGTCAGAGCCACGAACTGAAACTGCCACCGATAGCTTGGGCCGTTCGAATGGCAGAGCTCCGGTTGCTGCTTTGATCTTGCTGAATTCGCTCGATTCCGGGTTTTGGTAGATAGCCTGCAGGCAGGTTAGGGCATCGGTCTCGCCCATAATCCAGTTTAACAGCTGCTTGTTCTCGGCACGGAGCTTGGCAATTTCCGCCATCTGCAATTTGATGACGTGCTCGAACCGAATAAGCTTCTGCTCGGCCTCGAACCTCAGCTTGGCGTTGGCTCTGCGCATAGGCTCAATATACCGCGCTTGCCGCCGGCTCTGCTTTTCACAGACTACAGGTTGAGTGGTGGGGTCGCTGATTGTTCGGCGCTGCGGTCGGGTAGCGCTTGGGTAGCAACGCGCATCTCCAGGGCTGTTTTTAGTTGACCGTGACCCGCGTTTTACTGGGGTTTTCGCTGGTACATCTGTCTGTGAAACAGGCGATTTTCTGCAACTAGATGGCGAACGACGCGAATGAGTGCTGGCGAAGGGATGGTCGCATGACCATCCGTCCCGCCGCGTCACGGCACTTTTGCCGCCGCAGACCAGCGACGCGACGGCGAACTTTTCGCGACTAAGTGGACGCCCACCCCCCGACCCCAAAATCGAGTTCGCAGGCGCGGCGCAGAGTCCACTCGCAAATTATGTGCAGTATTTTAAAGCCGTCTTATTATTGCCGCAGGGGCGAGCAGAAAGCTGCAAAAGTTCCAAGTTGTTACGGTTGTCCCTCGCGCGCGTAAGGCAGTAATAGCAATTTCTCTCTCTCTCTCTTCTTCCTTTAGCGGACAGTCCGGCCACCCGCTTTTTACATACGCGACCCTCGTTTCCGGTAACAACCGTAACAACGAGTTCCATTTTTGCCCGCGCCGCCTTCGGCCCGGCCGCCATGTCCATCCCCCGCTCATTGCTTAGCCCCGCTGAACATTTCCTGCAGCATCGCCCGCTGTTTCGCCCGTTCGGTTGCTTCCCGCGCCGCCCGTTCGGCGAACCGCCGATGCACCTCGGGGTTGACCAACCAATGCGGCGGCTTTGACCACAGCGGACCCGGCGTCCGCGTCAGCCAGCCCAGCGCTTCGAGCTGATCGAACACGTTCTCGATTTCGTGGCGTTCCAGGCCGCGCATGGCGTTGTTGCCATGCTGCACATCGCGATTGGTGACGCGCGTCAATTTTCTCGCCAGGATGTAGCCGGCGACTTGGGTCAGCCGGTCGTGATCGTCGGACAACTCGAGCGTGCCGGCGTAGAACGCCGTAGCGTGCGGCAGCAAAAAGCGCTGCAGGAAATCGGCGACCCGGCGCGCGGTGTGCCCCGTTACGATCAAGTCTTCGATGGGTTGCTCGATGCAGTGCCATAGCAAGCACAGCCGCGCGAAGATGCCCTCATATTTGCCAATGTGCGCCGCCAGCTTCCGATTGAAGGCCTCGTAGTTCATCAGCTCAAGATGCTTGCGCTCGAGGCCCTGACGGATCTCCAGCGCGGCATCGTCGAACTGTAGCGGCGCGCCGGGATGCGTGCGTTCGTGCAGTTGCCCGATCAGTTCATCGTAACGTCGGCCGGCGCTCCCGGTCGGCGCATCCTTGCCGGCTTGGCCACGGGCGAGAACGACGGGAATGAGACGCTGCAGCAGGCCATCGTCAACCGTGTCGTCGGCAATTTTGCGGGCCGGATCAGGTTGAATGCCGCCGAGCAACGACACCGACAGGTTGTCGATCATAGCGGCGCCGCGTGCGATGCGATTTAAGGCATATGGACCGCCGTGGAAGGATTGCAGCCAGAAGCCGCGATCCTTTGCGGCGCCGCGGCCGGCATACTTGTCCATAGCGCCAAACCAGCCCGACAACTCGTCCTGGATGCACAGCACGCCGTCCGGGCTGTCCTTGAGCACCTCTTGGGCGGCCTCGATCGTTGTGTCCTCAAGGCGCAGCCGCCGCTGTGGCGGCCGTTCAGCGGTTTTACGCTCTTCTTTGGTGAGTTGATCGTAGCACTCCATGGCGGCGACGTAGCTTCGCCACAACTCGGCATCGAGCCGTTTGAGTGGCTTGGTGGTGCGAAGGATGATTGGCGTCTTTTTCGTGCTTGGATTGCCAATCAACCCAACCCAAAGCCGCGCCGCTTCGAGCCAATTTGGATCATGCCTCTTGACCTGCAGTTGGGTGTGATCCGGCAGCGCCGCGGCGCAAACCGCGAGCGCCGCTACCGCAAAACCGCTCGGATCTGCGCCCGTTAGATTCCCTTCCTCATGGGCGAAATGCTCGATCACGTCGGGCAATAAACCTGGCGGTAGTTGTGGCGGGTCGAATTGGCCCCACAAGTTGATTGGTTCGATTGTTTCCTGGGGCGTGCTGCGCCTCAGCGCCTCCTCGGCGCGTGCCAGCAACAACTTTTTGTTGCCGCCCTGCTCGAGCCAATCTGACACGTCGGCTTTTTCCGCTAGTTCCGGAAACGATACCACGGCAACGGCGGGCACGATCCCGGAGAGCGCCGACTGAATCTTGCTGGTGTGCATGCGGCCGGCATCATCGTTGTCCTCGAGGACGTAAGCGAGCTGCTTACCCTTGAACCATTGCGCGAGCTCAGGCTGCCATTTGCCGGCGCCGCCGGGATTGGTGGTCGTGATTAAGCCGAGTGCGGCAACGTTGTCGGCGTCCTTCTCCCCCTCGCAGATCCACACTGGCTCGGTTGCTGGCGCCGCGAGAAGCTCCGGCAGCCGATAAGGAATCACCGTTGCTGGCCAGCCGCTGATCCAGCGACTGTCGTGCCAGTGCTGCGTCGGAAAACTTTTGCCGCTGGTGCGGGTCACCCGCATGTAGAGCAAGCCGCGCTCGTCCTTGTAGACGTAACGCGTCACCAGGGCGCCGCGCGGCTGTTCGCCGGCGGAATAGTGATCGAACCCATCGCCGGCATACGCGGTATCATGGCCATTGCCGCGCGGCGGAGGATCCTCGAATTCCGGCGGCGGCATCTCATCATTCGGCGGCGGCATCGAGCTCGACGTTTGCGTTGCCGCCGCAGCGCTAACTTCGGCGCTTTGCGATTCTGTACTCGCCGCCGCAATCTCCGGCGGAATCTCGAGCTCATCGTCGGGCTCCGACGCTATATCGGACTCGACTGGGCCCATGGCCGTAGAACCATTGCCTCCGCCATTGACGCGTATCGGGGGCGCGGCGTTGACGATCGGCGCCTTGATCTCGATGAAGCGCTCAGCAATGCGCGCCTTGGTGGCGATCGGGAAATCCGGCGCCCAGGCCGGCGGCGTTGTAATGATGTCGCTGAATTCGTCAAGATCGCCGGTGCCTTCCGGCACCTCGCACACGACTTCGTCGTGCAGGTGCGCGATGATGGGGTAGCCGGCGGCCTCGAGCCGCAGCATTGCCGCGCAGAAGATGTCGCGGCAGATTGCCTGTGTCGCGTTCTCGGCGATCAGGCCACCAAATGCCCCGCGGTGTTTAAGGACGTGATACCACTCCCAACGCCCGCCGCTGGCGTCGCGAAATGTAAAGCTCTTGCTCTGCTCGTCGTCGTAGATTCGCGCAAACGGGTAGCTAAGCCGGCGGCCGGATGGCAGTTCCAGATAGAGGAAGTCCCGCTCGCGGGCGAAGGTGACGCGCGCCGCCGCGCAACGCTGGCCGGAATTGTCGATGGCGCTCACCGCTTGCTGCACCGACGTCGCCCAGAATTTTGCGATGTTCGGATGCCGGCGCACCCAGGCCTGGCGGAAACCATAGACTTTCGCGTCGGGAGTGGCGTCATCCGCGGGCGCTAGTCGACGCCAAGCGCCGACACCGCCTTGATAGCCGAAGGCGAGATCGGCGGTCTTGCCGGTGCTGCGTGCCTTATCCCCAGTGAGTTTCAGATCCTCGGTGGCAAAACGGTGATAGGGCTCGCGCTGGGGATCGCCGGTGCGGTCGAATTCGCGCCACGCCTCGAGCTTGGTGGATTCATTGCACAGCCAGGCCAGGCCGCGGGATTCAACGCCGCTCAAATCGGCGATAAAGAGCCGATGCCCTGGAGCTGGGACGACGAGCGCCCGGGTGATGTCGCCGACGATGGCGAGCGGACGTTCGTAGCGCGCCTGCATATGGGCTAGGCTGCCGGTGCGCACCGCTTCGATCGCACCGGGGACGTCGCCGACCGTCGGCTTCTTGAGGTTCTGCATCTGGGCGCCCACCGAGGTGAAGCGGCCCGGCATAGCGCCGTGATAGCGGTAGACGTATCGGATGCGATGATCGGGACCGAGCCAGCGATGCAGCGTGTTGAGTTTGTTAACCGCGGCGTGGGCGCCATCGAGGCGGAGACCGATCAGTTGCCTGGCGGCCGGTGTGAGGTTCGCGCGCTGGAGCGCCCCGAGTAGCGTCTCCTCTTGGACGTTCGGCACTTCGCAGCCCTGGGCAGCGAGCCATTTAATAATCCGTGCGGTCTGCGCCGCGCTGGTTATTTCACCATCAGTCAACGCCGCAAGCCGGTCGCGCAGATCGGAGGAAGACTTCTCAGCAATATTGACCGCGGCATCGAGTAGGCCCACATCGCAGCAAATACCGCGCGCGTTAATTGCCGCATCCAGTTGCCAGACTTTTTGCTCCTGCGCTGGGATGAAGCCATGCCGCGCCACGATCTCGGCGGTGATCGCGACGTCGATGCGGTTATATTCGTACAACGTCGCCAACAGTTTTGGATCGTCGTGCCAATAGGTCTTGCTTGGATCCTCGCCTTTGCGCGGCTTGCGCGGCTGGGCGAGCTGTTTCATCGCGCGTTTGCCTGCTGCGGTCTTGCGTACCGTCAGTCGCAGCGCCGCGGCAACGGAATCCAATGCGGCCGGCAGCGCGTGCGTCAACGCGGTCGCTTGAGCATAGCGCCTGCGTTCAATTGAGAAAATTGGCCAGCCATAGCGCGGATGTAGAATGTATTCCTCGAGTTGACGCTCGAAGGCGTCATTAAAGCTAACAATCAGAGTGCCGGGATCGGCCGCGGCTTCTAAAATTTCCGCAGGAATCGGTTGCAGCGGCAGCCAAGTGCTGATCGGGCCGCGCACACCGTCGACGACCACGCAATGAGAAACGCAAAGAACATCAGTAACTGGGTCGCGAAGATAGATATGCGACCCAGTTTGCTTAAGGCTCGAAACGCCCCGCGTTTCTGCGTCATAGACAACATATCGCACGGCATTCTCGCCCTGGTGGTCATTTCAAAGAGTCAGGCAGATCGTCGTTGAGTTCTTCTTTGAGCGTCAGCGGCTCGACGGTAGGCGCAGATGACTCGAAGCGCGTGACCCCTCGCTTAGTCGTCTTGGTTTTCCTTTCCGGTTCGACCGCCGCTTCTGCAGGTTCTCCTGCCGGCTTGTTTGTCGGCTTCTCCGTCGCGGCGAAGTGTTCGAGCTGCCTCGACTGTTCCGGTGCAGGTAGCGCTTTTTCTTCGCTACCGTTGACCCAGTCCTTGATTAGAAAGCGCGGCCGCTGGCGTCGACCAAACTTCGTGTGCATGTACGTGTCAGAGAGCGTCACCACCGGATAGACCTGCGGCCCGCGAAACTTCCGCATCAACTTTGTTTGATCGACGAGATCGCGGACGGCGATGGCGCCGCCGATGGTGCCGGTCGGGAACGAATAGCGTTCCATCGTTGCCAGATTGAGCAAATAAACGATGTGCTGGGCTTGCCATGGACCCCGCGGATTCCCGTCTGGACCTTCGGTCCATTCACTGCGTGGAGTCTTGTTGTTGAGCTCTTCGAGATCGGGAAACTTCTGCCCGGGCTCGAGGACGATTTTTTCAACTGGTTGCCGGTCCTGCCACTTCTGGACCACGCGACCGATGTCGATCGCTACGAGCTTAAGATCGGGAGACAGTTCCTCGCCGTCACGCGTCACCCAGTTAGCTTCGTTAGTGAATTTAACGACGCTCCCCTGGATCACATTATCCGCTTGTTGTTGATCGCCCCCTTCGATTCGAGTCTCATAACCTGCAAAGCCATCCACGTTGTTCATGACGCTTTATCCTCTGTTTTGCCGGATTCCGGCGGCGATTCCCACTTGCGCGGGAATTCAGTTATGTCCGTTCATCGCGGCGCTCCGGCCAGCGCGATCAGCGCGGCTTCGGCTCGACCATGATGTTTCTTGAGAGCAAGCAGCGCATGCGCCGCCGGAAACAATTGCAGCGCCCGTTGGCGCCCGGCTTCCTTGTCGCCGCCACGCAGCGCATGAAACTTTTTCCAGATCGACGGCTCGACGATCGTTAGCGGTATTGCACAGCAAGCGACCACCGCTTCGATCGCGCCAACGGCGCAGCCGTACTTGAAGCCGCTCGAGGCGCCTTGCTTTGGCATCGCCTGGGCGCGCTCGATCAGGGCGTGTTGCGGCGCGTGCTGGACGATCCAGTCGCGGATGGCGAGCACGTCGACGCGTTCTTTGGCACCGACGCCGGCGACCGGAATGTCGATCGCGTCGACGAGGCGGGGAGCGGCGCCGTTCACGTCAATGGCTATGATTGCCAAGCCGCCACGAACGCCGGGATCGACACCGAGAAGATTCATGGCACGATCCTCACGAGGCGATAACGGGCACCGCGGCCGAGCCACGCCGGCGCGATATGCCAGCCCTGCGCCGCCAACTCTTCGTTGGCGTGCTTGATCAGGACGCAAATCGTGTTGGGATTGTCGGGGCCGCCGCTTGGATCGTCGGCGTAAACTAAATCGAGCAACTCGACACGCGTGATTCCGTCCGGGCGATCGGCAATAACGTCGACGATCCGCTGGCGCACAGGCCCATGCACAGCAAGCCGCGGCGGAAACGGCCGATGGCAGGTTGGACAGAGGCGCCGGCGCCGGCTCATGGCACCCTCCGCAATCGCGCCACCCGCGCAATCACGCCGTCAGGCGAAATTTCTTCGTGCCAATCGCGGCCGCCGAGCAGCTCCCGTTCAATGACCCGGCGCGGGCCATGAATGCGGGGGGTCGACCCCGATTTTGCCGCCTGCAGGCCGTTGATGCCGTTCGACTTTTTTGGGGGGTTCGTGGGTTTCCCGGTATCTTGACCCACCGTCGGAGTTTTAAACGCTGTACGGGCGTTATTTTCGCGGCGGGCAAAATCACGGCAGCGGTCTGAGCAAAAGCGCTGTTGTCGTGAGCGACGTATTACAGTGCGGCCACAAGCCTCGCAGCGGACCGGCGCATCCCGGCGCGCGGCTTGCGGAACGCTTAACTTTCCATTATCTGGTCCCTTCAACACGACACGTTCCTTGTTGTGTCCGCGCGTGGTGGCGCGGGGTGGTGAACGGATAAAAGAAGCCGGGTCCTCGCGGGCCCGGCTTTTGTTTATTTGGTAGCCAACATCAGCGCGTGACCGACGCGCATTCCAAGGCAACGTTCAGACACTTGCACGATTTTGTCGCGATACCGGCGCTTCAGGGTATCCTCGGAGACACCGGAGAGCCGTTCAGCCTCGTCGAGCCTGACGATGCGCAACAACTCCACTGGCCAATTCAGAAGATCGGCATCGGCCGATAGATTTTTTGACATCGCTTTTGCTCCACATGCGTCACCTTGTGACCGCATGCGCGAGCAATAAAAAATTTTGAGTGGAGCTGCCTAGAAGGGGATTTGGGGAATTTGGGGCGTTTGGGGGATTGCGCGTTTAACCCGCCAATGCCCCAAATGCGTCAAGCTTAGCGTTACAACAATTTCATCAATTCGCGCGTAACTTCCTCGATGGTATCGTCGGTGAATCCGCGCTTATACTTCTCATCCTTGGGATCGCCGACAAAGGCGCGGCAATCGAGACGGATATTGTGGCAGAATGTATTCCAATGCACATGGCTGCCGGGACGCTCGCCGTTGTCCAGTCGCTTTTTAATCGCTGCGCCGCGGTCCGTCTGTGCGGACGAAGGTTTTCGGCTGGGCTTAGCGCCGCTATCTGGCTTTGACGCTTTCGTCCGTAGGCGCTGAGCTGTGGGAGGACGACCCGCCTTGGATGGATCGGCGACGTTATTCTCCGGCTGTTGCTCTGGCGCAGTCTGGGATGCAGGCGTGTGGAGCGGCCAAAGCTCCAGTACACGTTGTCTGTATACAGTGCAGCGAAAATCGACGCCCCACTTAAGCCCTAGCGGACGGACCCACCCCAGGTGGTGAACAAGTTTGTGGGTTTTCTTGCAGGGTAAATATTCGGGATCGCCTTGGAGTTTGCCGTCGACAACCTTGTGGACTTGCACCACCAAGTGTCCGCCTAATCTTTGTTGCTCCATTTCACGGAGCGCGCGCTCTTCCAAGTAGCCCAACGTTACGGTGAGGTGGTCAAATGCCTGGTTGAGGGTCCAACGATCCTCATCGAGTGGCGTATACTGTTCGATAGCCAAGGCCATGGCGCATTCCGTGGCTTTTGGTCAGGGCCGGCTCGGTGCGGCACACCGGGTCGGTCCGTTTGATTGTATCAGGCGCTGCGCAACGAAACGACCTTGCTCTTGCGACCAGCGATGATCGCGGTCAGATGTTCGCTCCACCGCAGTAGCGCCGTGGCGATCTCGCCGCGGTAACTGGCTTGATTGTAAATCCCAGCCACGCCGCGCTTATGGCCGCTGACGTGATTCAGTATCGCCTCGATGATGTGCGGCTGTACGCCAATTTCTTCGGCCATATGTGTTGCCGCGCTGCGACGAAGATCGTGCAGGGTCCAATCCGCCAGCGGCTTGCCTTCGGCCGCGACTATTCGAGCATTGAGAAGGTTTGTCGCATAAGACCATGTGGTGAAACCGGGGGCGCCACCACCAAAAACATTAGCGTTGCCATCGCGCCGTGAGATCGAGCGCAACAGATCGATCGCCACTTGCGGCAGCGTCAGCGTCAAAGCGCGATGATTTTTGGTCCTGCCACCGGCGATGGTCATAGTGCCACGGTCGAAATCGAGTTCGCTCCATTTGAGCTCGCCGATCTCCCGGCGCCGACAACCGGTCAGTATCAGCAGTTTGACAATGCGGCCGAAGTCGTCGTCCTGGCAGGCCTTCCAAATGATTGCGAGCTCGGCCTCGGAAAGAACGCGCTCCCGAGGCCGTTTGCCGGCTTCCGGATCATTAGTGGCGATGACCGGATTGGCATCACACAATCCCTCCTTCATCGCCCAGCTAAACAGCGCCGACAGATTGACGCGAGCCCGTGATGCCGCGATCGGACCGCGCGCCTTGATCAGCTCCTGCAGGCACGCTGCTATATCTGCCCGCCGGATTGCATCGAGCGGCCGATCACGGAGCGACCGCCAGTGCACGATGAAATAGCGCTTGGCCTCGCGATAGGTGCTCGGCCGCAGAGCGGCCTTCTTGGCATCGAGATAGCGCTCGGCGACGACCCCCAGGGTCAGCCGTGCTGCCGCCGCCTTGGCACGGGCCCAGTCGCGCTCGGCCCGCGGATCAATGTTGAGCTCGACCTTAGCGAAGCGGTGACGCGCGGCCTTGCGTGCGTCCTCCAACTTCACCTTGCGGACATCACCAAGACTTTCGCGCCGTTGCTGAATTCCGACGCGGTATTGCACCAAATAGGTTTTTTTGTTGCCGCGCAGGCGAACACCGAAGCCCGGCAAATCATCATCCCAGATAACGACGTCGTCTTTGTCAGCCGGTCGGACCAGGGCGGCCACGTTTCGATTGCTCAACTGCATGGCCTTTTCCTGTTGCGATTTTGGGTAGCCTATGGGTAGCTACCCAATGCTACCCGGTGCTCCCCGGTACGTCAATCCTCAGGTGACGTAAATGAGATATGGCCGCTTTATAAGGCTTGTGCATGCTCCTGCATGCTCCTGCGGTAGTAAGTCACCTGATTGGCACAAAGCGGACATCGGGCGGCGCTCGCTTAACGGAAGGGCAACGCGAAAAATGCCGTCAGCAAAAAAATTGCGAACACAGGAGGCGTCACTTTTTTGCGTTTTCAAAACTGCTTTTGGGGGGTAGGGGTACACGGCTATGCGGTTTTCAGGATCGGCCCGCTAGGAAGAAGTTTGCTTTCGTTGAGCTTTGTTCGACAAAGCAGGATTTCGACTGAAGCGGGTCGTGCCAACTGAATCTGCGGCTAGTGTCGTGGAAGCCGTCCTCGCCTGATTGGTTGCAG
>Ga0306920_100016385_pt1 | contig 10209 bp, 7 predicted proteins | sample flu12Cox44000170_FD_204666 | JGI IMG/M metagenome (GOLD analysis project Ga0306920, IMG submission 204666) | Lab enrichment of tropical soil microbial communities from Luquillo Experimental Forest, Puerto Rico - flux4day.12C.oxic.44.000.170 (v2)... | ecosystem: Environmental > Terrestrial >...
GACTCGTGCAGGGTCAGCGCGGTCAGGTTGTAGAGCGGCCGGCTCGGCAGGTCGTAGGTGTTGAGCAGATACAGACCTACACCGCCCCGGCCCGCCGTGTAGAAAGGCGCCAGGTCGTCCGGCACCGGCTCGATGGCAAAGCGCGCGCGCGGCAGATAGCCGAAGAACTGCGAGGCCTTGCCGTCGAAGCGCTTGGCGACCCAGGCGGCGTGCATCAGCAGCTCCTCCGGCGTGTGGGCATAGAAGCGCGGGTCGCTGCGCAGGAAGGCGAGGAAGGCGTTGAAATCTCCGCTGAAGCCGGTCTCGTGCATCGCCGTGACCATTGCCTCGTGCAACCGTTCGACCTCGGTGACACCGAGACGGTGGATCGCATCCGGATCCATGTCGAGAGTTGTGAACTCGCGGATCTTGGCGCGGTAGTAGTTGCGGCCGTCGGGCAGATCGGCCGCGGCGAGCGTGGTACGCATGGCGGGCACGTACTCCTCGCGCATGAACCTCAGCAGCTCGGCGTAGGCCGGCTGCACCACCTCGGCGATGACCTGCAGCGCCTGCGTGCGCAGGCTCGCCTGCCGCGCCGCCGGAATGCCGGGCATGTCCCGAAATGGCGTATAGAAGAGGCTCTTCTCGGGAGTCGCTTCGGTGACTGCGGTGATGGAGGTGTCGCGCCCCGCCATGGTGATGCGCGGCGGGGTAAAGCCGCGCTTCGCTCCCGCACGCATCTCGTCCATCTGCTCGCGGAAGTAGCGCGGGATGTCGCGCATCTGCGCGATCCAGTGCTGGTAGTCGCTCAGCGTGCGGAAGGGGCGGCGCGCGGTGTAGCCGATATCCGTCCAGAAGGCGGAGTCGGAGTTGGCCGGCATCTCGAAATCGCGGAAGCGCTGCCGGGCGATCAACACCGCGAGCTGCTCGCGGTAGATGTCGTGGTTCACCTGCTCAGGTGGCGACAGGGTCTCACGGGGTATGGCCTCGACCCGGCGCCGCGTGTCCTCCCAGTACTTCAAGCGCATCGCCTGCGTCGCCGGGTCCACTCTCGGCAGGTGGTCCGCAATCGGCAGGGTGCCGTCCTCGTTCCCCGGGAGCTGCTCGGTGCGCCACTTCCACTCGCTGCTATAGAGGGTCCGCAGCCGCTCATCGGCGGCGTGGCGGCTCGACTGCTTTGAGCAGCCGGAGAGTAGCGCACCGAGCACGCCTGCAATGAGAAGCGACCCCGCGCGCGGGCACATGTTGATCCTTTCAGTCAGGGGGCGAGCTGCGGCTGCGGCTCGCATCGGGCGGCAAGCATACTCGAACCGTTGCACGCCGCTCGGGCGTTACGGTACAAGGACCGCCCATGTGGAAGGCGATTGTCGCAATCAGTGTCGGCGCGAGTCTCGGGGCGTTGCTGCGCTGGTGGCTCGGACTGACGCTCAACCCGCACTTCCCCGGCATTCCACCGCCCGGCACGCTCGCCGCCAACATGATCGGTGGCTACGTGGTCGGCATGGCGATGGCGTTCTTCGCCACCTACACGGCGGTCGCCCCCGAGTGGCGGCTGCTGGTGATCACCGGCTTCTGTGGGGGACTGACGACCTTCTCCACGTTCTCCGCCGAGCTCGTCACTCTCATGCAGCAGGGACGGGCGCTGTGGGCACTCGGCGCCGCGGCGGCGCACCTCTTCGGCTCGATCGTCATGACGTTCGCCGGTATCGGCACGGTGCTGTGGCTGCGCAGCTTAAGGGGATGACGCAATGCAAGGCTCGTTCCTGAGATTCTACGTGCACGAGGGTCAGCGCTATCAGCGGCGCCTCATGTGGCAGTGGCTGCTCGAGCAGGCCAACTCGCTCGGCATCCGCGGCGGCTCGGCATTCCGTGCCATGGCGGGCTTCGGCCGCCACCACGTGCTGCACGAGAGCACCTTTTTCGAGCTCGCCGGCACTCTCACCGTGGAGATCGAATTCATCGTGAGCGATGCGGAGGCTCAGCAACTTCTGGAGCGGGTGCAGGCCACGGGCATTCGTGTCTTCTACGCCTGCATTCCGGCGCTGTTCGGGGTCCTCAATCCCGGGCCCGGAGACCCGGCGCCGGAAGAGTGAGGCTCAGCCTCCGTCGCGCTCGATGCGGTGCAGTGGCACCGCGGATGCAGCGGCGAAGGTTGGGCGATCGGGCTCGGGGGCGGTGAGCGGCTCACACGCCTCGAGCGTGGCGAGGCAGCGCACGGTGAGCTGCTGGTATTCGCGCGTGCCGGTGACTTTCCAGGCGAGCTCTTCGGGCTTGAGCTCGCGCACGACGCGCGCCGGCACGCCGGTGACGAGTGTGCGACGCGGTACCACGAAGCCGGCGCGCACGAAGCTGGCGGCGCCGACGAAGGCCTCTTCCTCCACCACCGCATCGTCCATGACGATGGCGCCGATACCAATCAGCGCCCCGCGGCGTACCGTGCACCCGTGCAGTACCGCCCCGTGACCGATGTGGGCATCGACTTCCAGCAGGGTCTCGTGGTCGGGAAAGCTGTGCAGTACACAGCAGTCCTGCACGTTGCAGCCGGCGTTGAGGACGATGCGCCCGAAGTCCCCGCGCAGCGATGCCCCCGGCCCGACGTAACATCCTGGGCCGACGATCACATCGCCGATGAGCGTCGCCTGCGGGTGCACGAAGGCGGTGACGTCGACCACCGGGATGAGTCCGTCCAGGGAATACACCGCCACGGCGTGCCTCCGCTCGAGCTACGCGCGCTCAGCCGCTGCGCCCGCGCGTAAGGAAGGCGCGGACCCGCGCCCGAAATTCCTCCGACTGCAGCTGCGCGCCGAAGATGCTGGCCTCCTCCTCGATTCGTGCCAGCAATTCGTCCGTGTCGCCGCGCAGCAGGCGCCGCGTGGCAGCGAGCGCTGCCGGGGGCTGCTGCGCCACCGCGCGCGCCAGGGCGCGCGTCTCATCGAGGAGCGCCCCCTCCTCGACCACACTGTTCACGAGCCCGAGCCGGTACGCGGTGTCGGCATTGAAAGGCTGGCCAAGTAACAGCAGTTCCGCGGCGCGCTGCTGGCCGATGAGGCGCGGCAGCAGCAGCGAGCTGCCCGCCTCGGGCACGAGCCCGAGCGCCACGAATGGTAACGTGAACTGCGCGGCGCGTGCCGCGACGATGAGGTCGCAATGCAGCAGCATCGTCACGCCGATCCCGACCGTTTGTCCCTGCACGGCAGCGAGCAGCGGCTTGCCGAAGGTGGCGAGCGTACGCAGGAACTGCATCGCCGGATGCGCGGCACTGAGCGCCGGACCGCTCAGAAAATCCTGCAGATCGTTGCCGGCGCTGAAGGATGCGCCCTCGCCGCTCAACATGACGGCCCGCACCGACTCGTCCGCCTGCGCGGCGCCGAGCGCGCGAGTGAGCCGCTCGTACATGAGGAAGGTGATGGCGTTGCGCTTCTCGGGTCGATTGAGGCGCACCTCGCAGATACCGTCGGCGCGCGCGACGAGAACCGGTTCGCTCATGGGGGCAGCTTGCGGCAGCGACCGCTGGCGTGCAACTTAGCCGGCACCACGGCCACGCGAGCGTGCGCCGATGGCGCGAGGAGCGTGGGGCGGACCGGTAAGCTCCGTGCAATCAGCTGAAATTTAAGCGAAAATCGAGATACCCATGCGCAAGGCATCTCTCGACCCTCCGAGCCCCGACTCGGCGTGCGCGGCGGCCGCGGCTCCCTGGCATTGAACGGCGCCCGTGTCCGCTGCGAGGAAGATCCGCATATGCATCGCTGCGCCGTCGCTGGATATCTACGGAGGCCAGGCGATCCAGAGCGTCCGATTAATGCGCGCACTCGGCACCGAGCCTGAGCTCGAGATCGGGTTCATCCCGCACAATCCGCGTCTGCCGTGGCCGCTGCAGTGGCTGCAGCGGGTGAAGTACGTGCGGACCGGGGTCACGACTTTCTATTACCTGTTGCTCCTGCTCTGGCGCGTGCCGCGCTATGACATCATTCAGGCGTTTTCGGCGTCTTACTGGTCCTATCTTCTGTCGGTAATGCCGCCCTTGCTGGTGGCCAAGCTGTATCGAAAGAAGATCATCCTGAACTACCGGAGTGGTGAGGCCGAAGACCATCTGCAGCGCTGGCCGCGAACGACGGTGCCGCTCATGAAACGCATGGACGCCATTGTCGTGCCGTCCGGCTACCTCGTTGATGTGTTCGCGAGATTCGGTCTGAAGGCTCGATCAATCTTCAACATCGTCGACATAGAGCGTTTCAATTACCGTGAACGTGCGGTTCTGGCGCCCAGGTTCATGTGTTGCCGTCTGCTCGAGCCGCTTTACAACGTCGCTAATGTCATACGGGCCTTCAAGCTGATCAAGGACGAGGTTCCGGAAGCCACGCTCACGATCGCCGCGGATGGCTCCCAGCGCGCGAACCTCGAGAAGCTGGTGGCTGACCTGAAGCTGGATTCGGTCACTTTCAGCGGTTTCGTGCCCTTTGACCGGATGCCGGCTCTGTACGACGCTCACGACGTCCAGCTGATTGGCAATGAAATCGACAACATGCCTGCGGCGATCACCGAGAGTTGCGCAACGGGCGTCATCATTGTCACGACCGCAGCGGGTGGTATTCCCTACATCGTCGAGAACGGCCGCAGCGCGCTGATCGTTGCATGCGGAGACGTCGCCGGATTGGCGCGTGAAGCATTGCGGGCCCTCAGGGATCCCGAGCTGGCGAGAAGGCTGGCGCGCAACGCCCGGGACCGCGCCCGGGATTTCACGTGGCCACGGGTCCGCGGACAGTGGCTCGCGCTCTATCACGAGTTGGTTAGCCGCTGAAGCCATGTGCGGAATTGCCGGCATTGTTGGCTCGATGGACTGCGCGCAGGCGCGCGCGGCTGTCACGAGCATGCTGCAGAAGCTCGTGCGTCGCGGGCCCGACGCCGAAGGCATCGAGAGTTGCCCCGACGCCGTGCTCGGGCACCGACGCCTGTCGATCTACGATCTGTCGCCCGCCGGCCGGCAGCCCATGACACTCAGCGACGGTTCGACCTCCGTGCTGCTGAACGGCGCGATCTACAACTTTCTGGAGCTGCGCAAGGCGCTCGAGGCCCGCGGCTGCGTTTTCCGCAGCCGCACCGACACCGAAGTGCTGTTGCACGGTTACCGGGTGTGGGGCATCGATGGTCTGTTGCAGCGCTTGCGCGGGATGTGGGCGTTCGCACTGTGGGACGTCCGGGAACGCAGGTTATTCCTCGTCAGGGACCGCCTGGGGGTCAAGCCCCTGATTTTCAGTCACAGGAACTCGGCGCTGGCCTTCGCCTCCACGGTTCCCGCATTGCGCGCCGCCGGCTTCGCTGGCGAGTTGGATCCGACCGCGGTGGCCGAATACCTGGAATTCGGCTACGTGACCGATCAGCGGGTGATTTACTCGGGCCTGGAAAAGCTGGCCGCGGCCGAGGCTCTCGAGTTCTCCCCTGGAAAGGGCATCGTGCGGCGCTGGCGGTACTGGGAAGTGCCTGCTGCGGAGACCGGCGACGCAGAGCGCGCGGTCCGGCAGCGTGACTTCGACGAGGCGCTCGAGGCGGTGGAAGGCATCTTCCTCGAGGCCGTCAGGCTGCGCCTGGAGGCCGATGTTCCGGTTGGCGCACTACTCAGCGGCGGCGTCGATTCTGCGCTGGTTTGCTGGGCGATCCGCCGTCTCGGCGCAAACGTACGGGCATTCACGGTGTCGACGCCCGGGCATCCTGGCGACGAGACCGAGGATGCACGGCTGAGCGCGCAGGAAATCGGCATCCAGCACGAGATCATCACCATGGATGGGGCGGATCAGCCGGTCCTTGCCGATCTCGTGGGCGCCTACGGCGAACCGTTTGCCTGCTCCTCGGCGCTCGGGATGATCCAGGTTTCGAAAGCGGTCAAGTCGCACGCGACCGTGCTGCTGACGGGTGATGGCGGCGATGACGTCTTTCTCGGTTATCCGGAACACCGGCACCTGCATTGGGCTCAGCGGCTCGCAGGATCGATACCGGCGCCGCTCGCGAATGGGTGGCTCGCCTCGCGCGGGGTCTTGTCCCGAATTCCCGGCATGCGACGGCCGGCGCACTTCCTCGATTACACCTGCGGCGGTTTGGGTGCGGTGACGGCTGCACACGACGGACTTCAAAACTACGGCGCGGCGCTCGGTCCGCGGCTGCGCCAGGTGCGGCTCGCCCAGCGACAGATCCCATGGTCACCGGCGGCCGGACGACGGGTACTGCCTGATTTCCTCGCTTACGACTTCAGGACGCGGTTCGCCGGAGAATATCTCACCAAGGTCGACGGTGGCGCGATGTACCATGCTCTCGAGGCGCGCAGTCCGTTTCTGGATTCGGCACTTTGGGACTATGTCGGGCGTCTGCCGGCGGGCTTGCGCTTGCAGGACGATGTCTCGAAAGCGCTGTTGCGCAAGCTGGCGGCGCGGTGCATTTCGGAACGCGTCGCTGCGCGCCGCAAGCGCGGCTTCAACGTGCCGGCTCGGGCGTGGATGACGACCCGATGGCGTGACGACGTTGCCGATACCTTCGCCAATGCACGCCTGGCCGCCGACGGTTGGTTGACCGCAGGAGGGCTGGCTCGCTACCGCAAGCAACTATCGGACGAAAAGGAAGTGAGCCTGCAACAGTGGTACGTGTATGTCCTGGAACACTGGTATCGGGCGTCCTCTGAACCAGCCGTGGTCCGCTCTGCGGATCGGGAGCCGGTCACGCTGCCGTCCCCGGTTCTCGGGGTTTAAGGTTTCACGGCGCCATCGCCCGGTGCGGTTCGCGGCCGAAAGTCGACATCGCTGTCCGCGGCAAGCCACGCGAGCGCCGCCCAGGCAGCAACGTTCTGGTCGAGCTGCGCACGGTCGACCTTGTCGAGAGTGTCATCCGGGGTGTGGTGGATGTCGAAGTAGGTCATGCCGTCCTGGCTCAACGCGAAGGGAGGCACGCCCGCCTCCACCGTGGGTGTCACGTCCGCGCCGAAATCCTCGGGCGGACGATCCGAGGTCAGCACCCCGATGGGGGTGAGGACGCGCAGCAGGGTTCTCGCGAACTCGCCGTGCGCGGCGACGCTCGGCAGCGCGAACATGTAGACGCGGTCAGTACCGAAGTCGCTCTCCCCCGCCAGCACATGGTTGGCGAGCTCAGCCTGATGGTTGACGGCGTAGGAATGACCGCCGAAGGTGTGTCCCGGCGCTGTCGGCTGCGCGACTTCCTCCGACCCGAACAGCACCACGCGCACCGTGCGCCGCGGCCGGTGCGGCAGATCACGAATGAGCTTGGCAGCCGCCGTCACGATGGCGGTTCCCGTACCGTTGTCGATGGCTCCGGTGCCCTGGTCCCAGCTGTCGAGGTGCGCGCCGAGCAACACCACTTCCTGCGGCCGCTCGCGGCCGCGGACCTCCGCGATGACGTTCTGCGAGCGGGCGTCCGGCACATAAGAGGCGCCGGAGAAAAGGTGCACGCGCACGGTCTGCCCGAGCGCCGCGATGCGCTCGATCTGGTCGGCGTCGGGTGGGGAGAGCGCAAATGCCGGCACCGGCACGCGCCCTTCCACGTAGCGCGTCGTGCCGGTGTGGGCCTGGCGGTGGCTATCGGTGCCAACCGAGCGCAGCAGGTAGGCGATGGCGCCACGCTGCGCCGCCTCCTGCGGCCCGTCCGTGCGCCCTGGGACCGCGGCGTTATAGCCCGCACCGTCCTGGGCACGCACCATACGCTGCGCCACCATGGCGATCTTGCCGCTGAGCGAGCCCGGAGCGGCGGCCTTCAGATCGGTGAGCGTCGGAAAGATGACGACGTCACCCTCGAGTCCGCCGGCCGGTGTTGGCGGCGACTCACCCAGGGCAGCGATGACCAGCGGCTGCGTGCTCGGGGCGATGAGCCGCGCGCTCTCGCTGCCGCGCACCCACGCGGTGAGCGGAAAGCTCTCGATGCGGACGTTCTCCAAGCCGAGCGCCCTGAGCTTTGCCGCCGCCCAGTCTGCGGCCTGCTGTTCGCTCTTCGAGCCCGCCGGGCGCGGTCCGAAGCGGGTGGTGAGCTCGCTCACCCAGGAGTAGGCGATGTCGTGACCGGCCATCGCCGCATCGCGCAGCTGCGCCGCGACGACCTCCGCGGTGGGACCGGAGGCGCCGCGGACGTCGCCCGCAGCGAGACACATCAGCACCGGGACGAGCACGCCGAGGGCTCGGGCGAGGACGGCAGGAACGGAAGGCGTGCGCGGCACCTGTGAGCTTTCAGTCGGTCAGGTCAAAGGAGCGCGCATTCTAAGCACACGGCAGGGGCGCGCACCATGCACGGCACGACGCGCCCGGACACGGTCCACCGCGTGCGCGGCCCGCGTCGTCGCCTCTTCTTTGAGGCACCCCGCTATTGTGGCAGTTGCGCGATCGGCAGCGGCGGGGCGAGGTGGAACCCTTGCGCGAAATCTACGCCGATGCGCCTGAGCTCGGCGAGTACCGCCGCGCTCTCGACGCATTCGGCCACGGTGGCGATCCCGAGCGCGCGCCCGACCTTGCTGATCGCCTCCACCATGCTGCGGTTCACCGGATCCTGAGTGATGTGGCTGATGAACTGTCCATCGATCTTCAGGAAGTCCACCGGCAGGGTTTTCAGATACACGAACGAAGACACGCCGCTGCCGAAGTCATCGAGCGCAAAGCGGCAGCCCCGGCCCTTCAGCTCACTCATCAGGTAGCGCGCGTTCGCGAGGCTCGTGACGGCAGTGGTCTCCGTGATCTCGAAACAAAGCGCGCGCGCGATCGCCGGCTCAGCCACGCTCTGCAGGACGAAATCGACGAACGACTGCTCATTGAGCGAGGTGCCGGAGAGATTGACCGCCACGAGCGGCAGCGGCACGCCGCGCTCGCGCCGCTCGGTGAGCAGCGCGAGCGCCTGTCCCATCACCCAGCGGTCGATGACCGACATCACGTTGTAGCGCTCCGCGGCCGGTATGAACTCGCTCGGCGGCACCAGCGACCCCTCGGCGTCGCGCAGCCGCACCGTGAGCTCGTGGAAGGGACGACCACCGTCGCCGTTGAGCGGCACGATCGGCTGGAAGTAGAGCTCGAGGCGGTTGTCCTCGGCAGCGCGCGTGACGCGCGACACCCAGTGCATTTCGCGGTGCCGGTGTGAAACGCCGTCGGCCTCGTACACATGGATGCGGTTGCGGCCCGCGTCCTTGGCGGCATAGCAGGCGATGTCCGCCGCGCTCATGACGTTGGCGACGTTCTGGGTGTCGGCAGACATCGGCACGATGCCGATGCTGGCGCCAACCGACAGCGTGCTCGCACCCCATACGAAGCGGAAGTCGCGGATCGCCTGACGCACGCCCTCGGCGATGCGCGTCGCCTGCTCGAGCGTGCAGCCCTCGAGCAGAATTCCAAACTCATCGCCGCCAAGGCGCGCGATGGTGTCGGAGGAGCGCACCCGGATCTGTAACAGACCGGTAACATCGCGCAGCAGACGGTCGCCCGCCGGATGTCCGCAGGTGTCGTTGACGAGCTTGAACTGGTCGAGGTCGATGTACAGCAGCGCGTACGACCCCTCGCCGCGCTGCGCCGAGAGCAGCGCTGCATGCAGACGATTGTCGAACTCGCGCCGGTTGATGAGGCCGGTGAGGGCATCGTGGCTGGCCTGCCACGACAGCGCACGCTTCAGGCGGCGCTCGCGCGTCACGTCGTGGAACACCACCACGGCGCCGATGACCTGGCCCGCGCGGTCGCAAATGGGCGCGGCGGACTCCTGGATCGCCACCTCGTTGCCCGCGCGCGTGATGAGCACCGCGTGGTCGGCCGACCCGCCGTGCTCGGAGCGGCCGAGCGCGCCGGTGAGCGAGTTCTCGATCGACTCGCGCGTCAGCTCGTTGACCAGCCGCAACACCGCGCCGATCGGCTGGCCGCGCGCCTCGGCGAGAGTCCAGGCGGTGAGGCCCTCGGCGACCGGGTTGATGTACTCGATGCGTCCCTCGGCGTCGGTGCTGATCACCGCGTCGCCGATCGACTGCAGAGTTACCTGGGCGCGCTCCTTCTCCGCGAAAATCGCCTGCTCGGCGCGCTTGCGCTCGGTGATGTTGGCGATCGTGCCGTCGTAACCGGTGATGCGGCCGCCCGAGTCGCGTACCGCGCGCGCGTTGTCCAGCACCACCAGCTGCTGACCATCACGGGTGCGCATGAGGAACTCTGCGTCGCGTATCTCCCCGGCCGCGTCCACGCGGCGCGCAAACTCGGCACGATCGGCGGGATTCCAGTA
>Ga0306920_100016386_pt1 | contig 10208 bp, 13 predicted proteins | sample flu12Cox44000170_FD_204666 | JGI IMG/M metagenome (GOLD analysis project Ga0306920, IMG submission 204666) | Lab enrichment of tropical soil microbial communities from Luquillo Experimental Forest, Puerto Rico - flux4day.12C.oxic.44.000.170 (v2)... | ecosystem: Environmental > Terrestrial >...
TTCATTATTCTGCTTTGGTGATCTAGCCGTCGACTTGAATAAGGAAGAGGTTTTAAGGGGTGGTAGTCCCGTAGCATTGACTGCAAAAGAATTCGCGCTCTTGCGATATTTTATCGCGAAACCCAATGAGCGGCTTCCCCGCCAGATACTCTTGGAGGAGGTGTGGGGATACAAGGGAGTTCTCAATACGCGTACAGTAGATCTGCATGTTGCACAGTTGCGGCAGAAATTGGAACGAGACCCCAAACACCCGCTCCACATCCTGACACTATTTCGCTCCGGCTACAAGTTTGTGCCGTGTCCCTAAGACTGGTAGCCTTGACGTAAGGAACACGTCACGCCTCAGCGAAGCACACCACTTCGACTTTCTCTCTGGACGCAGGTCGAAAAAGTTCCCCGCTCTTCCCCACTTGCAAGGAATTTGTAAGGCCAACTCTTACTGAACTCTTACAGCGCCGGTCCCCATTTCAGTGTGATATTGAGGTCAATCGGACGCAGCATCTACCGGAATTCTTGCGACCCGACTGATTTAGGTTCGAAAGGAGAATGCATCATCAATGAAAATTACACTAATCCTGCTTCTCTCTGTTTCACCATGTGTGTTCGCCCAAGACGGGAGCGCGATTCATTACCAAACCGCGGGTCCAATGATGTTGGGGAACCCGCACGGTAGTCCGGTAAAGGGCGCCCCTTATTCTGCAACAATCATCCTTAAAGCGCTTCTCACGCTGACAGACGGCAGCCAGGTTGTCCAGACTAGTACTGGGGCGATCGCGGGAGATTCGCAGGGCCGCACACGCCAAGAGCTTCCTTTGCTGCTAAACTCTCCGAACTTCCCTCACATCGCTATCATTGAAGATCCCTCGGCCCACACGTCCGACGCCCTCAACCTCGCTGATAAGACCGCGCAGAAGATGTCTGACGCTGAAGGTATTCCCGGAGTAGATGAGAGGAACTCTGCGTTTAGCGTTATGCACATAGGAGGTGTCGCGTCGGTCTCCAACCAAAAGTTATCGTCGGGGTTATGGTTCAGGGTGCGTCAGACGCGAGTAGCCCGGAGAGCACCGAGGATCTCGGATCGCAGACCAAGGAAAGCTAACCGCGACTGGAGTACGGACGACGCGAACAATTCCGTCAGGACAAATAGGAAACGCGGAACCAATCACGATTGTGACTGAGGTTTGGTCCTCGCCCGATCTGAAAACCACCGTTTATAGCAAACGGGACGACCCGCTGATGGGCGAAGTGACCTTCCAGCTCATCAACATTTCACGCGTCGAACCTGATCCTTCGTTGTTCATTCCTCCTCCAGAGTTTAAGGTCCTCGACGGTCCTGAACAAACGATTCGTCCCACAAATGATTAAGACTGACGTCGCCGACGCTTACAAAGGAGTACCTGCAGGAGACCGTCTCTCACCGCAGTCTCCTGCTCTTCCCTGCCTCGAACCTGGCTGTTCTCTCCTTCGAGCGTGTAAGGGGCTTGTAAGGTCACTTCTTACGGAACCCTTACAGCGCACACACAACGCCGCGAAGAATAAATGCGTCTTGTCTGATTGACGCTGTTAAGGAGCCAGGTGAAAGCCGGTTTTATGAAACGAATTCTTATCAAGTTGTTTTTCGTTTTTGTTTGGATGGTGATGAAGCAGGCCTTTTCCTTGCCTCAACCGCCTTCCATGGAAACAGCCCCATCGCGAGTCACGCAGGAGATGAGTCGGCTTGGAGTCCTTACACACATACTTACACTCAATAAAGATCAGCAGGATCAAGTCAAAGCGATCTTCGACGATGAGGAAGTAAGTTCAAGAGCCCTTCTAAAACAACTGAAAGAGTCTTCCGACGCTTTGAAAGCGGCCGAAAAAGCAGGCGCGGATAATCCGAGCATCGACACACTCGCAGCAGAAGTAGCAAGCATCTCCGGCCGACTCCTCGCCGCTGACGCCAGGGCGGAATCAGAGGTCTACGCGCTGCTAAGCGGCGAACAGCGGCAAAAGCTCGATCAGTTGCCGCAACTCCTTCCCATTCCTTCTGCTCCCATATTCCCCCATGGGCCGGTCCTCGCCATGTCTTCCACCCGCGGCAGTCATTGAGGAGGCACAGATGAAGTCGCGTAGGCGTCACTGCTCGCTGTCTTTTTTTTGCTGGAGGTTAATCCGGAGATTTAAGCCTCCCGGCGTGGAGTCTCATATAGGGGTGTGGGGGCTTCCACCGGGGGTGGGGTGGCCTCGAAATCCCAAAACTGATCTGAACCGGCCCGGCAGAATAATCGTTAGGACAACAAGCGGTCGGATGTATCTACATGATAACAAAGCGCTAGCTGTGAGTGTTGCACGCTAGTTGCACAATGAGGGCGCGGCCACGATCCAATTTGGTGCGGACCTTATAACCCTAACAGTGGGGTTTCTTGGCAGGGCTAACAGTATCGCCAGCCTCGTAAGCTGCTAAGAAGCCCGCGTACCCTTCTAAGAGATCATCCAAGCGCTCTCTGGGGCTCTTTGCGATCAAACCTGCACTGTTTTGCTCGGTTTCGCACGCTTTTGTACCGTCGCCGGAAACTGAATTTGCCGTGTCGGGTTTCAATGATCGTCTTGGCCGAAACATGTCTTTGAATATCACGTTAGCGGCTGGATGGACAAGCGCGAGTCGTTGCACATAGCGTTGCACATTTGATTGGCCGAAAGGGGGCCGCCGGACACGCCACTCCTAAGCCATAGTTAAGGTATCTTGGCCGCAATAGCCTATCTTATCAATAAGTTGGGACCCTGCGTAAGATACACAGTCTAGCGCGTCCAAGGCGCCCCCGTTGCAGAAAGTCGGAGGCGTGACTGTGCGGCTCTGGACGGCTCGCGATATTGAGAAAGCCCGGAGGGTCCTAGCGGGCGTCAAGCCCGGGAGAAAAAAGAAAGTCTAAAAGGGGACGCACCAACACTGCGAATCCCAGGGCCTCTGACCAACAGAGGAGGTGGTTCCAATGACATTGGGTGCTTGGATTTTTCTCTCCGTCGTTTTGGTCCTTGTCGTTTTGAATAAGCCGTTTCGAAGATTCTTTTCTTGGGCAGCGGCGATCTTCACGGTCTGTTGCGGACTAGTTTATGGATATATATGGGTCGCAGATTGGCGAGAGCACAGAGCAATGGCCCGCAAAGCAGCAATTCAACAAAAGAAACAGGACGATTGCAACGCGCGATTGAATGCTGTGGGTTCCCCAGATGCGATAGCTGATGCATTTCAACGGAGAGCTAACGCTGATCTTTGCGGAGCGAACCCAGACATCACAGTTGAGGAAGCCCAACACCCAACACTGGATCTTTCCAAAGCGCAACCCGTTCCCCCGGGTGCTGTCATTGGGCCGAATCTGCAAGGTTCGAAGTCGGCTCGGCAGCCGGTCCGTCCAAAAACCATAGAAGGTACAATCACAAAAGACGCCGTGGTTTATGGCGAAAATCTCCCCGGTGGCCCTGGTGGTGAGGTGCTCGGTAAAGTCGAAAGCGGTACTCGTGTCCGAGTAATCCGTCTGGATTCCATATACGGGAATGTCCAAGTTAGAACGCCCAGCGGAGTCACCGGATGGCTCAGCAGCGACAGTATAAATTACTAAGCCCTGCAGCCCGGCAAGGTGATTAACAGCATGTCAGGATTTAGCTTCTGATAACCAGCAGCTTATAAGTGTCATGCCAGAAATGCCGTTCCAAACTAAGAAGGTGGGGCAATGTCCGACAAAGAGCTAGAGCCGACAAAGCACGATGACGTGCTGGAGCGAATCGTTCTCGGTGCGATTGTCTCCCACCACAGACAAGCGGGCGAGGCGCTCGAAGCTCTGACCGAAGAGGATTTTTTCCATCCCGACCACCAGGAGATTTTCAACGTTATGCAGATCCTTGCGACGAAAGGGGAGACCGTTGACCTCGTTACGCTCTATGACGAAATAGGGCGCATGGGAGATTTGCAGGGAGCGAACCTGTTCCAATCCCTCGGCAATCTCGGGCAGGACTCCCACAAAACGCAAGAGATCATGTACGCCGTCAGAGAATTGCGGCGGCTCTCGATGGCGCGGGAAACCATGAAGCTGCTGGACAACGCCAAGGTGCTCTTGCAGCGGACTAGTTGCCATACCGAAGAAATTCTCGACGGAACAATCGAAAAACTTTCCGAGATCGCCCGAAAGTCCGATGAGCTGGACGGACAGGGAGTGACTCACTTCGAAGCTGCGCGCCAAGCGCTCGCGGAGCTCGGCGGCGACCCCGGCCCGAAGATGTACACGGACGTAGGGCGCCTCGACCAGTGGACGGGAGGTTTTCGACCCGGAGAGCTTGTAATCATCACTGCGGAGACAGGCAGCGGGAAGACCCTACTCGCTCAACAAACTCGTGCGAGGGCCTGCCGCGATGGATACCACTCCTTATTTTGTTCCGGGGAGATGTGGGCAAGGCATCTCTTGCGGCGCGAATTAGCGGCGGCTGCCGACGTAGAGCCGATAAAAATGCGGCGGGATGATTTGCTGACGAGCGAAGACATGCAAGCGCTAATCACGGCCGCGGCGCACCAGTGCAAAAAATGCCGAATCCTCGACGGCGAGTTGGAAATTACGCGTATTCACAGGGTAGCCCGCGGATTGAAAGCATGCGCGGGTTTGGATCTTCTGATTTTGGATTATGACGAGTTGATCGAATCACCGGGACGAGACGAGAACGAACAATTGCGGCGACTGGTGCGCATGGCCAAGAGCATCGGCATGGAACTGAATTGCGCGGTAATCCTCATCAGCCAGTTACGCAAAGAATATGGCCACACCCAGAACGACAAACCGGACACGCGTCCGCCAAGTCTCAGCCGGCTTTACGGCAGCGGGGCCAAGATCAAGCACGCGAGCATCGTTATCTACGCAGACCGGAAATGGGAAGAGACGCTCGACGATGTACGAAAAGAAGCCGTGCTGTGGGTACTGAAAAACCGGGATGGGCGCACCGGGCCAATACCAGCGACGTTCAACGTCAAGAAACTCCGCTTTGACCAAAAGCCAGAGTTGCAGGCGGCGGCGCGAAGCCCGGTGAAGGCCTGGCAAGAGTCGGATGGGGACCGCGAATGACACTCACAAGTACGCAGGCTTACGTACTTCTCGCCAAACATGGCGTCTTTGCTCTGGCCGCATGTGACCGTTGCGGGCAGTTACTCGGAGCCGTCCGCTACACGCGGAGTGGCGACGCCGGGGAGTGGTGCTCATCGGCTTGTAGGGGCGATGGCGATAGGCCCATTGTGCGAAGGGGCGGACGACCCAGGAAGCATATGACGAACGCAGATAGGCAGAGGGTTTATCGCTTCGGCCTACGTGTTACGAAACCCCTTCGCAGCTTCGCAGGAACAAAGGACTTGCAGACGCAAAAATCGCCTCTCTCGCACTACCCCCTTACCCCGGACCACTTGGCCCGGCAAACGGCTCCTGGCGCGTTAAGGCGTGGAAGCGCTTAGATCATGGCGACTGCGGCAAAACTCGGCATTGTGCAATCCGGCCAAACGGTCCAGTTAGAGCCTTCGGACCTTTTGACACCGGAAGAGTTGGCTGCGCGCCTTAAGGTCTCTAAGTCCTGGGTATTCGAGCAGACCCGCGAACGCGCCAAGGTCCGCAACAAGATGCCCTTGCCGTGTATTCGCCTTGGAAAGTATTGTCGTTTCTCCTGGGTGGCCGTTTGCGAATGGATCGCCCAAAATAATCGTTGACGCGGATTAATTAACTTATTATATTAAGTAACGGAGATGCAATGACGCCGCGAACTGGTAGACCTAAGTTAGCTCCAAGTGAAAGGCGAAACGTAGTCCTTCAGCTGGTCGTTACGAAGGCGGAAGCAGTAAGCATTCGGAGGAAGTCTAAATCGTTGGGTTTATCTATCTCGGATTACTTGCGCAGCGTTGCAATTCCTAAAGAATAGTGCGGGGAGGGCTATCTCATGCAAAGCGGATACGTGTTCAAGAAGGACGGAAGTTGGTTCTTGCGGTATCGCGACAACTTCATTATGGATGGTGTTTTGGTGCGCAAGCAGACCTGTAGGAAATTGACTTCAGTTTGTGATCGTTATCGCACCTCGCGAGACGTTCAACCGTTAGCAGACGAAATTCTGTCGCCGATCAACAGTGGCAAGGCGAAGGCAGACAGCACACTTAACATCGCTGAATTTGCCGAGCAGCATTGGTTGCCCTGGATACGTGAAAATTGCAAGCCCTCCACCATTGCGGGATATGAAACCGTGTGGCGTATCTACCTCGCACCATATTTGCAGAAGATCACTCTGCGAGACTTTCGAACAGTGGACGCGGCAAACCTTTTCACTGAGATTCATCGCAAACATGGAGTTGGACGCACAACTCTGCAGCATTGCAAAAGACGGTTGAGTGGTCTCTTCACGCTGGCCCGCAATCAGGGTGCGCTTGATTCGCCGAATCCTATAGAGGGCGCGATGATTCCAAAGAGAGCGGCCAAGCCGAATAAGACGTACGCCGCGACCCCTGACGAAGTACTGGCGATTCTTGAGATCCTGCGGAAGGCCGGCGAGTGGAAAGCCAGGGCTGCGGTTGGACTGATGTTTTTTGCGGGATTGCGGCCAGGTGAGGCACGAGGAATCCGCTGGGAACACTTTGACGGGAAGCGGTTATTTGTGACGCAATCGATCTGGCACACGTTCACGACAGACCCAAAAACTCTCGACGCAGCGAGTCCGGTTCCGGTGATCGAGACTCTCGCAGAAATTCTGAATCATTTGCGCGAACTGGACGGCAATCCGTCGATTGGGCCAATCTTGAGAGGGCCAAGCGGAAAGCCGATTAATCTCGACAATTTGAGCAAGCGCGTGATGTCGCCGCTCCTGAAAAAGTCAGGTGTCGAGTGGCATGGATGGTATTCGCTGCGCCGGGGAGTGGCAACAACCCTTGCGGGACTTACGCGAGATGGGATGGCTTCAAAGGGTTTGTTGCGTCACGCGAACCTTGCAACCACAACTCGGCACTATGTCAAAGATGTGCCGGAAAACACCCTCTTAGCGATGAAACTGCTTGAAAAGTTGTGCAACGAATGTGCAACGACGGGTACCGTGAGGCCTAACTAAGTTACTGAAAATATGGCGCGCCCAGGGAGATTCGAACTCCCGACCTCTTGCTCCGGAGGCAAGCGCTCTATCCAGCTGAGCTACGGGCGCGCTGAGAAATTCGAACAACTTTGATTAGTGTACCCTGTCCCATCGCGGAGCGCCAGAGCCTCCCAATCGCCCCAGTTGCGATCCCGTAGACGTGAGGTCGAGCTTCCTCGTTACCCCTTTGATCGGTTCTTGATTTCGCGGGCCAGCTTTTCCACTTCTTCGGCCTTCTGCATCAGATTGAGCGAAAGTACTTTACTCGAATCGGTCTTATTTACTTCCGCCTTCAACTCGGTGGCGAGCCCATACAGCCGTTCCACCTTCTTCCTAATATCCTTTTCATTGTCTTCAAGCAGGCGCTTGTCCGCCGTCGGCAGCGCTGGGCCCTCCGCGCCAGGTTCCTGTCCAGGCTTCTTATCCTGGGGGATTACGGGGGCCTGTTGCGGCCGAGCCAGACCGTTCGTCCAGATGCCTGCGGCGACCGCCAAAACCAGAGCCATTAGAAATGTGCGTCTCGTTCAACGGGAATCCTCCTGACCTGGCAAGGACCTCGCACGCTCGCACGCTGCGCCTCGTCCCCACCAATGCTATACTCGCCTTCCGACAAACTCTATGTCTAGTCTCCCGTCGCATCTTTCGGAATATCCTTTTGCCAACCTGTTACATCTGATCCTCATACTCGCCGCTGCGCTGGTGATCAATCGTCTGTTGCGCTTGGCCGCCAATCTGATCGTCAAGCCGGCCACCACGCAGACTCGGGCATCCCAGGCGCGCGAACAGCAGACGCGCACTCTCGCCGGAGTGGTCTACAGCGCAGGGAGCAGTGCGGTCTGGGCTGTAGCTCTGCTGACTGCCGCTCAAGAATTCGGGATTAACGTGACTCCGGTCGTTGCGCTAGCGGGACTAGCCAGCCTAGCCGTCGGCTTCGGCGCGCAAAACCTGGTCCGGGACATCATCACCGGCTGCTACATCATCCTAGAGGATCAATACGTCGTTGGCGACACCGTCCAGGTAGCGGACACGGTCGGGCGCGTCGAGCACTTGACCTTGCGCCGCACCGTCGTCAGGGACTCGCGCGGCGCTTTGGTGACCATTTCCAACGGCGAGATCCGCACACTTGCGAATCTGAGCCGCGACTGGTCGCAAGCCTTTGTGGACGTGGCGCTCGCATCCAATGTTCCGCAGGAAAAAGCTCTGCAGGCGCTGGACGCCGCCGCTGCCGAATTGCGCAGCGACCCTTCCTGGTCGCAAGCCCTGTTGGACGGCCCGCGCATCCTCGGCCTGCAGTCCTTCGATCCACTGGCCTCCACGGTTCGCTTGCAGGTGCGCACCGCGCCAGCGCGGCACGAAGACGTGGCGCGCGAACTGCGCCGCCGGATTCATCTCGAATTTCAACGCCAGGGCATCCCCCTGTACAATGTTCAGCGTGTGGAACTGGTCTCCCCTCCCGCCCCGCGGGAGAGCGCGCCGCCTGCTTCCTCCGCGTGATCCAAAGGAGAATTTAAGATGTCCCAGATTACTTTTGAAGAAGTGAATTTGATGCTCCGGCTGTATGACCTGCGGCGCGAACCCCGTCTTCGGGAAGCCCGTGCGTGGTTCGTGGAGAATTTCCACGCGGGGACACCGGAAGAAGTGATGCAGAAATATCCGCAGGGGGGCATGGAGAACACCTACATCCGCATGGTGATCAGCTACTGGGACATGGTCGCCAGCATCGTCAACCGGGGATTGATCAACGACGAACTGTTTTTCGAGAGCAATGGGGAGATCTGGGTGGTGTGGGACCGCATGCGCTCGATCGTTCCCACGTGGCGGGCTGCGTTCAAGAACCCCTACCTTTTTTCAGGGATTGAAGAGACTTGCAAGCGTCTGGAAGTCTGGCGGGAAAAGCGCGCGCCCGGTTCGACGGCGGCCATGCGCCAGATGATGGAACAGATCCGCGAAAAATCGAAGTGATCCCACTCCAGCATGTGGGTGAAGGCACGGACCAATTGGGTCATCTCCGGCCCCTCCATAGTGGGGGCTCGCGGGGTGTAGTCTTTCCCTGTACCTGGGGGAAATGTTCGCGAGTTCACGGATGGGCCGGACGACACCCCGATGCTGAACAACCGCCAGGAAACAAACCAGCAGTAGCGTCACAGAAGCGCTTCGCCGACTGGCGCCGGAAGGCCTATTGCCTCATGACAATACACGAACATCTCACGCGAGTGCCGCAGCCACAGCTTCGAGAGATGGGTTGGACAAAGGCGAGGGAGTTCGTCAACGTGGGGCGGAAAGAAGGAGCTGAGTTCGTTTGTACACCCTGGGTGCACAAGGCATAGGAACTCCCAAGGGAGGAATTCAGGAGAGAGGTCGAGCGACATCTAACGGGGAAGAAACGGAAACGTGGGAGATTATCTGCTTTAAACTTTACAAGAGCCAGTTGCCAGTCGTTGAGAAAGCTCTCGAGACGGTCTCCCTGAACCGACAAATCCCGCGGCTACTGCCTTGAAATGATCTGCGCGGATTTTCTTGCGGGTGCTTCATTAGAATGGTAGCCAAGAAAACGAGCTTTGCCACAGCACAATGCCGACTCGGGCGAGTCTCTCATGGCGAAAGAACTCATCGGTAGACACGAAAAAAGATTATGAGCAAATTTCATCAGAAGATGCCACGATTGAAGCTCCCCCTTGGTTGAATATCGAGCACTTCCTAATGAAGTGCTCAAACGAGACGGGTGGCGCTGCCAACATTGTGACACGTACACCATGTGAAATCATGCGTTAGGCTTGGGGGACGACACGATGCGAAATCTAATTACATTGTGTGCGACCTGCCACGAAACGATGCACCGCGGCATTCACTTCATTCACGAACGATTGACTAGAAGCTATTGCACAACCCTCCGTAAGACGATCATGAAGCAGGCGATATGAAAAAAGGCACCATAGATCGTGAGCGAACGGTCGTAGCGCACAACCAAGCGTCGGAAGTTTCCCAGCCAGGCATGAGTGCGTTCCACGATCCATCGCCGCTGGTAACGTCGCAAGACTCGTCCGTCCTGGGTGGCCGGACAGACGCGATTCCTCTTGTGCGGGCAGATCAGTTCG
>Ga0306920_100016387_pt1 | contig 10208 bp, 8 predicted proteins | sample flu12Cox44000170_FD_204666 | JGI IMG/M metagenome (GOLD analysis project Ga0306920, IMG submission 204666) | Lab enrichment of tropical soil microbial communities from Luquillo Experimental Forest, Puerto Rico - flux4day.12C.oxic.44.000.170 (v2)... | ecosystem: Environmental > Terrestrial >...
TAGTTGGCGATATCGAAAGAAAATCCGCGCGCGTTCCACCGGTGGCGTATCGCGCCAGGACGGAAATGCATCGCTCGCGGCGTCGACTGCAGCATCGACCTGTTCTTTCGTGCACATTGGCACTTCTGCGATTACGTCGCCGCGCGATGGATTGAAGACAGGCCCCGTCGCGACACCGGAAACCTGGCGCCACTTACCGCCGATCAACACGTAGCAACTCAGCATGGCTCGCGAAGATATTAACTCCCCCAAATAGCTTCGTATACGCGGAGCCAATTGCTGCCTAAAATTTTCCGGATATCGCCGCTGGCCCAGCCACGCTGGATCAGGCCACGGGTAACGGTCGGTAGTTCAGAAATGTTCTCGAATCCTTTGACGTAGAGCCACGGTCCGTCACTGATCATCTCGCGCGGGACGATTTCCCGATTCACCGCTTCATAATTAATCGGCAGGCCGTCAACGAAATCCGGCCCAAGCGCAACGTGGTCGGCGCCGACCAATTTCCGGACGTAATCGAACTGGTCGAGATAAGCTTCCACGCCGACCTGGGGCGTGCGCGGAACGGCGGCGTCCTTGCGGCTGCGCGCGTGAAAATCGCTGACCGCTGTCAAACCGATTATGCCGCCGGTCTTCGCGATTCCTTCAATCACGCGATCGCTGATGCAGCGCGGGTTGTCCGCGATCGCAGCGACATTGGAATGAGTGCAGATGACAGGCACACCTTTCGACATCGCCAAAGCATCCAGAGTTGTCTGCTCGCCAGTGTGACCGCCAACATCGAGGACAATTCGCAAGTTATGGATCTCCTCGACCAGACGTCGGCCCGCGCGGGTCAATCCGATTTGCGGTTCGAGGCAACCGCCGCCGAAAAAATTGGCGACATTGTATGCGATCCCCAACATGCGCAGACCATTTTCGTAATGCGCGCGAAGCGGCGTATCCGGAGTACCTAACGGACTATTGAATGCTGCACCAAGATTCTCGGCCGATTGCCAGCCGTAAACGACGGTGATCTTGCCGTCCTGTTTCGCCTTGCGAATTTCGGCAACGCTCCGGGCAACCACGTACTCTTTCTTGTGCTCATCAAAAAATTTGAGCGTTTTCGCAAACGAAAGCGGATCCTCCGGGAGACCAGTGACTCCGCAATCGACGCCCCCCTTTTTCTGCAATTCCAAATGAGAAAGACGCGGCCCGCCGGCAACCAATCCTTCCACCACAAGTGTTGACTTCTGCAACGCGAGTGGATCGCGGTTCGGACTTTGGTCGGAATCGTCCGGAAGATTCTTCTGAGGCGTTTCTTTTTCCGCGGAACCTGACAGGCTTTCCGCTGCTCTGCCTTTCAACATCGCAGCGCCAACTCCGGTTGCGGCAGCCCCACGTAAAAAAGATCTTCTATCCACGTTTAGAATCCGCTCATTGAATCAAGCCCCATGGCAAGAGCGATATCGTTGCGCCTAAGTCCTTGGAGATAGGCAGCAATTCTTCTGGACCGATTCGGATTCGATCGGATTCGACAAACGCTTTAATTGCCGCCGGTTTCATTTCCACTTTGAGCATGTCCTCGACGCCGGCGCGAAATCCGGCACGATCCCAGTTTTCCTTCGCCTGGTTCGACGTCACGCCCACTTTCGGATCGGCGGACATCGCTTCGACCATTTCCGGTGTAATGGGCCGATTGATTCCCAATCCGCCTCTGATTCGCTCAACCATCACCATGCCCATCACGTAGGAAGCTTTCCACGCCCAGGTGTGCGGTTCCCGCGCGGTCTTGTGCGCGCCCGCCCTTTCATATTTCAACCACGCGGAAATAAAATCCTCAATTGCCGGCGCAACCGAAAGCAGGTCGACACCCATGTTCCACTGATTTGTCGCGACCACGACGGCGAAATCTTGATCGGGATAAGCGCGAAAATCGTTTGTCCAGCCGAACATGTGTGCGCCGCTGTGTCCGAAATTAAAGTCCGGTTGGCCGAAATCCCTCAAGCGAAAGACAAGCCCGCCATCAACGTTGGGCGCGAGTTTCTCCTGCGGCGAGAGCATTTGCTGCACAGTCTCCGGCTTGAGCAGTTGGTAACCGTTGTAGTTGCCGTGATTCGCAAGCGCGAGCGCGAAGTGAAGCAGATCGCCCGGTGTCCCGACGATTGTGCCGGCGGGATAATCGCCGATGTACATCGTCGGCGTCGGAATAAACACGCCTCCGAAACTGGCGTAACCCTTGGACATTCGATTGAAGATCTCTTTCTTAATGTGTGCGGCGTCCTGAACTTCCGGAAACTCGGTCGATTTCATTCCCAGCGGATCGATAATGTGGCGCTGCATGTAATCCGAAAAAGACAGCCTTTCGGGGTTCATCACCTGCACGAGATAGCCGAGGGTCGACATCCCGAGGTTGGAGTACTGATATTTTTCGCCGACTTTCGCCGTCCAGCGCTTAACGATATCGTCACCGTAGCCTTCAGAAGTCGACTGCGAATACGCGCGTGCGAGGTACTTCTCGAGTGGTTGAGGAGCATTGAAATCGAAAGCCGCGGCGTTCTCCGCCAAACCACTGCGATGAGTGAGCAAATCGTAAACTGTGATGTCGCGGTCGCCGCGCGGATTCGTGATCTTGAACGTCTTGAAATATTTGTTCACGGGATCGCGCAACCCGATCACTCCCTGCTCGACTAACTGCATCGTCGCAGCGGCAGTAAATGTTTTGGCCATCGACCCGGAATGAAAGACCGTATCCGCTGCCATCGGGATTTTCTTTTCTAGATCAGCAAATCCGAAACCCGCCTCCCAGATGATTTTGTTGTGCCGCGAGAGAGCGATGTTCAACCCCGGCGTGGGATTTTGTCGCATCAGGAATGGGATGGTGTTTTTGAGTGAGTCAATCAACTGCGCATCGACCGGGTCCTGCGCTTCTTTTGTTTCGGTGGAAATCGTGCCCGCCTGAAGAATTGAGGCCAGCATGCAGAATTGGAACAACCGTCTTAGATCGTGATTGCGCATGACCTAAAGAAATATGCAGTGACCAGCAGATCGAAACCTTGCGATGACCAATCGTTAACAGGAAATCGGCAACGTCAGCAAGTAAAAGTGACGCGAGGAGTCTTCGCCAGATTGAAGTTCGCCTAGTCGACTCACTGTCAATCCGCTGCTTGACGGTAGAAAAGTCCAATTGTTGTCGTGCAGTTGCCGAATCACACTTACGAGATTCGCGACCGCGTAAAGATCATCGCGGCTTTGATCTAATCTCCGAAGTGCTGTCATTCGGCCCGCTTGTGGTATGAGGGCCCAAACGCAGTCGACAATCGGCTACGCGATGCATTGCAGCCGTTCACATGATGCTGTGATTTGCATTTACGATGACACTGGCAACGCGATCGAGACGCACCAGCACAAGGACGAATTCAAAGAGTGATGAGTTTTTCCTCGCATCGCATCGCATTTTCGCTACAAAAGGAAACGAACCTAGAAATGGCTTCAACAAAGGACGTTCTAGACCACCATTTGAAGTGTTTTGGTGAGGGTGATCTCGAGGGCATCCTATCTGATTATGCGCCGAGTGCCGTCCTGTTCACGGCGGATGGACCGCTCAGGGGAGTGAACGCGATCATGCCGTTGTTCCGGGCGATGGTTGCGGAGTTTGGAAAACCCGGCGCAACATTCAGCATGAAGCAGCAGTTCGTCGAAGGAGACCATGCTTACATCCTGTGGAGCGCAGAGACTGCCGATAACGTGTACGAGCTTGGCACAGACACGTTCGTCGTGCGGGACGGCAAGATCGTGGCCCAGTCATTCACCGGCAAAATTACGCCCAAAGGCTGAGAACACGCCTTGATTCCTGGAGGCCGCGCCCCACAAAGCCGCTGCAGCTAATCGCCGATTCGAGTTCCATAAACGCGGTCAGCTTTTCATCGGAGCGCACAACGAACCGCAGTCCATCGTCGCGGTGGGCATCTGCAATTCAGATTGTTCGCCCTTTGGAATCGAGGGGTGAGACGCAAATTTCGCGAAAGCGCTTCCCTTCGCCTCTGGCAACGACCGCGAGGGCTGGGAATTGGACGGGGACTTTACCCAGTCGGTGTCACTGAATAAGCACGGTGAATCCAGCCCTGCCTCTCCGCACCCATCAGGCTCGCAGTCGTCGTTCACAGAGGTACTGCGGGAAATTCGGCGTGAGGTAACGCGGAAAGTTTGGGTTTCGTCAAGGAAACCTGCCTTCGCTGACCGCGACGACCTTGGGCGTGGCACGGCTGCGGATTACACGTCTTCGCGCGAGTAGCTATGGCAGACAGGCAGCGAATATCACGGATCCGTTTTTCAACAGAACGAAGCGGGAGAGGCGTTTAATTGGAAAGCCCGTCCAAGCTCGCAACCTTGCGCTGCCTTAACTCGTCGAAAAAACGTGCGGAGATTTACTTTTCATTACAGTTATTGGGAAAGCGTTCTGGGACGTAGGGCATGCACCGAAAGATCAAGGCAACCGTCGCAAATACATGCCGGACTACGCGGCTTGGGAGATTCATCCGGTCATGAAACTAACTGTTCAGCCATGAAAACCTCAGGCGGCAGCCTTACTTAACACCTGTTGCTTCCTTCTTCTGGCCAAGAATGGTCTCGTTGCGCAGCGCTTTGAGGTCGACTTGGCAGGGTACGCGTACGGCCTCAGGTGTGGAGTGTTCGATAAACTTGCGGACTGAGGGTCCAACTCGGGTTCGCAGCGTCGGGCCAAAGACACGCGAAGGCCGGGTTGCGCAAGATCGGACTCCAGTTATATCCGAGTCGAGCCATGGCATCCGTCGGAAGAAGACCCTGCTCGACCTGACGCAGGATGGTTTCCAACATGCGAAGGTCGGCGCTAAGCATCCGCTCCATCCTTTCCCAGTCTTCTAGCGTCCACCTTTTGACGGCTTCAGGGTACTCGGACTCCGTCGTCAATCGATTCATCCGTACGTCGAAGCTCCGGTGGAATTCCGAGGTCGCGATCCCGATTGCCTGATATGCTGCTGCTCGCGCCTGAATGTTACTTTGCCGGATCTGCATTCCCACAAATACCAGGGAAGTGATTACGCCAGCTGCCGCAACGCTCTGGCGAATCGTCCTGCCCAACCTCGGAGACCGTGACAGTGACTTCATAGGCCTAACTAGAATTGGACTGCAACTTGCAATCTATTTCTGCCTCCATAGAGGGCAGTTTGCCCGAAAACACTGCAAGCGGGCAACCTCTCTTTGGGCCGAATCCGCGCTGTCGCTGTGTCTTGACCCAACGGGAGCGTCAAAACGATTTCTGGCACCATTTGCGGCGCAGTGCGTGGGCTGTTTCTGTGCCATTGATTCGGCAACAGAAAAAAGTCCGTATGATACTGCAATCTGATACCGCTCGTCAGATGTAAGAAATTTTCGGATAGCGTGGTTTAGCGTTCCGATTAAGCGATTTTACCTATGAAAATCGCCGGTGCGTTTCAATCACAAGGGAACTTGTTAGGCCACCGAAAATCGCCCTGAATAAGTTAACAGCCACGGACGGCTATGGGCGCGGTGCCGGCGTAGGGCGCGGGCGCGGTGTCGGCGGTAATCTTGACATCACGGTAATCGTTACCGGCTCAGAAGGAATTCCGTTCGCCACCACTTCGAGAGAACTGTTGCCGGTCTCCGCTGCCGCCGGAACATCGAAGTTCGTAGAAACATTTTCCTGACCAGTCGCAACTCCCATCGTACTGTGCCCATGCGTCCGGGCGTAGAAGACATGGCCGGTTGCGTTATTGGTGATCCTGACTAACGGATAGTTGGTAGCCGTTTCTAATTCGTCACCGAATGAGGCCGCCTGAGACATACCGTTAAACTGTTGTCCGGAAATTTGGTAAGTCGACCCGAGCACCACTGTGGCCGGGAACTGCTTAATCGTTGGCGCCCACTTGCTCGCGAACTTTATGTTGGCTGGGGTGTAGACTTGCGCGAACGTACCGTTGCTGACCAGGACCTGGCCGGTCGGAAGGACCATCAATGCACCGAAAGCGCTGAGCGTGGTGTTGAGATGCGTTCCATCAAATTCGTAAAGTGTACCGCTCACGCCTTCGATGAGGGCGTTCCCATTGGGCAGAAGGGCCGCGAAAGAATCTCCTGCGTTATCACCATTAGGAAAATCGGGACCGACAGCCCAGGTAGCGGTTGAGGGCGTGTAGATCGCAGTATGTCCTGGGCCAGCCACAGAATAGGACCCGGTGCAGAATACTCGGCCATCGGCCAACAAGATTCCGGGGCCGACTTCACCAGGCGGGTAGTAGCAATACTGGCCGTTTGGCCCATAGGGGATGCACCCGAAAGGAGAAGGCGAATGCAAATCGACTATCGTGCTCCCGGCGCTTTGCCAGCTTTGAGTGGACGGATTGTAAATCTCTGAATTGGGCGCGTTCTGTACGTCGAAAGTCAAGACCGTGCCATCCGGCAAGAGGGTCCATCCTTCCTCGGCATTAAAGTCACTCTTTCCCAAGCTGCCAAGCAACGTCCACGTCAACGTTGCCGGGTCCAGCGCTGCCACTTGCATGTCCAGTTTACGCCCTACGACGAATCGGCCATCCGGTAGAACTACCGAGGGAGAATCGCCAATGTAATCCCAGCCCAGAGGAGCTGCCAACGGAGTCCAGGTGTTAGCGACCGGGTCATAGACTGCACCGAGATTTGTAAGGGCAAACTGGCCGTTGTTATATTCGCCGCCCGTGATGACGACTCGGCCGTCGGCGAGGACCGCCGAGGCAAAATCATCAGGTACGTAACCCGGCTGGAGAGAAGCCACCTGCGTCCAGGTTCCATTGACATAACTTCCGGTATTATCCGGCGTTAGTTTATACCAATCTTGCGAGCTATCGGCCTGACACATCACCGTTCCGTCGGTTAGCTGAAAGGCGAGGTTTGCTCCGCCCGGCGATTGATGAACAAGCGGCGTGAGCGTTTGTGCGGAGCATATTCTAGTTAGTGCAAACAGACCGCTGAGTGTCAGGGATAGAATAATTTTTTTGGTCATAGGATGATGCGAAAGAAGAGATGTGTTCTGGCTCGCCTTAGTGATCAGTTTTAGCGTAGAAAACTCGTATTTCAATCGCAAGCGCATTTCGGCTGCTGCAAGTCGTCTGGCCAATCAAAGCGCGCTAGCAGTCAAGTTGAACGCTTTTTCGTGCGCTTGCTTCCCGCCTTGTTTTTCTGGCCGCTGCTTTTCTTGGGCATTGCATAATCGGGGTAGGCCTCATCATCGACAATCGTCTTGATCACTTGGCCGATATCCGAGCGCAGCAGCCAATCGACCGCGATCCGGACAAACTTCGACGTATCCAAAATCGCGCTTCGCTCCACGATTGCGTTGATCCGCTCTTCCTGATCGGGCCTGAGCCGGATGTTCACGATTTTTTTAGGCATTTGAGTCTCCCGGTTGTCTTCGCCGTAGGGGTTTTATTTGCTTTTGTATCCTGGCGTAACACGAAACCAGCGGTCTGTTACTTTTTTACCAGAATATTTTGCGTTGAGGTTCGTAATACGTATATTATACTATAAAATACAGTATACACAATTGATGCACAGACAATGACAAAGAATGGCAAGTGCAATTCGTTTGTAAGTTTAGGTTCGGAACGGGTATGGAAACGCTAGCGAAACAAATTGAAGAGCGGATGCGTGACGAATGGAGCATGATTCGGGAGGAGGACTTGGAACGCGTCTGGCCGATAAACGAGGAAGATCGGGAAGAAAAGATCGCTCAATTTGCGAAGAAATACGGATTCCGTCTAAGGCACTATGTAAAGGGAATTTGCGCCATCTTCGACAAATGGCCGCCGAAGCAGCGCACGTAAACGCAATGTAGCTGTTCCCCCTAGAACAACGCTAATGACTTTGGGTCGAGGGGAAGCTTTTGAGGGTTTGCATTTCCCCCAAACCCCGCCGGGAGGCAGGCGCATCCTCCCGGCGTCAATTATCCAGACACCAGCAGCCGTTCAGCCGATGCTGTGATTCGCGTTTACGATTAACGCTGGCAACGTGATTGAAACGCACCGGCACGCGGGCGGTTTCAAGGAGTGGTAGTGCTCGGCTGCTTTACTGATCGCATTGAAGGCGCATTGTCAATGAGAACTGATAACCTATTTTCGCCAATCGGTTCGCTTAATGCGCCTTTAGTGGACTTTTGTGTCCACCCGCGTAAGATCGGAGGCGCGATATTACGTTCGATCAGACGGCACCTGCGTAGCAGGTGCACTCGAAGAAGATCGGAACGGTTTTCAGTATCGGTTTTATCCAGCGTTTCTTGGCTCTTGTCATAAGTCCTGTGCTCTTATAGAGCACACTGAGTTGTATCTTCGTACGAAATATTCGTGGTTATATTGTTCTACGGAAATTTCGGAACGAAGTTCCAAAATTTGGGGCTTGAGTGCGACGCGGACCGGATGCAGCTACGCGAAGTTCTACAGCCGTTCACATGATACCGTGATCCGCGTTTACGATGCGGCCGACAACGTGATCGAGACGCACGAGCACGCGGGCGATTTCAAAGAACCCTAGAGCACTAAACGCTAAGTTTTTTTGAATCTCACGCTGAGGCCGGGGTCGTGGATTTCCGTGTTTGCTAGCTTGCACGGAAACAACTGGCGTCGCCGGGACGTGTCAAAGCGCGGCTTCACGTACGTTGGCACAGAGCAGCCGACACGCCCGCGATTTACGATCCATGACTAAAGCGTGACAAAAATATGAAAGCAATGACAATCATAACGGCTCTGGCGCGGTCGGGCTGAGGAAGTAGCAAGGGGGCTAAATGAAGGCAAGACCAAGATGCACCTGTGAAGCAACGCTCGTGAACGGACCTTTGGCCGCATGTAGGCGACCCACGCACAATCGCAAAGGCAGACGGGCCACGAGCTCGGTGGCCTACAGGAACATTATTCTTGCCGCGTCTCGGGTATTTCTCTTTTCGTCATCGACAAAAGCTGTCCCCTACTACTTCGGCGCAGGCGAGGTAGCAAGCTTTTGGAAGCGCGGATCATTCCGCAGCGGGTCGAACATCGGATCGAGCCGCAGCAGCGCAGGAGTGAGCGGCATGTATTTCTCCAGTGCGCCCTCGCCCGGTATCGAGAGTAATCGCTGTAAAGCGGCAATGGCGCGATCGGATTCTCCCATTTGCGCCGCGATCCGGGCGAGCGTCTCGATCGGAGCGGCACCGCTTATCGCGTCTTTCTCAATCGGCAGCGCGGCCATCCCCTGTTCCAATAGAGCGAACGCCGCCGTTTTGTCGCCAAGGCTCATATTGGTCAATGCGAGATCTTCAATGAGATTATAATTTTCTGGCTGCGCTTTGAGGAAAGATTCCAGTTCGCTGTGCGCTTGGCGCCAACTTTCCTGGGCGGCGGCATGATCGCCAGCGACATCTTGAGCCCAACCTAACCAAAACCGCAGTCCGCCATTGTGATAACCCAACGCTGGATCAGGCTTGGCTACTATTTCCTTTAGCCTAGAAATGATTTGTGCAGGGCGACGCTCTAGGATCGCCTGGTAAACTTGTGTTTCCAACGCACTGTTGTGGTCGGCATTCGGACGCAGCGGAGCGAGGAGCGCAGCAGCACGCGGCAGATCGCCCTCGGCTTGTAACATAGCCGCCTTATACGCGAGCGTATCCACGTCGTCCGGCGTAATGTTGAGGACCTGATCAAACTTTTGCAACGCTTCTGGAAAACGACGAAGTACCGAATAGGAAAACGCGTGGTTAGTAAGCAGCCAAACGTTGCGCGGGTCGAGCCGCTCGGCTTCGTTGAAGTATGACTCGCTCCGATCCCATTCGCCGCGCCTCCGCGCAATATAGGCCAGCAATTCAGGAATCCGGCTGCTATTCGGCAGGAACTGACGTGCCTGCTCACAGTAACGCAGCGCGGTGTCGTAATCCTTTAGACAAGCGTAATGGTAATAGCCCTTGGCCAAGATGGCTTCGCCGAGATTGGGCTGAAGAACAAAGGCGGTCTCGGCCGCCTGTCGCGCCTCTTCGCGAAGAGTGACCGTTGGTTGGAGACTCCCTACGAGATAGCCGCGTGCTTCAACGTTTGACAGCAGCGCCCAAGCAAGCGCGAACTTCGGATCCAACCGCACCGCTTCTCTAAGATATTTCTGTGCGCCAAGAGCGTTCGCGGGGTTGTTGCCAGTTTTGAGCGTATAAGCCAGACCACGCAGATAAGCATCATAAGCTTCAGGAT
>Ga0306920_100016390_pt1 | contig 10207 bp, 7 predicted proteins | sample flu12Cox44000170_FD_204666 | JGI IMG/M metagenome (GOLD analysis project Ga0306920, IMG submission 204666) | Lab enrichment of tropical soil microbial communities from Luquillo Experimental Forest, Puerto Rico - flux4day.12C.oxic.44.000.170 (v2)... | ecosystem: Environmental > Terrestrial >...
TTGATTACTCCTGAGCCATGCGGCTTCTTGTCACCCGGCCCGATCCCGACGGCGAGCGCACAGCAGGTGCTCTGCGATTGCGCGGACACAGCGTGTTGCTTGCCCCTCTGCTGCGGATGGAGGTCGTCCCGGCGAGCTGGCCGGACCAGGATTACGCCGCTGTCGCATTGACGAGCGGTAATGCCGCGCGGGCCATTCAAGCGCACTCTGAGCGCGAGAAGCTCACTCTCCTCCCGGTGTTTACGGTCGGACCGCATACGGCCGAAGCGGCCCACAGAGCCGGGTTTTCCGACGTCCAATGTGCGAACGGGGACAAGGATGATCTTGCGAAATTTCTCAGCACGCGGTTTGGCCCGGCCGACCCACCAATTCTTTATCTCGCAAGCGAAGATCGCGCCGGGGATCTTGAGCTTGCTTCCTCTGGTGCCAAGATGGTCACCGCCGTGGTGTATCGCATGGCAAAAGCGCAATCCTTTCCTGCCGAAGTGATCTCGGTTCTCTCTCGGTGGCAGATTGATGGAGTGCTGCATTTCTCCCGCCGGAGCGCTGAGGCCTATATCCATTGTGCTGACGCTGCCGGCGTTACCGATCGGGCGCTGCAGCCATTGCATTATTGTCTCTCACGCCGTGTGGCGGGGCCGCTTGCGGCTGCGGGTGCGGTTGGAATACAGATTGCCCCACGACCGAACGAGGAAGCCCTGATCGAACTCTTGAAGTTCGCCTAGGATGTCTTGCATTAACCGAGTGAGCATTTGCGGTGATCAGCATCGAGATTTGACTGGCGCGGACCCCCGGCCACGCCAATACTGCATATCCCCCCGATTTATCGGCTAAGGAATCGCGATGAGCGAGCAAGCTCCCGAACAGACGTCGCCCGACGCGAATCGGCGCAAGGCGCCGACAATCGACCTCACCGCAACCGAGATAGAGGGCGCTGCCGGAGCCGATACGCCGAGCGGGCGTTCCCATGAACCGGAATCGGACGCGACTGATGTTTCCTCCGCATCGACGGAGGGATCATCATCAGGACCCGGAAACGACACTCCCGTTCGTTTACGAGCCATTCCGTGGCCGGCAATTGGCGCGGGCGCCGTGGCTGGAGCCATCGTCGCGGGGCTTGTTCTGACAGGTTTGATTCTGACCCGTGACACCGCGGACGGCAATTTGGCCGCGCGGCTGGTGCAGGTGGAGCAGCAACTCCGCCAGGCGTCTGGGAGTCCCGGCCCCACCGGGGTCGATACGAAAGCATTCGATGATCTCGCAGCCCGCATCGGCAAGCTCGAAGCGGCGATCGCGACGTTGCGGCAATCTGCGGGCGGTCCCGAATCCGCAAACCGTATTGCGAGCCTTGAGGGTGAAGTCAAAGCACTGGTCGAAAGTGTCGGCGTGGCGGCGCGACGGAGTGATGAAGCTGCAACCGCTGCTCGTGACGCAGGCCAGCGTGCCGATGCCGCTTCTGCCGCTATTGCCCAGCTGGAACAGAAGCTCAAGTCTGTGGCAGCGGATCCGGCCGCAATACAAGCGCTGGCGAATCGCATCGCCTCGCTTGAGCGCGCCGAAAAAGGCATCGAAGCCGAGCTTGCTAAACGAGCGGACGCGCAGGGCCATGACGCGGCCAGCAGGTTTGCCATTGCAGCGGCAGCCCTCAACGCGGCGCTCGATCGCGCAATGCCCTTTGTGACGGAGCTCGCGGCCGTAAAGACTTTCGTCCCCGATCCCAAGCAGCTCACCGCCATTGAATCCTTTGCGGGATCGGGAATTCCTGCCGCAGCGGCGCTTGCGCAGGAGCTTTCGCAGCTCATTCCTTCCCTTCGGCGCGCCGCCGGAGTGCCTGCGCCTGAAGGTGGTTTTCTGGAGAAGCTCCAAGCCAATGCCGAGAAACTGGTGCGTATTCGCTCCTTGAACGGGCCAGCCGGCGATGATCCCGGAGCGATTGTGAGCCGCATCGAGATCGATGCTTCGAAAGGCGACCTTTCCGCAGCACTGGGCGAGTTGGCAAAGCTTCCGCCTGCAATGCGAGCTCCGGCGGAGGCCTGGATCGCAAAGGCAGAGCGCCGCTCTGCTGCTCTCGAAGCAGGCCGGCAGCTCGTCGCGCAATCGCTCGCAGGTCTCGGCCGGTGACGGCTTTCAATATTTGGGCGCCGCGCGCCGAGGCAGCACGATGATACGAGTGCTCGTTTATCTGTTGGTGGTGGCAGCGCTGGCAGTTGGCTGCGTCTGGTTGGCCGATCGCCCAGGTGACGTGGTGATCGTTTGGCTTGGCCGCCGTGTTGAGACCTCCGTCATGGTTCTCGTCCTGGCAGTCATATTGATCGCGGTATTGGCAACCTTCTTGTGGTCCCTGCTCCGTGCCGTCATGGCGTTTCCTCGTTCAGTCCGGGATTCCCTGCGGGCTCGCCGCGGTACGCGCGGATATCTCGCGTTATCCCAGGGATTGATTGCTGTCGGTTCAGGAAACGTTATTGCCGCACGTAAATTCGCCGAGGAAGCAAGCCGCCTCGCTCCGGACGAGCCGCTCACGCTGCTGTTGCGCGCGCAAACCGCACAGCTCACGGCGAATCGAGAGGACGCAGCACGCAATTTCGAGCTGATGGCTTCCCGCAACGACACCCGGCTTCTTGGATTGCACGGACTATTCATTGAGGCCAGAAGGCGCAGCGACCCCGCCGCGGCCCTTTTCTATGCCGAGCAGGCGGCCGAGCACGCTTCCGTCCCCACATGGGCCGGAACGGCAGTGCTCGAGTTCCGCTGCGCAATGGGCGACTGGGATGGGGCACTCAAGCGACTTGAGCGAAACATGGAGAGCGGCCTCGTCGATAAGGCCGCTTTTCGGCGCCAGCGGGCTGTACTGCTGACGGCCCAGGCTCTTGCCATCGAAGATTCTGATCGGGATCGCGCCAAGGCGCTTGCTCTTGAAGCAGTGAAGCTCGCGTCGTCACTCGTTCCGGCCGCCGTCCTTGCCGGCCGGTTTCTTACGGAAGCCGGAGAGCAACGCAAAGCCGCACGGATCATTACGGCGGCATGGGGGGCAAATCCGCATCCCGATCTCGCCGACGTTTACGCTCATCTACGGCCAGGGGATTCCGCGCGCGAGAGGCTGCGGCGCATCCAGGCCCTTGCGGCGTCGTCTCCCGGCAATGTGGAGGCCGCGCTCGCGGTCGCGCGCGCAGCCCTCGATGCGCAGGAGTTTGTGATTGCCCGTGAGGCGCTCGCGCCATTGGCCGTGGTGCCGACCAAACGTGTTGCAGCACTGATGGCTGAGCTTGAACAAGCCCAGCATGCCGACGAGGGAAGAGCACGCGAATGGATGAAGCGTGGGCTTCATGCCCGGCGCGATCCCGCATGGACCGCTGACGGTTTCGTCTCCGAGCGCTGGTTGCCCGTCTCTCCGATTACTGGCCGGCTCGACACCTTCGAATGGAAGGACCCGCTCGCAGGCGAAGACCACGCGACGGCCATGATCGAATCCCAACAGGCAGACGCTCTCGACCAACACGAGCCGCCGGTGCAGCCATCCCGGAATGTCGTCCAGCTGCGCAAGGAGCACCCTGAAAAGGGGGCGGAAAGCTCGCGGGCAGCTGAGATCGTTGATGCGCAAGCTGCGGTTTCGCCTCCAGGCGAACGCACCGGGTGGCGAACCCGCACCGGCAGTCCCGTTCAGATTCCGCCTGCGGTCATCCCGCTGATGCATGCACCTGATGACCCGGGGCCTGATCCGGACGCGCCGAGCGAGTCCAACTCTCAATCGAACACTGAAGAATCACCCGCGCCGAACTGGACCCGGATTCGTCAATTGTTCCGGTAGAGCATGATCCCGAAAAAGCCTGCCCCGCACTTCATGTGGGGTGGAAACCGGTTTTCGGAAAAGATCATGCTCAAACAAAAAGTTAGAGTGGGATGATGATTCAAAGAAAAATCATCCCGCTCTTGGTGGTCACATCAGAGCCCGAGCTTTTCCGCCCTATCGCGATCGTACCACCAAGTGTCCGGAATGGCGCGTGCGTAGCGCGGCTGATTGGGTGGGCGGCCGAAGATATCCCAGTACGCGAGCCAATGAGAGGGCTTGTACCAGTGCGGCACCCAATAGCGGCCACTGCGGATAACCCGATCAAGCGCCTTGCAGGCCGCGACCAGGCCAGGTCTGTTGTCGGCAGCGATGATGCGCTCGATCAGCGTATCAACCACGGGGTCGGAAATACCGCCGACGTTCTGCGAGCCCCGCATCGCTGCGGCCTGGGAGGAAAAAAAGGTCCGCAAGGACTCGCCCGGTGTATTCGAAAATCCGAACCTCTGCACCACGATATCGAAGTCGAAATCGTCCACGCGCTTGCGGTACTGCGCGGGATCGACAATGCGTAAATTGGCGTCAATTCCCAAGGTACCGAGGTTTTTGATGAACGCCATGTGATGTGGCTGGGAAATGTTCTCGTCGGCCAGGAATTCGACAGTGATCTGCTCACCGCCCGGCATGGTTCGCTTGCCGTCTTTCACCGCGCAGCCAGCGTCTTGGAGAAGCGCGCTGGCTTTGCGCAGTAACGCACGGTCTTGACCCGATCCATCGGAAACGGGCGGCACGAAGGGTTCACCGAAAACCTCGTCTGCGACCTTGCCCCGGAAGGGCTCCAGCAATGCGAGTTCGTCCGGTCCCGGCTTTCCCACCGCCATCATGTCGGAATTCTGGAACACGGAGTGAGTCCTTTGATAGGCGCTGTACATGATGTTGGCATTGGTCCATTCGAAATCGAAGGCATTAATGAATGCCTCACGCACGCGCTTGTCCTTGAATTTCTCCCGTCGCGTATTGAAAAACCATCCTTGTGCAGCAGACGGGGTATGATCGGGAATGACATCGCGCTTCACCCGGCCGTCGCGGATGGCTGGAAAGTCATAGCGCGTGGCCCAGACGCGCGAGACCAATTCCTCGCGAAACAAATAGCTCTTGCTGGTGAAGCCTTCGAACGCGACCTCGCGGTCGCGATAATACTCGTATCGGATGACGTCGAAATTGTTTTGCCCGCGCGCAACGGGTAAGTCCGCCCCCCACCAATCCTTGACCCGTTCGTATTCGATGTATCGTCCCGGCTCGAATTTCCCGACCTTGTATGGCCCCGATCCGAGCGGAGCTTCCAGCGAGGTCTCCTCGAATGGGCGATCCCCGTAGTAGGCCCGGGAAAAGATCGGAAGCCATGCCACGAACAGCGGCAGGTCGCGGCCTCGCGTTGGCGCAAAGCTCACAACCACTGTGCCGTTATCCGGCGCCTGCGCGCCCGTGAGATCGCGCAGGAGCTGGCGCACGATTGGATGCCCTTTTTCCTTAAGGATCGTCAGCGAGAATGCGACGTCATGTCCGGATATGGGGCTGTCGTCGTGAAATTTGATGCCCGGACGCAGCAGAAAGCGGTACGTCAGTCCATCCGAGGATACTTGCACCGCACGCGCGGCGAGCCCGTAGAGTGCATCCGGCTCATCCTCCGCGCGCTTCATCAGGCTCGCAAAGGTCAGCTCCATTCCTTGCGCGGCATCACCCTTGAGGATGTAACTGTTGAGCGAATTAAAGGTCAGAAGGTTCTGATTGAAGATCCGCGTTGGGGCGACGTGTGAAAACAGCCCGCCTTTCGGGGCGTTCACATCGACATAGTCGAGATGCTTGAAATCGGGTGGATACTTGAGGTCCCCGAAGGCCGAGAGCCCATGGCGCTCTCCACCCTCAATTGCCTCGGCAGACTTGCTCAAAACGCCCGCTAGCGCCGCTGCCGCACCCAGGGCTAAGGTTTCACGCCGAGTAACATTTCGCCCGTAGGTCATCAGAGGGGTTCCTGACTTGATCACTTCACAATCTTACATCGGGACCAAGCGCATGCGCCGAGGCAGGCAGCGCCGGGCTTCGCGCCCGTCCCTTCTTGGTTTTATCCGACAAAATTGACAGTTTGTCGATGCGACCGCTTCTCGCGCTAGTGTCCAGGCCTGTTTCGGCCCTCAGCACGGCGCCGCTTCGTCAGGAGAAGATGAAAGCGCGGCCGGTTAGCGGGTCTCAGCCGCAGGAAAATCGTCCAGGGTTGCTCCCCTTTCGAAATGCTCAATAAAAATTCGGCCAATGCCGTGAGTGAAGGCGGCCGCCGTGACCGACGATACAGCCGCCGCCATCAATACGCTCGGCGGCAGTATATAGAGAAGCGCTGAACCCGTAACAGTCGCGGCGCCGCTGGGAATGGCCCCTCCAACAAGTCCGACCACGATGGCGCGTGCCCGGTCGCGCTGGAATGGCACGCCATAATGCTGGGTGAGCACTTTCACCATTCGCACGATGACGGCCGTTATCCCGGCAAAGTTCGCAAGCGGCAATGGAATGAGTCCGCCCGCTGCTGAATAAGCGGCGTGCCGATTGACAATGCTGAGTGCCTTGGTTCGTCGTTGTCGGCTTTCCGGGCCAACCAAGGGTATGGCAGGGCTACTCGGGACTGCCGCAGCCCGCACGGAACTGCGTTGGGCACCGGGCGTAATCGCGACAACATTGCTCGTTCCTTGAAACTTCTGCGAGACAGTCTCATTGCCCAGGTTGCTCGAAGCCATCACCGGCATGGGCCGAAGCTCATTGGTGCCGGTTGCAGAACCCGCGGCAGAAAAGTCGTCGGTGGCTCGGAGAATGGCTTTTGGAAGCTTTTTCTTGTTCATGCGGATGCCACGCGCTTTGTCTCCAGAGCGCCTTCGAGCACGGATTCGATTTCATCGGCGATTGCGGAGATATCGCGTGCAGCTGGTCCTTTGGGTTCAATCAGGGTTGGGGTTGCCCCCCATAGCGCGGCCTCCGCGTAGATGACGCGATTTGCCATTTCGCTCTTGAGAACAGGAAAACCAGCCTCGGCGAGTTCCGCACGGATGTGCCTGGCAATGACCGACTCGCGCGTCGTCTGTGTCAGGAGGCAACGAAATTCCGGCCGTCGACCTCCTTTGGCGCCGTTGATGAGGAGATTGAGAGTGTCGAGCATGCGATCGATGTCAAAGGGAGAGGGTTTGACCGGCACGAGCACAAAATCGCTTGCTCCAATGCAGGCAAGGGTTGCCTCTGACCGAAATCCGGGCGTGTCGATGATCACCAGGCCTGACTGGTCGGCAAGCTGATATGCCGTTTTCCAGCTTTCCCCGCTGGCATCCTCGATGACGCGTACGTTGCCAAGTTTTCGTTCCCGTGCCGAGAGCCGCGCAATAGAGCGCTGCGGATCGGCATCGATGATGACGGGCTGGCGAGCCTTGAGATGCCAGTGAACCGCGAGACAGCTAGCCAGCGTGCTCTTGCCGCTGCCGCCTTTCATCGTGGCCACCGTGATGATCGTCTTCGTCATCTGCCGGTCTCTTTTAAGGACACCCGGCGGTCGCACTCGCCAGGGCGCACGAGCGGGACGCAACGAATCAATCACGCATTTCGATATTACCGGCTAATTGCAGAACTGCCTATCTCCGTCCAAAAAGGCGGGTTGGCACGCTCACTCCTTGTGGTGGTGCACTGGCGGTCCGATGCACGGACCAGCTACTCTGACCTCCATTGATTTTGCGCAGAAGGGCGAAGGACGAAGGGTGGTGACGGCTGATTTACGCGGTGCCGCAGGGCTCGCCTGGCTCAAACTGGAGCATCAGGTCCTTGCCCTGTTTCGACGAGCCTCCCGCCTGGGCCGGCGAGACCTGAGACTCGCATCGGGCATCGTGATGCTGGCCTACCTGGCCACGCACCTTTCCACCCATGCGATCGGACTGGTCTCGCTCCCTGCGGCCGAATACGGACTGGTCGTGAACGCGCAGTTTTGGTCAAGCCGCGGAGGCACCATCCTCCTCTACAGCGCATTTGCGATTCATTTTGTGCTTGCGTTCTGGGCGATCTACGAACGCCGGACCTTTCGGCTTCCTCCCCTCGAGCTGCTGCGCATCGGCCTTGGGTTATGGTTACCCGTCCTGCTGATGGGCCATTTTGCCGCAACCCGGCTCGAGTTCGAGTTGCTGGGAGCCTCGCCCACTTATGGAAGAATCGTTTCCGAATTGTGGGCGTCAAACTCGGAGTGGCGGCAAATCGGTCTGCTGGCGCCGGGCTGGCTGCATGGCTGCCTTGGCCTGAATTTCGCATTCCGCCACCGTCCATGGTGGCGCCGTTTGCAATTGCCGCTTTTCGCTTTTGCTTTGCTGCTGCCGGTTCTTTCCGCGCTTGGCTTCATCACCTTGGGCAGGGACCTTGATCGGCTGCCCGCTGCGGCAAAGGCCGAGCTTTACGATCCGCTTGGCCCTGAAGGGATCGCCCGGCAGCAGACCATGCAGCGCTGGCTTAACCGGCTGCTTTGGGGTTATGCCGCTCTCGTGGCTGGGACTTTCGCGGCACGAGGAGTCCGGATTGTAGTTGAACGGCGCCGCCGCGGGCTGATCGCCATTAGCTACCCGAACAGGAAAATTCAGGTGCCGCGCGGCTGGTCGGTGCTGGAGGCAAGCCGCGCCTTTCATATCGCGCACGCCTCAAGTTGTGGGGGCCGCGCCAGATGCTCGACCTGTCGGGTTCGGATTCTCAGAGGGGCTGCTTCCTGCCCCGAGCCGGGTCCGCAGGAGCTTGCCACGTTGCAGCGAATAAAGGCCGACCCGGATGTGCGGCTCGCGTGTCAGCTGCGACCGACCGGCGACATTGCAGTGTCGCCGCTCGTTCTTTCAGAGCGTCCCATCTATCGGGCGCAACCACCCGCTCTGGAAAGCGAACGGGAAGTCGTGCTGCTGTTTTGCGATTTTACCAACAGCGGGGTGCTCGCTCGCGATCACATGGCGCACGACGTGTTATTCGCCTTCAAACGCTATGCCGAAAGCGCCTGCAGCGCCATCGCGAGCGCGGGTGGGACGATCTGCTATGTCGAGCATGAGAGTATTTTTGCCATCTTCGGACTGTCCGGCGATCTTGCTCGCGCCTGCCGATCGGCCCTATCGGCGACTGCCGAAATCGAGCAATCCTTACGTGAGCTTAATGAGCGGCTAGGCCAGGAATGGGGATGCCGGGCAGAGATCGCGATAAGTATTCATGCCGGGCGCGTTGCGTTGAGCAAAATCGGACAGTCGGCGGAATTGATCATTGCGGCCGGCGACGCAGTCGAGGTCGCGGCAGAAATCCGCCGGACTGCCAATGCGTCGGGCAAATTCTACGCCGTATCGGATACGGTGTTCGCGGCCGCAAAGGTCGAGCCTCCGGCGCAAAGGATCACAAAAGTTGCCGCCGGGACTGACCCTGCCGGTATACCGGTCTATTACATGGACGGCGTTCAATTGCCGTCGCAGGAGGCGAGATTGCGCAGCCGGATTCACCGCGCTGCGAGCGCGGTGCTGGATCAAATTCGGGGTTGAGCCGATGCCGTTGCTGGGCAGCCCTCAGCGTTGCTGCTCGGCGGCCCGCTTTTGAGTGTCGGTTGGTGAGGGGCTTGTCTCCGAACTCGTCGGGCGCACCTTCTCGAGAGCTTTGGTGATCAGCGCCTCGAGATCTGACAGAATTGGCAGCGAATAAGGCTGGGCTTGCTTCGGCTCGGCCGACTGACGGTTTCCGGATGCGCGCGATGAGGTTTCGTCAGACGATTTGTCTGGAGAGGCAGCAGGAGTCGTAGTCTTGTCCTTGTCCTTGGAACCCGTGTCCCCGTTTCCGGCTGGAGCCGTCGAGGCTGTTTGCGGCGTATCCACATTGCCAAGGATTATTGGAAGGCCGTCCTTGCCGCTACCCACGATGACGATCTTGGAATTCTGCGACTGCGCGAGCTGGAGTGTGGCTTCGATACCGCGCCAACGCAGATACGAGTCAGAAATACCCTGACTGACGATTTGCTGGAATTCGCGAATGCCTTCTGCTTCGATCTTCTTGCGTTCCGATTCCCTTATCTCGCGGGCCACCCGAAACTTGTACTCTTCTGAAATGTAATATTGCTCGATTTTGCGATTTATGGCCGTAACCACCGCGCTTGGCAATTCGATGCCCAAGATGAGCGTATCGATCAGGTTGAGCATGGCGTAGAGCGGAATGCGATAGGGGGCGTAGTCTTCAGTCTCCCCGTGCTCCATCATCTTCTCGCCCAGCATGGCCTCAGCGCGGCGGCGGATCTTCTCCTGAATTTCCTCGCGCTTTGTCGAATACACGTCCTCTGCGGTGTATTCTGCAATCACTTCGCGCATCCGATTGCCGATTTCAGGACCCACGAGCGCTTCG
>Ga0306920_100016393_pt1 | contig 10206 bp, 14 predicted proteins | sample flu12Cox44000170_FD_204666 | JGI IMG/M metagenome (GOLD analysis project Ga0306920, IMG submission 204666) | Lab enrichment of tropical soil microbial communities from Luquillo Experimental Forest, Puerto Rico - flux4day.12C.oxic.44.000.170 (v2)... | ecosystem: Environmental > Terrestrial >...
TGTCGACCTTGGTGGTCGTGGTCGGAATCTTGCCGTCCTGAGTATAGGGATATTTTGACGAATACTGGCTGACCAGGACGACATGCTCACCTGTCCATAATGAATGAAAACCGCATTGCTCTACCGCGCGGGCGGCTAGGGCAAGGAGTTCTGGGTTAGCGCTCGGACCAATGCCGACAGCGAAAAATCCGATTTGCATACTCGGCTCCCCTCAGGAATTTCCCCTGCTTTGTTCGATTTCACCACAGGCGTCTCGCTCAAAATGGAGACATACGTCAAAATTCGAACCCTTCGCAACGACTTCCAATCACCGATTTTTCGGCTCGATACCTTCCGACCGTGCGCCGCGGCGACCAACAGACGACGGCGCTGGTCAGAAACATGATCGGGTTAATCGCGCCGAGATTCGGCAAGGGCTGCGCCGTCGCGTTGAGCGAGCCCCTTCAGTATCTTGATCGGGTGGCAGGCCATGCGACAACACTACATCAAGCAAGACCTGCAACCCTACTTGCCGGAAGGATACTGCAATCCCTTGCGCGTACCGCAGCACCACTAGTCCAAACTTCGGATGCAGGTCTGATGGCCACCGCCTCGAAAGCACCGCCAAGCACGCCGCGTTTATACAACGCACCGCCTCAGGGATGGCGCGACGAGTTACGAGGTGGCTGGCCTGAGCTGTTCGCACGGCTGCACCGGATCCGCGAAAAACTCCTGCGCGCAACCGCGTTTGAGTAATGGGGCAGCAAAGGGTGGGGCCATGCGGCAAGCATAGTCACCACTTGACGCGAACAATTACCGATATAATCTATTTGGATTATATAACGATATCCGGCGAGAGCTGCGGCTGAAATGGCGGAAAGAGAGCCGTAAGAAGGACCCACGGGTCTGTCCGAAATGCCACTCGCCGTACTGGTTCACCCCGGCGAGGTCGCGTGAGGCCGCCAAGCCCAAGCCATAGGCAGCCATTAACGACGACTCAAGGAGACGTTATTACGTGAGCCGGTTGCTGTACATCTTCCGGCGCCCATGTTGGCGCCAATCCACCGCAATTTGAGAAAGCAAAAATGAGGCAGAAGTATCACTGTTATTAAGAGGTGAGCATTGGAGCGCAAGCTCACCGCTATCCTGTGTGCTGACGTCTACGGCTATAGCCGCCTTCTGGGTGAGGATGAGGAGGCGACGTTCCGTATCCTGTCCTCGCACAGCAAGATCATCGATGGGCTCATCGCGCATTACCGCGGCCGTTTCGTCAACTCCGCCGGCGATAGTATCCTGGCCGAATTCGCCAGCGTCGTGAATGCGGTCGAGCGCGCAGTCGAGATCCAAACGAGACTCAAGACGGAAAATTCCGATCTCCCACCCGAGCGGCGGATGGAATTTCGCATCGGGGTCAACCTCGGCGACGTGATTGTCGATGGCGAACAACTTTACGGCGACGGCATCAATGTCGCCGACGTCGCATCATCAACCGATTTGATCGATGGATGGTATCGCACGGGCGAGCGCGCCAGCGTTGATAGCGATGGCTTCCTCAGGATGCACGGCTCACCGGATCGGAGCTCTCGGCGAGTGAGCGAATCTAGCTCGGGCACCTTACCAACTCGAACCACTGTTCGTCACGATATGCGTCCGCCGCGGGCTCTTTGGCAGAATCGGTACCGGGTTCATGCGCACGAATGAAGAGGAACCTTCGGGCCGAGGCCCTTCTGGAAAAATGAATCCGGTATCGGAGGTCTGAGGTTCAGTCGTGGCCGCAAGTCAACATTATCGAGGATGGTACCGAGCTGTTTTGGATGTAGAGTTTCGTCCCGGAACTATTCATTTGCATTACGCACGATTCGCTTCTCGGCGGATGGCGAGTAAAGTGTCGCCACGGGTCCAAGTCTTCAGTCGGACACACCACTTGGCCTTGCAGTGGGCAACAAGGTCCACAAGGGTTGAGACCAATTCCCCTGGCGACCAAGTCCTACGATTTTCAGGTTATCGCGGGCCGTCTGACAGAGCAGCGACTGTCGGAAATTTACACTCGCTGCCGGGCAGCTCTGCGCTCGGACTTCGTCGAATAACCGTTTAGCCTCTGCAGCGTCTTGCTCGACGCCCTGGCCGTTCAGATAAGCGACTGCCAGATTGTTCTTGGCGGAAAGAACGTGTTGGGCCGAAGCCTTTTGGGTCCATTTGAATGCGGCATCGTAATTCGTTGGTCCACACTTCCCAACGGCATAGCACCATCCGAGTTCGGCCTGAGCCGGACCGTACCTCTGTCTGGCTTGCTCCAGCCACCACTTTGCAGTGCTCCAGTCCTCGCGAAGCTCTGCTACGTAGGCCATAACGAGCTCAGCCGGCGGATAATCGCCATCGGCGGCTTTCCGAAACCAAGCCAGCGCGGTATTCGGAACTAGGTCTGTCACCTTCGTTCCACCTATCTTGAGCTGGTCAGCAAAATAGCGTCGGGACTTACAATCTCCGCTCGCCAAGCAGTAGCTTGGGCGATAAGTCTCTAGTCCCAATAGGGGTGCGTCATACCAGCCGCTGCAAACCAAGCCGAGATTATATTGTGCCGGGGCATAGCTGGCGGCCTTGCAGAACAACTCGCTGGCGGCTTCAGGTTGCGGAAACCGGACACCAGTGAATCTCGGGCTTGACAAAGCTTGAGGCGCTGGGGCTGGGCCCGCTACCCCCCATAAATAGAGCAGACCAAGTTCGTTTTGTGCCGGAGCAAACCCCACCTCTGCTGCCTTGCGATAGGACTGCGCTGCTTGATCGTAGTCGCCATGCTGAGCTGCCGCGACACCTTGGCGATAACTCGCGTTCTCAGCGTCACTGATCGGCTTTGGTTTCAGCTTGTCGCGAAGAAAGATCCACCCTTCATAAAGGGATTGGCTCAGTTCGTAAAGCTCGAAGGCGCGCAGCGCTTGTTCCGGCAATTCAGCTTCTTGTGCGCGGACACTCAGGCTGATGACGACGATTATGATTAACAGAACCGCCTCGAACATCCTCACGGGCGAACGACGTCCGCCTTCGGTAGCGTTGATATACTCGTCAACAATGCCGGCGGATCCAACAGCTTGACTGCGCCGGGCTGGTTTGAGACGTCGGTGGACGAATGGACCGAGAGCTACCGGCAGAACACTCTTCCGGCCGTGAGGCTGGCCCAGGCTTTCGTCCCGGCCATGCGTGAGCGTGGATGGGGCCGCGTGATTCATATTTCTTCGCGCAATGCCATCTCACCCTACGCACAGTTTGGCCCATATGGTGCGGCGAAGGCGGCGCTGAACAATCTGACGCTCAGTCTCTCCAAGGCGCTGGCGGGCACGGGCGTGACCTCCAATGGCATTATGCCAGGGCTCATTTACACGCCAATGGCTGAGCCTTGGTTCAGAAATCTCGCGAAGCAGTTGGGGAGCGACGACCCGCAAGTGGGCCAGGACTTCGCGCTTAAGAACGTACTTCAACAAACGGTGGCCAGGATCGGGCAGCCGAGGGACATAGCAGTTGCGGTCTGCTTCATTGCCAGTCCGCTCAGCGATTTCATGACCGGCACAATCATCCGTATCGACGGCGGTGCCACGCCAACCCTCTGATTTCAGCTCGGGCTACCCTCACTTGGAGATCGGCGCAACGACAGAATTTCCGTCGGATTACTGTCACACCAGCGTACGGCGGGTGTCTAAATGGACAAAGAGGAGGAACACCACGATGAGCGTGACAGAGATCCAGGCGCTGGCGCAGCGATTCGCCGACGCATTTGACAAACGCGACATGAAAACCGTGCTTGAGATGCTATCTGAAGACGTTGAGGTGTTTGACCACGTACCCTATAGGTTCGACAGCAAGCCGGTTTTCGCCAAATATCTCAACGAGGCCATCGAAGGGGTCGCCTCGACGAGCTTCGGGTTCCGGCAACCGTCGTGCCGCGTATATAGCGACACGGTGGGAATCGTAAATGCCTACGACACCTTCATGGGCGCAACCAAGGACGGCAGAGCCTTGACGATTCACGGCCGAACCACCTTGGTTTTCATCAAGCAAGGCGGGCAGTGGAAGATTGTGAGCGCCCACTTCTCCGCTATGCCGCAAACAGCTTCTTAGCGCGCTACTGCTCTATCTGGACCCCTGGAGGTAAGCGATGAGTATGAACCCGTTAGCCGACAACTCACCCACCCACCACGACGATCAAAATCTCGTGATGCGGGCCCGCGCGGGCGACCGCACAGCGCTCGAAGATCTGCTCCAGCATCATCAGGGATGGATCTACAATATCGCGGTCCGGATGCTCTACCACCCCCAGGATGCTGAGGACGCGACGCAAGAGATCCTTATCAAAATATTAACCCGGCTCTCGTCGTTCGAGGGCCGGAGCAGCTTCCGCACCTGGCTCTACCGCATCGTTGTCAATCACCTGCTCAATACGAAACGGTCGCGAGTCGAGGACTCAGCGATAAGCTTTCGCTTGTATGGCGAAGAGCTCGACAAGACGCCCGATCTCGACTTGCCGGATCCAAAAGATGGCTCCCCTGACGCAAATCTGCTCGTGACCGAAGCCATGCTCGCCTGTACCTCCGGAATGCTGCTGTGTCTCGATCGTGAACAGCGCCTGGCTTACATCCTCGGTGCAATCTTTGCTCTCAGCGATACGGTCGCCGCCGAAGTGCTGGAAATCACCGCAGAGAACTTTCGCCAACGACTGGCGCGCGCTCGCCGTGACTTGCGTAATTTCATGAATGACAAGTGCGGATTGGTGAACCAGGCGAACCCCTGCCGCTGCGCGAAGAAGACCCGCGGCTTCATTCAGGCAGGTCATGTCGATCCGGACAACCTCCTGTTCAATCGCGAGCGAATCTGCGAGGTGCGGGACGCAGCGCCGCAGGCATTCGAAACCATCAAGACCCTGGACGGAAAATGCGCGGACATCTACCGAGAGCACCCCTTCTACAAGCCTCCTGATCTCGCGCAGATGGTGCGACAGCTGGTCGAGAGTCCCGACCTCAAGCGTTCGACTGACTTGTCGTAAAGCGATGGAGGGAACCGATGTTTGCAGTATATGCGGCAAGGCCCAATCCTGAAGATCCGCTGGCCTCGCTGGTGGTCGGTGATCGCCCCGTGGCGGAAGTACCCGACGGCTGGGTACGGGTGAAGATCTCGCACGCAAGTCTTAACCGCCACGACTTGTTCACCCTGCGCGGGATCACTGCGCAACCGGACCCTATCCCATTCCCAATGATACTGGGCAACGATGGCGCGGGAACCCTAGACGATGGCACACCCGTGGTCATCTATCCCGTGATGGGTAGCGATGACTGGCGCGACGACGAGACGCTCGACCCACGGTGGCACATTCTCAGCGAGAGGGTACCGGGCACCTTTGCTGACTATGTCGCCGTTCCCAAGCGCAACGCGATCCCTCTCCCGGGCGGCATCTCTGCGCTCGATGCTTCTGTGCTCGGAACGGCATGGCTGACCGCATACCGGGCATTATTCACTAAGTCGAACTTAAAGCCCGGAGAGACAATGCTTGTCCAAGGCGCCTCGGGCGGCATGTCCACGGCGCTAATCCAGCTCGGCCACGCCGCCGGCTTCGAGGTATGGGCTACCAGCCGAAGCTCGAAGGGTCGCGAACTCGCCGAAAAGCTTGGGGCACACCACACGTTCAGTGCGAATGAGACACTTCCGCGCAAAGTCCGAGCAGTTATCGACAATATAGGGCCCGCCTCATGGGAGCACTCCATGGCATCGGTCGCCCGCGGCGGAACGGTCGTGATGACGGGATTAACGACCGGCCCTGAAGTTAAGCTTTCGCTTCTGCCTATGCTCGGAGATCAGATTACGGTTTGCGGTTCGATTATGGGGACACTTCACGACATGAAGTGCATGATCAACTTCATCGAGGGCACAGGAATAAAACCCGAAATTGGTCAGGTTCTTCCCATGGAGCGCGCAAAGGAGGCCTTTCGGGCGATGTGGGAAGGCGACACGCATGGCAAGACCGTCTTGACTAGATAAAAGCGCGAGATTCGCACCGCGAGGTCTTAGTCGCGTGATTCACGCTCTTTCTAAGCCATGGCGCGGCACCGGAGGTTCAGTTTCGAGTTCAAGCAAGAAGCGATGTTGGAGGTCCTGGAGGAACGAAGCGTGCCGCCGCCCAATCGAGCAGCATAACCAGCTGATTGCCTCACGGCTTGGTCCCCCCACTACAGGCGAGTGAAATCGAGGGGTCTCTGGGGTTCAAATCTCCCTCGCTCCGCCATCCAGTCTGCGAATTGCAGCTCTCTTCCAGTAGCAGCTGAAAATTGCCGCATTCATGCGGGTCCGTGCCAGCGGAAGGGAACCCTCTGCGCAGAATTTGCGGCCTTGCCGGTTATCAGCGCCGCATTTGGAACAGCGCATCTTTCCCACCTGATGAGCGACTAAGCGGTCAACTCATCGAGTAGCGCCTTCGCATCCTTGAGGTCGGCGGTGTCGAAACCTTCGGTGAACCAGCCGTAGATCTCGCCGAGCATCGTCCGCGCTTCATCGCGGCGATTGGTGTCACGCAGCAGCCGGGCGAGGCTGACTGTCGCGCGCAGCTCGAAAAGCCTGGCACCCTGGCGGCGGGCAACGTCGATGGCAGTGTGTAGACAGCGTTCGCCCTCTGCCACATTGCCTGGGTCCTTGATCATTAAGAGCTCGCCTTTCACCCGATTGAGTTCCGCGTCGGCCATCCTGTGGCCGGCCTACGGAGTCCGCAGCGGTGGTGGGTTTACTTCTGGTTGATCTCTCTACCGAAAGTAGGGCCATAAAGAAGCACTGCATGGCGAAGTCGGCCGGGAGCAGGACGCCCGCAGTCGCCGGTATCTCACGCTCCGCTAAAGCCGACCTCATAATAAACCCTCGCACATACTGTCTGCGACATTTGGTCGGAGAGTTCCCCTGGATGATCAGGGCTCAAGTTATTGATGGGACACCATACACTAGACCTGCGGTTGCCGGTTCTAAAACTTCTCTTTAAACGGACGCACGTCGATATCGAGGGTCCAGGCGCTCGGGTCCTGATGCGCGAGATGCCAATAAGTCTCAGCCATAGCAGACGGTTTGAGCATGTCCTCGTCTTTAATTTGTGGGAAGCGCTGGCGGATGAACGGCGTGTCGATTGCTCCATCAACGTTGATCCAGGCGACGTGGATCCCCTTGGGACCGAGGTCGCGCGCTATGACATGAGCAAGGCCACGCATCGCGAATTTCGCCGGGCCGAAAGCCGCCGACGTGGGAAACGGTTTAACCCCGGCGGTCGCCCCGGTGAATAAAATCACACCTTCACGCTTCTCGAGCATTGAGGCCACCACTTGCTGAGCTGAGAGAAAGGCCCCAAAGGCTCCGACTCGCCAGGTGTTCTCCAACGTGCTCGGCTTGGTCTCCATCAGCGTGCCGAACGGGCGCATCGCAGCGTTGTAGAGCAAAACCGCGGTGTCGCCCAGTTCGCGGCGTATTCGCTCGAACGCGCCGGTAATCTCCTGCTCCTTACTCACGTCGGCAGAGACAGCTAGTGAAGTCCCGCCCGCTGCGTTGACTTCGCGCACGAAGCCCGTCTTCGCTGCGCGCGACCAACGCTACTGCGTATTGGGCTGCGAAACGCCGCGCCAGTGCAGCGCCGAGACCTGGTCCGACGCCAATAACGGTCACGACCTTCTTGTCTGTCATTTTCTCACTCCTCTGAATAGTGTCACTGCGTTCAGGATGACAGAAACTGAAAGGCCGACCCGGGGCGCGTAGCCAATTCAGGTGCTCGCACCTGGCATTGCTCCTTGAGAGTGAACAGTACGTCTTCGCCTAAGCGCCCCTGATGGTTTTTATCGATCTATTGATCCGCCCAGAAGACCAGGGCGCGCACTTCGATACTTTCACGCGGAGCCGCGTCAGGCGGAGTGGTCGGATCGTCGAAAGCTGAATGAGCGGAGAATCGAGCCCGGCCATCCTCCTTCGAATCGAAGCACTTAAGGAGAATCACCTCGTCGCGCTCGAGGCGAGGGAAATAGAACCAGCAATGCTTCGGGTTGTAAGTGAAACGATAGACCTCACCGACTTTGTCACGGTAAATGAAATCGGCGGGCACAAAGTCCTTCGGCTCGATCGATTGCGCATCGCAAACCGCCAGGGGAGTACTTTCGATCGGTCCTTGAATAGGTCGCCAGACATTGATTTCGGCGAAGCGATGCTGGAATCGTTGCTCTGCCTCGGCCGCCGGCAGATGATCCAGCACACGGCGCGGACCGGACTTGGCGGTGTAATCGTTGTGTACCGTCCAAACATATTCCCGCGCGTTTTTCTCGCCTCGCTTTGAGAGTTTGATATTGCGAACCTGGTGGTCGAAGACTACTACCTTCTCTGCACCGGTTACCTCCTTGAGTAAAAGTTGAACCTCTGGATAATAGACCTTCTCCACCTCTGCGCGATCATAAAAGTCGCGCACTGCCGAGTGTTGGCGAACGAGTTGAAACCCCTGCCTGTCAAGGGACAAATTGCTCTCAAGCCGGGCATTACGAATTAGCACCGGCTTCGCCTCAGATTTCCCTGTCGCGCGGGGGACCCCCAGCGGCGGCTCGTAAGTGTATATGACTGGTTTTTCTGACGAGCTAGTAAAATAGTTTAAGCTCGCCTCCACGAAACTCCCCGGCTGAAGGTGCTCGGCTGATACTTGGGTTTCATTGAGTTCGCTCATGTTACGCTAACCTCCTATTTAGAAATTACTTGCAACAATCAAAAGATGCGCATCTGTTGATGAGATTCCGGGCAGGCTGCTAAAAAGTCTTCGCAGCCCACTTGCCACTTTTTAATCTCGCCTGGATGCGGGAGAGAACTAAAGGAAAGAAGCCCATTTTTTTTTGCAGCGCGCGGAACCGTGAAATCCACATTGACCGCGAAATTTTCTTTTTTGCGTGCCCTACGAGAGCCGTAACCGGGGCTCAGGCGGTCGCACTGGGGCGTGCGGAGACTTCTTGATGCCAGCGGGCGAGGTTGCTTTGATCAGGCTGAATTCGGATATTGGAGAGCCGCCCGAAATCGATTGCGACCATTGCTGTGATGTCGGCAACTGTAAACTTGTCACCCGCGATGAAGCGCCGGTCGGCTAATTCACTGTCGAGCCATCCCAGCCGTTCCAGTGCATCCAGCTTACGAATCGCGGCGTACTCTGGACATTGGCGGATTCGCCCCTTGAAAAATTCGTGCTGCAGCCGGAACGCATCGGCAATCGGCCCCATCACCGTAAGTTCCATCCGGCGCTGCCACATCTCAACCGTTGCACGTCCTTCTGCTCCGACACCGAACAGTGGTGGGTCTGGATGTAACTCCTCGAAATAGCGGCAGATTGCGATGCTTTCGGCGATATGAGCACCGTCGTCCAGCTCAAGCACAGGGACCGCAGCCAGGGGGTTGATTCGGCGAAATTCAGGTTGACGATTTTCCGCTTGGGCCAGGTCAACTTCCTCGTAAGGAACCTGGATGCCTTTTTCGGCGAGGAAAATACGGACGCGGCGCGGATTCGGAGCTACAGAGCTGTTGTAGATCTTCATTGTTCCTCCCAGTACGCGTTGACCGCTTCTGGCCCGTCGAAGCCAGAGAGCAACGCGTTCATTTTGATTCTGAAAATGTGCGTTCGTGCCCCAACGGTCTAATTCCCGGCTCGAGTTTTCGGCTCAAGCCAGCTTGCGCAGCGCCTCCTCAACGAAATCGAAGCGGTCATTGCCCCAGAACATCTCGTCACCGACGAAAAACGGCCGAATACACCGCGCTGCACTGCGTGCTCGGTGTTGTGGCGCAGCTCATCCTTTATATCCTGCTCTTCGGACCTGCCTATCAATTTGGTTGCGGGCACGCCCACGCTGTCTAACACTCGGCGCAGTGTGGCTTCATCGCCCAGGTCTTGCGGTTCTGCCCATACCGCCCGGTATACCGCTCGATGATAAAGGGGAAAAAACCCGAGCTTTTGCGCCGCAACGGCACCTCGCATCAGCCGCAGAGTGTTGGATAGAAAAGGGTAGGGACTTGGTTTGAAGGGTACACTATAACGCGCGGCCCAGCGCCGCAGTTCGGACGCCATGTAACGTCTGATTTTGATACTCCGGCTTGGCCCACTTGTGATGCTCAGATTTGGCCCACCACTTTTCGCTGCATTGTTCAGTTTCCCGTGTGAACGATAGCGTATCTCAATCGATTTTTACGTGCCCTTTTTTC
>Ga0306920_100016394_pt1 | contig 10206 bp, 9 predicted proteins | sample flu12Cox44000170_FD_204666 | JGI IMG/M metagenome (GOLD analysis project Ga0306920, IMG submission 204666) | Lab enrichment of tropical soil microbial communities from Luquillo Experimental Forest, Puerto Rico - flux4day.12C.oxic.44.000.170 (v2)... | ecosystem: Environmental > Terrestrial >...
TAAAGGCCGCGCCTTAGCCCGGCTCTTGGTAGCCGAGGCCACAGTTTTCCATCGCAAGAGGAACCGTACTGTGCACCTTTGCCAGATCGTGGCAGCCAGATTATCGTAGATGGTTGATCGCACGGGTGAACATATTGATTAGAAAAACTATAGGTTCGTTCTTTGCTGTCGCTATCTTGCTGGCCCTTCCAGCAGGCGCGCAAATCTCGGTCAGTAGAAACCATCAGTTGAAACCGATCTTGCCTTCCGCGAAGCATGTCGCCGAAGAAGTCCGCTCTTATCGCCTGGCCAACGAAGACCGCATCATGCGCGAATTAGGCGAATTCCTCTCCATCCCCAACGTCGCCAGCGACACCGAAAACATTCAACAAAATGCCGACCGCCTGAAGGGGATGCTCGAAGCTCGTGGTGTCGAAACACATCTCTTGTCTATCGAACGCCGTGGCCCAGTCGTTTTCGGCAAGCTGGAAGCCGAAAACGCGAAGCGCACCATCATCTTCTACGCACACTACGACGGCCAACCAGTCGACCCCTCTGCCTGGTCCGATAAGTCGCCATTCGAACCGGTGCTGCGCGACAATGCGATCGAGGCCGGCGGCAAGCGTATTCTTTTCCCACGATCGACATCGGAAGCCGCCAGCGCCTATCAGGACGACTGGCGCATCTACGCCCGCTCCGCTTCCGACGACAAATCTCCCATCGTGGCCATTCTTGCCGCCCTCGATGCTCTGCGCGACAAAAATATTCCTCTCCGCGTCAACCTCAAATTCATCCTCGAAGGCGAAGAAGAAGCCGGTTCCGCCCATCTTCAGCAAACGCTGCAGCTGCACAAGAATCTTCTCAAAGCCGACTTGCTAATCACCGGCGACGGACCGGTTCATCCGTCCGGCAGGCCGCTGGTTTTCTTCGGCAATCGCGGCGACATCGGTCTGGATGTCACCACCTACGGTCCGATTCGCTCCTTGCACAGCGGCCACTACGGTAATTGGGCGCCCAATCCCGCCATGCGACTATCGCAATTGCTCGCTGCGATGAAAGACGTCAATGGCCGCGTGCTGATTCCCGGCTATTACGACGATATCGAACCGCTCAGTACATTAGAACAAAGTGCCCTCAATGCCATGCCAGCGAACGAGGCGGACCTGCAGCAGGAACTTGGCATTGCCAAGGCCGATGGCGGCGGCAAGAAGCTGATGGAGCTGCTGCAGGAGCCATCTCTGAATATTCGTGGCCTTCGCAGCGGCAATGTCGGCGAACAAGCCACCAACATCGTGCCCGACAAAGCCGAAGCATCCATCGACGCTCGCCTTGTCAAAGGGGAAGACCCGGCAAAAAAGTTTACACAAATTGCAAATTTTATCCGCAAGCAGGGATTTTTTGTCGTGGACCACGAGCCAACGCTCGATGAGCGCCGTGAACATCCTTTGATCGCTAAAGTGATCGACGAAGGCGGCTATCGCGCCTCCCGTACACGCATGGACCTGCCCGTTTCGAAAGCACTGGTCCGCGTCATGCAAGAGGCCACCGATGGCCAAACCGTAGTCGCTCCCATGCTCGGCGGCAGTGTTCCCATGTACATCTTTGAGGATCTCGGCTTGCCCTGGATTGGCGTCCCCATCGTCAACTACGACAACCACCAGCACAGCTCCGATGAAAATCTCCGCCTCGGCAACCTGTGGCAAGGTATCGAAATCTACGCCGTGCTGCTCTCCGACCTCGACTGGTGACAACTTCGGCAGCCCAAAATCGCCCCAGCAGTCTAACTTCAAAGCTCATTTGGTGCGAAGCAAGGAATCTGTTTTTTCTTTTCCGCCCGCCTTCACAATTCGAGGAAATTCTGCAACAACTGCTTACCCGACTCCGTCAGAACGGACTCCGGATGGAACTGCACGCCTTCCAGCTTGTGCCGCCGGTGCCGCACGCCCATGATGATTCCGTCTGCCGTCTCCGCAGTCACCGTCAATTCGCGCGGCAGGGATTTTCGTTCAACGATCAGAGAGTGATAACGCGTGGCGGTAAATGGTTCTGGTAGCTTCCGAAAAATGCCTTTACCATCATGCCGAATCTCGCTGGTTTTGCCGTGAAACAGTTTCGGAGCGCGAATTATTTTTCCGCCGTAGGCCGCACCCAACGCCTGGTGGCCCAGGCAAACTCCCAAAATCGGAAATTTTCCCGCCAGCCGCTGAATTAACTCGACCGAAATTCCCGCTTCCTGCGGTGTACATGGTCCCGGCGAAATCACGATTCGCTCCGGCTTGCGGCGGGCAATTTCTTCTACGGAAATCTTGTCGTTGCGATGCACTTCCACTTCGCAGCCCAGTTCGCCAAGATACTGCGCCAGGTTGTAGGTAAACGAATCGTAGTTGTCGAGCAGCAGGATCATTTGCTTGCCTTCCATTGTTTTACTTTCGCTTGTGCGCTGCTTGCAGCGCGCTTTGCAGCGCTTTCGACTTGTTGACCGATTCTTGGTATTCGCCGTTTGGCGTCGAATCCGCAACGATCCCCCCACCGGCCTGGACATACGCCACACCGTTCTTGATGACCATGGTGCGCAAAGCGATACACGAATCCAGGTTCCCGGCAAAGTCGAGGTACAAAATTCCGCCTGCGTAAATTCCACGCCGTGTTTTTTCCAGTTCCTCGATAATTTCCATCGCCCGCACTTTTGGAGCGCCGGAAACCGTGCCCGCTGGAAAACACGCCATTAGCGCGTCGAAGCAGTCCACGTCGGGACGCAACCGCCCGCGCAGACTCGATACCAGGTGCATGACGTGTGAATAGCGCTCCACAGTCATCAGCTTTTCGACTTTTACGCTACCGTACTCGCACACCCGCCCCAGATCATTGCGCCCCAGATCCACCAGCATGATATGTTCAGCGCGCTCTTTTTCATCCGCCAGCATCTCTCGCTCCAGCCGCGCATCCTCCGCTTCATCTTTTCCGCGCCACCGGGTTCCCGCAATCGGCCGGTAAAACACCTCGCGCCCCTGCACCTTGACCAGCATTTCCGGAGAACTACCGACCACCGCAACATCGTTTAGTTGCAGAAAGAAAAGATAAGGCGAAGGATTTAGAGCCCGCAGTTCACGATAAATCTGAAAGGGTTCGGCTTCCGTTTTTGCCGAAAATCGTTGGCTGATCACCACCTGAAAAACATCTCCTGCTCGAATATATTCTTTGGCTTTCCGAACTGCCGCCAGATACGCCAGTTTCTTGAAATTCGAAACAACCTCGGGAGCCGGTGTAGTTTCCCCTCTGCCCGATTTTCCTTTTCGTTCTTCGGCGGCCACCGGCTGTTCCAGCAGTTTGCGCGTCCGCTCGATTTCCTTCGCGGCCGCATCGTATTTCTGTTGCAACGACGTTTTGCCGTCTGTAAGCACGTTGCGGACAATCCACAAACGGTGCTGCACGTGATCGAATGCGATCAAGCCGTGATAAAACATCAGCATTGCATCGAAAAGTCCGATTTCATCGCGCAGTTTTTTCGGCAGGCGTTCGATCAATCGCACCATGTCGTAACTGAAATAGCCAATCGCTCCGGCAATCAACGGCGGCAATCCCGGCAAGCGAACCGGCCGGAAGCGTTGCATGCGTTCGCGAAGGAAGGAAACCGGATCTTTTTCTTCCCAGATCACGCGGTCGTGGGTCTCCAGAACGCATGCGCCATTAGCATAGCGAAAGACTTCTTCAGGATGTGCCCCCGCAAAAGTGTAGCGCGCGATTTTTTCCCCGCCTTCAACCGACTCCAGAAGGAATGAGTAGCGTGCAGCTTGTGCGATGCGCAAATACGCGCTGACCGGCGTGAGCAGATCGGCGGAGAATACATCGTAGACGGGAATAAGGTTTCCCTTTTTGACCAAGCGCGAGAATTCGGCGAAGCTAGGCTGGATCATTTGAACCGCAGTCAATTGTCAGTTACTCGTATTCGGTTTCAGCACAAAACAGAGCGCCGGATTGAGTGTTAATCGCGACGAGTAATTATCCACTAAATTCTGTGATTGTGCTTGCCGTCGATCCGCCGCTATTTTCGACGGTGGGAACTGTCCTCAGACCGCAATTTCGCCATCACCGCCCGGCGCATCGCGGCTTCCGGCGCAGGCTGCCCTACGAACAGCTCCCATTGCGCAAAGCCTTGCGCCAAAAACATTTCCACGCCCGAAATCACGCGAATTCTCTTGCGCGAGGCGATCCGCAGCAGTTCGGTGAAGCGAGGTCGGTAAATCAAATCCAGGACGAACTTGCAATTTAATTCTTCGGGTGAAAGCGGCGACACTCCGGCCCGCGGATACATGCCGACAGGCGTCGCATTTACGATGACCTCGAAGCGCGCGCTACTCAGATATTTGCGGGAGATTGGCAGCCCGTTGCAGGCCTTGGCAAGTTCCCGCGCGGCGGAGTCACGCCGGGCACAAATCAAAACTTCCGCTCCCAGGTTGGCCAGAGCCAACGCAGCGGCCCGCGCCGAGCCTCCCGCTCCAAAAATCAGGGCCCTGCTGCCCGGCAGATGCAGTTTACCTGACAGCGCACGCGACACGCCGAGGTAATCCGTATTCGAGCCATGCAGCTTTCCGTCTTTCGCTACCACCACGGTGTTCACCGCGCCGATCTTCTCCGCTATCGGCTCACACTCGGCGAGATGCTTCAGGATGGCTTGTTTGTGCGGTATGGTTACGCTGAATCCGCGCAGGCCGAAATCCGGAATCGCTTTGAGAAATTCGCTCAAATCTTCCACCAGGAAGGGCAGAAACATGGCATCACGTTTGGCCGCAACGTATCCGCTATTGTGCAATAGCGGGGAAAGGGAATGCCCAATCGGATTGCCGATCACGCCGTAGATTCCCGTCTTAGGCGTAACCTTATCGGCGCGATACAAACGTTTGAATTCGTGGAGGCTTACTTGACCGGGTGCCGTGGCCGTGGCGACCGGCGCGTACGCCAGCGCGCTGCCTTCCCGCAATGCCAAGAGCCGGGCAGGCAGCCCGACCTCTCCCATCGGTACGCTCACCAAGTCCGATGATTCATGGGCCAGCCGCAACAATCGCAGACTATCGGACAGGTTTTGCGCCCGGGTGGCAATTTTGACAGCGTCCGCTTCTCCTCTGTGCGCATGCAGCACACGGCTGGGCAGGGGCGGCGTCCGTTCAAAATCATGAAACGACAGCAAGAACTTGGGAGGAATCGGCAGCGACCTCGCCGACCGCCCTGGGAGCTCACCTAGCGTCTCTATCTCCAAGTCACACCACTGGCACCCCGATTCCCGTGCCTGGCTCAGCCAATACAGCTCGGCCTGCGCACCGCCCGCCAATTTCCCGCCTCCTAGAATTCTCCGGCAGGTGGCCACAAGAGTGAGTCCTCTGCGCGGCAGCCTGCGAATCGCCGCAAGAAACTTGGTCCGCTCGCGATCCGAATCTAGCCAATCGAACCGCAATTCCACGGTCCGCGTGTAGCGCATGGCGCGGCGCAGATCTCTCAGTGCTTCGCTGGCTTTGCCAGTAGCAACTACGGCACAAACTCCATCTCTGAACGGCCGCTTGGATTTCGCTGGGCTTGGCATGCTATTGAAAACAAAAGATATAGCATGACCGTATCAATTGTGTAAAGCGACTCCTGCCAATTTCTTGACGGTACTGGAACGCGTTGCTATTTTCGGGTTGCATAGTCCCCGCACGGCCCTCTGGGCGTGTCTTTGAAGGAGTCTTGTCATGCGCGCAACTGTCGCAGGTTGGTGTCTTTCGCTGGCGTTCGGTGCAGCAATATGCATGGCTCAGGAAGCCCCGGTTGCCGTCACCCAGCCGGCAGCAGCTCTGAGTCAGCCCTGGCCTACTTCGGTGTATTGCTCGGGCTTTTACACCAGCCAAAGAGTTTCCGACGAACTCAGGCTAGTCAGCGGTGAGCAATCCGAATACAAGATCACCTTTGCTTGGCGCGATATCGTGTACCTCAGCAAAGGCGCGAGTCAGGGTATCAAACCCGGTGATCGGTTTTCGGTGGTGCGCGAAAAAAGCGACCTTCTGCGGGTGCCGTTTTTCAAATGGCAGGACAAGCTCACCAACGCCATGGGCACGCACTACGTCGACCTGGGGCAATTGGAAGTGATCAAGGCGCTGCCGAACATTGCCATTGCCAAAGTCACCATGAGCTGCGACTTGATGCAGCGCGGCGACATCATCCGGCCTTTTGTGGAACGCCCCGTGGGACCGTATAAGGATTCTTCGGAGTTCGATAAATTTGCTCCCGCTAGCGGCAAGCCAGTCGCTATGGTGGTCCGTGCCAGGGATACACAGCAGATGATTGGCAAGCTGGATACTATCTATGTGAACCTCGGAACCAGCCAGGGCGTGAAAGTCGGCGATTATTTTCGGATCTTCCGCTATCAAGGCACTCGATCGGCCATTCCAGTAGAGAAGGATTATCAGGACCGCCTGTACGGATATGGAAGCAATCCAAAACACTATGGATGGAATGATCTGCCGCGCGAAGTTCTGGGCGAAGGCATTGTGCTGAACGCCAGTCAGAACTCCGCCACGGTTTTAGTGACGCTTACGCGTGCCGAAGTCTACGCGGGCGATTACGTGGAACTCGAATAGCGAGATCGCCCCATCGAGGCAACTCCCCGAACCCGCTAAGCGCGCAAGCTTCGCGGGTTTTTTTTGGATAGAGCGGTCAGTCTGAAGCCGCTCTCGTAGATCCTTCCCGAAAGATTTCGCAGGTAAATCCGTAAATTTCAGTTTGCGGGTCGCGCCAGGCATGACGAGGGAGACCGGCCTTATGGCAGGTTTCAGCCAGAAATTCCTCGCGCGAAAGACGGTGCTCGGTGGCCACCTGCGGAAGCAGGAGGCCGCGATGGTCCTCAGTGGCAATCACCAGCCCGTGTTTGCCAATTTGAATGACCTCAGGTGCGATCGGAAACAGATCCGACAATAGCGAAATTTCAATTTCCAGTCCGTGGAGCTCTTCAGCGCCTAGCGGGGGAAATCGTGGGTCGCGAAAAGCGGCGCCTTGTGCGCAGTGAATAATGTTCTCACCCAGCGAGTCGCGAGGCTCGATCACGCCGATACAACCGCGAAGCTTTCCATGCACCTGGAGCGTCACGAATACGCCAAGCTTGCGGGAAAACGAGGTGGACTGCGATAGGCCTGGGGGCAGGGCCTGGCCGCCCAGAGCGCTCACAATCGCGCTCCGAGCCAGGGCAAGCATAGCGCGCTGCTCTTCGCGAGAGAATTGATTTTCAGGAAGGGACGACATCCTCGGACTTCGTGCGCGCCTCCATCATGCGCAGTTTTCTACGCTGCGTAATTCGGCTGTCCAGCTGACTCCAGAAACGGAAAAAATACTGCGCCGCTGAAATCAGGGCGCTGGCCACCACCAGCCACAAAAGGACATAAGCAAGAGGTTTTAGCGATGTGTAACGAGAACCGGCAATCAGGACCGCTACTGCACACACCTGTAAAACCATTTTTGTTTTGCCCAGCGCCGAAGCGGCGATCGTGAACCCTTCGGCGGAGGCAATGTTGCGCAAACCCAGCACCGTGAATTCGCGGCCGATGATGATGACTACCATCCAGGCGGGAACCAGGTGCATATCCACCAGGGCGATGAACGCCGCAGAAATCAGGAGCTTGTCGGCGATGGGATCCAGCAAAATTCCCAGCGTGGTCACCTGCAACCGCCGGCGGGCAAAATATCCGTCCGCCCAATCGGTGGCCGCGGCGGCCAGCAAGATCAACACGCCCCAGAATTCAAACCGCATATGAAAACCCCACAGCTCAACGTTCGGGCTGCGAGTCAGCAGCACCACAATCAGGAGGGGCACGAAAAAGATGCGCAGCAACGTGAGTGAATTGGGAAGGTTCATCGGCACAAAGCGCCCTTTAACCGCATGATGGTTCAAAAACGGCGCCAAAACGACTATAAGCCGCGAGTAGGTGGGCGTCAACGGCGGTGGCAAGCGCATTTTCGGACCGATGGCAGGTACTGAGAGGTTAATGGCGTGACCTCAGAAAATCCTGCCGAGCCCATATACCTATTCGTAACAAGAATGCCCTATAGCTGTGCAAATTCACAAATCGAATCGCCGCCGATCAATGAGCCAAAAACTCTATTCATCGTGCAGTAACGCACTATAAGTTACATATTTACAATTACTTACGTGGGAGATAGCAGAGTTGGGGCGTACCTCACGGTTGCGAGAATAACTTTTCGGGAAACTGCCCTGCGGGGATTTCCACAAAGATTTCCACCGTTCCCAATGTACCGCCAACGTCCTGCTCCGTGGCCAGAATGGCCGGAAAACCCGCAAAATCACGCTGTTTTCATTTGTTTACCCGAACCTAACCTCTGGCTCCATTTTCCCGAGGCATCCAGCCCATTTCCTAGATTGCCCGCGGCCCGCGCAGCAGCCGCGCAGGCAGGAAAACAATCGCGCTGAGCAGAGCAAACACTCCGCCCAACGTGATCCCAATGATGCGGAACGGCAAACTCAGCAACCACACAAAGGGATAGGCAACCAGCGCTAGCAATGCCAGCGGCCAGCACACTACAAACAGGATGCACCAGAGAAAAAACGCGGCCATGAACCACCTCTCCATAATCTGAACGACAGCTTAGCCTAAAAAGTTCCCTTCCGCGCGAAGTCCTGCAGCTTCAACCGGCGCGCCATGGAGACCGGCACTTCTGCATCAAGCAACATGTGCGAATCGTCCAGCTCGGAATGAGAAACATGCCCGAGCGCATGAACCAGCGCGAGAGTGCGTCCCTCGGCGAGCGGCAAACGCAGAGAAAGCTTCACCGCGGGTTCTTCAGGCAAGGCCTCATCCATGCGCTGCAATAACTGGTCGAGGCCTTCGCCGGTGAGCGCCGAAACCAGCGCTGGCGGTTCGCTTCCGTTGGCCGGATGGGCGGCGGATTTTTGCCACTCGAGTTTTTCTTCCCGGGAAAGTAGATCGATCTTGTTCCAGACTTGGAGCGTGCGGCGACCGGCAACACCGAGGTCGGCAAGAATCTTTCGCACCGCTTCGTCCAGCTGCTGATGCTGAGCGCTCGAAACATCGCTGACGTGCACGATCAGTGCCGCTTCCTGCACTTCTTCGAGCGTAGCGCGAAACGCGTTTAGCAAGCCTTTGGGCAGCGCGCGAATAAATCCAACGGTATCGGAAAGCAGAACCCGGCGCCCGGAGGGGAGGCGCAGGGCACGAACGGTCGGATCGAGAGTAGCGAACATGCGCGACGATACCAGAACTTCGGCGCGGCTCAGCGTATTGAACAGTGTGGATTTCCCGGCGTTGGTATAGCCGACCAGCGCGATTGTTCCAAGCGGAACAGAGTTGCGCGCCTCGCGCCGCAGAGCGCGTTGTTTACGTACTGCCTCAATGTTTTTCTCGATTTTCGATACGCGATCGCGAATGCGGCGGCGATCGGTTTCCAGTTTCTTTTCGCCCGGGCCGCGCACGCCGATCCGTCCGGCGCCTCCGCCCGCTCCACCGGAGCCACCTGCACCACTCTTGCCGCCAAGGCGAGACATCGCCGCGCCTTTGCCGGTCAGGCGCGGAAGCAAGTAATTCAATTGGGCCAGTTCTACCTGCAATTGCCCTTCTCGGCTACGCGCGTGGCGCGCAAAAATATCCAGGATCAGCTGCGTGCGATCAATCACCCGGCGTTCGGTATGTTCTTCGATATTGCGCTGCTGCACCGGCGAAAGATCGCTGTCGAAGATAATCAGCGGCGCATCTTTGAAATTCGCTTCGGCGCGAATCTCATCCAACTTGCCGCGGCCAACAAGAGTTGCTGGATCGGCTTTATCGCGCAATTGAAAAACGGTGCCGGCAATCTCGGCGCCAGCGCTGTGCGCCAGTTCAACGAGTTCTGCCAGAGACTCGCGCTCGGGCGTACCCGCGGCGATGCCGGGAATGCGCGGCGAGCGTTTCCACGCAACTCCTACAAGTAGCGCGCGTTCAGTCGAGGTTATAGCTTGCGTGGTTTTCATCGTTCAGCAAAACGGACCCAAGGCAAAGTTGCCATCGCCAAGGAAGCACCCGCCACCTTGCCGAGTATACGCCGCGAATATGTATGGTGTGAATTTGCGGAAATGCGGTAGCAGGTCTTGCAGATCCGGTATCCTCGGCAATCCGCTGGGGAATGCGGCGGCGATTGCAAATACGATGCCGATTCGCCTTCCTTCAAGGTAAAGACCGTGCTTCCTTCTAGTAT
>Ga0306920_100016396_pt1 | contig 10206 bp, 21 predicted proteins | sample flu12Cox44000170_FD_204666 | JGI IMG/M metagenome (GOLD analysis project Ga0306920, IMG submission 204666) | Lab enrichment of tropical soil microbial communities from Luquillo Experimental Forest, Puerto Rico - flux4day.12C.oxic.44.000.170 (v2)... | ecosystem: Environmental > Terrestrial >...
CCATCTTCGACGCGCCGAGTTGGCGCTGGGGACATTGGACACTCATCTCGCTCAAGGGGGTTATCTCTGCACCGTCGAACCCACCATCGCAGACCTTTTCTGCTATGGCGATGTAGCCTTCGCTGAACTCTGCGCATTCGACCTGAAGCGCTGGACGAATGTCACTGGCTGGGCTCAAAAACTGAGGTCATTGCCCCGATTCAAGGCGCCCTTCGATTTGCTGGCAATTGAGGACGCTGAGGTGTCGTCGTAAGTTCTGATGTAACTGTCTTCAGCACCGCAGCGATTCCGTCAGCTGTGTGAGGGATTTCTGTCCTGCCGACGAGGCGACGCCACGCTGCCACAGTATTTGGCCTCAGTGAGGTAGCCGGCCGCTGCAAGCTCGGCAGCTATCTTGCGCGAGGATCGTCGTACGCCCGTCACGGAATCGGCGCGGTGCAGGCGCTTCGGCATGCGCACTGCCTCGGGGCAGCGCTCGTGCAGTGGCGCGGCGCTGAACGGGAGGGCGCCGCCGTTTTTGCGGATGGTGACGCCGGCGCCTGCGCGGCGCTAGGGCGGCTGAAGGGCGCAAAATTGTGATCCGGAAGGGTCATTCTCATTGACGGCATTGAACAGCATCAGCCTCCTGGCGGTTCAACAACAGGGGGAGAGATCAATGCTTCGCTGCTTGCTGTGGGCGTTTGCTGCGGCTGTCCGACCAAAGGCGCTGCTGATCGCAGACAATCTTTGCCTCCGGCAACAGCTACTGGTCCTGCAGCGCCGCATGCCGCGTCCGCGCCTTGAGGATGCGGACCGGCGTTTCTGGATTTTGGCGTGTGTTGCGGGCCGTCCACCACTTGGCGGTCGTTCCTGAGGCAGAACGGGTCGGAGATCTGGGCGTGCGACTTCTTCTGCGTCCGAACGATCACGTTCAGAACGCTGTACGTTTTCTTCGTGATCGATCACGCCAGCCGGCAAGTTCTCCACGTGCACGTGACGCCGAATCCCACCGCCTCGTGGACGGCTCAGCAAATTGTCGAATGCTGTGCTTGGGATCGCAAGCCACCTCGATTTCTCGTTCATGATCGCGACAGTTGTTATGGCACCACATTCCATCGTCGGGTGCGCAATATTGGTATTGCCCAGGTTCGCACGCCATTCAGATCGCCGCGAGCCAACGCAATCGCTGAGCGCTGGATCAGATCTGTCAGGACCGAGTGCCTGGACCATGTTTTCATATTTAGTGAGCGCCATTTGCAGAGGGTCTTGGCCGAGTATGTCGGCTATTTCAACGACTGGCGCCCGCATCGATGGCTGGGACAACGGGCGCCTTGTGCGCCGCTATCACGCGCGCCTCATCGAAACGCTGAAACTCGAAAGATCATCGCGATGCCTGTGCTGGGGGGCCTTCATCACGTGTATCAACAAGCCGCATGACGAGGTCCCGGATCTAAGTCTTGCGCCCTACAGCCCCCTTATGCTGGCCATCGTGATGCGTGCGTGCCGTAGCGCACGCAGGACACAGGCGGCGGCCATGATAGTCGACGTCTTCAAGCCGCGGGTTCCAACTGCTATTCTGGGTTGATGACCCTGGAAGACATCCAACAGACCATCGCGAAGCTCTCGCCGGAGGATCGCGCCAAGCTGCGCCTCTGGTTAGCCAAGTTCGAGGCCGAACAGGCTGAGCGTCGTGAGCACGAGACAACGGCGTCGAAGCTCGGGCGGCTTGCAGGGCGCGCCGTCGCTGACGTCCGCAAACGGATGCGTGAGTCCTAGCTACACGAGCCTGGCGAGCCCGAGCTGGATCGGCGGTCGGCGCCGTCTCACCCGCTTTGAATTATGAGTCTAAGGAGTGAATGCGCAAACGCGGTTACGTTTTGCCATGAGACTTCTTTCGTGCTGCGCGGCCGCCACGTGAGTTGTTGAGTTCATCGGCGACTTGCTTCGCGAGGCGCGCGGCATAACTGCGCGAATAGAGCTTCTGGGCGTCGTCCGTTGGTGAGGTCCTGCGCGTCTTTTTCTTATTCTTAGGCATGGTTGTGTTCTCCGCGGACAAAGCTCAGCCAAGGTGAGGCGCGACCGCCTCACGCCTTGACCGAGAACAAGGGAGTGAGCGGCGGGCCCGGTTCTTGAATGGAACGCTCTTAGAGAACAGGCCGGCCGAGCACCGGCCGCGATCCACTCGCCGCCAGGGGGATATTGGCGAAAAATCATGGCGGCATGACGCTTCTCATCTGGTGCCGGGCCACTTCGGTAGTGGTTTCGAACCGCGGTGATGCAGAAATTCTAGGTCTCGGAACCGGAGCGTCGTCTAAGCCGTTGACAGCACGGGTGGGAGGAGACCGTGCCATGTCCCGTCTCGAGATAACGAAGATTTCCTTGAAGGACGTTGAACGAAGGCGCAGTGAACTCGACTCGCACAGGGCGTTGCTGCTGCGCACCCATCTAGTCAGACCTGGATCGCATTCTTTCGCGTTCTTCGTCAGCCCCTCAGCGTCCGTACCAACTGCCGCGGCCGGAGTGTCCGCCATTGCCTGCCGCCGGCATTATGGAGGTCGGCGTGCATAGCGCGAACGTCGCATACCCGTCGCGTGCTTGGCGGATCTGCTCGAGCACCTCGGCCTGCCTCGGGACGTGCGGCCAGTCTGCGATGACGGTCATCACTCCGTTCGGCCGCACGCCAATCAGAATATGTGTCTTATAGGTGATCTCTGCGCTCATGGCCTTCGCCTCGCAAGACGCGGAAATAATGCTCCGCGTGCTGGTAGCAGTTCTCCATCTCTACCGCGTCGCCGGCCAGCTGAGCCTGGCGGGCTCGAGCGAGATAGCGTTCATAGTGATGACGTGCGTTCCCGCCGCTTGGTGTTAGGCGCACCGCCTGCCGCTGTCGCGGCATCCGTCTCATCGTCGGGTTCATCGTGTGCCCTTCTTGGATGCGCGCCACGGGTGCTCACGTTGCCACGACACCAGCACTAGAAGCTGGAGCGCGGCCGTGGAGTTGAGAGGTGAGCGCCAGTGCCTTTCGGGAACGGCGGGGCGAGCGCCCCGCGTGACGCGCAGCTTACATATGGGAAGTGTGTTCCCCACCCTCAAGTCCGGGCGGGCAAAGCCGCGTGGGATAAATCGTTGAGGATGGGGCGACGCCGACCGCCGATCCAGCTCGGGCTCGCCCTCGCCCCTCCGCTCTACTGCTGCCCGTCCCTCGCTACGGCACCCGGCGCATCGCGACGGCCGGCACTGAACGGGCACCGGAGCTCTCGCCCGCACTGCGAGGGCTCCTCTTTATCAATCCGCAACATCCGGGTTGCTCCCCTTTCGCTCCCAGCCCGACTCACATGCGCGCCAACTCCAAAGTCGTCATGCAGGAGTTCCGGTGAGCGCCAGTTCGATTTGAGTAATTGTGTCGTAGCTCGCGACGCCATCATTCGTCTCGAATTGGAGAGCGATACCCGGATCGGTTTCGCCGATGAGGAGCGGCGCTTGCCCAGGTGCGGCAACGCCTTTTACGTAACGTTGGGCCAGAATGCCCGCGCGCATCTTCCCATCTGCGGGCCCAAGAACGAGCCAGATAAGCACCACCTTTCCGGGCGGGAGGTCTTGTCCGCTCTCTCGGATGCTTCCGCCATACTTCTCTTCTGATCCAGTACCCGCCGGCTTGAACCCGCAGGTCATTTTGTGCCCAGCGTCCTGCGCGGGCTTGAGCAGTGTGCAGGTCAAGACGCCGAGATTGGTGTGCGGCGGTTCTGCAGCGATTACCCTGCCGCTATGGCGAGGACAGATGCGATGATCACGGTCGCGTACCGCATCGGCCGCTGTTCTTTCAGTCCATGAGGACGTAATGTCGGCATCGCCGACAAATCTGAGCGAGCCGACTTCTTGGCACGAGGCCGCTCGCTAGATGGTGAGACGACCGTCAATGGAGTGTTTGGAACTCCACCAGTTCCAGAAACTCGCGCAGTCGCGTCTCCTGATAACCGCGCAACCATTGTGGTTCGGCGAGCATTCCTTCGACCATTTCTCTCGCTTCGCGCCAGTCGCCGTAAATACACGCTTGCACGAATGCTTCGCGGGCCCGCGTACCGGGACAATGCGCGGAAATGATATCGGCGATGACGGGAGCGAGCTCATAAACGACTTGCACGGCGCAACCTCATTCAACATTGACGACCCATATCTAACGGCTGAGCTCGCGTCAGGTTCCGGGTGGAACCTGAAGCTCTGCGAGCATTTCGAAGCCGAAGCGTCCTACCCGGATTACTTGAGTGCGCCCAGCGCTCTCTAGCATGCCTCACTGTTCCGGAACCAAGATTCCAAGTGCCACGTTTCTCCTGCAATGGATCGCGCGACGGTCAAAGTGATCGGAGACAAGCTCCGCGAACAGCTGCCGCCCCCTGAGACGAAGTCCTCAAAGGACATGCGGCGGCTACTCGTGGAGCTTGTGCGCCGCGAGCGCGAGCAGAACAAGAAGCCACACTGACAGGCGCTACCGATAGAAGTGACGGCCGTGGCGGTCCTCGGTCATGAGTTCAGCTTGTGCGTCTTTCGCTTGCGCGTTGAGTGAAGGACTGCCTGTAGAGCTGGGAACACATCCGTCACTTCATCGAGGCCCGCTGTGTCTCTGATGAGCCGTTGCTGCAGCAGCGACCTCTGCGCGTCGACTGCGATGCACCTTCGTTAAAGTGCAGAAATTTTCGGTATCTCCGGACGGGACATGGCAGCACTCCTTCCCAGTCGTGCTGTCAACGGCTCAGACGACGGTCTGTTCCTGACTCTACGGTCTGCCCCGACTTGCTCTTGCTGTGCGCGGCATCCTCAGCAGTCGTCACTTCTTCCGCTCTGCAACTATGGCATCTCGAATCACGTAAATATTGCGATCGAGCTGCGGGAGGAACGGATGCGCTCTCATGGGCTGCTTAGCTGCACCCCACGTCAATGCTACGCTGCTCATCCTCATGAGTGCTTTGTGTGCCGACGCGCGTTTGCGCGCGGTAGCACCTGCACGGACGAAGAGACTGGTGCGCGAACGTGCAGCCCGCTGTGCTTTAAGACGTATGAACGGTGGTGGCTTCGAAAGAAGAGCCAACCATCTAGCTCGCCGCCGAACGGCTCCGACACGCGCTAGATGATCGTTAGGCCGCGAGCAAATCTTCTTCAATCCTTCTTGAAGGATTTGCATCTGCTCTAGCGAATACTCGCGCACTGCCGGCATCAGGTATCTTCAGTGCTTCTTGTCGTCGTCAATCTTTGCCGCCTGCAGCGCCGCAACGCGCTCCGGCCCTGCCGGCAGCGCCAGCGCAGCCTTTACGCGCTTGTAAAGTCGATACCGGGGAAGCAGTGCAGGATCGCTCGGCTCCCCGCCCCTGAACAATAAGTCCCCCCACCTCCACGATCTCGGCGGCTGCGTCCTCGATCTCGCGCAACCATGCTTCAAATTTTTCACGCGCCGCCCGTTCCTCGGCCAATCGCTCTTTGCCCATGAATCTTTTCCTTCAGCGCAACATCCTCCAGCCGCGCACGCTGACCACCGCGTCGTGTAATCGCGCCATCCCACTTTTCGCCATTGAATTGCCACCATGCGATCAACGCGCGTTCGCACATGCGTTGCGCAGCCGCATAAAACTGCTGCATGTTCTCGCCATGTTCCTTCACCGGAACACTTCTCTCCCGCCTGCGTTTCTTACCGGGCACTCAGCCCCTTCAAGGTTCACGTCTCGACCCAGCGCTCGCGGTTCGATGACTGACCTCTCTCCACCACATCGATGCAACCATGGAGGCCGCCATCATTGGCGGAAGTCGTGTCGTGAGTATCGATCTTTCCGGCCGCTGTATTCTCATTGTCGAGGATGAACCGCTCATCACGATGGAAATTGCAGCTGCGCTGCAATCCGCGCGGGCGACCATACGAACCGCCAGAACGCTCCATGATGCGCTCCGGCTCGCGGAGGAGCCTGCGCTCTCCGCTGCGATCATCGATCTGGCACTTGGCAGTGAGACGCCGCTCGCGCTGTGCAACCGTCTTGCCGAGCGCGGCGTGCCGTTTGTGATCTACACCGGCTACTCGGACTTTCCACCCGAGTGCAAACCAAGTGCAGTGCTGCGCAAACCAGCTGATCGCGAGACGATTCTTCGCGCAGTTGCGGCGCTCGTGTGAAAACATTCCATCCGCACACTATACCAGCTCACCCACCGTTTATCTCCGACGCCCAAACACCCGACCCCGCTTGCAGCGATCAAAAGCAAGAGGTAAGGCGTTGCTGTTCTTAGTCTCATTGCCGTGCGGGAGAGCTTTATGCCATCGAGTCATGACCGATGCCCCACCTGCAACGGAAGTGGCTTCATCGCACGAGGCGATCAGCGCTATCCGTGTCCGACGTGCTCGCCCAGCAGCGGTGCAAGTGGGCCGTATCTCGCCGCCGACCCCGACGAGAGCAGCGCATTGAGGATCGCGCGCTCAGCAGCCTACGGGTTCGGGCTAGTGCAACAGTCTGCCCACCGGCCGCGCGGCAGTAGGGAAAAGGCAGAGGCCTGGCATGGAAAGGTTCTGGCAAGGTTTGGGCAAGGTTTCAGCAGCCGCAACCGCTGGTTTCAATGGGCCTGCGCGCAGGCGCAGCTGCATGTCGCATCCTTGATCGCCGGCTGGGCCGCGATCCGGTCCTGCACTAGAGCGCGCGCATCGTCGGAGAGCTGCATGCGAGGCCCTGCGGGGCCTATTCCAGCGCCTCAAGGCGGCCGTTGGCGATGTCCACGCTAAGCCGATGCTGCTCGTCGCAATGCATTTCCAGCTTGCCAGTATTCCCGAGGGCCAGCAGGAGCCGGCAGGCGTCGAATGCAGGAATGCGCGTCTTCTCGACGATCATCTTGCCCAACTAGGCAGGCGAGCGCCAGCAGGGCCAGCCAGGGCCAGATAGCGATGCTGAAAAATGTTCGTATCAACGGAGACCACTTGCCCAGTCGCTGGCTCCCCGGCTTTTCGCGGATTTCGCGGGTCAGGTGGATAGGATTGGCTCCCATCAGCGGGGCGCCTTCGCATCTCGGTCCATGGAGACCCCGACTCAGTTTGCCCGGTAGGGCGTTTGTGGCGCGAAATACTTTATGTAGACCGTATCTGACCATATGCGCTCGGGCGCGTGCGCGAACAAAACCTTGCCCGAACCTTGCCACGCCTCGCGCTTCATTTCGGTCTTGGCAATTGGTGCTCTCGGCTGGGCCGCGCCCTTGCGAATCGCGCAGATGTGGAAGGGCATCTGGAACCAACAATTGCCAAGGGCGCGGTCCGAGACCACCAGAAATCTTTTTCAATTAACTTGCGAGTGGCAGGCGCTGGCTCGCCTGCTGAATGGCTGAAAGCTCCCATTGGTCGGCGGTGCCGCCCCGTGACCGACGGAACGTCCACACTTCCGTTACCTCCTGCGGCGTCGTCCGGCTGCCCGAGACTACGCGCCCCGAGCTGTCCGCCGTCACGTCGATGAGGGAGAAACGCATGGCGACCGTGGCATACTCATCGCTGCCTTCACGCCATGCCTCGGCAAGATTGCCCTGCAAGAGCCTCGGCGTAGATACCTCGTTACGCAGACCCTTTCGCCGATCGCCCTCAAGCTGCTCCATGAAGTAGGAGAGCATCTCCGGCGTCGCACGCTCTCCGAGCGCGCGCTCATCCCGGCGACCATAGGCAAGCTGGATCTCCCCCAGCAGCCGCTCGAATGCATCGTAATCCAGCGGTTCGATCTCGAGCTTCGTACTCCCGCGGGCGCCCGCGCCAACACGATAGTCGACGCCGGAAGTTGGCCTGCTTCCCCCAACGGATGCGCTGGCCATTGCCGGTCGCGCCCGTCGGCTGCGGAAATAGCTCATGACCAACCATACAATACCGGCGATCAGCGCGGCCTGCAGCAAGAAGCCTAGTACGCTCGCGAGGACGCCGAAACCGAAGATGCTGGCCAGGATGCCTGCAAAGAGGCCGCCTAACAGGATTGAACGCCAACCGCCAAAGCGGGACGCGCCGCTCACCTGGGTTGCGGTTGGGTTTCCGGGTTGCGAAAAGGATTTCTCGACCGGCGCGACGCGCGGCGCCGTGTCGGTTGAGGGCGGGCTCGAATAGGTACGCGATCCGCGGCTGCCAAAGCTGCTGCCACCGCCGACGCGGGCGTCGGCCGCAGTTGCCAAGAAACTCAGCGCGCCGAGAAACGCCAAGGCAAAGCCCCAGCCCGGCGCACGCCGTTTGCTCATAAACATCGATTCCTCTCCTGACTGCTTGCCCATATATGGGGTCAGAAGGCCGCCCAACAAAGCCTGCTCGCGGCCAGTGATGGTTCTCCGGGGTCTCATCTTTTTGCGCTTAAGCTGTCCTTGTATGCGGACCTTGGGGCCGGTCGACTGCGCCGGGCTCCCGCTGCGTAGGTCTTTGGTCCGCAGTTCCCGCGATATTCCTGCCGGCCTTCGGAAGGCCGAGAGCGCTCAACCTAAGTGCCGCTGAGAGACCAGAGCACTTGCAACAATTTCTTCCCACACACGCGTCATTACTCGATCACCGCAATGGCTGTCGCGAGCGGCCGTGGCACACGACACTCGGTACGCTTCCCGTTGCCATCCCCAAGCTCGGAAAGGGCACAAAGTCACCAAGAACATGTCATTTGCATTTTATTCCAAGCGCCGAGTTGTATTAGCCAACATTATTATCGCTAATTTCCCCTAGGAAGCCCAATCTTTCTCTTGGCTAGGGTGATAGCCTGTAGGGCGCAAGAATTAGATCCTGGACATCATCATGCGATTTGCTGATAAACGTGATGAAGGCCTCCGAGCACAGGTATTGCGATGATCTTTCGAGCTTGAGCGCTTCGATGAGACGCGCGTGCTAGCGCGCAGGGCGCCCGTTGTCCTATCGACCGATGCGGGCGCCAGTCGTTGAAATAGCCGACATGCTCCGCCAAAACCTTCCGCAAATGGCGCTCATTGAATATGAATACGTGATGCAGGCACTCGGTCCTGACCGATCTCACCCAGCGCTCGGCGATGGCGTTGGCCCGAGGCGATCTGAATGGCGTGCGAAGCTGGGCAATACCAATATTGCGCACCCGACGATCGAAGGGGGTGCCGTAGCAGCTGTCGCGGTCATGAACGAGGAAACGAGCCGGTACTCGCTCCCAAGCGCAGCATTCGAAAATTTGCTGAGCCGTCCACGAGTGCAGTCGGATGCGGCGTCACGTGCACGTGGAGAACTTGTCGGCTGGCGTGGTTGATCACGAAGAACACGTACAGCAATCTGAACGTGATCGTTCGGACACAGAAGAAGTCGCACGCCCAGATGTCCGACCCGCTCTGCCTCAGGAATGACCGCCAAGTGGTGGACGGCCCGTCACGATGGGTGCGTTGCAAATACTTGGCGACCATTCTGGCTGAAACTTTGAACCCAAGCCGCGCAAGCTCCGCCTGGATCCTGCGCTGACCCCGAAGTCGGTTCTCCATGGTCATCCTGTGGATGAGGGTCCGAACTTCCGCCGCAATTGGGTGGCGGCCCGGCCTCCCTGTGCGGCGTGAACGCCGGCGCCAATACGTGCGCCAACCCTGTCGGTGCCACCGCAGCACCGTTTCGGGCTTTACGATCAGGAGAGAGGTTCGCCAGCCACTGAACCACCGACACGCCAAAATCCAGAAACGCCGGTCGGCTTCCTCAAGGCGCGGCCGTGGCTTGCGGCGCTGCAGGACCACCAGCTGTTGCCGAAGGCAAAGGTTATCCGCGACCAACAACACCTTTGGCCGGATAGTCGCAGCGATCACCCACAGCAAACACCGAAACATTGAACTTCTCCCGCTTGTTGTCGAACAAGCAGGAGGCTGATGCTGCTCAGTGTTGTCGTCAATGAAAGGCCTTCCAGATTACAATTTTGCGTCGTCTACCGGCGCCCTCGGCGCACCTCGGCCGACAGCCGCGTGGTGTAAGCTGCAATACCGGCCGTCCACACGTGGAAAGCCACGGGTCAGCGATTAGCGGTTTGGCAGCGCTCCCGGCGTGCATCTTGTCGCAAACGTGCCTCAGACTTGCTTCGGCTTTTGCGCGGCGTGTCAGGCAGTGGCGCACTCAGGTGGGCGCATCACGTCGCGCTCGATGGTGATCCCGCGATATTGCAGCCATAGCCGCGATCTTATAGCGAAGCATGGCGAGTAGCGGGCTGAGCACCTACACGGCACGCTTAGTTTGGCGCCTCAAAAGCGCGCAGATAGGCGATTACC
>Ga0306920_100016397_pt1 | contig 10205 bp, 13 predicted proteins | sample flu12Cox44000170_FD_204666 | JGI IMG/M metagenome (GOLD analysis project Ga0306920, IMG submission 204666) | Lab enrichment of tropical soil microbial communities from Luquillo Experimental Forest, Puerto Rico - flux4day.12C.oxic.44.000.170 (v2)... | ecosystem: Environmental > Terrestrial >...
TGCCGGTCGCCAGCCAGTTCACCCGAAGATCCAGGCGCTTGCCGTCCTCGTTGCAGAACGCGACGCAAGGCATCGCGCGGCCGTCGCCGTAAACATCAATCGAGGTGAAGCCGGGCACGGCCCCGATATATCCGCCGACGATCTTACGCAGTTCTTCGATGGTTGGCGGCGCCGTGATTTCGGCGGCGGGCCATCAGGCGGTCTTTTGCATCCAGCGCCAAGCGCGAATTGCCCAGTGACGCGGCTGTTCGGGTTCGGCAGAAGTTTGCGTCTCCGCGATCGCCGCCAGCCGGCGCGCAAGCTCGACCAGCTCGGCCGTTGCCTTGTCCGCCGCCGCACGGGCTACCGCGAGCTGGTCCTGATCGGCCTGCCGCGCCGTCCGTTCGCCGGCAAGCTCGATGGACAGCTTGTCCACCCGCGCCTCGGACGCAGCCAACTCGACTTTCAGTGTCTCGATGTGAGCCTGCAGGGCGGACACGGTGGACACCATGTCCACGCGGACGGGCGTAGGACGTCCCATGGACGTCTCATCGGGCACCAAAAGCCGGACTTTGCCGCAGCCTCGCCGTAGCTCATCCATGTCCCGGTCATGCGTCCACCGTCCGTATCTGGGACGTCCCATGGACAAGGATGTAGCCGGCGCATGGTTGACGAACGGTTTAAAGGCGGGGTCGCGTGACGCCAAATCAAGCGACCCTTGAGCGAATCGGCTTTTCGGAGTCTGCTCGGCCGATTGTAAGCGCGTGATTCGAAATAGACGGAGAGATCGCAACCCATAAACACGAAGACCCGCCGAGTCGGCGGGCCGGGTGTCCCGGAAACCGGGGAATGGATCGGAAGCGTGGCAGCCCCGATCCTTCCCCGACATGTGATTCGCGTCAAGCCTCACGTGAGCTGAGGCTACGGCATCGCCTTGCCTGAATACCGGCGGGTTCTCGGAACGGAGAACCCATGCACGTCGACGATATCGCCGACCGGATCGCCATCGCACGCCAGGACGAGCTGGACTGGATCGTCAGGAACATGTGGGTCGACCACACCCACGGCTTGCTCACCGACAACGAGATGGAGGCCCTCGACGAGGCCGCCAGGGCGCGTAGGGAGGCCCTCCAAGCGCGACCGGAACCTCATCGGGGGGGTATCGGGCGGAAGCGGGCCATGGCCGCCAAGCGCGGCGCCAAGCGGGCCATCAGGGCCACCAAGCGCGCCGCCGAGTGGCGCAAGAATCTCCACCGCGCGCACGGCTACCTGCGCAGCAGGATCGGCGAGGAGGAGGGGAGGGCGCTCGATGCCGAGCTTGAAAGGCAACTCGCTGCCGGGCCGGACTTCGCCCGATACCGTGGCGGCTCCGACTTCCGCGACGCGCCGGCACCTCGACCGCAATGCCATCGCCAAGATAAAGGCCGCCTGCCACGCCCTCGACACCGCTGAGTGGAAGGACAGGACAAAGGGCAAGCATGGCGGCGCGACGCCGGCACGGTGCGTGCTCGAGGCGCTCCTGTGGCTGTCCCGGCCCGGCAAGGGCCTGTGCCTGCCCTACGAGGCGATCGCCGATGCGGCCCATTACTGCCGCCGGACGATTGCCGACGCGCTGCAGCGCCTCAAGCGCCTCGGTCTCATCACCATTCACCGGCGGCTCAAGCGCATCAAGACCGCGCTCGGCTTCAAGGTCGTGCAGGATTGGAACGCCTACGAACTGCACCCGCCGGGCACTAGGCTGGGGCCGCTGTTCGAGGGACTTAGATCCGAGTGCAAAACCTGCGCGGCTAAAGAGCCATCATTTTATTCCAAGAGCGAAAAGAGGTCCGGGCCGCCCCCGTGGGGCATCCCGGATGGGGTCTATTCCTGTGAAGCGGTACCATAGGGCTACCGCACTCAACCCAAATCACCGCATAGCAAACCTGCAGACGCCGAAAGAAGCTCGGCGATGACCGAGCGCGCGGTTGGCGAGCCGGCAGGAGGAGTGCATGACGATGGACGAAGACGTGGTCCGGATTGTCGATGCCTTGTTTCTCGACATGGCCGAGCGGAGCAACAGCCGTTTCTCTGCCGAGGATATGATCGACGGATCATGGATTCTGTTCGAGCGTGGGTTTATCCGGCTCGTCGGCGATAATGGGCGGATGGGTATAGAGGCTTGTGGCAGAAATCGTGCCGAGCGGCTTGCACAGGCGAAAAGAAACAGGCCACTGGTTAAACTCAAGCGCCAGATGGACCGCGCCGTGGAAAGCGCCTCGTAGGCCATGCGGGACGGCCGCTAGCGCGAGTTGCGTGGTGACGACTGTGCTACCACCGGCGCAACAGGCCTGCACGCACCCGATCGCGCAATTGCGTCGGCGTCTTGGGTACAGACACCGGCTTCGTCTTCGGCTTTGCCTTGGCGGTCGCGGTCTGCTTCGCGGCTTTACGTGCCGCAAGTTTCGCCAACTGCTTGGTCGCCAGTTCCTTCGCCGGCGTCGACCGGCTCGGCCGTCGTAGGAGAGCACGGCCTGGCAGTAAAATGGCGCCATTTTCCAGTAGGTGAGCACGCCGATCGTGTAGGGAATTGACCAGCCCATTGCCTCGGAGATCTGGCCGACGGAACCCAGCGCCAGCGGGCGAGCGCCAGAACCCGAGCGGTTCCGGTGCCAAGGCTGAGGACGGCTCCGCCCCCAGAATTCGCGCGGCCGCGCGTCCAGGCCACGAACAGCCAAGTCGCGCCAGAAGCCCTCTTACGGGCGTGGCGAGGCATTCGGCTTGAATTGGCCCGGAGGGCACCGAGGCAAGGGGCAGGTCGAATTAACGCGTGTGCGGCCTTCCTGCGCGGTGTTCTCGGCGCGCCGCTCCTACCGGCCGCCGCCCCAACCCCGTTTCCTCGCAACCGGCCCCGCGATAGGCTCCCCCGATCAGCGCGGGAGATCGCGGATGCGACGGCGGGAATTCATCGCAGGGCTCGGGAGCGCGGCGGCATGGCCGATGGTGGGGCGGGCACAGCAAAGTGCGACGCCTGTCGTTGGCCTTCTTGATTTCTTCGCCTCCCGTCCGACGAATGGTCCGTTTGTTGAAGCCTTTCGTGCAGGCCTAGCTGAGGGCGGATTCATTGAAGGAAGAAACTTGTCCATCGAGTACCGCGGGGGGCGTGGTAACTTCCGCCAAGTAGCAGACTTCGCCACCGAACTGGTCAGTCGTCGTGTTGCGCTTATTGTTGCGATCGGCGCACTAGCACCCGCCAGGACTGCCAAGCGCGCCACCTCCACGATCCCGATCGTGTTTTCGTACGGCGGCGATCCAGTAAAGGACGGCCTCGTAACCAATCTTAACAGACCAGGCGGCAATCTGACCGGTATGATCACGTTTACCAGTGAACTGCTCAGCAAGCGCCTCGAGCTGTTGTTGAGGATGGTTCCGCGAGCGAGGAAGATTGGATTCCTGTCTGGTACCAGCAACTTTGTCGCCTACGGGGAGCAAACCAGTGCAATCCTTGCGGCCGGTCGTGCGGGCGGCGTGGAAATCATGATTGTCGAATGTCGCGACGATCGCGAATACGAATCGGCATTGGCCAAGATGGCCGAGGGGGGAGTAGATGCGATGATTCTTGGTAGCTTCGTTCTTCCAAATCTTCAAAAGGTCGTTCCGTTGGCTGCGCTCTACAAATTGCCGGCAATTTATAACAACCGGATTTTCGCGCTCGCTGGTGGCCTAATGAGCTATGCCACGGATGGCGTGGCAATGATGCGCCGACTTGGTAGTGCTTACGTCGCTCGGATTCTGAAGGGCGAACCGCCGGGCGATTTGCCGGTCGAGCAGCCCACCAAATTCGAGCTGGTGATCAACCTCAAGACCGCCAAGGCACTGGGCATCACCATCCCGGAAACGCTATTAGCCACCGCCGACGAGGTGATCCAGTAGCGCAGCGCACCGGAGCCGCCTATGCCGGTGGCATCGGCGCCGTGCGAAAGGCACCAGCAGGCTTCCTGTGCGTGGTCAGCACCGGTACAGCCAGCCGACCTCGACGGCGAACGTTCACGGCGGCGGCGGTGCTGGCGGCCTTGGCGGCTGCGGGGGGCGGCGGCTTCGGCCGGGACGGATCGGCGGCGACCATGCTATTTCCCTCTCATCCTTCCCGTGGTCGTCAGGCGGCTGCCGACCCCGTTCTCTTGCCACCCGCCCCGCGATAGGCTCCGCCCCGTCAGCCGGGGAGATGACACATGCGACGGCGAGAGTTCATTGCGGGGCTCGGGAGCGCAGCGGCGTGGCCGGTCGTGGCGCGGGCGCAGCAGCCGGCGATGCCGGTTGTGGGATTCCTCGGCATGCTCTCGTCCAACAGGGACGTTGAGAAGGAGTTTCGTCGCGGTCTCGAAGAAGGCGGCTATGTTGAGGGCAAAAATGTAGCGATCGAATTCCTCTGGGCGAATGGTCAATTCGGGCGATTGCGCGAGTTGGCCGCCGATCTTGTCCGGCGTCAGGTGGCCGTGATTGTCGCGTACGGCGCAGTCGGCTCAGCGTTTGCAGCCAAGGACGCTACCTCGACGATTCCGATCGTCATTGCTGGGGGCGCTGATCCAGTGAGGCATGGCCTAGTCACCAATCTGGCTCGGCCTGAGGGAAATATCACAGGAGTGACCTTCATACTCAACGAACTTGTTGGCAAACGGCTCAGTCTTCTCTGCGACTTTGTCCCTCAGGCGAAGACAGTCGGGTATCTTGTTGGCGATCAAGAATCTGAGGTGGCTCAACAGGACACCAGATATTTCCTTGCAGCGGCGCGTGCGCTCGGGCGGCAGGCTATTGCGCTGGAATGTCGTCGCGATAGCGACATCGAGACAGCATTTACCGCCCTTGTCCAGCGCCAGCCCAGTGCCCTGGTGGTCGGCGCCTTTCCGTACTTGTTCATGAACATGCGGAGAATTGTGGCGCTTGCTGCGCTCGACAAAATTCCTGCGATATATCCGCAGCCTCAATACGCCCGCAGAGGCGGTCTACTGTCCTATTACCCGGTGGGCACCGTTCATCAAGTAGGGCTCTATTTTGTCGCTCCCCTTCTCAAGGGAGCCAAACCGACGGACCTACCTATCCGGCAACCGACCAGGTTTAGACTTGTGATCAATGCCAACACCGCCAAGGCCCTCGGCCTGACCATCCCGGAAACGCTGTTAGCCACAGCCGACGAGGTTATCGAATAGCCGCTCGCCAGACGACGCTCTGGGTCCAGGTCGTGTGAAAACTCTTAAGGCATTTTCGACGACGGTCTGTCCGCATGCACAGAAAAAGCTCTTCAGTTGCGCCAGTCCCCTTCTTAGGGGACTGCGCACTACTGGAGCGGCGCAGCGGACCAGCCAAAAAGGACCGCGCATGAGACCGACCGAAATCGCCCACACCATCGCCCTGCGCATGCTCCACGCCGCCGCGCTCGGCTGCTCCGTTTCCAGCAGTCCCAGGCTGTTCCGGCACCGGTGTCAGTGTGTGAAACACTTCACACATCACCGACGGCGCTCAGCCTAGACTGCAAAGGTCTTTTTCCATTCGCTTTCGGGTGATGAGACGATGAGACGGCCGCTGATGTTAACGACCGTGGTGGCGGTCATGTTCATGGCCTCTTCGGCGCTGGCCGAAGTTATCGATGTGATCGATAACCACGGGGGGCGCGTCGACCAGTACGACGCACGGTGGCGCGGGGTCGGTCGCGACGTTGGGGTCCGCGTTATCGGCCCGTGCAAGTCGGCCTGCACGGTGCTGCTCGCCCACATCCCGCGCAGCAAGATATGCGTGATGCCCGCCGCGTCCTTCGGATTCCACCAGGCGCTCAGGCCAGAGATGACGACGCTGCTGTGGAACGGCTACCCATCGGACGTGAAGGCCTGGATCACGGGGCACGGCGGCCTGCCAGCGCCGCGAACCACCCTGATCTGGTTGCGAGCGCCGGAGACCTACAAGTTCTTCCACAGGTGCGCATGAGGCGTAACCCTCTTCACGGGTTATGCTCGGCCCCCAGCGGCTCCGGCTAAACCGGCCGACCTTCCAGTGCAGCAGGTCACAAAAGTTGAGCAGGTGATCAACCTCATACCATCCCGGAAACGCTATTGGCCATCGCCGATGAGGTGATCCAGTAGCGCAACGCGCCGGTCAGCATCGGCACAGCCAGCCATGGGAGGGGACCGGGCGGCGGCGCCATTGGTGCCGGTTGATCGCGGCGCCTTTCCCCAGGCACGATGACGGCCCTCAAGAGGGGAGGGCGCCGTGGCCAACCCAGAGCACGTCAAGGTGTGGAATACATGGCGGGGACGCAGGCATGCTGCTGACAGCAAGCCTGCGCCGGGCCAAAGGAATGACCATCCCAAAAATTGCTGCTTGGGTACGTACCGCGGGTATCATCGCGGCTGCTGCAGTGCTGGAGTTGTGGTGGTGGGTGGGCTTACCGGGCTGGCTAATGATCGCCATGATCGCCACTGCTATCGCACTCGCACCACCACTGGTGTACGGGGTGGTGTACGGGGCTTGGTGGCTGTGGTGGCGATTGCCGAAGCGGCAAGTGGATCGCCTCGCTCTCCCAACCACGAAGGAAAGCGCCGATGTTGAGGATAATTTCCGCAAAACGGCCGGTCAACTCATCGGCGGCGCTGCGGTGCTGATCGGTGCTGCAATCGGTACGGCATTCGGCTTTTATCAATTTTCGCTGCAGCAAAAAGCCGCCCAGAACCTCCTAATCAGCAATCAGGTATCGAAGGGCTTTGAGCAACTAGCCGGCGCGAAGATCGAGATGCGGCTCGGTGGCATCTATGCGCTGGAAGGCGTGATGAACGCGTCCACGCAGTATCATGGGCCAGTACTTGAGGCGCTGTGCGCGTTCGTGCGCGAGAGCACGATTGGAAAAACCGTCTCCAAACCGGCTCCCGATGTCCAGGCGGCGCTCACGGTTATTGGAAGGCGCATAGAAGGACGCCACTTCTTGATCGATTTCCCAGGGACACTCGACTTAGCCAAAGTAAGCATACCGGAGGCCCACCTGTTCCGCGCCGACTTGAGCGGCGCCATCCTGCACTACGCCAACCTGAGCCGCGCCAGCCTGGTCGGCGCCGACTTGAGCGGCGCCGGCCTGATCGGGGCCAACCTGAGCGACGCCGGCCTGGTCGGGGCCGACCTGAGCTACGCCATGCTGCTCGACGCCAACCTGACCGGCGCCGACCTGACCGAGGCCAACCTGAGCCGCGCCGACTTGACCGGTGCCGCCCGGAGCGGCGCCATCCTGCTCGACGCCAACCTGACCGGCGCCGACCTGAGCGGCGCCAAATTAACCCAGACGCAATTAGACGAAGCATGCGGCGACGCAAACACAAAGCTGCCGAAAGGCCTCAAACCACCAAAGCCGTGTCAAACAACACCGCGCTGGACGGTCCCGCCGCCGGATGTTCCATAAGCGCCGATTATGCGAATTAAGGGTCGCAGCGTCCCGGCGGGTGCCTCGCGATACCCCATCCCCGATCGCCGAAGCCCGGGGTCGCATGGAGACACCAGGGCACGCTATGGCCCAATGTCGCCGGTCTTTTTCGAATTTCTCGATCGCCGGCACCGGCCACATCAGGAATTGGAAGTGGGCTTCGACCGCGGGGCCGGCCAAGACGTAAAGAGGGAAAGATCAAGGATTTAACGTTCTGGCCAACCGGAAACCGATACTGCTGCCCCGGCTGCCGGTGGGGGATCTTAAGCCGAGGGCGGCGCGGAGGTCCGGTGAATAGCTATTCCAGGAACCGCCACGGACAACGCGCCGACTTCCATCCGTACACAGCGTGGTCCACGCAGACCCGTCCGTGGGAGCACCCTGATAACTATCGTGCCAGCAATCTTCGGCCCACTCCGAGACGTTGCCGTGCACGTTGTAAAGGCCCCAAGGATTGGACGCGAAGCTATCAACCGGAACGGTCTTGCCCCGGTATCTACCCCCGGTGCCGCCAGCAAATGTCAAAGTGCTATTGTAGTTGGCTTGGCTCGTCGAAATCGAAGGTCCCCACCAAAAGGCCGCGGTCGTGCCGGCTCTGGTCGCATACTCGCGTTCGGCTTCCGACAACAGACGGTAGGTCCTACCCGTTTTGCGTGACAGCCATGCCGCATAAGCCTTAGCATCATTCCAGTTGACATTGATGACCGGCTGCTTATCGCGTCCCCAGCCCTCATCTTTCGGCTGATAACCATTGCAACCACGGTCGGCAACGCAAGCGTCCCACTCGGCGAATGTCACTGCAAAGCTGCCAACAGCGAACGCCCGTGGGATCGTCACCTTGTGCTGTAGCGCTTCCCGCTCCCAATTTGGCCCTAATTTCTTGGTCAGCGCTGCAACCTCCGACGGCGTAGACCCCATCAGGAACTCTCCAGCCGGTACCACCACCATCTCCGGGCACATAGGGCAGGGGGTGCCATCCGCCAGCCGGTCCTGGAAAGCTTTGCCGGAGCTGGGCTTCATAGACAGCGCTGGATCGGGCCGCGCTGCCACGTCGGCGCGTTGCTTGGCCTCGGCCTCAGCGCGCTTGCGATCCTCCTCGGCCTTTGCCTCTGCTTCCTCATCGGCGCGTTGCTTGGCCTCGGCCTCAGCCCGCTTGCGATCGCGGCTCTGCTCCGTCGTTGCGACCCGGCTGGCCCCGGGGTCGGGGAACATCTTATTGAGGTCTTTGTAACTGATTATCAGCATCAAGACGGCCATCGCGCCAATGCCAATGAAGCCCCAGTGAACCACCGGGCCAAAGGAGAAAAAGAAGAGCCGCACCGCAGATTTGGGACGGTTTAATCGGCGCACGACCTTTATCGCTTCGACCAGTTCGGCGATGTCACGGCCGAAGCGTTCGTGCGTGACGTCGTGCTTCTGGTGAAGGACCAGGTCACTAATGTCGGGGGGCAAATCCTCGACGCGGGGCAGCGGCGGTAATTGTCCTTCGCGCCCAACCCGTACCGGGATCACCACAATCCGGCGCTGCAAGGCTGCCGCTATTTCCTCGCGGACATGATCGCGTTCGCCGCTAGCAATCTTTGCCTTGAGGAGATCCATCCAGTGACGGCCAATCACGGCGACAAGGACGTCGCACGTCACTAGCGCCCTGGCCAATTCCTCGTCGAAACGTTGCCCTGCGAACAGGTTATCGACATCAATGAAAAGGTTCGCCTTTCCGAACTTGGAGGCTAGGCCGTCCCTCACCCGCGCGGCCCCTGCCGCATCGTCATCCCGCCGGTAATTGATAAAAATTTTGCCCGCCATGGCCGGATTATGGCCTGGCCACCGAGAAAAAATCCCACGAAAAAATCACCCGCGAAAAAATCGGCCGCATGCCCGGTGCGTCGACCTGAAAATCTGCAATAATTCAGCCCCGCATTTCGTGTCTGTGCGGCGTCGACGTGTGTCACGCGCGACCGATTTTTGCGGCCCGGCGTGAGGGTAGCCAGGAGCGGCGCGAAGCGCGGCGCGTTGGTCATGAAGCGCGACGTGAAAGCCGCCGCACCGCTCGTGAGCTGCGTCGCGAGGCGCGGTGCGTGGCAGGCCGTCGGCAGCATCCCGAGGCCCGGGAACGCCCCCCGATTATCGGGAAGGCCCCCGTGATGGAGCGGAGCCATCATCACATCTACCCCCGTCTCGCCCTTCGGATGAACAGTGGCCCGCCCGCCGCCGTCCCCAAAAATTTTCGCGCCTCATCGGTATTTGACTACGGCCTATTGGCTCGAGCCGCCGCTCGCCGAGGGCCGCGGCTCTATTTCCCCCGGCGGGGCGCGCGTTGTGTGGCAACCCCACAGGTGGCCGCTGCGTTGACCATAGTCCCTGGCCGCGGTCGGCACGCCGATGGTGGCAACCCGGCGTGTGTCCCCCGCGCATAACCGCGGTCGGGGACGCGGCGCGACGGCGAGCCGCTGGGACATCTCGGGCAGGGAGGGGATTAGCGACCCTCATGGGCGCTGGGCCAGGACCGTCAATCGGCTTTCAGTTCCGTAGGAACCACCTCATGGCCCGCCCCAGCCTTCGTCGCGGCGGCTCGGGTTCAGCTTTCGTCTCCGCGATCGCCGCCAGCCGGTGCGCCAGCTCGACCAACAGCAGTCTTCAGCCGGCGAGCCTGCGCCCCCAAGGCCTGCCCCACCAGCGCCAGCTCCGCGGCTTCTGATCGCCTGTCAAAGGAGGTGCCGGCAAAGCCAGCCGCTGCGCCTGTACCATCCATGCGTCGCGCTGCACCAGCAGGTCATCCCGCTGCGCCCGC
>Ga0306920_100016399_pt1 | contig 10205 bp, 8 predicted proteins | sample flu12Cox44000170_FD_204666 | JGI IMG/M metagenome (GOLD analysis project Ga0306920, IMG submission 204666) | Lab enrichment of tropical soil microbial communities from Luquillo Experimental Forest, Puerto Rico - flux4day.12C.oxic.44.000.170 (v2)... | ecosystem: Environmental > Terrestrial >...
GCATTCGCGTCAATGTCGTGGCACCGGGCGCGGCGCGCACGCCGATCTGGAACGGCACCGCGCCAAATCCCGATGCCTTTGCCGCGCTCGAAAAGCGCATCTCGCGCTCGACGCCGCTTGGACGGATTGCGGAAGCCGACCATATCGCCAAAACCGTGCTGTTTCTTGCTTCGGACGATTCGGCGCACGTGCAGAGCGCGGAGATCTTCGTCGATGGCGGTTCCACGGGATCGCCGGCGGGCGCGCCGATCTATCGGGCGTGACACGATCTGCTGGAATCCCTTGGAACCCGGCCAGCAATAGTGCGAGGCAAGGGCTCAAGTCAGCGACACCAGCCCGCCGCCATGGCGCTCGAGCTTTCCCGCAAGCTCGAGCTCGAGCAGCACCGTTCGCACCACCGAAGGTGGGGTCTCGGACAAGCGGATCAGATCGTCGATCGACACCGGGCTCGGCCCCAACAGGGCGGTGATGCGGGCGCGATCGTCGGCTTCCGGATCGGGAGCAGGCGGATCGCTGTCGCCCTCTTCCAGGGGAATGCTGAGCGGTCGCGCCATGATCGGCTCGACCGCATGGATCACGTCGGAGGCCTCGGTCACCAAGGTAGCGCCCTGCTTGATCAGGTCGTTGGTGCCTGCTGCGCGCGGATCGAGCGGCGAGCCCGGCACCGCGAACACCTCGCGGCCCTGTTCGGCCGCCATCCGCGCGGTGATCAGCGAGCCCGAACGGTGTGCGGCCTCGACCACGACCACGCCGAGCGCACAACCCGAGATCAGCCGGTTGCGCCGTGGAAAATCCCGCGCCCGCGGCTCATGGCCGAGCGGCATTTCGGAGATCGCGGCGCCATCGGATGCAAGGATGGCTGACAGGAGGTCCTCGTGTTCGGGCGGATAAATCCGGTCGTGCCCACCGGCCAGCACGGCGACCGTGCCAGTCGCGACGCTTAGCCGATGTGCAGCCTGATCGATCCCGCGTGCGAGCCCGGAGATGATGACAAAGCCAGCCTCGCCAAGATCGCGCGCGAGCTGGCTGGCAAATTTCAACCCAGCGGCAGAAGCATTGCGCGAGCCGACGATCGCGACGATCGGCCGCAACAATGTCCCGGCAGCGCCGCGCACGGCGAGGAGCGGCGGCGCGTCGTCGAGCGTGGCAAGTCGCGGCGGATAACCCGGTTCCTCCGGCGCGACCAGGCTGATGCCAAGCGTTTGGCTTGCGGCGAGTTCGGCGCGGGCCTCTTGCTCGCTGCAAATGCGGCCGTGACGCGCGGCGCCGCCGCGCCGTGCCAAGTCGGGCAGGCGGTCCAGTGCTGCTCGCACGCTGCCGAAATGGGACAGCAGCGAACGAAAGGTGCGCGGCCCGATATTGTCGGACCTGATCAGCCGGAGGCGGTCGATCCGCTCGGCATCGGTGAGTTCTGTCGTGTTGATGATGGCGTCCACAGGCGTATTCCTTGTGGAGACAGCATGAAGCAACCTGGGCGCGTGGGGAAGGGGGCGTGGCTTCGCGGCGGCCGGGAATGACGGTAAGACATAGTCGGCAACCGCAAAGACCAGGAGCCGCCCATGATCTCGCTCGCCGACCTGAAGCGCCGCATCGACGGCGGTGAATTGTCGCCCGAAGCGGCCCTCAAGCAGTCTCAGGATGCGATCGCGACGCACGAGAAGGTGATCGGTGCCTTTGCAAACCTCGCCGAAAATCCGCAAGCGCAAAAGGCCGGACCGCTGCGCGGCATCGCGGTCGGCATCAAGGACATCATCGACACGTGCGAGCTTCCGACCGAGATGGGCTCCTCGATCTATCGCGGATTTCGGCCGCGCGCCGATGCCTCGGTGGTGATGATGCTGAAGCAGGCGGGCGCATCCGTCATCGGCAAGACCACGACCACGGCGTTTGCGGCAAACGATCCGACTGAAACCCTCAATCCGCGCAATCACGGTCACACGCCAGGTGGTTCTTCATCGGGGTCGGCAGCCGCAGTCGCGGCCGGCATGATCCCTCTGGCGCTGGGCACGCAGACCGGCGGCTCGGTGATCCGCCCCGCCTCGTTCTGCGGGGTGGTTGCGATCAAACCGTCCTATCGGCTGCTGCCGACGGTCGGCGTCAAATGCTTTTCCTGGACGCTCGATACGGTCGGCCTGTTCGCTTCCGGCATCGAGGACCTCGCGATTGCGCTTGCGGCGATGACGGGCCGGCCGGCGCTCACGAATCGCAGAACCAAGGCACCTCGCATCGGTCTCGTCACCCAGGACTTTGCCGGCGCGCCGGCGAAGGAGGGCGCGGAGGCGCTTCGCGTTGCGGCCAGGGCTGCCGAACGTGCGGGCGCTTCGGTACGCGAGCTTGCGTTGCCGGATGTCGCTGCCGACGCCTGGCGCATCCAGCCGACCGTGCAGATGTTCGAAGCGCATCAGGCTTTCGCCTGGGAATACCGCGAGAACTATGAGGTGATGCCGCCGATGCTGCGCGCGCGCCTTGATCAGAGCAAGGATATCACCGCCGCCGATTATGATGAGGCGCGAGGCACTGCCGCTCGCGCTCGCGAAGCGCTGAGCGAGACGTTCAAGGGAATCGACGCGCTGCTCACGCTCTCGGCGCCGGGTGCCGCGCCAAAGGGGCTCGCCTCGACCGGCGATCCCTGTTTCAACCGGCTCTGGACGCTGATGGGGACCGCCTGCGTCAACGTACCCGCCTATATTGCCGAGGGCGGCTTGCCTGTCGGCGTCCAAGTGATTGCTGATTACGGCGACGACGCCAGCGCGCTAGGCGTCGCCGGCTTCCTCGAGCAGGCGCTCAAGCTCTCGCGCTAGCGCCTTGACCGGCTCCTCGAGCAGCGGCCGCTCCGGCTCGGCTCGCCGCTCTTCCCGTGCAGGCTGATCTTGCCGCAGCCAGCGATCGGCGGCAGAACGACCGCGCCCGTGCAACAGCGCGATAAAGCCGCGCCCGAGATCGACGGGGCTGCGTTGCGCAAGCCCGTCGATCTCGTCTTCGGCCGCGATCCTGAAGATGCGCGGACGCATCGCGGCCCCCCCAAGCGCCAGCTCAAAGCCTGCGATTTCGGCGTTCAGTGCCGCGTTGGCCATGATCTGATCGAGACGGCGGTCAATTGCGGCCATGGTGACGGGAATGTAACTGTCGCGGCTCGGCGTGACCTGAACGACGAGCACGTCGGCGCTCTCCGGCGCCTGCAGCAGGCCGAGCACCGGCGGATTGGCGGCATATCCGCCGTCCCAATAGGATTCTCCCTCGATCTCGACCGCACAATGCACCAGCGGGGGACAGCTCGATGCGAGCAGCACATCAGCGGTGATGTCGCGATTGCCGAAGATCTTGAGCCGCCCGTCGCGGACCCGCGTCGCAGCGATCAGAAGCCTTGGGCAGGTCGCTTCGCGAAACGCGGAAAAATCGATGTGTCTCTTGAGCTGCTCGCGCAGCGGATCGAGATCCAACGGGTCGAACTTGCCGCTTCGCAAGGTCGGGCCGAACGCGACCGAGCTTCCCGCCGGCGAGAAGCCGCCGATCAGCATCAGCGAACGGAACGAAACTTCGTTCGTGATCCGGTTCCAGAATTGCGTAAGCTTTCGCCGCGCTCCCTCGCGGCCGCCCTTGACCAGCCCGCAAGCAACAAGTGCGGCATTGACCGCGCCGACGCTCGCACCGCTGATAGCGCCGATTTCGCAACCCGGTTCTTCCAGAAGGCGTTCCAGCACGCCCCAGGCGAATGCACCGAAGGAGCCGCCGCCTTGCAAGGCGAGCGAAAGTCTTCGCGGAGGCCAGGGGAGAGGGGGGACAAGATTTGCGTTTGCGGCGAGCGCGGTAATTTCCGCTTTGGGCGCCTGCACAGGGACAGCATCGGCTGCGGGCGCAGGCCGGGGCGTGCGCTCCGTCACGGGCTGCGATTCCCGGACTGGTTCCTGGATTCGCCTGCCGCTCGAACTGAAGAACCGTGCCTCCGCCAAAAGCTCTGACGGTCGCCGCTTGGGTGCGGTTTTCTGCGGGCTCGCGGTTTTCTCGGAAATTTCCGCGGGAGCCTTGACAGCTACGGACGCTTCGGCCGGCGCAGGGGTCTCCTCGGGTGCCGACCAGATTTCGGCGGCTGAGAGCAGCAAGCTCGCCGCACTTCGCAGCGGTGTAGCCGCAGGCTCTGCCGCGCCCGCCCGGTCCAATCCGTCATTCGCGCCTGATGAATCGCTGTCGCTCATCCGCGGCAACCCAGACCCACGCGAACTACCCCGCTCGCGACCATGGCAGGCGCGTCACCGCTTCGCCAGAGTCTCCGCTGAGTTGCGAACAGGATTTGTGTTGTGTTGGTGCAGTCTTGGCTCGAGTGCTGCTCTGTTGCGTCTTACTTCTGCCCGATCCGCCCCTCGGTGCCCGCCTGCAGCCGTTTGATGTTCTCGCGATGCATATAGAACAGGAGCACGGTCAACACCGCGAACAACGAGGCCAGTGCGAGGTGACCGAACCACCACAGAAACAGCGGCGTGGCAAAGCTTGCGACCAGCGCCGACAGCGAGGAGTAGCGGAAGGAGAGGGCGACCGCGAGCCAGATCAGGCAAAACACCACTGCAGCCGGCCAGAACAGCCCGAGCAGCACGCCGATATAGACGGCGACGCCTTTGCCGCCGCGAAAGTTTAGCCAGACCGGAAAGAGATGGCCCAGGAACGCGCCGAGGCCTGCCAGCATCGCCGAGTTAGGCCCGCCGAAGTAACCCGCGATCACGACCGCGGCCGTACCCTTGAGCATATCGAGCAAGAGCGTCGCCGCGGCGAGGCCCTTGCGACCGGTGCGCAGCACATTGGTGGCGCCGATATTGCCGGAGCCGATCGAACGCAGATCGGCCGTGCCGGCGAGCCTGGTCAGGATTAGACCGAACGGAATCGAGCCAAAGAAATAGCCGATGATGAAGGCGACCGGCAAAAAGGCTTCAGGTCCCATGGGAGGCGCACCTTCCGCATATTTTCCGCGCATCAGACATGCTCGTAGACGGTCCGTCCGCCGACGATGGTGCGCACCACGCGTCCGGAAAATCGCGCTTCATCGAACGGCGTATTCTTGCAGAGCGATTTGAGGTCGGCGGGGTCGAGCACCCAGGGCGTATCGGCGTCGATCACGATGATATCGGCGGGCGCGCCGGGGCGTAGCGAGCCGCCCTGCAAGCCCAGCAGTTGCGCCGGCCGGGTGGACATGGCACGGATCAGGGTCTTCCAGTCCATCTCGCCATTATGGATCAAGCGCAGGGCGGCCGGTAGCATGGTCTGCAGGCCGACCGCGCCGGAAGCGGCCTCCGCAAATGGCAGCCGCTTGACCTCGACGTCCTGCGGATTGTGGTCGGACATGATGACATCGATGAGGCCGGAGGCGAGCGCCTCCACCAACGCCTTGCGGTCGTTCTCGCTGCGCAACGGCGGCGACAGCTTCAGGAAGGTTCGGTAGGGGCCGATGTCGTTCTCGTTCAGCGTCACGTGATTGATCGAGACCGAGGCCGAGACCGCAAGCCCCGCATCGCGCGCGCGCTTCAAAATCTCCAGAGAGGCGATACAGCTCAGCGATGCCGCGTGGTAGCGCCCGCCGGTCAGCGCCACGAGCCGAATGTCGCGCTCGAGCATCACCGCCTCTGCGGCATCGGGGATCCCCATCAGCCCAAGGCGCGCGGCAAACTCGCCCTCGTTCATGACGCCTTCGCCGACAAGATCGGGGTCTTCCGTGTGATGCACGATCAGCGCGTCGAAATCGCGGGCGTAGGTCAGGGCGCGCCGCATCACCTGCGCGTTGGTGACGCTCTTGTCGCCATCGGAGAAGGCGACCGCACCGGCCGCTTTCAACAACCCGATTTCGGTCATCACCTCGCCGGCGAGGCCCTTGGTAAGTGCCGCCATCGGATGAATGTTGACGATCGCGGTGTCGCGGGCTCGCCGCAGCACGAAATCCACCGTCGCCGAATTGTCGATCACCGGCTGCGTTCCCGGCTGGCAGATGATGGTCGTGATGCCGCCGGTCGCCGCGGCCTGGCTTGCGGAAGCAAAAGTTTCGCGGTGACCAAAGCCGGGCTCGCCGACAAAGGCGCGCATGTCGATCAGGCCTGGCGCGACGATCTTGCCGGCGCAATTGATGACGTCGGTGCCTTCGGGCACGCCGGCCGCGCCGATACCGCGCTTCAGGTCGCGGATGACGCCGTCCGCGATCAGCACGTCGCCCGGGCCGTCGAAATCGCGCGACGGATCGATCACGCGCGCGTTGGCGAGCAGGATCGGGCGGCGGTCGGTCAACATGGGCATCTAGTGTCCCGGCTCTAACGTTCGCATCCCCTGTGCGGCGAACGTTCTTGCGAACGTCGGAACCGAAGGGACGCCAGCGAATCTTATCCGACCTGGTGCACTTGCGAAGCTCCCTGGAGAACTCGCGGAGCCACTGTAGGAACTTCGCATTCCGCGCACTAGGCGTTAGGCAGGTTGCGGGCGAGCGCTTCGAGCACTGCCATCCGCACCGCCACTCCCATCTCGACCTGTTCCCGGATCAGCGACTGCGCGCCGTCGGCAACAAGCGAGTCGATTTCGACACCGCGGTTCATCGGACCCGGATGCATCACCAGCGCATCGGGCTTCGCGTAGGCGAGCTTCTTCTGGTCGAGCCCGAAATAATGGAAATACTCGCTCGATGACGGCACAAAGGAACCATTCATCCGTTCGCGCTGCAGTCGCAGCATCATGACGATGTCTGCCCCCTCGAGTCCCTCGCGCATGTCGCGCGCCACCTCGACCCCCATCCGCTCGATGCCCGGCGGCAGCAGGGTGGAGGGCGCGACCACCCGCACCCGTGCGCCCATGATGTTGAGCAGCAGGATATTGGAGCGCGCGACGCGCGAATGCAGGACATCGCCGCAGATTGCGATAATAAGCCCTTCGATCCGGCCCTTGTTGCGGCGGATGGTCAAGGCATCGAGAAGCGCCTGGGTCGGATGTTCGTGAGCACCGTCACCGGCATTGATCACGGAACCGTCGACCTTTCGTGCCAAAAGTTCCACCGCGCCTGAGGCGTGGTGGCGCACCACCAGGATGTCCGGGTGCATGGCGTTCAACGTTACGGCGGTGTCGATCAGGGTCTCGCCCTTGCGCATCGAGGACGAGGAGACCGACATGTTCATGACGTCGGCGCCGAGCCGCTTTCCCGCGATCTCGAAGGAGGATTGGGTACGCGTCGAGGCCTCGAAGAACAGGTTGACCTGGGTGCGGCCGCGCAGCGACGTGCGCTTTTTGTCGATCTGGCGATTGAGCTCGACATATTCCTCGGAGAGGTCGAGCAGGCCGGTAATGTCGGCAGCCGAAAGCCCCTCGATTCCCAGCAGGTGCCGGTGACCGAGGACGAAGGTCGATTTCGATGTGGATGTCATTAAAGCCAGAGCTATAGGCGGGGATTTCTGGCAGGGCAAGGGCGAAAGCCGGTCGAAAAAGTTATCCCCGGGTGGTTCCCGGCTACGGTAAACACGACGCCGAAAGGTCTTGCCAATCTTTTCCGTCGTCGTGGCCGGGCTAAACACTTGCCCTTGCCATCCACGCAGAGCTTTGGGGCGTCACGGTCGAGACGGCGCCTTCGCGCCTTCTTACCATGAGGGTCTATTCGGGATTTGGGGGTCGTGTGAAGGTCAAACTGTCAGCACTCTTTGTCATGTCTGCCATCGCGCAAGTCCACGCCCAGGGCTTGCCCGGCGGCTTCGTCTATTTGCGAGACATCGATCCCAGCATCCTCCAGGATATCCGCTATGCGAGCGCGAACAATTTTATCGGTCGGCCGCTCGCCGGTTACCAGGCCGGCGAATGCATCGTGACGCGCGAGGTCGGCTTGAGACTGAAAGCGATCCAGCAGGAACTTTCGAAGCGAAACCTGTCGCTCAAGATGTTCGACTGCTATCGACCGACGCGCGCGGTGGCCGATATGTACAGGTGGTCGCATGACGGCAAGGAGACTGCGAATGATCGTCGCTTTAGCCCGGCGTTCCGCAAGCGCGACCTGTTCGGTCTCGGCTATATCGCCACCTATTCCCGACACTCGAGCGGTGGGGCGCTGGACCTGACCCTGGTCGACCTCGCCGCAGGCAATTCCGCCGCGTTCGATCCCACCAAGACTTACGCCGATTGCACCGCGCCCGCCGAGGCCCGCGCGCCCGAGGGCAGTGTCGATATGGGGACCGGCTATGACTGCACCGACGTCAAGGCGCATACGAGGGCGCCCTCGATTACGCCGTCGCAGCGCCGCTGGCGAAACGAACTCGTCGCGGCCATGGGAAGGCAAGGCTTTGTGAACTATTCGAAGGAATGGTGGCATTTTTCGCTGCCGGGGGCCGCCCGGCAGGCCTATGATTTCCCCATCACAGCGCGCCGCAATTGATTCCTGGTACCAAGGATCGGCCATGACCAAGCCAGCCTTTGCCACCCACGAAGTCTTCAACCAGTCGCCGCCGTTCGAGGATGTCGACCTCTATTCACTGGATCGGCCCCTGGTCGAGGCGGTCGCTGCGTTCGGTGGCGGCCCGGCAGAGAAAGAGCTGTCGGATTTCGGCCGGCACTGGGGCTCAGCCGCGATGGCTGCGCGCGGGCGGGCGGCGAATGAGAATACGCCCAAGCTGCGAACTTTCGATTCACGGGGCAACCGCCGCGACGAGGTCGAGTTTCACCCCGCCTACCACGAGCTGATGGCGCACTCCGCACATGCCGGCGTGCACAACTCGACCTGGAGTGCCGATGGCAAGCCGGCGGGCGGTGCCGCGGAGGTCGTGCGCGCGGCGAAATTTTATATGGCATCGCAGGTCGAGACCGGCCATCTCTGCCCCATCACGATGACGCGCGCCTCGGTCGCAGCGCTTGCGACACAACCCGATCTGCTTGCCAAGACCATGCCGGTTATCGGCACGCGTAGCTACGACCCGAGCTTTGCGCCCTGGTGGACGAAGCGCGGAATGACACTCGGCATGGGCATGACCGAGAAACAGGGCGGCACCGACGTGCGCGCCAACATGACGCGTGCGCAGCGCACCGCAGACGGCTATCGCATCACCGGGCACAAATGGTTCATGTCCGCGCCGATGTGCGACGCTTTCCTGGTGTTGGCGCAGGCGGAACAGGGATTGACCTGCTTCTTCATGCCGCGGTTTACGCCCGATGGCGCGGTCAATGCGATCCAGTTCCAAAGGCTAAAGGACAAGCTCGGCAATCGCTCCAACGCCTCCTCCGAGGTCGAGTTCGTCGGCGCTTACGCGACGCGGGTCGGCGAGGAGGGCAAGGGCATCCGCACCATCATCCAAATGGTGCAGCTCACGCGGCAGGATTGCGCGATTGCGTCCGCCGGGCTGATGCGCTCGGGGCTCGCGCATGCGCTCCATCACGCGCGTCATCGCAGCGTGTTCCAGAAGCATCTCGCGGACCAGCCGCTGATGCGCGCCGTTCTCGCAGACATGGCCCTCCATGTCGAAGCCTCTGTGGCGCTGGCGATCCGGCTTTGCCAGGCATTCGATCGCACGGGAGACGATCCGAACGAAGCCGCCTATATGCGACTGCTGACGCCCGCGATCAAATACTGGATTTGCAAATCCGCGCCACCCTTCCTGTTCGAGGCGATGGAATGCCTCGGCGGAAATGGCTATGTCGAAGAGGGCATTTTGGCGCGCCATTACCGCGAGTCTCCCGTCAATGCGATCTGGGAGGGCTCCGGCAACGTGATGTGTCTTGATGTGCTGCGCGCTCTGTCGCGCGAGGCGGAGGCGGCACTTGCGGTGCTGCGCAGGCTTGCCGAGGAGACACAGGGCCTTGGCGGCGCAAGCGAAGCGGTCGGCTTCATCGGCAAGACATTTCGTCGGCCGGACGGCGAGCGGATGGCGCGCCTTGCGGTGGAAAGACTGGCGTTGCTCGCGGCAGGCGCGGCGCTCAACAAGGTTTCGCCGCGCCATGCCGAGCTGTTCGCGGCGACACGGCTTGCAAACAATCATGCCGGCATGTACGGCGCGGTCGATCTCACGGAGGCCGACACGCGCGGCCTGTTGGAGCGGGCGCTGCCCTGAAAGCTCAACTGATGCATTCGCTCGATCCTGCAAGTCCCGCTGCGCTCGACTCGCCCGCACAGCCCGTTCCCCGCGTCTGGAAGTTCTGGGGCACCGCGCTCTGGGGCTTTCTGATCTTTGTCGCGATGTTCGTCGGTCAGATCGCGGTCGTCGTCATTTTTG
>Ga0306920_100016401_pt1 | contig 10205 bp, 10 predicted proteins | sample flu12Cox44000170_FD_204666 | JGI IMG/M metagenome (GOLD analysis project Ga0306920, IMG submission 204666) | Lab enrichment of tropical soil microbial communities from Luquillo Experimental Forest, Puerto Rico - flux4day.12C.oxic.44.000.170 (v2)... | ecosystem: Environmental > Terrestrial >...
AGATCGTGCCAAATGTCAGCCCCGTCGACATCAAAAGGGTCGTGTACATCGCCTCACGATCCGGCGCCGCAAAGAGCTTGGTGACCGGATAAACCCCCGCAATCTTGGTGGCGATCTTGACGATGAGAAAAAACAGGAAGGCCGCCGGCGCGGCGATGAGCGAAGGGATCGAGACAAACGATCCGGCGCGGATGAAGTAGAACGGCGTCAACAGGCCGAAGGTCAGGGTACGCAGCCGCCGAACCAGCGCGTGGTCCTTTCCGACGGTGCCCGCAAGCACCATCCCGATCAGGTAGGCAGGAAGCACCGCTTCGCTATCCGCCCACCCGGCCAACGCGCCCATCCCGAGCAGGCAGAGCAGCAGGAATTTGGTTTCAAGCTCGGAAGGACGGTTGCCGTAGAGCCGGAAAAACCGCGGCGTCAGCCAGGGCAGGACCAGAAACACCGCTATCCCGACCACCAGGAAGACGGCGGTCTTGAGCGTGAACGGCGCAAAGATCAGTCCCAGCGCCACTACAGTTCCGAGATCGGTGATAAAACAGGCCGCAAGCACGGTCTTGCCGTATTCGGTTCGATTGAAACCGAACTCCAGCATCACGGCATAGACCACGGCGACCGAGGTTGTCGACATGGCCACACCTGCCAGCCAGCTCGGCATCACCTCCCATCCGAGTACGTAATGCGCCGCTGCGGCGCAGCCCAGAAATGGGCAGAAAAAACTGGCTAGCCCCACCGCGGCAGCTTCGCGCCATTTCAGCCTGAACACCGCCGGATCAAGCTCTGCACCAGCGAGAAAGGTCAGCACGATCGCGCCAAGCCCTGACAGAAACTTGACCCAGGACTCGTCGGTGCCGAGGACGGCGTGCCCGACGATCGCTCCGATGATGAGCTGGGCGATGGTCCCGACCACAATTTCCGAGAGCGCCGTCGAGATCCTGAACCAGATCGAGAGCAGGCTCGCCAACAGAGCAAGGCCGAGCCACAACGCCGCAAGTGCCCAGATGCTGCTCATGACGCTCTCCATGGTGAAAGAGCGCGGCGGGCGAGGAGACTGAAAAGCCTGGAGCGCATCGGTTGATGATCGGTCATAAAAAACCTCCTGCTCGCGCGGCGGCGCGTTGGCAGGAGTCATCAGCCGGAATGGCGGTTTTGGGGGACTCCATCCCCGTTCTGTAGTTCGATCTTAGCCGTGCTGCCGACGATGACAACCCCCAGGCGGGTGCATCCGGTCAGGCAGGCCTTCCCGCGCCGTATTGAAGCACCTGGACCTTCTCCAGCGTGACAAGGCCGCTGGACATCATCCCGTCAAGCACCGGCAGGAAATCGTCGATCTTTTCCTCGCTGTCGACGATCTCGATGACCAGCGGCAGGTCTTCCGACAGACGCAGGATCTTCGTGGTGTGCAGCCGGCTGGACGCGCCAAAGCCCATCGGGCCGCGCAGCACGGTAGCACCAGCAAGGTGCATTTCGCGTGCTTTCAGCACGATGGCCTCATACAGCGGTCGTCCCCCGAGCTTGTCGTCCTCGCCGAAGAAAATCCGCAGCAACAGTGCCTGTTTTGGTATTTGCATCCTCAGCTCCCTTTCAAACGGTTGAGGCGATTGGCAAGCACGTGGCCGAGCCAGACGGCGACGAGCCAGGTCACGACCGAAACCACAATGTTCAAGAGCGCCGTTGCGTTCAGGCGATCGTGCAGCAGCCTGAACGTGTCGAGGCTGAACGCCGAGAAGGTGGTATAGCCGCCGCATATCCCGGTCATCACGAACTGGCGCTGTCGCGTCGTCGTAAACCATCGTCCATCGGGCCCAGTCAGCGTGCTGTAGAATCCAATGACGAACGAGCCGGTAACGTTCACAAACAGCGTTGCCAGTGGAAACCCCGAAAGCGGCGGAATCAACAGCGAGGCCGCGTAGCGGGCGATACTGCCGATCATGCCGCCGGCTGCGACGCAGGCGTAGAGGATCGCCGTGTTCCAGCTACCCGATCTGACGCTTCCCTTCATCGTCGGCAACTCCGCCTCACCTGAAAACGCCGCCCAGCGCAAAGCCCGCCGCGACGGCCCCAAGGCAAAGGCCCACGGACAGTGCGACATAGCCGGCCGAAAGACCGCGCTCGCCCTCTCTTGCCAGCGACAGTGACTGCAGGCTGAAGGAGGAGACGGTGGTGTAGCAACCGAGGAACCCCGTCACCGCAAACAGCCACGGATCGGGCGAGGCAAAGACCGAATTGTCGTCCTGCGCCAGCGCACCGAATATGCCAATCGCGAACGCGCCGCTGACATTGACGATCAACGTGCCCCAGGGAAAGGTCTCGCCCACCCGCCTCGCCACGAGGCCGGAGATGAAATAGCGCGCCATGCCGCCGAGCACGCTTCCCAGGGCGACGCTGAGCAATCCGGTCATCACGACATATCCTTTCTGGTGCCCTCTTTCCGAAGTTCGTGATACCTCGAGGTGCCCTCTTACGCGAACTTCAGAAAGCAAAGGGCACCAGCAAATTCATGTTTCAGCGCCGCTTTTCGATTTGAAGTTCCTGTTCGGACCTGCAGCGAGCGGTGCAGGAACTTTAAATCGGCGGCACTGAACCGCAGGTATAATCGGCCTCAATCACCTCGTCTGCTGCATCTCGAAAACTGCACGATATCTTTCGCGCGCAGGAGAACCGGCGTCGCGTGAATGCGGTCACCGCTTGCATACGGCAAGCGGTCCGGACCAGCTGCTTCTGGGAGGAGTACGGACGTGCTCCTGCCGACGCGAAGCGCCTGGCAGGAGTCATCAGCCTTGCGGCGGTTATCGGGGGACCCCATCCCCTCTGGAATTGATTGTAATCCTAACTCGCAATTGAGCGTTCGCAAGCTAGAATTTGGATCTTGTGGCGTTAGCGCCTGTATCGGAGCGAGATCTGAGCCTTGACCAAGATCATCCTGGTTCGCCACGGCCATGTCGAAGGTATTCATCCGCCTCGCTTTCGCGGCCGGGAGGACCTGGCCTTGACCGAGCGCGGAAAGGCCGAGGCGTTGGCGGTCGCTCGCCGCATCGCTGAGAAGTGGCATCCAGCATGCGTGTATACGAGCCCGCTTTCGCGGTGTGTCCTGACCGGTGCGGCGATAGCCAGCGCGTGCAGGATTCAATCCACCAGCATCGAAGAACTCAACGACATCGACTACGGCAGCTGGAAGATGAGAACCTATGCGGAGATGCAGGCGAGCGAACCGGAAGCTTACGCCTCCTGGTTCGCAACTCCACACCTGGTGCGCTTCCCGGGCGGCGACTCGCTGCAGGAACTGGCCTCGCGAACGGCGGACGCGCTGCGTTTCGTGCTTGCACGACACGCGGATCAGACCGTGGTGATGGTCGGGCATGACAGCGTCAACCGGGCGCTGCTCGTTCAACTGGCTGACCTTCCCCTCTCCTCTTACTGGATTCTCGCCCAGGACCCCTGCTGCATCAATGAAATCGACATTGCCGCAAACCGGATCCAGATTCGCAGCATCAATGAAACCTCCCATCTCGACGGCCTTGCGCCGCCGAAGTCGACTTGAGCGACGTCGTGTAGAGCGACTAATCGCGCGTCGTGGCGGACTTCACGGAATCCGCCTTTTCGATCAGGAATACGATGCGCCGCTCGTTGCGCTCGGTGATCTCGACCTTGTCGCCGGTCTCCTGGATCAGAGCCGGGATGTCGATCGCCGATAACGGATCGGTGCAATGGACCTCGAGGAGATCGCCGGGCGAAAGCGCCTTCAATGCCTTGCGCGTCTTCAAGGCGGGCAACGGACATTTGAGGCCGGCAAGGTCGAGCTTGGTCTGGGTCATGGCCCTATCCCATGCCGAAACGATTTCGCATCGTCAACGGACGGAGGGCGGAAAACCCTCACATCAGGTCGGCATAGCCCAGGAATCCGATGGTTTGACCCGGGGCGACCTGCGTGACCTCCTCGCCAAGCTCAACCAAGCCGTCGGTGTCCACCAGCGAGGACAGCAGCCCCGCGCCCTCGCGCGGGAACTTGACCGCCTCAAACCCTGCGCCCCCCGGCGCTTTGCGCAGGTTGACCCGCACATATTCGCGACGACCGATCTTCTTCCTGTAGGTGAAGGCGGCGCGGACCGGCATCGGCATCAGCGCCTCGGGTCTCGCGCCCGACAGAGCCAGCACGGTCGGGCGCACCACATGGACGAAAGTGACAAAGCTTGCGACCGGATTGCCGGGCAAGCCGATCAGGGGCGTGCCGCCGATGATGCCCATCGCAACGGGCCGCCCGGGTTTGATCGCCATCCGCCACAACACGAGCTTGCCGACTTCCTCGATCGCCGCCTTGACGTGATCCTCCTCGCCGGTTGAAACGCCGCCGCTGGTCAGGATCAAATCATGAGTGCCGGCAACTTTTCTCAGACCTTGCGTCAGCGCCGCGCGCTCGTCACGCAAAATGCCGAGATCGCTGACCTCGCACCCAAGCCGTCGCAGCATCGCCATCAGCATGAAGCGGTTGGAGTCGAACAGTTGTGCCGGCCTGCGCGCATCTCCGGGCGAGACCAGTTCGTTGCCGGTCGAAAATACCGCGACCTTGATGCGCCGGCGCACCTCGACCCGCGTCAGCCCGAACGCGGCGACGAGCGCGACATCCTGCGGCCGCAATCTGAGACCTCGTTCGAGCGCGACCGTTCCAGGCGCAACGTCTTCGCCCATGGGGCGCACATTGGCCCCGTGGCGAAGGCCCACTGGAAGAATGACCTTGCCCGATTGATCGAGACGGACGTCTTCCTGCATGAAAACGGTGCCGGCGCCTTCGGGCATCGGGGCGCCGGTGAAAATTCGCACGGCGTGACCGGGCTTGACTGGCTCGTCGGCCGAAGCACCCGCCTGGATGCGCCCCGACACCGGAAAGGCCGTTTCCTCCCTTGATGGAAGATCGTCGCTGCGCACCGCATAGCCATCGACCGCAGAATTGGTGAAAGGCGGCAGCGCCAACGACGCAACGATATCGCCTGAAAGAATGCGCCCGTCGGCTTCCTGCAGCGGCACGGTCTCGATCTCATCGACGGCGCCTACCCGGCCGGCGATGATCGCAACCGCCTCGTCGACCGACATCATCGGACCGCCGAAGGCAAAGCAATCGTCGGACAATTGCGCCATGCTGCCTCTTTTAAGTGACGGCTCCCGCCAGCACGTCGTCCAGCGAAATCGCGAATTTTCGCATCATGGCGGCGACCGCCGGGATGTCATCGAGATGGGCGACCGGCAACGTGGTTTCAACGTTAGCGTCGGTTGCGATGCCGGCAATCGCGGGATCGTCGGGAAACAGCGGCGCCTTACCGTTGGCTTTACGATATACCTCGATCTTGCGATGCGGTTCCGATTTGAAGCCTTCGACGATGACGAGATCGACCGGCGACATTTTCGCGAGCAGTTCCGGCAGCCGCGGCTCACCGACGCCGCGCAATTCGTGCATGAGCGCCCATCGCCTGGCCGAGGATACCAAAACCTCCTCGGCACCCGATTGCCGGTGCACCCAGGAATCCTTGCCCGGAACGTCCACATCGAAGGAATGATGGGCGTGCTTGATCACGGAGACGCGGAGTCCCTCTTTGCGCAAGTGCGGGATGACGCGCGCCAAAAGCGTCGTCTTGCCGGCGCCGCTCCATCCTGCAAGGCCTATGACTTTCATCGGTTTCTCCGTGCCCCACCAGCGTCATGCGAGGAGCGTGAACTCCGAAGCAATCCAGTGTTAACCAAGGTTCCGAGCCTGGATTGCTTTGCCGAGCCTGTCATCGGGCGCGCATTCGCGCGACCCGTTGGCTCGCAATGGCGGATCCGGCCCATTTGTTCTCGCAATAGAAGCCTTATATCGGTCTGCAGGGCTTGTCATGCTATGCTGCCGATATGATGAAAATCGAGAAAACCCCCGTTCCCCTGATCCTGCCCGATCCGAAGGATCCGCGGCTGACCGAGCGCGTGGCGGGCACCGACCAGACCGGGGCCAGAACAGAGATCAACGTGCCTGTGGAACGGCCGCTGACGCTTTATTTGAACGCGCAGGAAATCGTCACCATGATGACGATCGGCGACTACCCCGAATATCTGGCGTTGGGTTACCTGCTCAACCAGAACATGCTCAAATACGACGACGTCGTCACCGAGGTCGAATATCACGAGGACCTGCAGGTGGTGGTGGTTCGCACCGAGCACCACACCAATTTCGAACAGAAATTGAAGAAACGCACCCAGACTTCCGGCTGCGCGCAGGGCACCGCGTTCGGCGATCTGATGGAGGCGGTGGAAAACGTCAAGCTGCCCAAGTCAGCGCTGCGCACGTCCTGGCTTTATCAGCTCACGCACGCGATCAACACCATGCCGTCTCTCTATCTTGAGGCCGGCGCCATTCACGGCTGCGTGCTGTGCAGGGAAAGTACGCCGCTGTGCTACACCGAAGACGTCGGCCGTCATAATGCGGTCGACAAGATCGCGGGCTGGATGTTCCGCCACGGCGTCGATGCCGCCGACAAGATCCTCTACACCACCGGGCGTCTGACGTCCGAAATGGTCATCAAGACCGTGCGGATGGGAATCCCGATCCTGGTCTCGCGATCGGGCTTCACCGCCTGGGGTGTCGATCTGGCGCGCCAGGTCGGATTGACGCTGATCGGCCGCGCGCGCGGAAAACGCTTCATCGCCTTGTCCGGGCAGGAGCGCATCGTCTACGATCAGAATCCCGCTTACGTCGAAGAAGAGTCGGCGCGGCACAAGCGCAAGGGCGCCGAGCGTGACGACTGAATTTCCGGCGACGTCAAGAGACGCGCAGGCGACGTCAAGAGACGCGCCGGTGATTCCCGGCGTGTTGCTGGCCGGCGGCCTGGCACGGCGGATGGGCGGCGGCGACAAGCCGATGCGCCAGATCGGCGGCGCTGCGATCCTGGCGCGCGTGATCGCACGGCTAAAGCCGCAATGCGACGGACTTATCCTCAACGCCAACGGCGATCCGGCGCGGTTTGCGAGTTTCGGCCTGCCCGTGATTCCCGATTCGGTGACGGGTTTTCCCGGTCCGCTCGCCGGCATTCTCGCAGGCCTCGACTGGGTGGCCGAGAACCGGCCCGACGCCGCATGGGTGCTGAGCGCGGCGGCGGATTGCCCGTTCCTGCCGCGCGATCTCCTCGCGCGGCTGCACCGCGAGCGCATCGAACAGAGCGCCCAGCTTGCGGTTGCCGCCTCGGGCGGCCGGTCGCATCCGGTGATCGGATTGTGGAGCGTTGCCTTGCGCGAGGAACTTCGCCACGCGCTGGTCGTGGAAGACATCCGGAAGATCGATCGATGGACGGCGCGCTATCGCCTCGCGACGGTCAGCTGGCCAACCGAGCCGCTCGACCCGTTCTTCAACGCCAACACGGTGGACGATCTCGCCGAAGCCGAGCGGCTGGCGGCGCTCGACGGGGAGTAGCACCCCTTCGTCCCTTCCCTCGTGGGGAGCGAAGGCGCGCAGCGTCGTGGGGTCATCGAAATACGCAGCCTCTCTCTGCCTTGTTCGCGGATATCGAGTGCGATCTCGGACAAAGCACTGAGCGGTAACGCCACGATCGCCTTCGGCCGGCTCCCCCCGCGCTTCGTTGGGGACAACTGAGGCAGCGGACGGCGTCCACCAGATCGTCACCACAGTTCGTTGTAGTTTGGAAACAGCTTCAGTGTCGCATCGTAGCGAACCGGCGCGATCCAGGGCAACGCCAGCTTGAATACTGCATTCGCGAGGGCCGACGTAAGGCGCGCGTACAGATCAATGGGATCGAGTCGGTGCCTCATATGCAGCTTCGGATCATAATTTAGGCCGCTGCTGCGAAACCACTTGTACCCTTTGCTGATCCCCCAGCTGATCATGTCCCTGACCACATAGTGATAGAGATGCAGGTCGAGAGCGACCGAGTAGTCGAAACCGACGTACTCTGCATACAGCGAGTCTCCTTGCACCATGCAGACGCTAAAGGCCACAAGGTTGTTTCCGCGACGCCATGCGAAAAAGCGGACCTTGTCGCCCATTCGTTGGCCGAGCTGGCGGAAGAAGTCCTTGGTGAGCTTCTCGAATTGCATCTTTGAGCGCTCGAACACCTGCAGATAGAGCGGATAAATCTCGTCGACGAAACTCGCGGCATCGTCGGTGACGCTCATGCGAATGTCCGTTATGCCGGCGGTCGCCTCGAGCTTCTTTCGCAATTTCCTGCGCGTCGAACTCTTCAACGCCTTTGCCATGTAGGCGTCGAAGCTGTCGTATCCGATGTCCAGGATCGTCATCGGCATGCTCGGCGCGCGTGCGAAGCCGCATTGCAAGAAACAGTAAAGTACGTTGCGATAACGAGAAGGAAACTCTTTCAGCACGATCAGCTGCGCCTTGAGCGACCTCGCTTGCTTGACGATGCCGGTCGACAGGGTTTTCGCAACGATGTCGGCGGGCAGAGCGGCAGTGCCGGCCAGGTGAGCCTCGCCGGCGGAACAACCAACCATCAACGCGCGCAGTTTGAGGAAGCGGGGATAGAATCGGCGGACGAGCGAAATCCAATGATTTTGTTCAGCGCCAAGCCCCTCGAGAATATCCTGATCGACGAGGAAGAACGGCTGGACCGCGCGTACTTGGCCGTTGTTGTCAACAATCGTGAAATATCGATAATCGAAATCATCCCGGACCGTCTCATCCAGGATCTCGTAATACCGGTAATCTTTTCGCTCGTCGATGAAAGTAGATGTCCAAGGCGCGCATCTTGATAATTCGGCACGCGACACAACGGAAATCGAAAACGATTCGCCGCAAGCGTCGGAAACGCTCGGGATAACAGCGCTCATCTGTCCACTCTGTAGAGTTCCGATGTGATTCAGAACCCCGCACCGCGCCAATTATTTCCCGCCTCAAAGGGCCGGTGTCCCGCTGGCCGCCGCAAGCCGATCCCGCTTGCCTTGCGGTCTCCCGATCCGGCACGGCCGAAAAACTGCGAAAGCCGCAGTTGGTTCCAAGGCAGGATCCGCCTCGGGTCAAAAAACCCGATAAGACTGATTCAAGATGCCCCTGAACTGACAGGCGCAACCGCGACGAACCACTATGCCGCCAGCGGCGCGGTCCAGGCATCGTAGGCATAGACCCAGTCGGCGTCGGTCTTTTGCTTCAGCCAGGTATTGGTACGCGATGTCTCTTGAACGCGCGTGGTTCGATCTCGTCGGCTCGCCTCAAATCTGCGAAACGCGTTCGCCACGCCATCGCACTCGACACCTTCGAGGCAACGCGACAGCACCGCAGCGTCTTCGATCGCCATGGCGGCACCTTGTGCCATGTAGGGCGTCATCGGGTGGCAGGCATCGCCGAGCAGCGTGACGTTGCGCTCAGCCCAGCGGGCAAGCGCATCCCGATCGACGATCGCCCATTTGTGCACATCCGGGCAGGCGGCCAGCACATTCTCGACCTGGCGATCGAAGCCTTCAAACGCCGCGCGCAATTCCCTGACATCGCCCTTCGCCGACCAGGACTCGATTCTGAACTCAGGCTCGGGCTGGCTGGTGACGAAGTAGACTTCGCTGCGGTCCGGTTTGACGTAGTAAATCACGATATGCCGGTCCTTGCCCCACCATTTGGTGCAATCGTCGATCTTTTCTCCGCCAAGGAGCGCGGCGGGATAAGTGGTGCGATAGGCGATGCGCCCGGTGAAATTCACCGGCGATGTGCCGAACAGGAGTTCCCTTACGAGCGAATGCACGCCGTCTGCGCCAATGACCGCATCGGCGAGGGCCGTTGCGCCATTGGCAAAGCTCAAGCGCACGCCCTCGCCGACCTCGTCCAGTCCAACGAGTTTATGACCGAGCTTGACGCATTCGGCAGGTACGGCGCTGGCGAGCGCGGCATGCAGGTCGCCGCGATGGGCGAGTAGATAGGGCGCGCCGAATTTCTGTTCGGCGCTTTCGCCGAAAATCATGTCGAACTTGATTTCCCCCGTTCGCCAGTCCCTGTTGTTCCAGGAACGGGGATAAAACGACTGGGCGCGCAATCGCCCCTCGAGCCCGAGTTCGCGCAGAACCTTCATGGCGTTGCAGCCGATCTGAATGCCGGCGCCTATCCGGGCAAATTGCGTCGCCTGCTCGTAGACAGTGACATCGATGCTGACACGGCGCAGCGCCGCCGCGGTGGCGAGTCCGCCCATGCCGGCGCCAACGATCGCGATTCTGAGAGATCTTGCTATCGC
>Ga0306920_100016402_pt1 | contig 10205 bp, 8 predicted proteins | sample flu12Cox44000170_FD_204666 | JGI IMG/M metagenome (GOLD analysis project Ga0306920, IMG submission 204666) | Lab enrichment of tropical soil microbial communities from Luquillo Experimental Forest, Puerto Rico - flux4day.12C.oxic.44.000.170 (v2)... | ecosystem: Environmental > Terrestrial >...
AGAACCCGCTCGACTTCGGGCTGCTCGGCCGCCGTTCGGATGAAGGTGAAATCGGCGGCACTCCAAATGTCGTCATTGACGTGCTTTCCATCCGCGGCAACCAAGTTGCTGGCCTTAATATTTTCGCGTTCCCCTTTGCTTAAAACACGATCCGGCATCGGCATGAACCAGATGTCGACGTCAAGTCCGGTTTGGTGGCTCTTATGTCCGAAGGGAAGCGGACCGCCACGGGGTTGCGCCATATCGCCGATTAAAATTCCTTTCCGGCCAGTGGCCTCAGCGGCGAGCGGCGCGAAGCGTTCTAGGAACTTCACCAGCTCCGGATGACCCCAATTGCGATTGCGCGACAGCCGCATCACCTGCCAAGTCGGTCCAGTCGTTGGAAGTTCGATGCCCCCTTGAAGACACCCGCGCGGGTAGTAGCCTACTGCCATAGGTCTCCCGAAGCTTGGCAGCTTCTTTTCGGAAAATAGATCCGCAGCTGCCTTCGAGTTTTGCTGGTTTTCCTGTTCAGTGTTTTTCAAAGGATTGTTACGCGGCAAAGGTACAGGGACAAGAACAGGAGCCGTGCTTTTCGCCGCGGCAGGACAGGTTAGCCCCACCGAAAAGGCTACTACGATTGTTAAGCTTCTGTTCATGCGTTTGCCCAATGCGAGGCAGCGCGTTGCATCGCAAGCAACTTAAGTACAATTCCGGAATTGTTATGGTCGAGTCATCCTTTAACAATTTGAAGCTTATATAACGTTGACAGCATTGGTCTCTGCGCAAACAGGGTTAAGACATGAGCTTACATTTCCGCAATTTAATGATCGTCCCTATTTTCATGTTGATATGCGCTTTTCCTGCGAGCGCGCAGACCAGCTCTAGCACCGGTACGCCCGGCGCCGGGGCCCAGTCCGAGTTAATGGGTGGGCCGACCAGCTCCAATCCAGCGACCCAAAAAGCTGGCTCTGGTACCGCCATCCCTAGCACAGAGACCGATTCTACAGCTGCGAAAGCCGAAACTGAGCCTGAGGGGTCGCAGCCTCAATCGAATCCCGGAACTAAAAAGGCCGGCTCAATCGTCCTTATCAGCATCAACAAGGCCAACCAAGAAATGACGGTTTCTTTGGATGGGATAGAAAAATATCACTGGCCGGTATCAACGGGTCGAGCAGGATATTCGACGCCATCAGGAACCTATACCGCCACCTCTATGAACGAAATCTGGTATAGCAAGCAGTGGGACAATTCCCCCATGCCGCATTCTATTTTCTTCATGAAGGATGGTCATGCCATCCACGGCAGCTATGAGGTGAAGAATCTCGGCAAACCCGCCTCGCACGGCTGCGTGCGTATTTCGCCTGAGAATGCCGCCACGCTTTATGCGCTGGTCAAGGAGAATGGCTTAGACAATACGCAAGTTGTACTGACCGGCGTTACTCCGGGCGGCGAGTTCAGGTACGCGCAGGTCGCGAGGGCTCAGGAAGGTTCCGGGTGGGCGGGTCAGGCAGGTCCCGGCTGGGGCTTTTCACCATTTGGCTCTCCCTTTTTCCCCGGATCTCAGGGTTACTACCGGGGGTCGTCGGGCTACTCACGGTGGTGAAGGTTCGAGAGGCTTTTTTGAACCTCGGCCGCGCCGGTTGAACGCTGTCTCTTTGTTTCAATGACCGTCAAGAGAACACGGATAGCGAGGCGGGATTGCAGTTGACTTTTGCGAAGGAAAAAAACGTGCCTAGGTCACAGGCTTCGATAAACCCATTGGATGCCTTCAGTCCATTCCACACAACTCGTCGAGGGGATCAAGTATCGAACTGATCTCTCGAGCGTCTTGGGAATTTGGATCGACGCCCTTAAGACTGCTAACCCAACGCGACAAATTCGGGACCCAGTGCTTCCTCCAACTTTGCAGCCTTGGCCAAGAGTGGAGCTGTGTGTTTGTCCTAAATTGTGTTGATGGCTGCATACCATCGGATTTAGCGACGGAAAGCACTCCCGAGATTGAAGAGGAGCGTCGTCTGCTCTATGTCCCACTCGGGCAAAAGACCATCTTCATTTGATTGTCCCACAACGTTTCTATGCCCATCAGCAGCGCAACAACGGTGACCGGCACATGTACGCCTCGCGCACACGGTTCATTCCTGATGCAATCACCCGACCGTTTCGAGCAATGTGCGTGGCTGCCCCCAAGCCGCGAGAGTAGTTCTCCAGCAGCCGCCCCTCTAAAGACTGTCCCTATCGGTCCACGTCTGAAGCAAATGTGGCGGTGATAACTTTTGGCATAAGGCTGTGCGTCTGCGATAGCTTTCTCCTCAGCGTCAATTTCTTCCTTGTGGCTATTGAAACGCCCTGCGATTTTTAGACATTCATGATGTTCTGGGTAATCCGCGTTCCGTCTGCCCACACAGAAAGCCCGGTCAAATCAGTGGACCGAAAACCCGCATAAACATTGCATGCCCTCCGTCGTTGTTCTGGCAAAAGCCGCGGTGTCAGTGTAAAAAGGATCGAGCCGCACACCACCGGATTGATGACGGCCAAAACGGTTACAATCGCCTGCACGATCTGGTGAAGGCGCACATCGGAACCATGAAGGTCTATCAGCATCCTGAGCGTTGCTCAGGCTCTGGTAGCGGTCCAACTCAACGCGGCGTCGCGCCCGTCAACGAGTGCGCGCGGAGAATGGTTGCTAACGCAAATCAATTACGTGTGACACCACACAAGAAAAATTTTGACCCAGATCAAAGCATTCCACGAGCACGTTGGCTTGGATAATTTAGCGATGAGGCAGCAGTCGCAATAGGAGCTTTTCGAAAGATTTCAGCGAAGCTCGGCGTTGTGCGAGAAGTGTCGTGGACGATAGTAGTATTGCGTTGACAAAGCGGCCCCAACAATCAGCACCGACGAACATGATTTTTATTCCCGGCGGAACGTTCCGCATGGGATCGAATAGACATTATCCGGAAGAAGCGCCAGCCCATCGCGTCACGGTCAGCGGCTTCCAGATCGACCGCACTCCGGTGACCAATCGGCAGTTCAAACAGTTCGTCCGCGCCACCGGGCACAAGACCTTCGCGGAAATTCCGCCAGACACGAAGAGCTATCCCGGAGCATTACCGCATATGCTCTATGCGGGCTCGCTTGTCTTCACGCCGCCACGTCACCCTGTCGATCTGAAAAACTTCGGCGAGTGGTGGAGGTATTTGAAAGACGCGAATTGGCGTCATCCCTACGGCCCTAAGAGCAATATCAACGCGCTCGACAATCATCCCGTCGTGCATGTCGCTTACTCCGATGCGCTGGCTTACGCCAAATGGGCTGGTAAGGAGCTGCCGACTGAAGCGGAATGGGAATACGCCGCGCGCGGTGGCCTCGATGGCGCTGAGTTCGCCTGGGGCGACGAGTTCACGCGCGCCGGCCGGCACATGGCCAATACCTGGCAGGGAAATTTTCCAAACGAAAATCTCTGCGAGGATGGTTTTGATCGTACCTCGCCCGTAACGGCGTTTCCGCCGAACGGCTACGGCGTCTACGACATGATCGGCAACGTCTGGGAGTGGACCACGGATTGGTGGTCGGCCAAGCACCAAGCCGATGCGCCAAAGCCGTGCTGTGTTCCGCAAAATCCGCGCGGCGGACCCGTGGAAGAAAGCTACGACCCCTGCCTGCCAGCAGCCAAGATACCCCGCAAGGTCATCAAGGGCGGCTCCCATCTGTGTGCGCCCAATTACTGCCGCCGTTATCGCCCGGCTGCGCGCCATGCTGAGGACGTGGACACGTCCACAAGCCATCTAGGATTTCGATGCGTCGTTCGAGAGAAAGGCTGAGGGGCCATTCGACTCAGCGAAGGAGGAACGAGTAATGAAAGTGTCACGAAAGTTATGGCTCAGTTTGCTTGCGGGGGTAGCCGGGATGACGCTGGCGAACTCGCAAGCATCCGCACAGCAGGAACAGAAGCCCAACATCCTCTTTATTATGGGCGACGATATCGGCTTCATGCAGCCTAGAATCTATCACCGAGGACTGATGGTCGGTGAAACGCCTAACATCGACCGCATTGGCAACGAGGGCGCAATCTTCATGGACTATCTCGCCATGCAGAGCTGCACCTCGGGCCGCAACGCCTTCTTCACGGGCATGTATCCAGTGCGAACGGGCATGATCCCGCCGCAACTGCCAGGCAGCCCGTCGTATCTGCAACCGGGCACGCCCGCGCTCGCGGTGTTCCTACGTGACCTCGGCTACACCACCGGCGAGTTTGGCAAGAACCATTTGGGCGACCATACGGCGGCGCTGCCGACCGCGCACGGCTTCCAGGAATACTGGGGCTATCTCTACCACCTGGATGCAATGCAACAGGTGAGCTTCCCCGACATTAACAAGAACACCACCACGCAAACAATCGCGCCGCCATGCAAGAACACGCCAATCCCCGGCATTGCAGAAGTGCCGGGCGCTGTCGATCCAAAGACGACGACCTGCCTGACGCCGCCGCGGAATGTGCTGTGGTGCAAATCCTCCGACGGCACAGAGAAGAACCAGACCTGCGAAGACGAGGGTCCGTTGACGCTTGACCGTTCAAGGACGGTTGATGAGGAGATTTCGAACAAGGTCATCGACTTCATGGACCGCAACGATCCAAAGAAGACCGGAAAGCCATTCTTTATCTGGTACAACCCGGCACGCATGCACGTCACGACCGTGCTGTCGCCGAAGTATCAGGCGATGGTCGGCGAAACCGGCGGAATGGACTGGGGGGTCAACGAAGCCGGTATGAAGCAGATGGACGACAACATCGGCTATGTCCTGAAGAAGCTCGATGATATGGGCCAGGCCGACAACACCATCGTCGTCTTCACCACCGACAATGGCGCAGAGGCGATCAGCTTCCCAGACGGCGGCGTGACGCCGTTCACAGGCCAGAAGGGCGAGGCGTGGGAAGGTGGCTATCGCGCACCACAAGTAGTCCGCTGGCCGAGGCACATCAAACCGGGCACCGTGAAAGATCAGATGTTCGCCGCGCTGGACTGGCTGCCGACATTCGTTGACATCGCCGGCGGTCCGAAGGGCGACGGGCTGAAGGACCAGATCGAAGCCGGCAAGTATCCGGGCATCGTCAAGACGACGCTCGATGGCTTCGATCAGCGCGACTATCTGGAAGGCAATTCGGACAAGTCGGCGCGTGATCACTTCTTCTACTACTCAGGCGCGACGCCGTCCGCAGTGCGCTATAAAAACTGGAAAATGTATTACACCATGTCAGAGCCCGGGCCGGCCGGCTGGATCATGCCGCTCACCCCGTTCCACTTCACGTTGGTGCAGAACATCAAGCGCGATCCGTTCGAGCAGGCGGTTGGCGTCGAGCAGAAGACAGCCATGAGCATTGGTGGCGCGCTCGGGGGCCCAGTGACAGCCTTCCTGTACGACTGGAACATGCTTCCCATCGGCCAACAGCTGTGGCTGAAGCACCTGGAGACCTTCGAGCAGTTCCCACCGCTCCAGGCGCCTGAGGCGTACAATCTGAGTGAGATCACGGCCGAGGTCAAAAAGGCGGCCGCGCAACACCCGAGCGACTAGCATCGAACCCGCCCGCAGTCAGCCGCGCTCTCGTCTCCGTCGAGATGATCAGCGCGGCTTCGTTTTATTTGAGGCTTCGCTCGCCGCCCGTGATTCCCCATAAGACAATTGAAGCAGGACGACAGTCCGGGCGGCGACCAGCCAAGGCGCCAGCAGGCTGCACGAAGCTGTGCGCAAAGTAGTTTTCCCTGTGGACGCGGATCGTTGGCGCGGTGTGCTCCGGTCCGCTACCCCGATAAGAATCGGCACGGAGTGTGCATGCGTCCTTTCTCATCGGATGGGGGGTCTGACAATGCAGCCTGCAATCTGGATCGTTTACACGTTGATGTTCGGCTATCCGGTTCCGACATATGATGAACACGAGTTCACCACCGAGAGCGCTTGCATCATTCACATGCGCTCGTTCAGCCAACAAATCATCGACTCCTTCCAGCTCAGATGCGCCAGGAAGTCGGTCGTTGTGAGCGCAGCGCAGGAATAGCCGTTGGACCAGCAGCTCGAAGCGGACATCAATGGGACTTTGCCGAATGTGCGCTTATGACCCAAAGCAGACGTGACGGACTATTTTTGATCCATCTCAAATTAAGGAGCTCTCGACCATAGTAGCTTGGCCAATTTAATTTTTTCCAATCGAGAGCTGGGGGTCCGCTTTGTGCCGAAAGCGGAAGTGAGCTCTCATTCGATCACCTCGTCTGCGAGCAAAATCGGCAAGACGATGCGGAAAATTGAACCACGCGGATGGGCCGACGATACCGATAGCTCGCCGGAGTGTCGCTCAATAATCATCCGGCAAAGCGCAAGCCCCAATCCCGTTCCGTGGGATTTCGTGGTTACAAATGCATCAAAGATGTTTTCCGCATGCTTCGGATCGATTCCCGGACCCGAGTCCTCGATCAACAGAATAATTTTATCCTCACCGTGGCGCCCGCTGCTCACTCGCAGCACCCGATGATCGTTTTTGTCCGCCTGCATTGCTTCAATTGCGTTACGGACCAGGTTAATGAGGACCTCCTCCAACTGACCTTTATGAGCAATAATTTTTGGCAAATCTTCCTGTAGCTTGACGTCGGCCGCAATCCCGTGTTGCTCCAGATCTCCCCGAAAACCTGTTACCACGGCGCGAATCAACTCGTTCGCATCGGTGGGCCCGTGGCCCTCGTCGGCTTTCCCGAACAAAGCCCGGATGTTGTCAAAGACCTGGCTCGCGCGATGGCTGTCGACGATCAATCTTTTCAAGGCCGACCGCGCTTCCTCGACGTTGGGTGGCAAATGTCCGAGAAACCGCTGAGCTGCGCGGCCATTCGTTGCGATGCTCGTAAGAGGCTGCCTTACCTCGTGTGAAATCGATGCCGCCATCGCTTCCAAGTTCATGAGCTTATTGTTGCGCTCACGCTGCAGGTCCGCTACCGAGCAGTCGAGCTGGTTTGTGCGTTGACGCAGCTCGGCAATTAATCGCGTATTTTCGATCGCGACAACGGCCTGGTCCGCAAAGTTCTGAACGAGCTCGATCTGTTTGTCCGCGAACGGGCGAACAGTAAGCCTCATCAGCGAAATAACGCCGATAGGATGACCGTCGCGCAGCAGTGGAACGCAGAGGCACGTGCGATATCCGATCTTCCGTTGCGCTTCGTGAAGCGTGTATTCGGGATCGGCCAGTACGTCTGCGATCTGCACTGGCTTCGCCTCCAGTGCCGCACGCCCCAAAACGCTGCCCCGGCCAGGCTCAAAGGCAACTTTGCCAACGGCTTCGTTGTAACTAGCGGTACCACCATATGTCGCGAAGGCGCGAAAATACGCGCGATTTGGGAGCAGGGCCGCCTGATCTGCATTGCAAAGTTTGGCGGCCAATTCAACCACAGTATCGAGTACGGCCTGCAGATCGAACGCTGAACGGCTGATGATCTTGAGCACATCCGCGGCAGCGGTTTGCTGTCGCAGAGTTTCGCGCAATTCATGAAGCAGCTGCGCATTTTGGATTGCGATCACGGCTTGGGCAGCGAAATTTTGAACGATTTCGATCTGCCTTTCGGCGAAGGGTCGGACCTCGTTGCGGCCGACGAAGAACGAACCGATCAGCTCGTTGTCCTTCCACAACGGCACCACGAGTATCGTCCTAACATCTCCAACTTCCACGACGGCAACGGTCGGCGGGTTGCGTTCAAGGTAAGCCTGATCCGCGGCCAAATCGGGGATGTGAATGAGACTCTTGGTCGCCAGCACACGGCCGGTGGCGGAATGCCGGTGCGGCCTATGAGCCGACTGCTTACGCAGTTTGATGAATGCCTGCGGCATATTATGCGTTGCGACGAGATGCAAAGCTTCGCCATCCCAGCGATTTATTGCGCCGCAGCGTGCATCGCAGATCCGAACGGCATTTGCCAATATGTTGGCAAAAACTGACTGGGGGTCTCCGGATGGGCGGCTAATAAGCTTGAGCACCTCTACAGTCGCACGCTGGTGTTCGGCTATCGTGTTGAGCTCGCGGGTAAGCCGCTCGACCTCAGTTTCGGGCGAAATGCGCCGGCGCTGGGTTGTTGAACCGTCACGACGCACTTGTGTGGCTGGCTTGCGGAGTCGCGATTTGGCTGAACCGCCGGCTGATTTAGCGCGTCGTCGCATCGTCTTGGACCAAATCCTGTTTCGGAGCCAAGTGGCCTGCTGAAGCCTCGCAGGGCGTTACGTTAGCTTCCCCTTTGCCGCAATCACCTTCCGGCTAGCATTGTTGTCGGTGAAAGATAGTGCTCTATCGCTGAGTATCCAATCCTGGCAATAGGGATCCGATTTTTGGCGAGTGATGAGATCACCCACAGCGCCTGGAGCCATCTTAACCCCTACCGCCATGTGATCAGATCGTTGAGTGCGTAAACGTATGGCGCAAGGCAGCAATCCAACCAACGGCGCTCCAAAAAACAATTCGGTAACTCATCGCCATTCTCCCAGTTGACTGAGCATGCATCATTCCTGGCCTATACGATTGAACACCCGGCGTTTCAGGGGCGGAAAGCAATTGATGAGTCGCAGGAAGGCGCGCGATAGCATCAACTGAACCGGGTCTTCCATGACTGCCTGGTTCATAGCGTGAAGCGAGGTCTGTACTGCGCGGAAGCCGTAGTCGATCATGTCCGTCTCGTAGTCGCGTATTGCATCGATCACCGGACGCTCAGCGTGATTCGCCATTGTCAGCGCGCGGCAGAGACGCACTGCGTCTTTGAGCGCGACGTTGGCGCCGATACCGCGATAGGGCGTCATCGCGTGGATCGCGTCGCCCAGGAGCGTGACACGTTGTGTCTGCCACGCGGTGATCGGCACCGAGGTCCGGATAGCAATTGCATTGATGGTGTCGGTATCAGCGAGCCGTACCAACCAGCGGAAGCGTTCGTCCCATGATCGCTGCGCCATGACACGAAGCGCGGTGCTGCGCAGCTCCTCGCCGGACATTCGCTCGATGTCGCCGCCGTTAAGACCAAGCTTTTCGCGCCGGGCGCCGAAGGCCCACATCACATAGCTGCGCGAATTGTCGAAGTGAGTCCCGGCCGCTGCGGACTCGTCATTACCGCCGATTCCGCTGATGGCGGCCCCGTCGATGTCCTGCAAAGCCACGAAGAGACTGTAACCACTCTTGCCGGATGCGAGCGTCAGAGCGTTCGTCAGTTCCGGTGCGATCAGTCGGCGGCTTTCATCGTCGAGAAAGACCTTACCGGCAATAGCGGCGATGCCGGTATCGATGCGCTCGGCATGCGGAAGGAACTGGCGGCGGACGCGCGAGCCGCCGCCGTCCGCGGCCACGAGCACATCGCCCTCGGCCGATGAGCCATCCTCGAAATGTGCGACGATCCGGCCAAGCGAGTTCTCATCGTAGCGCACGAATGTCTTGCCGAAATGAACACTGTCCTCAAGGCCGGACAGCAATACCTGCCGTAGCGTGATACGGCTCACCGAACGATGCTTCGCCACGCCATCGCCCCTGAAGCGCGCTGACGCATTTAGCCTGTCGAGCGCGAGCAGCACTTTCATCTGCTCGGTGACGAAGCGAATGCCGTCCGCCGGCTTGCCGCAGGTGCGGGTGAATGCTTCGAAAAGCGGCGCGGGCAGGCATTCGTGCAGCGCGAGGCTGCCGGTCGGATTGATATGCACGCGATAGCCCTGCACGCGGTCGGTGCGGGTGCGATCCCGTTCGTAGAGGTCGGCGGTGACGCCGGATTTTTTCAGGCCCTGCGCCAAGGTAAGACCACCAATTCCGCCGCCAATGATGAGGACGTGGAGCGGCGCCGATACCGCGTTGCCAATGGAGCTGCGAGTTGGATGCGCGGTCATCGGATCACCCCCGCAACATGCAGCAGCGTGACAAAGGCGCCTATCGCAACGATCAATAGGCCAAGGCCGACGGGCGAGCCCCAGCCATACCAGCTCATTGCCTTTTGCGGGTATTTCCAGGCTTCTGCACTGTTCTTGATTTCGTTGGTCATCTCATCTCTCCGTTCAAACGAGCAGATTTTGCCGGTCGCACGTACGAGCGGCTGTTCTCGCGGAGATTCGGCTGGTAGGTTTGGTTTGCGGACCTTAAGTCCAGCGCGCTCCGCGCGTTTGGTCTTGGGTTCAAGGCCCCGGCGATGTTCACGCATCGTCGGGGCTGCCATTTATTGGGTCATCGG
>Ga0306920_100016406_pt1 | contig 10204 bp, 7 predicted proteins | sample flu12Cox44000170_FD_204666 | JGI IMG/M metagenome (GOLD analysis project Ga0306920, IMG submission 204666) | Lab enrichment of tropical soil microbial communities from Luquillo Experimental Forest, Puerto Rico - flux4day.12C.oxic.44.000.170 (v2)... | ecosystem: Environmental > Terrestrial >...
CACCGATCAGCCGCTCCTGCCGACCTACGCGCTCATCGACATCGACGCGGGCGCCGGCACGTCCTGGGACGACGTGCTGGTCCTGGCCCGGCTGCACCGCACCGCGCTGGAGCACCTGGGCGTGCGCGCCCAGCCCAAGCTGACCGGGCACACGGGCCTGCAGATCTGGATTCCCATCACCCGCGGGCCCAGTTACGAGCAGACCCGCGGATGGGTGAAGCAGCTGTCGCGCGCGGTCGGCTCGGTCGTGCCCGACCTGGTCAGCTGGGAATGGGACGTCCGGGCGCGCCAGGGCCGGGCCCGGCTCGACTACACCCAGAACGTCAAGAACAAGACGCTGGTCGCGCCGTACAGCCCGCGCCCGGCACCGGGCGCGCCGGTGTCCGCGCCCATCGACTGGGACGAGCTCGACGATCCGTCGCTGAAACCTGACGGGATCACGATCCGGACTGTGCCGGACCGGCTGGCCCGGCGCGGCGACCCGTTCCGCACCGTGCTCGGCCCCGGCCAGGCCCTTCCGCCGATCACCTAGCGGCGTCCGGCCTCGGGGCGGCTGGGCGGACGGGCCCGCGCGCGCTCTAGTGTGTTGTGAAGATGCCGGGACGCACCCGTCCGGACCGGAGGAGTGGCCAGTGCAGGGGAACGAGCGGGCCGGACAGCCAGCCAGCCAGGCCGACCTGGTCGACGTCGCGGCCCTGGTGACCGCCTACTACACGGAGCACCCGGACCCGGCCGAGCCCGGGCAGCAGGTCTCCTTCGGCACCTCGGGCCACCGCGGCTCGGCCTTCCGGCTGTCGTTCAACGACGACCACATCGCCGCGGCCTCCCAGGCGATCTGCGATTACCGCGCCCGAGCCGGGATCACCGGCCCGCTGTTCATCGGCCGGGACACGCACGCGCTGTCCGAGCCCGCCTTTGCCACCGCGCTCGAGGTGCTGATCGCCAACGACGTGCAGGTGCTGGCGGACAGCCGGGACGGCTACACGCCGACCCCGTCCTTGTCCCGGGCCATCCTGGTCTACAACGAAGACCGGCCGGACACCGGCGGCCTAGCCGACGGGATCGTGGTCACCCCGTCGCACAACCCGCCCGAGGACGGGGGGTTCAAGTACAACCCGCCCGACGGCGGCCCGGCCGCCACCGACATCACCGCGGTGATCCAGGACCGCGCCAACGAGCTGCTGCGCGGCGGCCTGAAGGAGGTCCGCCGGATCCGGTACGACCGGGCCAGGTCCGCGGCCGGCCGGTACGACTTCCTCGCCGCGTACGTATCGGAGCTGCCCGCGGTCGTGGACACCGACGCGATCCGCAACGCCGGGGTGGGCATCGGGGCCGACCCGCTCGGCGGGGCGAGCGTGGCCTACTGGGGCGAGATCGGCGAGCGGTTCGGGCTGGATCTGACCGTGGTCAACCCGGTGGTCGACGCCACCTTCCGGTTCATGACCCTGGACTGGGACGGCCGGATCCGGATGGACTGCTCGTCACCGTACGCCATGGCCTCGCTGATCGCCCGCCGCACCGAGTTCGCCATCGCCACCGGCAACGACACCGACGCCGACCGGCACGGCATCGTGACCCCGGACGACGGCCTGCTCAACCCCAACCACTACCTGGCCGCCGCGATCGACTACCTCTACCGCCACCGCGGGGACTGGCCCGCGGACGCCGCGATCGGCAAGACCATGGTCAGCTCGTCGATCATCGACCGGGTGACCGAGACGGTCGGGCGCCGCCTGATGGAGGTGCCGGTCGGGTTCAAGTGGTTCGTCCCCGGCCTGCTGAACGGCAGCGTCGCGTTCGGCGGCGAGGAGAGCGCCGGGGCCTCGTTCCTGCGCCGGGACGGGAGGGTCTGGACCACCGACAAGGACGGGATCATCCTGGCGCTGCTCGCCTCCGAGATCACCGCGGTCACCGGCCGCACACCGTCCGAGCACTACCGCGAGCTCACGCAGCGGCTCGGCGACCCGGCCTACGCCCGGATCGACGCCCCGGCCAGCCGCGAGCAGAAGGCGGCCCTGGCCCGGCTCAGCCCGGACCAGGTCACCGCCACCGAGCTGGACGGCGAGAAGATCCTGTCCCGGCTCACCAACGCGCCCGGCAACGGCGAGCCGCTCGGCGGCCTGAAGGTCGCCACCGAGTCGGGCTGGTTCGCCGCCCGGCCGTCCGGGACCGAGGACGTCTACAAGCTCTACGCCGAGTCGTTCCGGGGCCCCGAGCACCTCGCCCGCATCCAGGCCGAGGCGCAGCAGATCATCGAGGCGGTGCTCTGAGGCCATGAGCCCGCTGCGTGACCGGGTCCAGCGCTTCCTGCAGCGGCCGGGCACGACCGACCTGACCCGCTATCAGCGCGTGGTGCCCGCGATCGCCGCGGCCGAGCAGGAGCTGGCCGACCTGCCGGACGGCGCGCTGGCCGGCCGCGCCCGCGAGGCCCGCGACGACGCCGAGTTCTGCGCGGTCGGGCGGGAGGCCGCCCGCCGAGCGCTGGCGGAACGCCCGTACGACGTACAGTTGCTGGGCACGCTGGTCATGCTCGACGGGCACGTCGCCGAGATGGCCACCGGCGAGGGCAAGACGCTGTCCGGCGCGCTGGCCGCCGCCCGGTACGCTCGGCAAGGCCATTCGGTGCAGGTGACCTCGGTCAACGACTACCTGGCCCGCCGCGACGCCGACTGGATGGGCCCGGTGTACGAGCTGCTCGGCGTCACGGTCGGCTGCATCGGCCAGGCCTCGACGCCGGCCCAGCGGCGGGCCGCGTACGCGGCGCAGGTGACCTACGCGCCGGTCAGCGAGATCGGCTTCGACGTGCTCCGCGACCGCCTCGTCACCGACGTCGCCAGCCTGGTCGCCGCCGACCCCGACGTGCTGCTGGTCGACGAGGCCGACTCGGTCCTCATCGACGAGGCGCTGGTCCCGCTGGTGCTCGCGGGCGCCACCGGCGAGACGGACAGCGACGCCGAGATGGCCGAGGTCGTGCGCGGGCTGCGCCCCGGCCTGCACTACGAGACCGACGACCAGGGACGCAACGTGTCGCTGACCGACGCCGGCGCGCGCGCCGCCGAGCGGGCCCTGGGCGGTATCAACCTGTACGCCGCCGGCCGGCTGGACACCCTGACCCGGCTCAACGTGGCCCTGCACGCGCACGCCCTGCTGCGGCGCGACATCGACTACATCATCCGCGACGGCCAGGTCCACCTGGTCAGCGCGTCCCGTGGCCGGGTGGCTCAGCGGCAGCGCTGGCCCGACGGCCTGCAGGCCGCGGTCGAGGCGAAGGAGGCCCTCGCCGCCAGCGACAGCGGCGAGGTCCTGGACAGCATCACGGTGGAGTCCCTGGTCCGCCGGTACCCGCGGGTCTGCGGCATGACGGGCACCGCCGTGACGGTGGGCGACGAGCTCCGGGAGTTCTACGGGCTCGAGGTGGCGGTCATCCCGCCGAACCGGCCGTGCGTGCGCGAGGACCAGGCGGACCGGCTGTACGCGACGCTGCCGCAGAAGGAGAAGTCGGTCGTGGCCGAGGTGACCGCCGCGCACGTCACCGGGCGGCCGGTGCTGATCGGCACGCTCGACATCGCCGAGTCGGAGCGGATCGGGCGCCGGCTCGCCGCGGCCGGGCTGCCGCACGTGGTGCTCAACGCCAAGAACGACGCGGAAGAGGCCGCGATCGTGGCCGAGGCCGGCGCCCGGGCGGCGATCACTGTGTCGACCCAGATGGCCGGGCGCGGCACCGACATCCGCCTGGGCGGCCGCGACGGTGACCGCGACCAGATCGCCGCGCTGGGCGGCCTGTACGTCATCGGCACCGGGCGGCACGCGAGCAGCCGGCTCGACCACCAGCTGCGCGGGCGGTCCGGCCGGCAGGGCGACCCCGGCAGCTCGGTCTTCTTCGTCAGCCTGGAGGACGAGCTGATCACCAGCTACGCCCCGGACACGGCCGCGCCGCGCAACGTCGCCCCCGACGGCCGGGTCCGCGACGCCCGGGCCGACGCGGCGGTGACCCACGCGCAGCGCGTCGCGGACGGCGCCCATCTGGAGATCCACCGGAACACCTTCCGCTACAACAAGCTGATCGAGGATCAGCGGCAGATCGTGCTGTCCCACCGGGACCGCCTGCTGCGCGGCGACGCGGCCCTGCAGGCCCTGGCCGGCCGCTGCCCCGAGCGGTATCAGGAGCTGGCCGCCAGCCTCGACGCCGGCGTGCTCGCCGGCGCGGCCCGGGTGATCGTCCTGTACCACCTCGACCGCGGCTGGGCCGATCACCTGGCCGTGCTGGCCGAGATCCGCGAGGGCATCCACCTGCGCGCGCTCGGGCAGGGCCCGAACCCGTTCGGGATGTCCCTGGATCCGCTGGCCGAGTTCCACGCCGAGGCGGTCAAGCTGTTCGCCCGCCTGCTCGACCAGGTCCAGGACCGTTCCGCCGAGACGTTCCGGACCGCGGCGATCACCAGCGCGGGCATCGACCTCGACGCTTCCGGGCTGAAACGGCCCACCGCGACCTGGACGTACGTGGTGCGCGACAACCCCTTCGGCACCCCCCTGGACCGGGCCCTGGGCCAGCTCGCCCGCCGCATCTACCATCGGGGATGAACCGCTGAGGCGGGGAGAAGCTGACATGACCGATTCCGTAACGGGCACGGCGGCGGCTTGCCCGCGCTCCGAGGTGGACCCGTACTCGGGTGAGTTCCTGGCCGACCCATTCCCGTTCCTGGCGCAGCTGCGGGACGCGGGCCCGGTCGTCTACCTGGACCGGTACGGCGTGTTCGCGGTGGCCCGGCACGAGCAGGTCCAGGCTGTGCTCAAGGATCCGCTGGTCTTCTCCTCGGCCGCGGGCGCCGGGATCACCAACTTCAAGACGGAGAAAGCCTGGCGCAAGCCGAGCATCCTGCTCGAGGTCGACCCTCCGGTACACACCCACAACCGCAAGGTGGTGGCGCGGGCGCTCGCCCCGCGCTCGCTGACCTACCTGCAGGAGATCTTCGACCGCAAGGCCGCCGAGCTGGCCGATTCGCTGGTGGCCCGGGGATCCTTCGACGCCGTGCCGGATCTGGCCGAGATCTTCCCGACCAAGGTGTTCCCCGACGCGTTCGGGATCACCGAGAACGGCCGGGACCAGCTGCTGGCCTACGGGGCGATCGTCTTCAACGGGCAGGGCCCGCGCAACCACCTGTTCGAGGCCTCGATGGACGGTGCCGGGGAGGTGATTGCCTGGATCACCCGCCAGTGCGCTCGCTCGTCGCTGCGCCCGGACGGTCTCGGCGCCCTGATCTACGCGGGGGTCGACGCGGGCGAGGTGACCGAGGACGAGGCGGCGCTGCTGGTCCGCTCGTTCCTGTCCGCCGGGCTCGACACCACCGTCAGCGCGCTGGCGCTGGGCGTGCTCGACTTCGTACGCTTCCCCGGTCAGTGGCAGGCGCTACGCGAGGACCCGTCGCTGGCCCGCAACGCGTTCGAGGAGGTGGTCCGGATCGAGGCGCCGGTGATGAACTTCTTCCGTACCACCACCGAGCCGGTCGAGCTGGCCGGGACCGACCTGCCCGCCGACGCGAAGGTGATGGTGTCGTTCGCCGGGGCCAACCGGGACCCGCGGCGCTGGGAGCAGCCCGACCGCTTCGACATCCGCCGCAAGACCGCCGGCCACCTGGGATACGGCACCGGGGTGCACAATTGCGTGGGCCAGGTCATCGCGCGCATGGAGGGCGAGGCCGTGCTCCGCGCGCTGGCGGTCCGGATCAGGTCCTGGCACCTGACCGGCGAGCCGCGCCCGCGCCTCAACAATTCCCTGCGCGGCCTGGACACCCTGCCGGTGATGGTCGAGCCGGCGTAGCGCGGCAGAAGAGCCCGCGTCAGCGGCTAGGTGAAGGCCATGATGGCCAGCAGCAGCGTCCCGAAGAGAGCGAGCGCCCCCACCGTGCTCACGGCGGCCAGCTTCTTGCCCTGACTGGCATGAGAAGCGGCGGCCAGCTTCCTTCGCTGGCTCGCCGGGATCGAGGCGGCCCGGTTCGCGGAGCGCGCGATCGTCCGCCGCAGCCATTCCATCTGGTGGACGTTGGCCTGAGCAGCGAGCCGGGCCAGGTCCGCCCGGTCGTCGGACAGGTTGAGCACGGCGGCCGTCGAGATCAGTACCGATTCCGGCGCCATCGACTGATCGGGCGCGGGGGAAGTGTCCACATGGACCTGACGTTCGACCGTCACCGCGACGCTGCGGTGATCGCCATCATTCCCGTCCGCTTCTGCAGTCGGTACCAAACCGAGCCGGCTCAGCGCTTCGGTGACGGAGGACAGTCTGGGGGTCTCCTTCAGGGTCTGTTCCCAGTAGCCCAGGTCTTTTCTCCAGAGTCGGACGTAGTGCTCGCACAGGGAGGGTTCGATCTGCGCCGAGCATTCCCGCGCGGCTGCGACCGAAGCGAGCATCTTCTGCCGCGCCTCGGGCCGCACCTTGTCGGCACGGGCGGTGATGGCGTCGAGAAACTCTCTCCGGGCCCTCAGGAAATCAATCCAGTAGTCACGAGTGGCGTACGCGGCGTTTTTGTGATTATGGAGCAGCGCGTACAGACCCTCCGCGAGCACGTCGCCGAACTCTTGTCCGGCCGCCCGTCGCGGATCGTCGAAAGGATCATAACTAAGCTGGGTGGCGTAGAGACCAGACCAGGCGAGTCGTCGCTCGACGGTGTCGTTGTAAAGGAACAGCCAGTCCTCGTTGTAGATATTCGGGAAGAAGCCAATGGGGGTGGTGCAGTCGATGGCCAGCACGGATCCGCTGACGAACACGTCCTGAGATTCCCCGGTCTCCCGGTGGGCATGGCAGACCACGGAGTTATCGGGAAAGTCACTGACTCGCATGCCGACCGAATAGTACTGCCGACCCAGCATGGATGCCGTGCGACGCAGGTCAGGGAGGTTGATATTCCCGATGTCGTCATCCATGAAGAACACGCGATCCCAGCCGAGCATGCGGGCCAGGATGAGGCCGAGATTGCGCTTGGTGCTGAGATCGGTGTCCCTGGTGGCGCACGGTTCTGGCAAGCGACCGATCTCTTCCGGGCGTGACGTGGCGAACTCCAGCCACCGGTGACCGTAACCGGGGGGCAGGTCGATCACGACGGCCTGGGTGAAGGACCGCGACGCGAGCAATTGATTCACGTCGTCAGAGCGTGCCCGCCGACTGCACAGGACCACGAGCCGGCACTGCGCGGAGTGGGCCAGCGTGATGGCGTGATCAAGGTGCCGGGCTGGCCTGGACGCGGGGACGATGATCGCGTCGAGAACCCGGCCCGAAGACGGCGCAACCGGCGTCCTTGCCAGCGCTACGAGTTCCTCATGCGTATTGTGCTGCCGGACGCCGCCCAGCGAAAGGCTGGGCGTCACCTGTGCTGTCCTCTGGCGGGAAAGAGGATCAGTCCCCCCGGTTATCACTCGCCAGCGCCTTGCGGCCACTGATAGAGGATGCCGTCCGGATTGTTGAAGTCAGGTGTCATTGTCTTCCTCTCTATGACTGGCACCCGCATGAGAATAACGAAGGAATCGGCGCTGCCGAAGTTTGCCGAAATGTATCCCTCGTTAGCTTCACGAAGGTTCGCATCGGTCAGACTACGTACCGCGCCAAACACACCGCGACTGTGAATGCCGTTGCATATGGTGAGCGTACGGCTTGAGTTCAGCGGGTTGGGCACACGGGCCAGGAAACCAACATCCTCCACGAGATTGGTCTTTTCGGCATCGGCCCATATAGGCAGGAAACGCTGTTCCTCGCCGCCCACTTCAGCAACGAAGATTTCCCCAGTTTTCAGAGAGGCTTCATCTACTTGCTTTACTGGCAGATTAGCCATCGCCGACAATCGCTTGGTTACGTCATTCCAAGCGATACCACCCAGTAGTATCACGTGGCCAGATAGATCATCTGCCCCGACATTCGGCGCGGCTTTGTAGAATACGGACATCGATGGATTCTCCGCGCGGATGTGCCCCCATAGTTCGACCAAGGAGTCCAGGTCGGCGAAGGAAAGCAGCTCCGTATAGTTCGGATCCCTCGGATCAGCCAGCGATGCCGTCTCGCCTTTCGGTAGCTGCGCGCAGACCAGGGTGGCCTTACTCGCGTCCAGGAAACGCCAGGATTTCCTGACGGCTGCCGTAGCGTCGCGCGAAGGTTTGCTGGCGGCGGCGTCCCGAAGCCGGAACAGCTCGGCCTCGAGTTCCTCGTATACGGATTCCTCGTCCTCGGTGAGGGACTCGAGCGGGAGCATCCTGGGCTCTGCTGTCTCGAGCGACCTGCGGGTGGCGAAGAACCGTGCGTAGGCGGTCATCCGGGCCCGCGGCGGGAGCTTGGGTGCGGTCTGACTCTCCCACGAAGCAACGGTCACCGCCTTCACGCCGCCCAACGCCTTGCCCAACGCGTCCTGGGTGAGTCGTCTGTCGGGCCACCGCTCTTGCCGAAGGCTACGCAGACGCTGGGCAAGTTCCAGCGACGCGGTAGAGATAGTAGAAGTGATAGAGGCAGTAGAGACGGTAGACAGGTGCTGCATGACGTAACTCACCTCCTGATTAGCGCGAGGCCAGTTGCGAAGCTGTCACGTAGGCGGCGATCGTTCCGAACGTTCCATCTATAGCAGTGCGATGGGGCATCTTACTGGTTGACGGTGCAGCTTAGCGCTCGTACGATCGAAATACAAAAACCAACACCGTAGAGCTACTTGATTCTACAGTATAGCAATAGAATTAAGTAGAGATAATAGAGATATTGATTGGAGGACGGGTAGAGGTTAGGAGGTGCCGTCGACGTTGCACAGCACCAAGAAGCTTTGCAGTCGGTGCGGCCCGAGGGCGCGTGCCGAGCTCCCGGACTTGACCCGGGCCGCCATTGCCGGGGCAGCGGTCGTCACGAGAGCATCTGGATCCGCGGCCCACGCGGGGCGGCCACGGGAACGGGTGCCATCAGACGCCGCGCCCTGGGCGGGTAACCCGCCGCGGGCACCTCCGGCCGTGTACCTGTCCCGGACTGGTCCATCGGGGCAGAAAATGATGCTGGGCCGATGTGAGGATCGGCCCAGCCATCAGCGACCACTCCAGTCAGCAATGATCCTGATGCCTCGATGCTAGCAACCTCATGGCCGCTCGTCACCAGGGCGAATTGGCCATTCGCGGCCTGAGCCGTGCGGCCAGGCGGCCGGCATCATTCATCGCGGGTCTGCTTCCCTGATCCGGGCTTGCCCGGACACGGCTTCTGTTCACGGCATCCACCACGAGGAACAGACATGTCCGCATTCATCCTGATCTGCGCGATCATCGCAGTTCTCTTCTGGCGTTCCGTACTCAAGATCGCAGCCATACTCGCCGTCGCCCTGATGGTGTTCGGTGCCTTCGCCTTCTTGGAAGGGCTTCACCACATCGTCAGGTAGCCGCAGCCGGCCCGTCGGCGCCTAGGTGCAGGTGCCTTCCCGCCGACCGGCCGGCCCACCGGGCTTATCACACGACCCTGCGCATCCGCTGTTCATGCAGGTCCGAGGAACCGGGCGCTAGCTGGCGCTCACCGGTCGGGACAAAGCCGATGGCCATATAGAACTCGCGCGCCGCATCGTTACCGTCGAGAACCCAGAGGGAGACCGCGGCCGCGCCGGCGGCGGCCACCCGCTCCGCAGCCGCCTCAACCAGCCCCCTGGCGATACCGAGCCTGCGATGCCACGGAGCAACCCACAGCGAGCTGAGAAAATGGTCCCCCGCCGGGACCGGCGGCTCCCGGGTAGCCGCGATGACGCCCACCGGCGCAGGCGCCGTCCCGTTCTCGAACGCCAGAAGCCACATGTCGCTGCGGAGCCACTGGCGCCACTGCCGCTCGTTGTGCCTGACTTCGGTACCGTAGTGCGACGCGAACGCGCCTGGGGAGTCTCGCAGGGCGCGCAGTCTGATCGCGCTGAGGAGTAGCCAGTCGTCCTCCGTGGTGTCGCGTATCACCGGCACGATGAACCTGGTGCCCCGCCCCGGATGATCTGACTACTAACCGCTCGGTCTGATCGACCTAACGCCGCGGCTACGCTACGGCGCGGGTACCGCGTCCATCACAGCCGGGCGTGCACCCCGGGATTCGGTGCTGTAGCAGGGTCAGGCCTGACTAATGAGAGTTAACGGGTCCGCTGTCCGGCAGACTCGTTAACTGGTGGCCGCCGGCGGGTGAGCACTTTACCTGACAGGGCGCTGGAGCCCCTGAGCCCAAGAACGT
>Ga0306920_100016407_pt1 | contig 10204 bp, 10 predicted proteins | sample flu12Cox44000170_FD_204666 | JGI IMG/M metagenome (GOLD analysis project Ga0306920, IMG submission 204666) | Lab enrichment of tropical soil microbial communities from Luquillo Experimental Forest, Puerto Rico - flux4day.12C.oxic.44.000.170 (v2)... | ecosystem: Environmental > Terrestrial >...
GGCATTCCATCAACAGGTCCCGCCAATCCGAACGCAGAACCGCCAGCGCCCCGATCAGCGCATAGGCCCCCCAATGCGAAACGCCTGCCACGATCAGATGCTGGGCCGGGGTGACGCAGGCGATCTTCTCGCCATGCGCAACATATTGCGCGATCAAGGTTCGCGGCAGAGAGCCCATGCCGATCTCGTTGCCACCGTCGCCGACAGCGATCGTCTGCCACGGCCCAGCCTCGAACAGATCGTCGAGCGGGGCGGTGAAGGAGCCGATGTCGAGACCACGCATGTTTCGCGGCGCCCCGTCGGCGCTGCGCCCACACCGCTCGATCGAAATCGCATGAGTGACCCCGGCCGCCCGCCAGCTTTCGATCAGCGGGGTCACGGGGGCGCCGGGGGTTGCGGTGTCGACTGGCACCCCGGATGCGCCGGCTGCGACCAGGGCAACTTCGCACACGTTGCGGCACGGATCGTCGGTGGCAAGGCGGCATGGCACACCGACTGCAGCCAGTCCTTTTGCAAGTAGCGCCGCGCCGATTGGTCCGTCGGTTTCGGCAGCCGGCGGCGAGCCTGTTGGCACATAAAATCCGGTGATCAGCCCGACCCGGCAGTGATGCGCCACCGCTAACGCCGAAGCCCCGCCCCACAGCCCGCCGCAAGCGGCATCGCATAACGGGCCGATATTGCGTCCGACATCGGTTTGGATCAGCCGCTCGATCCAGTCGATAACCACCCGCGGATCGGCGCCCGCCGCCATCGCCGGCAACCGCTACAAGCTCGCGAGTTTCGTGTTGAGCAGATCGGTGATCAGCATCGATCCGGGTGCATGGGTGATGCAAAAATCGGGTCTGGCCTCGACGATGACTGCTTGCGGGGTAACGCCGCAAGCCCAAAACACCGGCAGTTCGCCGCTTCCGACCGGGACGCAGTCACCGTAATCGGGCCGAGACAAATCCTTGATGCCGATCGCATCGGGCAGGCCGATATGCACCGGCGCGCCATGCACCGAGGGGAACCGCGAGGTGATCTGGATCGCCCGGATCGCATCCGCAGGGTTCAACGGCCGCATCGAGACGACCAATGGGCCGGCGAACGGACCGGCGGGGACACAACGGATGTTGGTTCGATACATCGGAACATTCGACCCGCAGGTCATATGGCGAAGCTCGATACCTTCTTCGACCAACGCGTGCTCGAACGAAAACGAGCAGCCGAGCGCAAAGCTGACCAGATCGTCCTGCCAGATATGGCGGATTTCCGGTGGCTCTTCGACCAGTTCGCCATGGCGCCATACCCGGTATTTCGGCAGGTCGGTGCGGATGTCGAGATCCCCGCCCAGGCTCGGCAGGTGCGGGTCGCCGGGCTCGGAAACCGCCAGAATCGGACAGGGCTTGGGGTTCGCCTGGGCAAAGCGCAGAAAATCGTGGGCGAGGGCCTTGGGCAGGATTACCAGATTGGCCTGGACATTGCCGCCGGCGAGCCCGGCGGTTGGGCCGCAAAACCGGCCGGTACGGATACTCGACCGCGCGTGCGCACCGGCTTCGACAGCTCGATCTGTTGCTGCGCTCATCACCCGGCCCTATCAGCGATTTGACAATCGTATCGCCGTTCGCATGCCTCAGTCAAAATGCGCCTGTACCCGCTGCCGTTAATCGGCGAGAACTGCGGCACAGCCGAGAAAAGCAGCCAGCGGATGGGTCACGACATGAGTCGGGATCGCCGCGAGATAGGCCTCGAACCGCCCCATCGCCTGAAAACGGGAACGAAACGGTGAATCGGCAAAGAATGAGCCAAGCCGCGGCACGATCCCCCCCGCGATGAAAACGCCGCCGCGAGCGCCCAAGGTCAGAGCCAGATTGCCAGCCATGGTGCCGAGCATCGCGCAAAACATCGTTGTGGTCTCGTTACACAGCGGGTCCTCGCCGCGCATCGCCAGGTCGGTAATCTGGGGTGCCGTGTAGCCTTTCGACGGGACGCCGTTGATCTCCGCCAAGGTATTGTAGAGGTTTACCAAACCGGGTCCGGACAACACCCTCTCCGCCGATACGTGGTCGAAATGCCGGCGCATATGGTCGAGCACGGCGCTTTCGCGATCGGTTGCCGGTGCGAGCGTCGCATGGCCGCCTTCACCAGTCAGTGCCACCCATTTGGCGCCGCAGGCGACGAGACCCGAAACGCCGAGACCCGATCCCGGACCGAGCACGGCCAATGGCGCCCCCGGTGCCGCGGCGCCGCCCCCTATCGTCGTGCGATCATCCGGCCCGAGAAACGGGAGCGCTAACGCCTGCGCGGTGAAGTCGTTGATCACCTCGAGCCGGTCAAATCCGAATCGGGCCTTCAGCTCCGCGATCGAAAAACTCCACGGATGGTTGGTCATTGTGACGTGGTCGCCGGTGATCGCCGAGGCGACGGCGATGGCGGCCTGGCGCGGCATCGGCCAGCTGCCGCGGGCCGCCAGGTAGTCGGCGAGGGCATCGCCGATGGTCGCGTAGTGCGCAACCGGGTAGTTTTGCCAGTGCAATACCTTGCGCGGCGCAGAAACCAAGCCGAAACGGGAGTTGGTGCCGCCGATGTCGCCGACGAGCCAGGTTTCGGTCCCGGTTGCGATCACGACTGTGCGCAACTCGCCGAGAGCGCTGCGATGAAGCTTTCGCGCCAGGCGGTGATGTCGTCGTGTTCGATCGTCGCCATCATCGCGGTCCATCGCTCCCTGCGTTCCCCGAGCGGCATGGTCAGCCCTTGCCGGATCGCCTCGGCCATGCCCTCGACATCATGGGGATTTACCAGCACCGCCTCTCCCAATTCCTGAGCTGCTCCGGCAAAGCATGACAACACCAGCACGCCCGGGTCTGCCGCGGGCTGTGAGGCTACGTATTCCTTTGCCACCAGGTTCATGCCGTCGCGCAACGGTGTCACCAGCCCGATCCGGCTCGCCCGAAAGAATCCAGTCAGCACCTTGTGATTGAAGCTCTTATTGATATAGCGCAGCGGCGTCCAGTCGAATTCGCCGTAGCGGCCGTTGATATGGCCGGCCGAGGTGGCGAGACTGCGGCGGATCTCCTGATATTCCGGAACCTCGGAGCGTGATGGCGGCGCGATCTGCATGAAGACGATCCGGCCGCGGGTCTCCGGATAGGTTTCGAGCAGTTCGCCAAAGGCCTGGAACCGGGCGGGCAGACCTTTGGAATAGTCAAGACGATCGACGCCGATCATCAACGTCCGCTCACCCAGGCTCTGCCGCAGCCGCTGCATCTGCCGGGTACCGTCGGCAGCGGCCGCTTGCGCGGCGATGGTCGAGGCGTCGATCCCGACCGGAAATACGCGTGCTCGGACGATTCGGCCGAACGCCCGCAATACACCATGCCCGAGATCCTCGGCCCCGGCCAAGCGCAGCAGATAATCGCAAAAGCCTAGAAGGTCTGACTTGGTTTGAAAGCCGATGACGTCGTAGGCACACAACGCCTCGACGAGATCGCGATGGTTCGGCAGCACCCGCAGTAATTCGGCGGGTGGAAATGGCGTATGCAGAAAAAATCCGATCGGCTGGTTGTGGTCGAGCCGCCGCAACTCGCGGCCGAGCGGGATCAGGTGATAGTCGTGGATCCACACCAGGTCCTGCGGCAGCAGCATCGGTGCCAAAGTTCTGGCGAACCGGCGGTTGACGCGCAGATAGCCGGCCGAATCGCGACGAGAGTAGTCGACAAGCGAGCCGCGAAAATGAAAAAGCGGCCACAGCACGCGGTTGGCGAAGCCGAGGTAATATTCCTCGAAGTCGCGCCGCGACAGGTCGAGCGTGGCGTAGGTGAGCGGGCCCCGGGTTATCAACGCAGGCTCGTCACCCGCCCGTTCCTCGACTCGTCCGCTCCAGCCGAACCAGATGCCGCCGTTATTTTCGAGCGCGGCCCGGATAGCCACCGCGAGGCCGCCCGAATCCGGCTTTCCGTTTTCGGCGGCGACCCGGTTGGAGACAATTACCAGTCGGCGGTCCGCGCTGACGTGATTCGCGGCTGAAGCGCGTTGCAGAGCCGCTTCCGCTCCCCAAGATTGTCGTCCCAGATTCGGGACGCCGGTTGTAACGGTGTCGCCCTCCGACATCTTTTGCCCCACCTTTAGTTCTCTTTGCGAACGTCGACGCTGCCGTTAGCGTTCCGCAAGAGGCTGACCTCTCAATACGATTCCGGCCTGCCGGCAAGCCAGGCGAGGACCGCCGCGACAGACGGCAGACGGTATCGCGCGGTCGAGGCCGCGATCGGCCCGACCCGGATTGCGATGCCGCTGCGGCGCTCGATCTCTGCAAATCCGTCCTCGTCGGTTGCGTCGTCGCCGACGAAAACGGGCCGACGCCCGAGGAATGGCGGTTCGGCCAGAAAGGCGGCGATTGCCGCGCCCTTGTCAGCACCGCGCGGCTGGAATTCGACCACCATCTTGCCGGAAATCAGCCGCAGCGCGGTGTCCCCCTCACGCTGCAGAGCCTCGGCAAAGGCATGAATTTCCGCTGCGAGTTCGGGCGCGGAGCGGTAATGGAGCCCTATGGCGCTGCGCTTGTCCTCGAGGACGAGACCGTCTCGTCCGCAAGCGAGCGCTTCGAGAAGTGGCCGGATATGATCGAGGGCAGCCGCGGCATCGGAGTCGGTTCGATGGTCGAGGGTGCCGTCGGCGCGGCGGCGCTCGCTGCCATGCACCCCGGCAGCCGCTCCGCGCCAGGGGTGGAAGAGGCGATCGAGTTCGGCAAGTGGGCGACCGCTGACCAGCGCCAGCGCGCCGTCGCGCCGTTCGGCCAAATCGACGAGCAGCGCCGGCAGCCTGGGGGGCACTTGAACGAAATCGGAGCGCGCGGCGATTTCGAGCAGGGTGCCATCGACATCGAGGAATAGAGCCGCATGCCGATCCAGTGCCGGCGGCAAGCGATCAAATGAGGAGGCGGTCAGATCGCGGATCGTCAAAATCACGTCCTTGTGCGATGCACATTATGTTGCCGCTGGGTGTGGTCTAACTCCCTGATCTGGACTGGAATCCCCAACGATGCCAGACGTTTCGAAAAAAGCTGCTTGACATCGCGGCGCAACGCATTAGATTGTGCAGTGCGGTAACGATCGCCGGTTGTGGTCTTGCCGTACGTCTTCTAGGCGTTTCCTCCCTAAACTTGGGCCGCGCTTTCGCTGCGGCCCATTTTTTTGCCCTTGGCACCGACAGCAAACTCGCGGTCGCAGCTGAGCACTGCACCCGGTTCGATATCGGGCATTGCAGCGATTTCGCGGTAGATCGGCGCGAAATCAGGGCGGGTGGCTGCGAACAATTGTTCGAAGTCGTCAATTACGAAATAGGTCTGCTGGAAGCGGTCGATGTTATAGCCGGTGCGCATAACGCGGCGGAGATCGAAGCCCAGCCGATGGGGGCTCGAATCATCCAGGCAATAAGCCGATTCGCCCGCTGACGACAGGATCCCCGACCCGTAGATGCGCAAGCCCTCCGGGGTCGTGACCAGGCCGAACTCAACCGTATACCAGTAGAGCCGCGCCAGCCGCTGCAGATGCCCGAGCCCTTGCGCCTTCAGCCCGCCCTCGCCATAGGCCTGCATGTAGTCGGCGAATACCGGGTTCATCAGTAGCGGCACGTGACCGCAGATGTCGTGAAAAACATCCGGCTCCTGGAGATAGTCGAGCTGGTCGCGGCGGCGGATGAAACAAGTTGACGGGAAGCGCCGCCGTGATAGATGGGCAAAAAACACCGCATCGGGGACGAGACCCGGCACCGCCACGATACGCCATCCGGTGGTGCGTTCGAGGACATCGCTGAGCCGGCCGAAGTCTGGGATGCCGCCGGCCGCGACGCCGAGAGCGTCCAACCCCTCAAGATACTCGCCGCAGGCCCGCCCGATCAGTAACTTCTGCTGACGCTCGAACAGAAGCCGCCAGATTGCGTGCTCGTCCTCGCCGTAGCTGCGCCAATCCTGCTCGATCGTAAAGTCCGCGGCCATGTCGGGCCGGTTCCCGCTCATCGATCTCTCCAAGTCCCATCCTCCCCTTGAAGTGAGAATGCAGGGGCGGCGGGTCAATTGCGGGATAGCCTCGGACGGCGTCGATGTTACCCCGTGGCTCGGGCCAAGCATCCCTGGGCGGCCAAGCTCAGTCGCTCGATCAGCTGGCTCATCTCCGCCGCGAGCTTCGCAAAGCGTGGGCGGCGCCGGTAATTGCGCTCATCCATGTAGAGCCCACGATTGATCTCGATCTGCAACGCATGGCGGCCCCGTCGCGGATCGCCGTAATGGTCGGTAGTGAAGCCTCCGGCATAGGGTGCGTTGATCGCGACGGCAAATCCACGCTCGACCAGGAAATTGCGGGCGGCTTCGAGGATCAATGGGGCGCAAGCCGCGCCATAACAATCACCTAGAACGAAGTCGGCTCCATCGGACCCGCAGACCGTGCCGGCGGCCGATGGCATCGAATGGCAATCGACCAGCAGATAGCCACCGAACAACGCCTCGGTCTCCTCGATCAGCTGGCGCAGGGCTTGGTGATAGGGGTGATATAGTCCGTCGATGCGTCGCCGGGCCTCGGCAAAGCAAAGCTTGCCAGCGTAGATTTCCTCACCGTTCGCGACGATGCGGGCGATCGTGCCCAAACCCATGCGCACCCGCGGCGAACCGGCATTGATGTATCTCGGCAGCGCGTCGGAGAACATCGCTGGATCGAGTTCGTAGGCCTCGCGGTTGACGTCGAGATAGGCGCGCGGAAAGCGCGCTGATAGCAGCGGCGCGCCGAGCCTGGGAGCGGCAGCGAACAGCTCGTCGACGAAGCTGTCTTCGGACCGTCTCAGCGCCAGCGGATCGAGCCGCGAGGCGGCGACGAATTCAGGCGGGTAATCGGAGCCGCTATGCGGCGAAGCGAGTATCAGCGGCAGCCGGGCCGCGGCCGGCCGCCGCAGCTCGATAACCCCGCAACCGATCTCGCCGTCCATGTGCTAAAGCTTAGTGTGCGTTCGGAAAACTGTCATCATCGAGTCCGCTATAAAATTCGGCTGTCGCGCCTTCTTGGAGGGTTGCCGTCGCGCTAGGATGGCGCTTAGTTGCATAGCGCCCCCTAGTTGAAGATGAAACCAGATGCAGCGCCGCAAGCTCGGTGAATTGGAAGTGTCGGCCGTCGGTCTCGGCTGTGCCACGATGACGCCGTTCTATGATGAGCCCGATCCGGGCGCGGCGCTTGCGACGCTGGAGCGCGCGCCCGAGATCGGCGTCGATTTTCTTGACAGCTCCGATGCCTATGGCCAGGGCCGTAACGAAGAGCTGATCGCGCGTGTCCTGAAGCGGCGCCGTGACAATTACGTCGTCACGACCAAATTCGGTAATATGGGGCGCAATCCCGATGGATCCGCCGCGGGTGACGGCAGGCCGGAATATGTTCGGCTCGCCTGCGAGAAGAGCCTCGCGCGGCTCGAGATCGACGTTATCGATCTCTATTACATTCACCGCGTCGATCCGCGAGTGCCGATCGAGGACACGGTCGGCGCAATGAGCGATCTGGTGCGCCAAGGCAAGGTTCGATTTCTCGGTATCTCGGAAGCCGGGGCGGAGACGATCCGCCGCGCGCATATCGTCCACCCGATGAGCGCCGTGCAGATCGAGTATTCGCTGTGGTCTCGGGAAGTCGAGGACAGCATTCTGCCTCTCTGTCGAAAGCTCGGGATCGGCTTTGTCGCCTATAGCCCGCTTGGCCGCGGCTTTTTGACCGGCACCGTCGCGGCGCAGGATGATCTCGGCGCCAATGATGCCCGCCGACGCATGCCGCGCTTCGCGGCGGAGAATCTGCGACGAAACCTCGCTCTGGTCGCGGCGCTGCGGCGGCTTGCGGCAGAAATGGGACGCACGCCGGCGCAGCTGGCGATCGCCTGGGTGTTGTCGCGCGGCAATTACATCGTGCCGATTCCCGGGACCAGCCACCAGCAGCGGCTCGAGGAGAATGCAGCGGCGGCCGAAATCGATCTGTCGGCGGAGACGCGCGCGGCACTTGACGAGATCTTCAGGCCGGGCGCCGCGGCCGGGCCGCGCTATCCCGAGGCCTACGCGCGGACGCTGGGAATCTGAAGCAGGGCCGCCGCAACAGGAGTATTTACGATGCGTTTCGGATTGTTCGGCGGCGCGCGTACCGAGATCGGCGAGCAGGCCAGCGACAGCCAAATCTACACCGATTATATCGACTACATCTGCGAGGCCGAGGCGCTCGGTTTCCACAGTGTCTTTCTGGTCGAGCATCATTTCACCGGCTTCGGCCAGATATCGGCGACCCTCAGCTTTCTGACCTATCTGGCGGCAAAGACCTCGCGGATCCGTCTCGGCACCGCTGTGCTCGTCCTGCCGTGGCACAACCCGGCATTGCTCGCCGAGCAGGCGGCCACATTGGACCTCTTGTCCAATGGGCGCCTCGACCTGGGTATCGGCAAGGGCTATCGGTGGGGCGAGTTCCACGGGTTTTGCATGCCGATGGAGGAAGCTGGCGAACGCTATGACGAGGCCGTCGAGTTTCTGCGCAAGGCCTGGACCACCAAGGGACGCTTTTCGCATCACGGCAGGCGGTGGCATTACGAAGACGTCGTCATCGAGCCGGCGCCGGTGCAAAAGCCGCATCCGCCCTTGTGGATCGGCGCCCAAAGCGCATCGTCGATCCGCAAAGCCGCGGAGGACGGCTTCAACCTGCTGCTTGGCCAGGCCGGGAGCCCCGAACTCGTCGCAGAGAATATCGGGATCTACCGCAAGGCGGTTGAGGCGCAAGGCCGCCGGTTCGATCCGATGAGTGTCGGGCTTACCCGGGCCCTGCACATTGCCGTGACGCCGGCCGAACGCGAAGCGGCGCATGAGTTGCGCATGACCTTTATGCGCAATGTTCAGCAGCTATCGCTATCGCCGACCGGCCAGTCTCCGACGCTTGGCCGTCCGCGCCGTGCAATGTCGGCGGAAGATATGCACCGGGCCACGGAAACCGACGCGCTGATCGGCGCGCCTGAGGAGATTATCGGGCGTCTCAAGCGACTTCAGGCGGGCGGCGTCGAATATGTCATGGTGATTGATGTCGGGGGCTCGCTTATGGCGCTCAGAACCTTTGCCAGCGAAATCATGCCGGAGTTTACCGGTGGATAGGGGAGCGTCTGCACCGCTGCCGCGCAGCGCAACATTTACAATGCCGTGAGGCGGGCGCGGTTATCACTTGCCGGGAGTACAAGCGCCGCCGCATGATCGCTTTTAGAACGGACAGAACAGGTCAGGAACATGAAGCGTATCGATCCGCGAGCAACGGGCGCCGTGGCGCTGTTGGCTTCGTTGGCGGCCTGCGTCGCGCCTCCGATGGGGCCGACGATTCCGGTAGCCCCCGGGCCGGGCAAGACATTCGAGGCGTTTACCGCCGACCAACAGGTCTGCTCGCAATACGCCTATAACGCTACCTCGCAGGGGGCCTATGCCGCCAACAACCAAGCTGTCGGCAGTGCAATCATCGGGACGGCGCTGGGCGCCGGGCTTGGGGCCGCTATCGGCGCGGCCGCCGGAAACGCCGGGGCGGGTGCGGCGATTGGCGCCGCTTCGGGCGCAGGACTGGGGACGGTCGCCGGCGCCAGTAACTCGGCCTATGCCCAAATGTCGCTGCAGCAGCAATACGACGTGATATTTGGCGAGTGCATGGCAGCTCGCGGCAACCAGGTGCCTGGCTTCGCGCCGCCGCGGGGGGCGCCAATGTATCCGGGCTATAGCCCGCCATCTGGCTACGGTCCGCCACCCGGCTACGGCCCGCCGCCCGGCTACGGCCCACCGCCAGGGTACCGGCCGTATTGATGACTTTTAGCTGGGGGCCGGCGCGCCCGGATCGAGCGGGCGCCGGCTCTTTCGGTTGTCGGTGAGATAGACCTGGCCAAGCCCGCGGCGGCGCGCCAGCGACCGGGCCCAGACGACCGCCTGTTCCTCCGCATCGAAATGACGGATCATTGGCACCATCCTGGCCGTAACGCCGGTATCCTCCCATTCTTCGACCAGGCTCGCGCGCACGCCGGCGGGCGCCGCATCGAGGATCAGGGTCAGCTTCATCAGGCCTGCCTTTCGCGCCGTTCTTTCCGGTCGCCGACAATGACGATCCAGGCTACACCCATGCGGGAAAGTTAATCTACAAGGGCGGAGGGCGACATGCTCGATTTGCGCATTCGGGACCGGAAAGCAATTGTCTGTGCGGCG
>Ga0306920_100016408_pt1 | contig 10204 bp, 8 predicted proteins | sample flu12Cox44000170_FD_204666 | JGI IMG/M metagenome (GOLD analysis project Ga0306920, IMG submission 204666) | Lab enrichment of tropical soil microbial communities from Luquillo Experimental Forest, Puerto Rico - flux4day.12C.oxic.44.000.170 (v2)... | ecosystem: Environmental > Terrestrial >...
TGTCGTCGGAGGTGACCGGTGGAATCGGCGTCCCCAGGACTCGCACGGTTGTGTTGGGTACTGGCAACCCGCTGACCGAGGAAGTGATCGTCCCCGAAACGTTGTGAGCCGGGGAGAGATTGAGGGCAAAATCTTGAGTCGTGGTCATGCCGTCGACCACGCCCACATTCGCCATGCCTGGATCGTAAGCGAAGATGGTTACGGTCAGGTTGTAGTTGCCCACCGGGAGCCGCAGGCTGTAGGCGCCGTTGGCATCGGTGGTCGTCATCCGAGTGACCGAGCCTGCCGCTTGGACTTGAGCGCCCGCGAGCGGCGTGCCGCAAGAACCAGTAACCGTTCCCGCGAGGATTCCGACCCCGGTCAGGAGGAAGTCCTGGGTGGTCGTCCCGCCTTCGTCGACCATTACGCCGCTGGCGGACCCTGGGTCGTGATCAGCTGCGGTCACCGTCAGGTCATACGCGCCGGCGGGCAAGCCGACGAAACGATACAATCCGTCGCGGTTGCTTGTCGCGGTGCGAGTGACTGGGCCCACCGCCTGCACCCGCGCGCCCACCAGGACCACCCCGGTCGTATCGGAGACCGTTCCTTGCAGGGTCCCTCCTCCGACCGCCTGGTCGACCGAAGCGAAGAACACATCCTGCTGGTTGTGGCCGTTGATCTGCACCCGGCCATCAGCCCAAGTCACCCAAGTCTTGCTGCTGATGGCGCTCTGATAGTTGTAGTCGCCCACGTAACATGCCTGGATACCTGGATCCACTTGCTCCGGCTGCGGGCTGATGACGTCGCTGATTGGCTCGTCCGAGCCCCAGGTCAACCCGTTGTCGGAAGAGCGGATAATCCAATATTCGTAGCTGTTGTTGGTGGTGCTGCGCCGGTCGTACCAAGTGGCGACGACATTGCCTTCCGGGGTCGCGGACAAGGACGGCATCCACTGGCTGCGGTTGCCACCCGCGGCCGCATCGCTGTTGAGTACAATGGGAGCGCTCCAGGTGGTGCCGTTGTCCTCGGATCGAATGTAGAAGATGTCACCCTCATCTCCGGGATTGGAGCCGCGTCCTGCGTACACGTAGTGGACGACGCCGTTTGGCCCCACCGCCGGTTGGCCCCATCCCATGTGCCGCCAGATGGGTGGGATGGCTGCGAAATAGCCGCAAAGCGGCTCGCCTGGAGGGGCAAACGCGGGCCCTTGTTGAATTTGCGCCCAGGTCGCACCCCCATCCAGCGAGCGAAAGATGTAATTGATTCGGTTGGCGACGCCACCTCCGCCCTCATCCATGCCACCGATGAACACGGTGCCGTCATCGCCCGGACTGCCGGTCAGCTGAATGTCGCGAATAAAAGTGCTGCCACTGTTGACGCGAACCGGAGTCGACCAGGTCGTTCCATTGTCGGAATGAGTGACGAAGATGTTCTGTCCCGCCGCGAAGTCGTTCCAGGAAACGTACATCCGTCCGTAGAAGGGGCTGGCGGCGTTGTTGTCGACCCACATCGACTCGCGGTCATCTGAGCTGCCAGTGTGGGCGCAGGCCCCCACCGTCCAGGTCATCGCATCGTCGGAGGTCCAAAAGCCAATTCCCTGGCCTCCGCACCCAGTGACCAGGTCGCCGGCGAACCACTTGGCCAGCGCATTGTTGTAGACCACGATGGGGTCTCCAAAATTATTGGCGTGGCCGACCAGGGGATCGGGAGTGAGGCGGGTAAAAGTGTCGCCTCCATCGAATGAAACCGATAGCCCCGAAATAATGATAGGCGAGGCGCTTATATCGCGGGAGTCGTTGTAATTGACGACGACGGTCTGCCCATCCGGAGTGCTCCACACCATGCTCTCGCTCTGAGTCACGTGCGGAAACGTCTCCAATCCGGTGATCAGGTTGACGTTGTTAAAGTCCTCTGGTGATTCAACGCCAACACCCTCGGGCCCCAGCTCCCCAGGAGCGTCCAATCCGCAGCCGACTCGAATCATGGTGGCGCGCAAGTTTTCCTGCTTATCGATGCCACGCTCGTAGATTTCCGAGCAGCGCACCCCCAATACACTTTGCGAAGGCGACGTCGTGTTGCCGGCAGCGTGTGTGATTCCGGCCGAAGCGACCAACAAACCAATACCCAGCGATACAATTTTCATTGATGCTCCCTCCGAGCAACAATCGAGTTGTGGGGTCAAACCGAGTAGAGTGCTTGCTTACGCGGACGCCTCACAACGAAGATGTCATGCAAACGGCTCCCCACGAGCGTTCTGGCGGCAGTCAACACCTGCTGGGGGCGCGCGTCCAGCAGGAAAGTGCGTTATCTGGGTAAGTCGGTTTCACCTGCCTGTCCCACTGAACCACCCCTGTATTGCGCTGAACCTGGCCGTCTAAGTCCAAGTAATTGCATTGACTTCGGTTGTTTCACGTGCTACCCGGCGAAACGAAGTGGATCGGGGAGTTCGGCCGAGCCTTTGAAGGAGGCCAAATATGTCGAGCGCAACTACGCGGCGTGATTTTCTTGCTCAACTTGGTGTGACGACGGCGGCGGCAACGTTCGGGGCTGCGGCGACCGGGATGGGAGTGGCTGGGATCGCCCGCGCTCAAGACAAGCCCAAAGGAAACATCCCCGACAAGCCGTATCGAATCGGCCACATGACGTTCTTCACCGGTCCGGCCGCCGTGCTCGGCGAGCCGATGTACAAGGGCAACGTCCTCGCGGCGGAGGAGATCAATGCCCAGGGCGGGCTTTTGGGGAAGCGCAAGATTGAAATCCTCAAGGCCGACGAGGCCGCGGGGACCGACGCCAACGTCAAGGAGATGCGACGACTCAAGCTCTCCGAGAAGATCGATCTCTTCATGGGAATTACGTCGAGCGGAAATACACCGGCGCTCGGCCCCGTAGGGGAAGAGCTCAAGCTGCTCACCCTGTTCATCGACGGTTGCACCGACTTCTTGTTCGACAAGGCGGTGCCTAACCCGCACTACGTCTTCCGCCTTACCAACATCCAGTCCGCGGACGGGGCGACCTGCGCGATCGGCGTGGCGCAAACCTGGCCAACCATCAAGACCGTGGCCCACATCCATCCTGACTACGCGTACGGCCGCAACGCGTTCGACCATTTCAAGATCGTCACCAAGAAGCTGCTGCCCAGAGTCGAGCACGTTTCCGAGGCCTGGCCAAAACTCGGCACCACCGACTTCACCCCGCACATTACCAAGGCGATCGCGGCAAAGCCGGATCTGCTGTGCACCTCGATTTGGGGCGGTGACTACGTCGCTCTCTACAAGCAGGCGATTCAGTACGGGTTGTACACCAAGATGAAGGTAGCCACTACGCTCGGGCTGGGGACGGTTCCTTCCGCGATCGGCAAGGATCACCCGGAAGGCATCCTCGGCGGCGTCCACTCCAACTACCACTTCACCTACCCACCGGCGAACCGCTGGCCGTTGAACAAGGCGTTCGTCGAGAAGTACCACGCCAAGTTCAACGAATATCCGAACTTCCAGGCGGAAGGCGGATACACCGGGATGCACATGATTAAGAACGCCATCCAGAAAGCCAACAAGCTCGCTGGCGGCTGGCCCGACGACGATATGATCATCAGCCAGTTGGAAGGGATGATGATCGCTGGTCCGGGGGGCTACGTCTACATTCGCCCCGACAATCACCAAGGGTACAAGGACGCGATCACCGGGTTCACCAAGAACGTTCCCGAGTACCCGTTCCCGATTATGGATCCCAATCGGGTCATCACCATTCCCATCCGGAACATCACCGCGCCCCCGGGTTGGCCGAAGGGCGAGCCAACCTCGACCTACACCTGGATCGACCAGACGTGGCCGACGGTAAAGTCCGCGTAACCTAGGGTCGGGGGTCCACATCCTCGTAATCCACCTGCTCAACGCGCTGCTCTACGCGTCGGTCCTCTTCCTCATCGCCGGAGGGTTAAGTCTCATTTACGGGGTGATGCGGATCGTGAACCTGGCGCACGGCAACCTTTATGCGCTGGGCGCTTTCGTCACTGCGTCCCTGGTGGGCAATTTGCTGGCCGGCATGCGCCCGCTGTTTCTTTACTTTTTGATTCCGGCGGGTGCGTTTGCCGCTGCCGCGGTTGGAGCCATCCTCGAGCCGACCTTGCTTCGGCCGTTCTACCGCCGTGCTGAGGAGTACCAGCTTTTGGTCACCTTCGGTCTGCTGATGATTCTCGAGGATGGGTTGCGTTTTATTTGGGGTCCCTATCCCCTATCGGCGAGCACGCTGTTCTCCGAGCTTGGCAGCTTCACCGTCGGGGATGCGATCTATCCGACCTACAACCTTTTGGTGATCGCGACGGGAATTTTGGCCGCGGTGTTCCTCTGGGCATTTATCTACCGGACGCGCTTTGGACTTTTGCTTCGAGCTACCGCTCAGGACATGCGTAGGGCATCCGCGCTTGGAGTGAACGTGAACCGCGTCTACGTGCAGGCCTTCACCATCGGGTGCTTCATGGCGGGGTTGGGCGGAGCGATCGTGGTGCCGGGTCAGTCGGCAGTGCTCGGGATGGGAGTGGATGCGCTGGTCCTGTCATTCATCGTGGTGGTGATCGGTGGCCTGGGGAGCCTGGAAGGGGCATTGGTAGGGGCGTTGATCGTGGGGATCTTCCGAGAGATCGGAATCACGGTGTTCCCGGAGATCGAGTTGGCGGTGCTCTACCTGATCGCGGCGTTCGTTTTGCTGGTTCGTCCCGCGGGTCTCTTCGGGCGGCCTGCATGAGCACCGTTGCGATTCCGCTGACCCAGACTCTGTCGGTCAAGACGGTCGCATGGGCGGTGTTGATCGCCGCTGCCTTGGCGGTGATGCCCTTTGCGCTCGGCGAATACCAGACGATTCTGCTGGCCTACGGGTTGATATTTGCGATCGCCGCCCTCGGCTTGAACCTGCTCCTTGGTTATACCGGACTACTTTCGTTTGGCCACTCCGCGTTCTTCGGCACCGGCGCCTACGCGGTGGCGCTGATGGTCAAGTACCTCCACGTACAGTCGATGGAGTTGTTCCTGCTGGGAACGGTAGGCGCCTCGTTCGTAGTGGCGATGCTGTTCGGCTTCGTCTCCGTCCGGTACACCAAGATTTTCTTCAGCATTTTGAACTTGGCGCTTTCGCAAGTGCTCTGGAGCCTGGCCTACAAGTTCTATTGGGTGACGGGGGGAACCGACGGGCTTCGGGTACCTACTCCCACGCTCCTGGGCGGGGCGGTTGGCGCCACGGACGACAAAGTCCATTTCTTAGCGCACGCTTACTACTATTACGTGCTGGTTCTCTTCATCGCCTGCGTGCTGGTGATGTGGGTGATCGTCCACTCGCCGTTTGGCAAGGCGCTGCAGGCGATCCGCGACAACGAGACGCGGGCCAAGTTCGTGGGCATCCGCATCCGCCGGTATCGGCTGGTCGCTTATTTGGTTTCGGGAGTGTTCACCGGGATTGCCGGCGCGCTCTGGGTGCCTCTCAATGGGCTGACCACGCCGGACATTTTGTACTGGCAGTTCTCCGGCGAGATCGTCTTCATGTGCGTGCTCGGGGGCTTCCAATACTTCACCGGGCCAATCATCGGCGCCGTGGTTTTCAATTATCTGAAGAGTTGGGTGGTGGGCGCGACCACGTATTGGCAGGGACTGCTCGGGGTAATCCTGGTGGTCTTGGTGGTCGCTCTGCCCACCGGGATCGTCGGGACCGCCAAAAGGCTCATCGATAAGACTCGAGGGGCTACTTCCGCGTGAATCTGCTCGAGACCAGGAAGCTCATCAAGTACTTCGGCGACACCCACGCCGTGGACAACGTCGACTTCAGGGTCGGAGAGGGCGAAGTGGTCGCGTTGATCGGTTCCAACGGAGCCGGCAAGACCAGTCTGGTCAACGTAATCAGCGGCTTTTTTCCACCTGACAGCGGTCAGATCCTGTTTCGCGGTGCCGACGTTACCCACCTCAAGGTGCACGAGCGGATCAAGGCGGGCATCGCGCGGAGTTTTCAGATCGTCAACCTCTTCGATCAGCTCTCGCTGCTCGACAACGTGGCGCTCTCCATTTTTTCTCGAGAAAACGCAACCCAGACGTTCTGGTTGGTGGCCGATCGATTCGGCCCAGTATGGCAGGAGGCGGTGGACATACTCCGCCAATTTGGGCTCGACCGGACCCGAGAGATTGTGGCAGGCGGCATCTCGCAAGGGGAGCGCAAACTGCTGGACGTGGCGGTCGCCTACGCCTTGAGACCGCAGTTGCTCTTTCTCGACGAGCCCACCAGCGGCGTGAGCACCCGCGACAAAGCGCAGATCATGGACATCGTGACGTCGGTGGTGCGCTCGCGGAAGATCACCGCGGTGGTCATCGAGCACGACATGGACATTGTCTTCAAGTACTCGGATCGAATCGTGGCGATGCACGACGGGAAGATCCTTGCTGACGGAACACCCGAGGAGATCCGTCGCAACAAGGCGGTCACCAACACTTTGATCGGGGCGGTCGATGCTTGAGATCAACGCCATCGACACCTATCGCGGGCCAGCTCAGATTCTGCAGCGGGTTTCACTCGCGGTTCGCGACCGCGAGTGCGTGTGCCTGGTGGGGCGCAACGGCGCCGGCAAGACCACCACCATCGACAGCGTGATGGGATTGCTCCCGATACGGTCCGGGAAGATCAACTTCCAGGGGGAAACGATCAGCCGACTGCCGGCTTATCAGCGAGCGCGGCGAGGCATCGGGTATGCGCCGGAGGATGCGGGGATCTTCCCCGACCTGACGGTGGCTGAGAATATCGAAATCTGCCGGTTTTTGGCGGAGTCTTCCGGGCGAGTGAAGGGGACGTCGGATGCCGAGACCAAGGAGCGGATCTTCGCCGTCTTCCCCGAAGTGAAGGACTTCATGCAGCGCGCCGGGCTGCACCTCAGCGGTGGCCAGAAGAAGATGGTTACGATAGCCCGAGCAATGGCGCTGGCGCCGACCATCCTACTGCTCGACGAACCCTTCGAGGGTTTGGCGCCCTTCGTGGTGAAGCGCTTCATCGAGGCGGTGAAAAAGATCAAGGCTCTGGGAATTTCGACACTGATCGCCGCTTCGAACCTGGCCAACGCGACCCGGGTTGCGGACCGCCTCTACGCGATCGACCGGGGAGAGATCATCTACGAGGGGGAGCCGCAGCGGGCCTTCGAGAACGAAGAGCTCATGAAGACGATTCGGGGATAGCCGTGGTCCGCCAACGTTTCCTGTTGGGCATGTCCTCCTTGATTGTGCTGGCGCTCGCGTACACCCTGCTCTCGAACGCTTCCCGGTTCATCGACGTCGACCAGCTGCCGGATCCCCTGAGATCCACGCTGCGACCGGACGTGCTCCCACCCACCCAGGCCCTTGTCCAGGCGATCGTCGACCTGGTCCGGGGCCCGGAGAAACAGCCTCCGCCCGACGAGCCGGCTCACATGCACCACCACGTTCACACCAGCGATCATGTCGGGGTGCTGCTCCAGCAGGGAGTCACGCTGCAAACCTCACTGTTGATCACCACCGGTCGTGTGTTGTTCGGGATGGTGGTGGGCGCGCCGCTGGGGATCCTGATCGGTCTGCTGATTGGACTGAGCCGGCGCGTCGACGACTACGTCCACCCGATCTACGTGCTGGTTCGCTCGATTCCACCGTTGGCTTTGATCACCTACATCATGCTTTGGCTTGGGCACACCGAGGCGCATCGCCTGATCCCGATCGTCTACGCGGTCGCCACCACGATGGTGATTCCCACGTACCATGGGGTGCGCGATCTCGCGAGCACGTATCTGGTGGCGGCGCGTTCACTCGGTGCACGCGGTTGGCTTTTGCTCAGGAGGGTGTTGCTTCCCGCGGCCGGTCCCGCCGTCCTCTCCGGGCTGAGATACGCGCTGGCGATCGCGTGGATGACCGCGGTCGGCTCAGAGATGCTGATGGCCGACAATGGGATGGGGAATCTGATCGTCGGCGGCGGGATGTGGGCCTCGCGGTTTCAGACGCGCAGCGACCCCGCGGTGGTGATGGTGGGGATCCTCGCGCTCGCCGCCGCCGGGTGGCTCATGGACAGCGGGGCGAGACTTCTCACCATCCGCCTCACCCGTTGGGCAAGGTAGCGGACGATGTCGCTGGTTCAGCGCAATCGCATCAAACGCGCGTTACTCTCGTTGGGGGCGATTGCGGTGGTGTACGGCATCGCGGCGGAGATCGGCCGCTGGGTGTTGCCGCATCGGATTTGGATGGACGTCCATTACATCGACAACGTCGAGCTGCTGCCGACGTATGAGTCACTCGCGGAAGAGTTGGCGTTCCTGATTCAATCGTGGATTCTCCCGAGCAGCATCCTGGTGAGCACCGGGAGGATTCTGGCGGGTTTCCTGTTGGGCTCCGTGGTGGGCATCGTCGTAGGGCTCGCCACCGGTCGCGCCGCGCGGTTGGAGTACGTGGCCGATCCGTGGACGACGCTTCTGCGATTTACGCCGGCACTTGCGCTGTTGCCGCTTTACGTCATTTGGTTCGGCTACGGCGAAGCGTCGAAGATCCTTCTTATCGCCACGAGCGTGGCGGTGGTCGCGATGCTGGGAGCGCATCAAGCCGTTCGCGGCGTCCCGCAGGTGTATCTGGACGCCGCCCGCGCGCTCGGCGCCAGCCCGAGGCTCATTTTCCGTAAGATCGTCCTGCCAGCCGCCTTTCCGCAGATCTTCGCCAGCCTGCGGGTCGCACTGGCGCTCGCATGGGTCACCATCGTGGTCGCGGAGCTGATCGACGCCAAGATGCCCAGCCTCGGTTACCTGCTGGCCTTGGCAGGCGCGTACCCGCGCGTGCCGCAGATGTTGATCGGCCTGGCGACCATTGGGGCCCTTGTGTTTCTCAGCGACATGCTCGCGCTTTCTCTCCACGCGAAAGTGACGCGCTGGATGAGAAGAACCGGATGAGCACCGACGCGCCGAGAATGCGCCTGGAAGCCGCGGACGTCGGGTACACTTACCCCGGTCAACCGCCGACTCGCGCGTTGGACAGCCTCACCGTGAGCATCGCCGACAACGAGTTCGTTGCGTTGCTCGGACCGGTGGGTTGTGGAAAGACCACGCTGCTGCGCATTTTTGCCGGCTTTCTCACTCCCACCCAGGGCGTGGTCCGCTGCGATGGGGCCAGCGTCGACGGCCCCAGCTGGCAGCGGGGCTACGTCTTGCAGGAATCGGCGATCTTCCCTTGGATGTCGGTGCGAGAGAACCTCGAGTTTGGGCTGTTGGCGAAGGGAATGGAACCTGAGGCCCGGCGAGCAGTGAGCGACGAGCTGCTGCGACTTCTTGGGCTGTCGGGGTTCGAAGCCGCGTATCCGAAGCAATTGTCTTCGGGCATGTCCAAGATGGTGGAGGTCGCCAGAGTGCTGGCGACGGATCCCTCGATGCTTCTGCTGGACGAGCCTTTTGGCGCGCTCGATGCCCAGACTCGCGCCAGAATGCAGGATGAGCTCGCGCGGCTTTGGGAGCAGCGGCGAAAGACGGTGGTCTTCGTCACCCACGACGTGGAGGAAGCGCTCTATCTCGCGGATCGGATCGTCGTGCTCACCGCGCGCCCGGGGCGCGTCCAGCAGCAGCTCAAGGTCGCGCTGGCGCGTCCCCGCCCGTTAGAGACGAGGTTTGCTCCGGAGTTCTCGGCGCTAAAGCGCCAGGTCTGGGAAAGCCTCAGGTCTTGAGGAGATAGCGGATGACGAGATCCGACAGCTCGCGCACCAGCTGTTGATCGTCGAGTCGTTCAGGCGGCTCCATCACTCTCGCGTGTATCACCGCGCTCACCGAGCTCACGATGATGAAGACCGCCAGCTCCAGGTTCTTGGGTCGGATTTGGCGCCACTCATCGCGCTATGCATACCTCCCCTTTGGAGGCGGACCGCGGGTCTGTATTGGAAACAGCTTTGCAATGACGGAGGCTCAGCTGGTCCTCGCGACCATCCTCAGCGATTCGAGCTGAATCGGGTGCCGGGCTCTCGAATCGAGACTCAACCGAGCCTGACGCTTCGCCCCAACGTCTCAGGGATCGGGTTCAGCAATCGCAGGCTGGGCGCAGAGCCGGACCAGCTCTCGTACTCCGTTCTCGAGCCGTGTGTTCCACTGTTTCCCCGAGCGATCTCGGATGCTGAGGGAGTCCTGGGCCTGTTCCCGTTTGCCCACGACGGCGACGAACGGGATTCCGGCCTTGTGCGCCTCTACGATCCGACGCGCCAGAGTGTCTGA
>Ga0306920_100016412_pt1 | contig 10203 bp, 7 predicted proteins | sample flu12Cox44000170_FD_204666 | JGI IMG/M metagenome (GOLD analysis project Ga0306920, IMG submission 204666) | Lab enrichment of tropical soil microbial communities from Luquillo Experimental Forest, Puerto Rico - flux4day.12C.oxic.44.000.170 (v2)... | ecosystem: Environmental > Terrestrial >...
AGAACGAAATAAGGATCGGCGCCCCCTGGCGTCGTGAGGACGTGTACGCCGTCGTTCTGTTCGCTGACAGACGCGATATCGTGCGCCGGCTGAAAACGCTTCGGATCAAGCGACGTCAGAACACGGCCACTCGAGTCGAGCAGCCGCACACCGCCGATCACGATTTCACCCGGCGCGTCGGTCGGATCGAATCTCAGCCAAAGAACTCCGTGAGACGGAATTGGAAAACGGAGCCTCTGGACCAGGTCGGCTCCAGGCTGGAGCGAAAGCCGAATCGAGCGGCCTTCGACGAAGTCCTGATCCGCGCCCCAAAAAAGCTGTGCGAAGGTGCCCCCAGACGCCCGCATCTCGATCTCGAACGTCCACGGAGGCGTTGTCCGTTCGCGGCGCCCCAATGATTCGACCGCAAAGACGGCAACGCCGCAGAAGGCGAGGGTAGTCAGGACCAGGCGCCGACGGATCGCCATGCCTAGCGTAGGGCTCGCATATCGGGCGACCAGCATAGCCGATTCCGAGTTGTGTCAGATATCATGATGCGCCGTGTCAGTCGAGAATGCGTAACATGAGAATCCTGATAACGGGCGGGGCTGGCTTCGTCGGATCGAGTCTTGCCCTCATGTTGAAGCGCGATCTGCCTGACGTGAAGGTGTGCGCGCTCGACAACCTGCGGCGACTCGGCAGCGAACTTGCGCTTTGTCGCCTACGCGAGGCTGACATCGAATTCGTTCATGGCGACGTGCGCAAACCGGACGACATCGGGGACGCTGGAGATTTCGACCTCCTTCTCGAGTGTGCCGCGGAGCCCTCTGTGCACGCCGGATATGGCAAAAGCCCAGCCTATGTCATCGAGACCAATTTAACGGGAACCATCCATTGCCTGGAAGCCGCGCGCAGGCGCCGTGCCGACGTCATCTTCCTGTCGACCAGTCGCGTCTACCCTATCGAGCGCCTGCGGGCGCTTCCACTCGAACGGCGCGCCGACCGGCTCGATATTCCCGAAACCGCATCGGGAGCGGGGTGGTCGCCGAACGGAGTCACGACCGATTTTCCGATGACAGGTCATCGCTCGATGTACGGAGCGACGAAACTCGCAGCCGAGCTGCTGATCGAAGAGTACCGCGCGACATACGGCATCCGGGCGATCGTCAATCGATGTGGCGTGATCTCAGGGCCCTGGCAGATGGGTAAGGTCGATCAGGGATTCGTGGTTCTTTGGGCGGCACGACATCTGTTCGGCGGGCCTCTCGACTACATCGGCTTCGGCGGCGAAGGGCTGCAAGTCCGCGATGTGCTGCATGTCGCGGATCTCTACGACTTAATACGCCTGCAGCTCAATGATGTCTCACGCTATGATGGCTTCGTGTTCAATGTCGGCGGCGGCCGTGACCGCAGCGTGTCGCTCCGTGAATTGACGGGGATGTGCAGCGTACGAGCCGGGCGGAGTGTATCGTTCGGCCGACGACCGGAAACGCCGTCCGCCGATGTCCCTTACTACGTCACAGACAATTCCCAGATCACAAAAGCATCGGGTTGGGCGCCCAAGCGAGGGCTCGACGTCCTCCTCGACGACGTCTACGCCTGGTTGCGTGAGCATCGCGGAGCGCTCGAGCCGATCCTCAGCGGTGCGGCCTCGCGAACGCGCGAACACTCCGGCCGCACACTTTCCTGATCATGGCCGTTGCGATCGTCACCGGAGCAGCGGGCCTGATCGGCGCAGAGGCGACGACGTTTTTCGCCGAACGAGGGTTCGATGTCGTCGGAATCGACAACGACATGCGTCGTTACTTTTTCGGAAACGAAGGCAGTACGGCGTGGCGAAAGGCCATCCTCGAGCGTGATGTCAGAGGTTACAGGCATGTGGACGCTGACATCCGCGACGACGCCGCGATGACCGAAACGTTTGCTCACTACGGTCGGGCGATCTCGGTTGTCATCCACACCGCGGCGCAACCGTCGCACGATTGGGCCGCGCGCGAGCCAATCGTCGACTTCACGATAAACGCCAATGGAACGCTGATCCTGCTGGAAATGGCTCGGCGCCACTGTCCCGACGCACCATTCATTTTTACCAGCACAAACAAGGTCTACGGCGACACACCTAACCGGCTTCCCCTCATCGAGTTGGAACGCCGATGGGTCGTCGAGGAGACCCACCCATACAGCGTGCACGGAATTGACGAGCGGATGTCGATCGATGCCAGCAAACACAGTTTGTTCGGCGTGTCAAAGGCCGCCGCTGACTTGCTCGTGCAGGAGTACGGCCGTTATTTCGGCATGAAAACAGCCTGTTTTCGCGGTGGATGCCTCACGGGCCCGGGCCATAGTGGAGCGGAGCTGCACGGCTTCTTGTCATACCTGGTCAAGTGCGCCGTCGCCGACAAGCCATACACAGTCTTCGGTTACAAAGGCAAGCAGGTTCGCGACAATATCCACGCGCGCGATCTGGTGACCGCGTTCTGGCACTTTTCGCAAGAGCCCCGAAGCGGCGAGGTGTACAACATCGGCGGTGGCCCTGCGTCGAACTGTTCGATGCTCGAAGCGATCTCAACCGTCGAACGACTCACGGGCCGCCCGTTGCGGTGGTCGTACAGCGAAACCAGCCGGTCGGGCGATCATATCTGGTGGATCAGCGACATCCGAAAATTCCAGAGGCACTATCCACGGTGGAATCTGAGCTACACTTTCGATCAGCTCGTTGAAGCGATCTATGAGGAGATGACGGATCGCTTGTCTTCCGGAAGGACCGCCTAATGCCACTCGAGGTTCGATCGCTGGCGGAGTGGGAAGCCGACTGCGTACCCGGCATGCTGTCGGTGTTAATACCCGCGCACAACGAAGATGGGCACATCGAGGCGACCGTGCGCGAGATTCACGAGGCGTTGTCGCGCGCCGGCGTCCTGCACGAGATCCTCGTCGTGAACGACAATAGCCGCGATCGCACTGAGGAAGTCCTCAAAGCTCTCGCCGCGGAGATTCCGACACTCAGGTACCTGAACAATCACCCGCCCAACGGATTCGGCTACGCCGTCCGCGCAGGGCTCGCTGCTTTCCGTGGCGAAGCGGTCGCCATCGTGATGGCCGACGGTTCGGATTCGCCAGCGGATCTCGTTGCTTGTCATCGAAAGCTGCAAGAAGGGTACGAGTGCGTCTTCGGGTCCCGATTCATCCGAGGAGCAAGAGTCGTCGATTATCCCTGGCCCAAGCTCATATTGAACCGCATCGCCAATTCCTTCATCCGGATGCTGTTCTGGATCCGTTACGACGATGTCACCAACGCTTTCAAGTTGTATCGACGTTCGGTGATTGCCGGTCTGCAGCCGCTGCTTGCTTATCACTTCAATTTGACCGTCGAACTTCCACTAAAGGCGATAGTCCGCGGCTACTCGTACGCCGTCATCCCCACAGCGTGGTGCAATCGGACAGCTGGCGTCTCGAAATTCAAGATTAAAGAGATGGGATCGCGTTACTTGTTTATCGTGCTGTACTGCTATCTGGAGAAGTACCTCACGCGTGAGGACTATCGGAAGCGCCTTGACCTGCGCGAACGTCAGTTGCAGGTCTGGTCACGATAGTCCGACTCCCCCCAGAATGGTGACGATCGAGCAGACGTATCCGACGGATTCGCCTCCTACGTTGGGAAAAGAATGCCGCTTTGCTGCACGGGGCGAGGCATTCGCAGCGTTGCAGTACTTCCTCGAACACGAGGGAGTGCTCTATCCTCATGCTCTGAGCGCCGAGCCTAACGGATCAATTCGCCTTTATCCAGAGGCGCCAGGGCGCTACGTACTGCGCGTTCAGTGGCGCTCGGTCTCGCATCATACCGGCTGGGCAGAAACAGAGTTTAATTTCCCCGCAAAAAAAGGGTCGACACCGCAACGGGTCAGAGTGAACGGCCGTAAGCTCTGGGTGCCCACAGCGTGGGATGCGCATCTGCTCGGTGCCCATGAACACGCGGTCTTCCGAGAGCTGCGCCGCCTTATTGCCCGAGGCAGCAACGTGTACGACATCGGCGCAAACATCGGCCTGTTTTCTGTTCGTCTCGCGGAGTGGATCGGTGACGAAGGATGGCTGTACGCCAATCTGTGTCTATTTCCTTAGGGCCAACCTGTCCGGCGCGCGCGCGCGAAATTTCACGATACTCCCGGTTGCCGTCTGGGACCGACCCTGCAACCTGGCGTTCAGCCTGAACTACGGGAGTAGTCTCATCGGCGCCGGGGGCGACCTGCCGAGTGCACGCAAACCAGGCCATCGGATCGGCGTCGGTGGAGATCGGTTGGACTCGTTGATCATGACACTCAGTCTACGGCCCCCGGATTTCATCAAGCTGGACGTCGAGGGCTCAGAGGCTAGCGCGGTCGCCGGCATGAGGGAAACACTCGAAACGAGGCGCCCGAGTCTCATGATCGAACTGCACGGCAAGGACGCCGCGTCTGCGACGCTTCAGCTGCTCGCCCCCCTCGGCTACCGCTACCTTCGACCATCGACAGCTGCAAAGTACGAGACTGCGGACGCGCTGCTGGACTCTCTGGAAGACGAGTGCGTGCAGGTGATCGGATACCCCTGACATTGCGAATTCGGGGTCGAAGCATCAATCCCTCGATCGGAAGGCTCCGCCGTGCGGTCGGATCCACCATAGCCAATTGGGGAGTCGGCGGCCTTTGGTACCGGGCCCTGGGGCGAACCGACGGCCTCTATTCGCTCTGGGTGCGGAGGCAGGCGCCCCGCTATTTCGCCCTGCGCGGCCAACGCCGTCGATCGCGCTCGTTTCGAAACACCCTGAGTCTCATTACCTTTGTCACGGAGTCGCATGGATGGCCAAGCCGGCAGACCATGAGGAGCGTGTTCGGTCAGAGTTATCCGCGTTGGGAATGGATCATCCTTCCGACAGAAGGCGCCAACCGACGTGCGGGCAGCGTTCCCCAGCACTTGCAACGGGATCAGCGGGTGCGCGTTCTGGCCGCTCCAATCGCCGGCTCGCGAGCGGCGACGTGGAATGTCGGGTTGCGTGAGGCGCGCGGTGAGTTCGTGGCGCTGCTCGAGGTCGACGACGCGTTGTTGCCGTCCGCACTCTATGAGATGGCTGCCGCGCTCGAGCACACGCCGGATTGCGACATTCTCTATTCCGATGAAGATCGCGTCGACCTGGGAAGCGCGCGGCGCATCGAGCCTCAATTCAAACCTGACTGGTCGCCAGAATACCTCCTGGCGCGCAATTACATCGGACGACTGACGATGATTCGGCGCGAGTCGGCCTCGGCCGCAGGCGGATTCCGCGACGGGTTTGAAGGTGCAGAGGAATGGGACCTGTTTCTGCGCATGTCGCAACGGACCCGATGTATCAAGCGCTTGCCTCTGTGTCTGTATCATGGAGGACGGACGGTCTCCAGCGAGCCGTCCAGCCAGGGGGCAGCGGCCGTCAAGGATCACTGCGGCCGGCTCGGGTTGGATGTTGCGGTATCAGAAGCCTCGGGCGAACATCGGGTCGTCTGGCCGATCAGAGATCGGCCCATGGTATCAATCATCATCCCGAACAGGGATGCGGCTGCTGTCATCACCACCTGCCTGTGGGGGCTACTCGAACGCACGAGCTATGCGCGGCGAGAGCTGGTCATCGTCGACAACGGCACTACTGATGCCATGGTGCTGTCGCTGTACCGATCGGTCGAGAAGAAGGGCTGCGGCGTCATCGTGCCGTTCGATCGGCCTTTCAACTTCTCTGCGGCATGCAACGCGGGCGCGACGGCAGCGCGTGGCGACGTGCTCCTCTTCCTAAACAACGACATCGAAGTCATCGAACACGACTGGCTCGACGAACTCGTACGGTGGTCGCTCCTGCCGGAGATCGGGGTCGTGGGAGCGAAGCTCTTGTATCCGAACCGCACAATCCAGCACGCGGGGGTGGTGTTCGGGATCGGCCTGGTTGGTCACATATTCTCTCGAGCACCGGAGGGTACTTCTGGGCTCTTTGGGTCTTCAGAGTCCTACAGGAATTATCTTGGAGTGACAGGCGCCTGTCAGATGATGCGGCGAGAGGTTTTCGAGCGATTGGGGCGGTACGACGAACGCTTCCGCCTTTCCTTCAGCGACATTGTGATCTGCCTGGAAGCTTGGAAATCCGGGTACCGAGTGGTCTATACGCCTCACGCACGTCTCATCCATCACGAGTCGCACACGCGCAAGCGAGAGGACTGGCCCGAAGACCTCCTGCAGCTCGTCCAGTATCTCGAGGCCAACAAGTTCGTCGAAGACCCGTACTTCCACCCAGAACTCAGCGCGCGCTCGGCGATACCGGCGCTCCGTCCGTCCTTCGGACCTTCGCCGCGACGAGCCGTGCGAGACTACATGGATCGCGTGCTTGCTGTGGCTGAAAGGAACTCCGGTGACTGACACGCCTCGCATGGGTGTCCGCCGCCTTGTCGACTTCTGGCGGAAGGGGGCCGCCCGTTCTCGTTCCAGTTCGGAACCCAGTGCGTCCGCACCGTTAGTCGAATTCGCCCCGCCGGGCCATTACTACTCTCCGATCCCGTCCACAGAAGACATCGAAGAGCGCGGCCGCCGGGCTGTCAGCACGGTCGATCTTCCCGGCCTTGATTTGAGGGAGCGCGAGCAATTGGAGCTGCTCGAGGAGCTCGCCAAGTTCTATCCTTCGATGCCCTTTACCGACTGTGGCTCGCCCGGCCTTCGGTATCGATTCGACAACCCGTCCTATTCCTACGCCGATGGTACTTTCTTACACACGATGTTGCGTCATCTGCGGCCTCGCCGCGTCATCGAGGTGGGTTCAGGCTACACGTCAGCTCTGACGCTCGACACAAACGATCATTTCTTGAACGGCCGGATTGAGTGCTGCTTCATCGAGCCCCATCCCGATCTTCTGTTCTCCCTCATCACCGACGCCGATCGGCGCCGCGCGCGCGTGCTGCCGTCACGTCTGCAGGACGTCGACCTGACCGTTTTCGATGTGCTCGAGCGGGGGGATATCTTATTCATCGATTCCACGCACGTGTCCAAAGTCAACAGCGACGTCAATTGCCTTTTCTTCGAGATTCTGCCCCGGTTGGCGCCAGGCACGATAGTGCATGTTCACGACATCTTCCCATCTTTCGAATACCCGCTCGCGTGGCTGCGAGAAGGCAGGGCGTGGAACGAACAGTACGTGCTTCGAGCCTTTTTGCAGTTCAATATCGCGTTCAAAGTTCGACTGTTCGGCAGCCATATGATCCTTCGTTATCCCGACTGGTTTCGGGCCCATATGCCACTGTGCCTGAAGAATCCTGGAGGGGCCTTCTGGATGGAGCGGGTACGTTGATGAGCGCGGCGTCGGAACCATCACGGGACGTCTCGATCATTATTCCCGTGCTCAACAAGCTTCAGTTCACTCGACAGTGCCTTGATCGAATCTGGCGAAACACAAACGATTCGATTGACTACGAAGTGATCATCGTCGACAACGGGTCATCCGACGGGACCGAGGATTGGTTCAAGACGGCCCCGAGCCCGACGCGTTCCCTTCGCTACCATCGCAATGCACAGAATCTCGGGTTTGCGAAAGGGAACAACATCGGCGCCGCACTGTCGTGCGGCGAGCACCTTGTTTTTCTGAACAACGACACGCTGGTACAGCCCGGCTGGCTATCGGAAATGTTGCGCGTCATCCGGTCCGATCGCTCGGTTGGAATCGTCGGAATCAAGCAGCTCTTTCCCTACACGAACCTCATCTACCACACCGGCGTGGTCTTCGCTGCCGGCCGCATTCCACAGCATCTGTACCCGCATATCGACGCTTCCCTTCCACACGTCAACAAGGAGCGCGAGTATCAGGCAGTTACCGGCGCATGTTTGATGATCAGTCGCGCGTTATTCCAGGAGTGTGGCGGCTTCGACGAGGCATATGTCAACGGCTACGAAGATACGGACCTCTGCATTGCCGCTGGACAGCGAGGACGAAAAGTCGTTTGCTGCACGAGCGCGTTCATTTACCACTATGGTCAGATTTCGGAAGGACGAACGGCAGATGACGACAACAACGCGGCGAGGTTTGCGAAGAAATGGGGCGATCGAGTGCGCGTCGATCGGGACCACTATCTGGTCCGCGACGGATTTGCGCACAAGGCTGCACCACGATCGCGGGCCCCGGGCTGGCGCTCGCTGTCGAGCGAGTGCATTTACCTTGCAGACGACCTCAGCCGGGCAAGCGCATGGACGTGGGTCAACGTGGAACTCGCGACGGCCCTTGCAGATCTCGGCGCGGCCGTCTTCATCAACGGCAAGGCAATCTCGTCAACCGTCCCGGCCGGCACGCGCAAGCGGCTGAGCGCGATGTCGCTGACGTCGCCGGTCGGCGGTGTCCAGATCAAGTGGTCGCACTACTGGCCGCAGCATCTGAATCTCGAGCTGACCGGCGATGTCAACCTCGAGTTCTTCGTCACCAACTACTGCTTTGGGAACCCGGGTTCCGAACCGTGGGATTACTGGACGCAGTGCCTTCGGCAGAATCACCGGGACAAGCTGCCCGCGAGCGAGTTCTGCCAGTCCGTCCTCGAGCAGGTTGGGGTTCCTGAAGGAAACTGCCACGTGCTCCATCATGGATACGCCCCGGAGATCCACGACATCGGACCGCCCGCGCGCCGCAACCAACGATTTCGATTTCTTACGGTCACCAACTCGCACGACCTGGGTCGGTACGGCACATCGTTGATTTTGGACGCCTACGACAGGGCATTCGGCCCTCGAGACGATGTGGCGCTCGTCGTCAAGGACTACGGCGCCAGTTCGAGAGACACCACGCTTCGCGAGTGGTTGAAGGGGCGCCGCCTGCACGCACCGATTGAGTACATAGCGAGTTTCACGGACAAGCGTGAACTGATTCGGCTGTACAAGTCCTGCGACGCGTTCGTGTCGGCACATCGCGGTGAGGGCTTCGGCATGAAGATTCTCGACGCGATGGCCTGTGGCTTGCCGGTCATTGCGCCGCTGTTCGGTGGGCCAACATCGTACTGCACGACAGCAACATGCTTTCCCGTTGATTTCTCCCTCGCGCCGGTGAAGGACTGCATCGACTCGCGGTCGCTCGCTTTGACAAACCGGCCGCTTTGGGCTGAGGCAGACATTCAATCGGTCGAAGCTCAGATGCGACGCGTGTACGAGAATCGAGAAGAGGCAACGGCCATCGCCACGCGCGGGAGGTCGTCGGTGCTCGATCGATTTTCCTGGAGGCACACTGCAGAACGGCTCCTAGAGATCTCGAAAGAAGTGCGAGCGAAACACTCCACGCATCCACGCGCGGATCGCGCTCGATCGGCGTCCAAAACGGAGCGATCACCCTATTGGCTGGGCCTGCGCGTCAGCGTCGTAGTACCCACGCACAACAGGAAGGACAAGCTTCTCGCTTGCCTTGAGGCATTAAGGCACCAGTCAATCTTGGCGCAGGAATTCGAGGTACTCGTCATCGACGATGGATCGACGGACGGCACGGGAGAAGCTCTTGCGTCGCGCGCTTACCCCTTCGTGTTGCGCTACTTCCGCCAGGAGAACCAGGGCCCTGGCGCCGCCAGAAACCTGGGGATCGAGAGCGCTGCCGGGGAGCTGATCTTGTTCATGGGCGACGATGTGATTGCGGACGAGCGGCTGCTGGAGGAACACCTGCTCGCCCACGCCAGTAGGCCGGAACCGGGCGCGGCAGTTCTCGGTCACATCGATTGGCCGGCGTGCATGGCGAGAAACGCCGTCATGGACTACATCTGCGGCGACGCGGCGCTGCAGTTCGCGTATACGCTTATCCCACGACTGCCCGCGCTCGATCATCGCTTCTTCTACACCAGCAATATTTCGCTGAAGCGCGACTTCTTGGTGACCGCCGCAGATAGCGGCATCCGGTTCGACCCTTGTTTCCGTTACGCGGCGTTTGAGGACTCCGAGTTCGCGCTTCGATTGATTCCGCGCGGCCTCGAGATTCAGTACGTCGAATCAGCTCGTGCGATTCACGACCATTGGATGGATCTTGACAGTTTCGCATCGCGTGAGTACCGGGCCGGCCAGATGGCGGTCATCTTCTATCGCAAGCACCCCGCGCAGGACGAGCAGCTGCAGGTTCAATGGTTGGCGGATCTCAATCCGTCCGTCTCGTCGCTGTTGAATCAAGGCGCTCTCCTGCAGCATCTCGAGACGTTCGATAACCAGACCGACAGCCTCCTGCGAGCGCTC
>Ga0306920_100016416_pt1 | contig 10201 bp, 7 predicted proteins | sample flu12Cox44000170_FD_204666 | JGI IMG/M metagenome (GOLD analysis project Ga0306920, IMG submission 204666) | Lab enrichment of tropical soil microbial communities from Luquillo Experimental Forest, Puerto Rico - flux4day.12C.oxic.44.000.170 (v2)... | ecosystem: Environmental > Terrestrial >...
AGGACTTTCACTTCAACGCCGGTGCTCTGCATGACGATCGGCAACAGGTAGCCGTAGAGGCCGGAGTCCTGCGTCGATGTCGTCGAGGCAACCAGAATTGATCTGTCCTGCGCGCGGGCCGACCTGGACGATGGCATCGCGCCGATCAGAACGGCGAGGAAGCCTAACAGCGACAGCCGCACTAACAGTTTCAATTTACTCTCCCTGGACCTCAGCGGCCCGTCAGCGCTCGCCCGAAGAAAAGGCTCAAGCTGCTGACCACCATTGACAGAACGATGAGAATAATGCCCAGCGCAAGGGCAAAGCCCAATTCGCCCTTGCTCGTCTCCAGGACGATCGCCGTCGTCATCGTGCGCGTATAGCCGCGGATATTTCCGCCGACAATGATGATCGCGCCGACTTCGGCGATGGCACGGCCGAAGGCGGCGAGGAAGGCCGTCAGCAATCCTTCCCGACCGATCAGCATAACCGGAAATATGGCGCGCAAGCGCGAGGCACCATCGACTAAAAGGGCATCCCCATATGCTGCCCACACCTCCACCATCATCCGGTGCGCAAGTGCGACGACAATCGGAAAGGCGAGACACGCCTGTGCGCAGACCATTGCTGTGGGCGTAAACAGGATGCCAAAAGACCCCAGCGGGCCGGATCGTGACAGCAGCAGATAGACCACAAGACCAACAACCACAGGCGGCAGGCCGAGCAGCGCGTTGGCGGTGACAATGAGCGCGCCCTTGGTGGGGAAACGATAAAGCGCCAACGCTGTCCCCAGCGGTGCTCCAAGGGCGAAGGCACAACAGCTTGCCGTGAGGCTTACGCCGAGCGACAGCAAAACAATCTCGCGCAACTCGGCATCAAACTGACCGATCAGGAGAACCGCTCTGTAAAGAGCATCGGCAAAGTCGCTCATCCCCCATTACTACCGTGTATGGATATCTCCGCAAATGGCGGAGTTTTCCGCAAGACGCAGCCGCTCTCCTGACCTGAGCGTCCGGCTTTGCCTCAAATGCAAAGGCTGAGCAACTTGATGTGGCAGCCGTTGGATTTTGGCCGGCTTGATGAATCGGCCTCACGTTTCACGGCAACAAGAGGCTCCTTGTCTTTCTTGCCGGGCTTCGGCTCGTAATCGCCAGCGATCACCATGGCCCAGTAGGTGCGCTTGCCGCTTGCATCCCTGGCGCTCGCAACCCCGACGCGGGAGGCATTGTGCAACAGCAAGTTCCTGCGGTGCCCGGAGGAGTCGATCCACTGGCCGAGCGTCTTTTCGAAACTGTCGTGGCCGTAGGCAATGTTCTCGGCGGCGTGCCCGGCACGCGCCGGGGCAATTCGCCTGGCGAAGGGGCCGAGGACCTCATGACTGAGATCATCCTTGGACGCCATCGCGCGCGCCTGCTCCTGTGCAATGCGGTCAAGCGTTGCATCGCGCACGACACGGATTTCGCCATGCTTGAGGCGGAAGGTGGAGATCAGTTCGGCCGCAGACTCGGCTGCCGCTGCAGGGGCGACTGCCAGCAGCAGAAAGAATGCGATCGTGCTGCCAACCGCACGACGTGCCATCGTCCCCCAGGCGATCATCCCCAAGCGTCCATCGCTCACCAAGTAGCGCGATACCCACCCCGCTTTTCCATCTGTAATGTGGACGCATCAAGGCACGGGCATCCTTGGAATGTCCGTAATCGGGGGTAAACTGGAGGTCGTCGGGATTTTGGGGGCCATCCTGCTCAAATCGCGCCAGTGCCGCCTATTTGAAGTTCCTGCATCGCAAGCGGCGAATCCTGTTCAGGAACTTCAAATAGAAAAGCGGCACTACAATCATAGATTTGCTGGTGCCCATAACTTTCCGAAGTTCGTGAAAGGTGGGTGCTGAGACGTAGCACGAACTTCGGAAAGTGGGCACCAGCGCGGCGCTCGAATCAACTCAGTTCGACTTAATACTTGTTTAGTTTGGTTTGCCGAGGACTAGATTATACTGCGACGCATCGCCGGTAGCCTGATCAAGGGAAACCAGATGCCGGTCACGTCCACAATTGGGGGCACAGGCCACACGATGGGAGGAGGCTATGACCATCGAAAGCATTTTAAGGCGGAAGGGCACCGACATCACAACGATTGCTCCCGAGGCCAGCGTCAAAAGGGCGGCAGACTGGCTTCGAGCAAAGAATATCGGCGCGCTCGTGGTGACGAGTGAGAACGCAGTCCTTGGTCTGATTTCCGAACGCGACATCGTTCATGCATTTTCTCGCTACGGCGAGACGGCCGGGTCGATGCCTGTGAAGGAAGTCATGCAATACGGCGCTACCACCGTGTCGCCGGACGAGAGTGTCAATCGGGTGATGAACCTGATGACGCACCATCGCGTGCGCCACATCCTGGTATTACGCGGCGGCGAGCTGGCCGGTATCATCAGCATCGGCGATGTCGTCAGGCATCGACTGGAGGATCTGGAGCTTGAGGCGAACGTCCTGCGTGACGTTTACAATGCCGCGCGTTGACGGCGATGTGCCGTCGAACGAAGACAGTTCGTATCGGCCTCGCGTTGACGACGATCCCAGCGATCGGCCTGCCGACGCGCCCCTCGGCAAGGGCTGAGGAGCGAACGCAGTGCCTGAGGATCAGGCAGGCCTGCGAGGAAGCCGGTTTCAAGCAGGGCGCCGTCGCCGACGGGCTCGGACTTCAGGTCGATTGCATTCGCCCATGATTGCACGCCGCAACCGCAAAGCGCCGGCAAGCCGCTACCGACCATCGCGCCGCCCTCGTTGCCGCCTGCAAGGCGAAAAATCCGCAGTTCGGCAAATCCAGATTGAACGACGAGTTCGGTCAGCCAACGTCGGGATCGGATTTTTGAATGGGCGGGCGTCGCCCGTAGAAAAGAATACGCCGACCGTGCACAAGGCAAGGTCGGCGTCAGCAATCGTAGGCGGAAGTCAGAAGATCGTGCCGAAAATCCTAGTTCCTGTCGTGATCGAAATCAAACAGGTCGAAGAGGTCGCCGATCGCCGGATTGTTCACTGGAACATAGGGATTGTCCTCAGCCGACTTCGGGTTCGGCAAGTTGTCCCGGCTGCGATCAGTCAGCGGCTTCAGGTGCCAATTGCGCTCGATGAACTTCAGGATCGAGACGTGATCGGTGTAGCTGTGGCTGATGTGCCCGCCGCGCGAGAAGTTCGAGACGACGATCAGCGGAATGCGCGGTCCGTCGCCGAAAAAGTCGATCGGCTGGATATAGCCCGAGTCGTAGTAACCGCCGCCTTCATCGAAAGTGATGATGAAGGCCGTCTCGGCCATCAATTCCGGGTTCTCATTGAGAGTATCGAGCGTTTTCTGGACCATGCCCTCGAACAGGTCGAGTTTCGAGGAGGCGGGGTGGCCATCGAGCAGCCCGTCCGGCTTCACGAAGGAGACGGCAGGCAGCGTGCCATTCTTGACGGCGGCGAAGAAATCCGTTGCGTCCTTGATGTGCGCCGCGCGTTGGGCCGGGTCACCCATGATGGCGGTGGCATAGGATTCGAAGTTGCAGATGGTGCAATAGGCTGCCCCCACCTGCACCGTCGGATCAGTGCTCGTCGGATTGTGCTGCAACGCCACCGCGGCGTTGTAAGCTCCGCCGTAATAGGCCCAGGAAACGTTCTTCTCGTTGAGAGCCTCGCCGATGGTGCGGACATTGGTCGGCGGGATCGAGCCGCCGCCAATGATGCCGGCGCCGTCGATCGTACCGTCCGGCAGGAAGCCGGGCGAGTCGTTGTTCACCATGTAGAAATGGTTCGGCTGGCATTTCGGATCGGGCTTGTAGGGCAGCGAGCCGAGGTAATCCCTGATCGCCTTGATGCCGGGCTGCGTCGGATCGGCGCACTTCGTGAAGTTGCCGTCGAAAAGCAGGTCCACGGTATAGACGTCATCAGAGCCCGGTAGCGGGTCGGGGTTGGCGATGTGCGAGGGCGGCGTCGCGGGGGTGCCGTGACCGTCGCTCCAGAAGATCGCATCGCCAGTACCAAGCATCACGTGATTAGCGCCGGTGCCGCCCATGACCGACTGATGGAAGTTGTCGCTCATCGAAAACTGGTCCGCGAGCTTCTTCAGCACGGGAGCATCGCCTTTCTGGACGTTGTAGAACGCCATCGAGTTGCCGCCGCCATTGTCGTCGATCTGGCCGTTGCTGAACACGAAATCGGGCTGGTTCGTATAGTTCGTGATCACAAAGGGATAGAGGTCGCTGAGGCAGCCCGAGGGGTTCTCACGCGTCGCGTTCGCGATATTGCAATCCGACTGCTGCCACATCTCGAACAGGCGATGGGTCGTATCGCCGGTGTAAGAGTCGTAGGGGAGCGCCGCTCCCTGGAGGGGGAACGGCCCGTTCGGCAGGTTGGCGAAATTCTGGATACGCGAGTCAAAATCAGGGAGTTCGAAGGACTGGGTTGCCACAGTCGTCGGCACGGCCCCGGTGGTCAGCAGATTGAGATCGCCGGCATTCAAGGACGGCTCGATGGCCGCCAGGAATGCGGCCGGGGTTCCCGCCGGGAAGGGCGGCGGTGATCCCCCTGCTATCGGCGCGAAGTTCAGGGTCGGCTTCGGCAGCGTCTGGTAGGGCGCCTTCTCGTTCTTGTTCAGGCTGATGAAGTACTTCGTTCTGAACGGCGGTACCGCCTGAAATTGCGCAGCCTTGCTGAAATGCGGCCCGGGCGTGCCGTCGGCGTTGACGATTTCCTTGGACAGCAGGTTGGAGACGGAATCCTTGCTCTTCGGCACATAGGTCGCGAAGACATGGTCGAAGGTGCGGTTCTCGCCGATGAGGACGATCACATGCTTGATGGGGCTCGCGGTGTTGTTCTGGCTGTCTTTGTCGGCGCTTTGACCCGATGTCGCACACGCGACCGAGAGCAGCGCAATCGAGGACGTAGCGAGCAGCACACGCCGCCATCGCCCCAATTTGGATGTGGGTACCATGCTTTCTTTTCCTTCCGGTGATCGAAGATGAAACGACCGCAGAAGTTGTAATTTAAAAATACCACATCTCAGAATGGTGACAGGCCTGTTAAGCGTGAATGAAGGGGGTGGATAATTCCGCCGCGAGCACAAAGACGCTCCTGCGCTATGCCAAAGCAACGGGCAGCAGGTTTATGCGGCTGTCGGCGGCCTGATGCGGTTGTCGCACGCCATCACGCGACAAGCCGGTGCTCGTAGAGATAACGGTTCATTTCCGGGACAAACCGCTGCTCTCTGAAACCCGCTTTTTCAAGGACGCGACGCGAGGCGACGTTTTCGGGGTGCGCAAATGCTCTAACGAGGTGAACCCCGAGTTCCTTTCGCGCAAACACCAGGCAAAACCTCGTCAGCTCCGTAGCGAAGCCGTTATTCCATGTTTGCGAAGCAAAAGCGTAGCTGACTTCGATGCCCCAACCGGGATCAAAGGGATCGTCATAGAGCCCGCCAAAGCCAATGATCTGTCCGTCCGCTTTTGCGCGCACGGTCCAGGGCCCATACCCGACCTTCCTCCGCTGACATGCGTGGCCGGCAATATGCCGACGACAATCTCTCATCGTTTCCAGCGGAAACGTATGCCGCATCGCCGTCATATCGCCCAGAAAATCAAATAATCCGGGCGCTTCAGCGAGCCGGGGGATGGAGAGCAATAGCCGGTCTGTTTCTAGCGTCATCGTGTTAGTTGACGAGCCGCGCTGGAACCGCCTGCTTGCCGGTGGCGTCACCTCGGTGCCGACGACCCCCGGTGGCTCAAGGGCGAAACCGCCTGTACTCTGCGCAGTTCCGGCAGCAGCTCATCTGAAATAAGCCGAATGCTCGCCAGAGCCGTCGATAACGGCATGCCAGCCCAATGTGTGCGAACAACGATGTGATTGACACCGAATTCTTCCCAGTAAGGCTTGAGCTGATTATAGCAGTCCTCCGGTGAGCCTATGATGAACCGACCCTCGATCAGCTCGTCCAGCGAGCGGGTGAAGTCCTCGTTGTCGGGCATGACCTTGTCTTGCCCCCACTTTGCGTAATCCCGGTATTTCCCGGCCAGATAAGGCCCTGCCATCTCGATCGCCGTAATTCGATCCTTGGCGCAATAAACCTCCTTGATCATCGGAAGCTCGCGCGGAGGCGCTTTTCCGACAGCCTCGAGCTCCGATTGGTACACGGCGCACTGACGCCGGACCGTATCGATCGTGGAGTGAGGATTGACGAACCATGCATCACCCAGCCGAGCGGCTCGCTTGACGGCCGGGTCGTTATTTGCCGCAATCCAGATGGGGGGTCTCGGCTTTTGCACAGGACGGATGTTCATGCAAACGTTGCTGAGATGACAGGTGGAGTCATCGTAGGAGACACGATCCTCAGTCCAAAGGCGCTGGATCAGGCCGAGGTAATTTTCGAAGCGTTGTACCCTTTCGCCCGTGGGCACCCCGAAAGCATCGAACTCAACTTGACGATAGCCCAATCCAACCCCGAAAACGAACTTGCCGCGCGCAATGACATCGAGGGTTGCGATCGTCTCCGCCGTGTAGACCGGATTGTGTAAATTCAGTAACAAGATGCCAAGTCCGATGGTCATCTCTCCGGAGACCGCCGCGAGCCGTGCCAAAAAGGGCACGGCTTGCAGTTGTTTATTGTCACCTTCATTCAGATAGTGCTGCCCCGTGAATAGCGAATTCCAACCGCGATCCCGCGCGAGCTCGACCATCGCGATCTGGTCGTCCAGGGCGGCAACCATGTCCGTGGCCAGTTGCTGCTGGTTCGTAACGAAAAGACCCACCTTCATGAAAACTCTCCGAACTCAATTAAAAGGATCGTTCCGCATGTTGCAAGCGAGCGGCTCTAGCGCAAACGCGCCGTTAACGAAATTAGGCGCAGAGCTACTAGGGGTGCTAGCAAGCGTGATGCAATTAGCATGCTGCGCTAAGTGGTTGCATTTATGGCGCGCCCGACACGATTCGAACGTGTGACCTTTGCCTTCGGAGGGCAAGGCCGGCAGTCTATTCTTTCCGTTTCTTCGTCACTGACGGTGGCCTTATTTCTTGCGGAACTGACTCGGTCGATCCAAGCCGGCAAGCCGCTGGCTAATCGATCGCGTCCTTAAGGGCGAACGGCCCGCCGACCTTCCAGTGCAGAGCGCGACCAAATTCGTGTTGGTGATCAACCTCAAAGACGGCCAAGGCACTTGGCCTCACTGTGCCGCCTTCGCTGCTTTCCCGCGCTGATGAGATTATTGAATAGCTGGCGATGTCGGCTATTGGCCCAAAGCGGACATGTCGCCGCTAAGTCCCGATGTCCGCTTTCGGGGGTAAAGCGGACATTACGGGGACATGCGCCGATGTCTCCTTATGACCCAAAGCCGACACGAATTGGGTCCCAATCCCGCAGTGCAGCGAGCCCCTTGCCGTATCAAGTGCGACCACGATCAATTATACTGGAGATGCGATCGGCTCGTTGCGATCGGCGGTGCGGCTGAGGTGCGCGGCCAGCGCTATTTGCACCTTAGGGAGGTCCGTCAATGATCGATTCCGTCGAAAAGACGACCATTCGTAAGATCTATGTTCGACTCCTGCCGCTGCTATTCGCAGCGTATTTCATCTGCTATCTCGACCGCATCAACGTCGGCTTTGCCGCGCTGACCATGAACAAGGACCTGGGCTTCACCGCCACCGTCTATGCGTTGGGGGCCACCGCGTTCTTCTGGGGCTATTGCCTGTTCGAGGTGCCGAGCAACATCATTCTTGAAAAAGTCGGCGCGCGGGTGTGGATCGCCCGCATCATGATCACCTGGGGACTATTCTCGGGTGCTACTGCTTTCGTTACCGGCGCGACTAGCTTCGCGGGGGTGCGCTTCCTGCTTGGCGTCTGCGAAGCCGGGTTCTTCCCCGGCATTATCCTGTACCTCACCTACTGGTTTCCGGCGCGCTGTCGCGGGCAGGTGGTCGGATGGTTCATGACCGCGATTCCTGTCGCGATCTTCCTGGGCGGTCCGATCTCGACTACATTGCTCGCTCAGCTCGACGGCCTCCTCGGCCTCGCCGGGTGGCGCTGGTTGTTCCTCTGCGAAGCAGCGCCGGCGGTCATCCTCGGCTTCGTGGTGCTATTTTATCTGACCGACCGGCCGGCGAAGGCGCACTGGCTCGAACCGCGTGAGCGCGAATGGCTCATCGCCGAGCTGGCTGCCGAACGCAGCGCGGTCGAGCAGGTCCGCGTCTACACCGTCCTCCAGTCGCTCCTCAATCTGCGCGTCTTGGGTCTGGCAGTGATCTACCTGGGGATCGGCACCGCGAGCCTCGGCCTCGTCCTCTTTCTGCCGCTGATGATCAAGCAGCTTGGCCTGTCGAACCTGATGACTGGCTTCGTGGCAGCGATTCCCTATGTCGTCGGCACCATCGGCATGGTCATTTGCGGCTACATCACCGATCGAATGCATGAGCGCCGCTGGAACCTGTTCTTCACCTGCCTCGCTGCCGCGGTCGGCCTCTTCGCGGCCGGGCTGCTCAGCGGCAGCTTCTGGGCGCTCGCTGGCTTGTCGGTGGCGACCATCGGCTTCTACGGCATGAAGACGTCGTTCTGGCCGCTGCCTTCCAACTTCTTTAGCGGGACGGCCGCCGCCGCCGCCATCGCCGCGATCAATTCACTGGGCAACCTCGGTGGCCTGATCGGGCCCAACTTGGTTGGCTGGCTCAAGGACAGTACCGGCAGCTTCGAGGCAGGATTATACGCGATGGCCGGCTGTGCGCTGATTTCGGCGATCGTGACTCTCATTGCGGTTCGCGCGCCGCACAGGCGCGTCGAGCCCACGGGTTTGGGCGTGGCGGCGACGTGATTAGCCGCGTCCGATGAGAACGATCGAGTGATCGGCCAGCGATAAGTGCGGGCGCTTTCGGCGTCCGAGTCCGCTTCGAGGGCAGACACGACATGGCGGGCAATGGAGATCACTTCCGGTTTTGATCCATCTCGGGCATCGGACGTGATCGGCGATGATCAAACCCAGGCAAATCTACCTCTTTCGGTCCGGTGGCCCAGACCGATAAGATGCGCTTGAGAACCTAGGGGCGGATATGGCGCAGCTTTCAAGGACCAAGACCGGTAAGGTGAGCGCCCGCAAGGCGGATCAGGCGAAAGAGCGCAAGAGCGCCAAGGCGTCTCCAAACGGCAACCGACGCCTGATTGAAGGGCGGGAAACCGAGGTCGCTCGCCTAAGACGCGCCTTGAAGGAGGCGCACGAACAGCAGACCTCGACCGCCGAGGTACTGCAGGTGATCAATTCATCGCACGGCGATCTCGCGCCGGTATTCGACGCGATCCTGGAGAAGGCACACAATCTTTGTGGCGTCACCCAAGGAAGCTTGCAACTCTACGACGGCGCAAAGTTCCGCGCGGTTGCGGTGCACGGGCTATCCGAGGCGTTCGCCGATCGGCTGCGCCAAGGCTTTAGCGTCAGCCCCAAATATCCCGCCAACCGCTTACTCGAAGGCGCGCGCTTTGTTCAGATCCCCGACCAGGGCGAGATCGATCATCCGATATCGCGCGCGGCGTTCGAGGCCGGCGTGCGCACCTCTCTGTTCATTCCGCTGCGGAAGGACGGCATACTACTCGGCCGGATCACCGCCTCTCGCCGGGAGGTCAAACTCTTCACCGAGAAAGAGATCGGGCTTCTCGAAAGCTTCGCCGCGCAAGCGGTGATCGCCATCGAAAATGCGCGGCTGCTCAACGAAACGAAAGAGGCGCTGGAGCGGCAGACGGCGACGGCCGAGGTTCTGAGGGTGATCGCATCCTCGCCATCGGACCTGCAACCGGTGTTCGAGGCAATTGCGACGCGATCAACGCAGTTGGTCGGCGGCCATTCTGCGGCTGTGTCGATTTTCGTCGGCGACCTGGTCCATCTGGGGGCGTTCACCCCGGTCAGTCCAGAGGCAGATGCCGCGCTCAAGGCGTTGTACCCGCGGAGGCTGGCGGACTATCCGCTGTTTGAGCTGGCCCGCGGCGGCGAGGTCGCGCAGGTCTTCGATATGGAGACAGACACTCGCGTACCGTTGGCGGCGAAGGCTGCGGCGCGAGCGCGCGGCTATCGCAGCGTGCTGTGGGTGCCAATGAACAGCGACACGGGTCCGATCGGGGTCATCACGGTCACGCGCAAGGAGCCCGGGACATTCGCGGCCCAGCATATCCAGTTGTTGCAGACCTTCGCCGACCAGGCCGTCATCGCCATCAAAAATACCCGGCT
>Ga0306920_100016417_pt1 | contig 10201 bp, 8 predicted proteins | sample flu12Cox44000170_FD_204666 | JGI IMG/M metagenome (GOLD analysis project Ga0306920, IMG submission 204666) | Lab enrichment of tropical soil microbial communities from Luquillo Experimental Forest, Puerto Rico - flux4day.12C.oxic.44.000.170 (v2)... | ecosystem: Environmental > Terrestrial >...
TGTTGGCGCTCCTCGCCGAGGGCGACAGATCGCGGATTGCGCTGATGGTGTTCCCGGAGCTGGGGCTCTCGGCCTATGCGATCGAAGATCTGTTGTTTCAAGATGCGATGCTCGACGAAGTCGAGCGGCAAATCGATCGCCTGATAGCGGCGAGCCGGGAACTCTTTCCGGTTTTTGTCACCGGGGCCCCGTTGCGGCATCGCGGGCACCTCTACAATTGCGGCGTGGCGATCCACCGGGGAGAATTGCTCGGCGTCGTTCCAAAGGTATACCTGCCGAATTACCGCGAATTCTACGAGCGGCGGCAACTAACCTCAGGCGAGGACGTCATCGGTCAGGCGATTGAGATCGCCGGGCACAGGGTCCCCTTTGGCCGTGATCTGCTGTTCGCTGCGCGCGGAAAAGCGGCTTTTACGTTTCACGTCGAAATCTGCGAAGATTTGTGGGTGCCGCATCCACCGAGCACCGATGCGGCACTGGCCGGGGCCGAGATCCTGCTCAATCTTTCGGCCAGCAACATCACGATCGGCAAGGCGGAAATGCGCCGCCTTTTATGTGCGTCGCAATCTGCCCGCTGTATCTCGGCCTATGCCTATTCCGCCGCCGGCGCCGGCGAGTCGACGACCGACCTCGCCTGGGATGGGCAAGCCGGCATTTTCGAATGCAGCGACCTGCTCGCAGAGACCGAGCGTTTTTCGCCCGATCCCGAGATGGCGGTCGCCGATGTCGATCTCGGCCGCATCCGCCAGGAACGGATGCGCACGAACTCCTTCGGCGACAATGCACGCGCTACCGGCAGCCAGAGCATGCCGTTCCGCACGATCGCGTTCGATTTCGCTGCGCCCGAGGAACCTCTCGAACTGTGCCGCGCGGTCGAGCGCTTTCCATATGTGCCGGCCGATCCGGCGATGCTGCGCGAGAACTGCTACGAAGCTTACAACATCCAAGTGCAGGGCCTGGCCCAACGCCTTAAGGCGACGGGGTTGAAAAAGCTTGTCATTGGCGTCTCTGGCGGGCTCGATTCGACCCAGGCGTTGATCGTCTCGGCCCGCGCGATGGACCGTCTCGGGATCCCGCGCAACAATATCCTCGCCTACACGCTGCCCGGCTTTGCGACGAGCGAAAAGACCAAGACCAATGCGTGGCGGCTGATGCGCGCCCTCGGCGTCACCGGCGCCGAGATCGACATCCGGCCGGCAGCGCGGCAGCTGCTGCAGGACATCGGGCACGGTTCGGCGACCGGCGAAGCGCTCTACGATGTCACTTACGAGAATGTCCAGGCCGGGTTGCGCACCGACTATCTGTTCCGGCTCGCCAACCACAATGGCGGTCTGGTGGTCGGGACCGGGGACCTCTCGGAGCTCGGACTTGGCTGGTGCACCTATGGGGTCGGCGATCAGATGTCGCATTACAACCCCAATGCCTCGGTCGCCAAAACGCTGATCCAGCATCTGATTCGCTTTGTCGCGACCTCGGGCGAGCTAGGTGAGAAGACCGCGAAGATCCTTTACGACATCCTGGCGACGGAAATTTCGCCGGAGCTGGTGCCACCCGGAGCGGACGGCATCATCCAGTCGACTGAAAGCGTTGTCGGGCCCTACGCATTGCAGGATTTCAACCTGTTTTACGCGACGCGCTTCGGTTTTCGGCCCTCGAAGATCGCCTATCTTTCATGGAATGCCTGGAGCGATCCAATGCGTGGGCATTGGCCGGAAAATATCCCCGAGGGGGCCAAGCGCGCGTACAGTCCGCCCGAAATCAAGCAATGGCTGCGGGTGTTTCTTTACCGCTTCTTCGAGCTCAGCCAATTCAAGCGCTCGGCTCTGCCCAATGGCCCCAAGATCTCGTCGGGCGGCTCACTGTCGCCGCGCGGCGACTGGCGCGCCCCCTCCGACGCCACGGCCAAAGTCTGGCTCGAAGAGCTCGAAGCAAACGTCCCGGACCCCAAGTGACGAGGAGAAGCGATGAACCGGCTCGATGGCAAAGTCGCATTGATTTCCGGAGCGGCGCGCGGCATCGGCGCGGAGACGGCGCGGCTGATGGTTAAAGCGGGAGCCTGGGTCGCGGTCGCGGACGTGCTGGACGAGCGCGGACGCGAGACCGCGCGCGCACTCGAGGGTGCCGAAGGCGAAGCGCTCTACGTCCATCTCGACGTCACCCACGAGGAGGATTGGACCGCTGCGATCGCGGCGGTGACCGGCCATTTCGGCGGGCTGGACATTCTCGTCAACAATGCTGGAGTGTATCTCGGCCTCAACATCGAGGAGGCGAGTTTGGCCGATTGGCTGCGGCTCTGCGCGGTCAACCTGACCGGCGTTTTTCTCGGCACCAAGCTCGCATTGCCGGCGTTGCGTGAGAGCGGCGAGCGGAGCCCGCACGGCAGCGCCATCGTCAATCTGTCGTCGGCCGCCGGTCTCGTCGGCTCGCCCAGCGATCCGCTCTATTCGATGACCAAGGGCGGGGTCGCTCTCTTCACCAAATCGGCGGCGCTTGAATTCGCGCGAAAGGGTTACAAGATCCGCGTCAACTCGATCCACCCCGGCCTCATCGAGACCGACATGGGCGCCCAGGTCTTTGCAAGCCGGGCACGGAACCTCGGCACCAACGACCTCGACGCAGCTCGCCACCAGTCATTGGAGCGGCTGCCGATCGGCCGCCTCGGCACGGTGACCGACATCGCCAAGGGCATCGTCTTTCTCGCCTCCGACGATGCCGGTTTCATGACCGGCGCGGGACTCGTCGTCGACGGCGGCACCACCGCGCAGTGATCTGGTAATTTCCCCGCACTCTAAGCGATTGCTGGCGCCAAGCCGCCAGGCTCCGCGTACCGGAAACAAAGTCCCTTGTGATTAGCGTCAGCACCGCGCACGCCTGCGGCGAACTGGATCAGCTTGTCGACCGCCGCTACTGCTGCCGCCGTGGCAGTCCCGGTCGCGATCGAGCTATTGGCAACGCCGAAGCCAAGGGCGAGTAGAACGCTGGTGGCAGGCGCGTGTAACGATGACAGGCTGTCTGAGAACAGTCTTAACGGCTCGACCACGTCTCCGTAACGAGGAGGGGCAAATCTTTTGCCCAGTCCGTGGAGGTCACACCGCCAGGGTAGATCACATGAGCCAGATTATCTTTTGTGTAGGCCAGCACAAAAGACGCGTGATTTATCCCATAATTGTGGTCGGTATGCGTCGTTTTGCTGGCCGGCGGTATATATGCGGCGCGCTGGGCTGCTGCGACGGCAGCTTCACTGCCTGTCAGGCCAATAAAACGTGTGTCGAAATTATCCAGCCAGGCACGCAGTACGGCGCCGCTATCCCTACCGGGATCAGTGGTAACAAACACGACCTTCACTTGCTCCCCGACCTCGGCGGGCAGCTGTTGCAGGCTGCTCGCGATATTGGCCATGTGCAGTGGACACTCATCGGGACAATGAGTGTAGCCGAAAAAGAGCAACGTGACATACCTCTGGGTCCCCGACCAGAAATCAAACGGCGCACCGGACGTATCGGTGAGAGTAAATTTTGGTTTCGGCAGCGGCGGGCTTACGATTCCGCCGTGGTATGTTACCGCTGCACGGCCCGCCTGGGGTAGGGGAGGCCCTTCTTGTGGCCCTGCCGCTACCGCCCAGTTTTCAGTTGGCCCCGACGCAACTGCGATGACGACAAAGTACCAGAAAAGCGATCGCAACTTCACTGACATGCGCTGAGCCGAGACATACGCCGCCGGCCCTTACCGGTGCACAATCACCCGCCCCCTCATGCCCAAATCGTCATGCAGAGCACATATGTAGTCGAAGGTCCCGGGGCCGGTGAAAGTGACCCGGAACCGGGTTACGCCAAGAGGCGTCTGCGCCAGACCGGTCTGATCTTGGAAGGCCGCCTGAAGAAACCCGGAGTGCACGCTGCCACTAGACGAAGCCAGCGTCGCATGCAGGGCTCCGTCGCTATCCACCGTCACCACGGGCGGGGGAGAAGGGGGCACGGGGGAAGGAGGCACCGGGTTCGCGGGCTCGGTCCCGAACGTGACGGTATGTGGCGTTACCGGGTCCAAATTCGTCCACTCCACCGTGTCCCCGACACGGACATGGATCGAACCCTGCAGGAAGCGCATGACCGACACGGTATCAGAGCCTCCTCCCGTCGCCACGATCTCGCCGATGCCGACCGTCACCGCATCTTTGGGACCCTGCTTCATCTCACTCCCTTGTTGGTCCTCGCCTTGGTCGTTCTGTTCTGTGGCCATTGCCTGATCTTCCAAATCAGCGCCAGCCGAAAGCAACTCAGCTTGCCGCTTCCGCGCCTGCTTGTCGTAGAAGGCTTGATTATGCGGCAGGGACTTTGATGTATCGAGCACATGCACCGCGCCGGTCATATTGTTGTGCACCAGACAGACGAGCTTGAAGTTACCGGGCGTTGGAAACTTCACGGTATAGGTCTGCGCGTCTATCAATTCGGGCGAGGTCAGGCAAGTTGAGCCATCGAAGCTGGATTTATCGGGCGTCGTCCCTCCCGGTGGAGGACTACAGCCCCCTCCGGCGCCTGGGCGAGGCGGCCGCAGCTGCTCGGGGGTGGTATCTTGTCTTAAGAAAGTCACCGTATGGATCTCGGGCGTGGGAAAGGTCCAGGTGATGCTGTCGCCGGTATGAATCCACAACTCGTTGGGCAGGAAAGCCAGCGCCTGTATCCCCTCGTCTGAGCTTTGGGCGCCCGCTGCGGCTTGCCAGATTTTGGCGGCGTATACTGCCCGCGGGGCGATGAGAATTGAGAGCGCAAAAATCCAGAAAATGATGATGCCGGCGCGTGCTGCCAGATTGCCCCAGAAAGCGATGATCTTCACACCGTAACCGGCATTCGTTCGTTCCTGCAGCGATATTGGCGCCCACTCCGTGCAGGGCTGCATCCGTTTGTCCTGATGAATGCTGCAGCTAGCCGCGAACTTCATCGAACCCTCCCTCCAGTATTGCTTCAGCCCGCGCGAGCAAACGCCGGGTCGAAGCCGCGGCACTTGGCACCGCAACAAGGTGGAAGTCGGTTAAAATTGTCAAGAACTGTTACGGGACGTTTACAACTTGAGCGCCAAAGTTAACAACTGATAAGAGGTGAACAAGTCGTATTTTTTAATAAGCAGCACGACACGATCGAGGTTAGGGATCGGAGGGCCGATCGCCCGAATGCGACGAACCGTCGCACCAGAGCAATAGGAACAAACCATGAAATATTTAACACTGCCCGCCCCACCTTGAGCGGATCTTTGCCTGCAAGATTTAGCTTGACAGGCGAGATCGCGAAACCCTGCTGCACTGGAAATGGTGAGATTCGGTTGTCGTCGTCGCCGGCATATGAAATGCCACAGGTCATGACCGCTGTTGACAGCGCGAACGCGAATGAAAGCGAATGAACCATCGGGCAATCCTCCTTAATGAGACACGCGTCGACGCGGGATAATGTTTGGCAAGCTGCCAACGACTTTAATTTTGCACGTTTCAGATCGTGACCTCGCCGCGGGTCTTGTCGGGCGTTTGACCACTTTGGCACTGGCTGTCCGATCCGTTCGACCCAAATGGCCGATCCGAGTTACCGATGCCGCGGCATACGGTCGGAGAAGTCAGGGACGCGAAGCCGGCTGGCCGCGGCGGCCGACATCGCCAAGGTATCGTCTTTCTCGCCTTGGATGGCGGCTGGGTTTATGGCCGCGGCCGGCCTCGTTGTCGACGGAGGCACAACCCGCGCATGATCCGCGGAGTGCTACGCAATCGGGAATTGGCGAAATCGCAGATCGGCGGGCCACTCGTTCATATCGCCGCCGGCGTAATCGTTGAGGCGCAGCGGCCGGCCACCTTCGAATGGCTTGCAGCCGAGCTTCTGGATGAAGATCGCAGTGCCCGCCGCTCTGCGTTCCGCGATGACCGACCGCGCCCATTCGAGATGATACGGCCGCGCTCCGCCACCTGATTCGCCGCCGTTGATCACCCACTGCAGACGTCGCGCAAACCCACCGAGACGCACTGGCGCGAGTTGGGGCTCGATGCTGAGGCCGTGCACGGCGGCGGGGATCGCGAGCAGTTTCGGTACATCACGCTCGAGGCCCGCCTGATCGACCGATATGAGCAGCCACACATTCGCATAACCAGCGCCCCAGTCTTCGGGCAGCATTTCCGATGCATTGCCGATGCGCTTCGTCAGCACGATCCAATCGAGGTTGGCCGTCTGACGGATGAGCGACCACAGCCGGTCGCGCACCGCCTGACCGACCTCATTGTCGAAGACGTCGGCCATCGACGCGCAAAAGACGCGATGACGGCGACCCTCTGCTTGCGCCGCGTGCTGCCATTTCAGCGGCTCACGCCAGTGCGCGCCGCCGAAATAACGGCGCGGAGCGCCCGGACCCCAATGCGCCAGTTTATGCCATCGCGCATCGAGCATCATCGCGTAGCGATGGTCGCAGAGCGGGCTTACCTGCGTGCACCCCCACCAGGGATTAAACGTGTGGTCGCACCAGGCGATTTTCGTGACCGCGCCCATCCCACGCCTTCGTCACCCTCTCGCGCCGAATTAGCGCCCGTAGCGAGATTCGAGCTCGGCGGCGGCTTCGGCTTCGGGTAAGAGGCGGGTTCCACCGAACCATACTTCGCTGATGCTGCCGTCCGGCCGGCGCACGCGGCGGACGGTCTCGCCGTAGCGAGCGGTGCCGGCAGCGGCGGTGAAATGGCCGGTATCTTTGTCGGAGACCGATATCTCGCCGGCTTCCGTAAAGGGGTTTGGCAAAGACGGCACTGCGACAATGACCTTGTCACCCATCGGCACTAAGTCGACGGCGCCCCAGAGGGTCCACCACCTCCCGCTCCAGTCGTGAACCTCGTTCTGTGGCGCGCCGTGGCGAGCGAACATCGCTAGGATATGTATCACACCGTCTATCCACGGACCCGCCTGCCCGTCCACCGCATTGGTCAGCAGCGACACGGCGATCCGGTGCTCTGGCAGCACCACGGTGCGGGTGATAAAGCCCTGGAAGCCTCCACTGTGGCCGAACCATTGCCAGTCCCCGGTTTTGCCGCTGGTGACGCCGAGCCCGTAATAACGCTCGACATCGGCATCCGGATAGCGCCATTGCGGGCGGATCATCTCGCGCCGGCTGGCAGGTGACAGAATGCTGTTGTCGGCCGCGGGATCCAGCTGCGCGAAAAAGCGGGCGAGGTCGCGCGCGGTGCTGACAAACCCGGTCGCCGCTGCGAGCGCATCGGTCGGCTTGTTCCCGAGGACCACGACCCGCCGGCCGAGCGGCAGCTTCCCGCTGTGGCCATGCGCGACCGGCGCAGAAACGGCGAGGGGCATATCCGGGTCGGTTTCATCGAGCCCGATCGGCTCGATGATCTCGCGCCTGATCCAGCCGCGATACGGCTCCCTGGTCACCGCCTCAATGACGAGACCGGCCAAGCCGTAGCCGTGGTTCGAGTATTTAAAGCGGGTATTGGGCTCGATGATCGGCGCCGCCGCCAAATCGGCGCGCAGCTCCGCTTCGTTGAGGAATGGACGCGCGTCCTGCCATTGGCCGCTGTCGGTCCCATCGCGGATGATGCCGGCACTGTGCGAAAGCAGCTGGGCGATCGTCGCCTCGGCAACCGCCGGGTGGAGGCCTTGCACATACTGACCGGCGCGGTCGTCGAGACCGAGCTTGCGCTGTTCGCGAAGCTTCATGACGCCGGCAGCGGTGAAACTCTTTGAATGCGACGCGACACGAAAGCGATGACGTGGCGTCAGCGTCGCCTCGCCGACAATCTCGGCACGGCCGAAGGCCCGTTCGAAGACGACCCTGCCATCATGCACAACCGCAATGACGCACCCCGGCTGCTCGGACTCGCGGATTTGGTACTCGAGCCATCGCGGGATGTATTGGAGCGCGGGCTGCAGCCATTCGTCCATGGGTTTGTCCGAAGATGTTACCACGCTTCGCGGCCACGCGGCGGGCGGGCGGGCATTGCAGCGCGCTGTTCGGCTTCGTGCTTGTCGAACATCGCGCGGGCGGCGGCGCTGCGCTTTTCGGAGAGCTCGTCACGGTGCTCGCTGCACCAGGCGTAGGACTGAATGCGCGGGCGGTTGTCGCGGCTGAAATGCGGCATCACGTAGCGGGCGTAGAGTTCGTAGGAACGCTTGGTTTCTTCCCAATCGGCCCAGTTGTGCGCCTGGTGCAGAAAGACGCCGAATTCGCCTTGCTTTGCTTGCAGTCGCTCGATCAATGCGATCGCATCGTCGGGGGTGCCGACGACACCGTAATTGTTCTCGACAAACCATTCGAGCGGGTCCTGGCCCGCCGGCACGATGAAGCGTCGCTGGTTGTTGTTGAGATAGTTCAGATATCTCTCGAAGCCGAAGCGGGCATTGGCGAACGCTTTCTCGCGCGTTTCGGCGATGTGCATCGGGCCGACGAGACGCAATCGCGCCGGGTCCATGCTGCGGCCGTGCTCGCCGGCGACATCGCACGCGATCTGCCAGTTGCTGGCGAGCGCGTCATAGCCAAACGGGTTGGTCGCGGCGACGCAGATCATGCTCAAATCGTATTTGCCGGCGAGCCGCCCGCCCGACGGCGTAACGGCGCTGACCACCGCGGTCTCGGGATAGGGTTTCGTGTATGGCGGCAGGTGCAATTTGGCGCCGACCAGCGTGTACCACTCGGTTTTCTCGGTGACGGTCTCGCCGCGGAAGAGGCGCAGGATCACATCGATGCCCTCGGCCATGCGGTCGCGCTGCGTCATCGGGTCGATGCCGAGCATCAGCGCGTCAGAGGCGAGCAGTCCCGGCCCCGCGCCGAACATGACGCGCCCGCGCGTGTGATGGTCGAGCTGCACGATGCGGCCGGCGACCATCAGCGGGTTGTGGTAAGGCAATGAGATGACGCCGGTGCCGAAGCGGATGAACTTGGTGCGCTCGGCGGCGATCGCGATGAAGATCTCGGGTGAGCCGATGGTCTCAAAGCCGGCGGAATGGTGCTCGCCGATCCAGGCCTCGTGAAAACCCAGCCGGTCGAGCCACACCATCAATTCGAGGTCGCGGTCGAGGCACGCCGTCGGGTTTTCCTCCATCGGATGGAACGGCGGCAGAAAGATACCGTGGCGCAGCGTGATTTGGGTCATCGAGGCCTCGCTCTCGGCGTATGATCGAGCCCGGCATTATACGGAAAGGGGATGCAATGGCGATCAAACGCGAGAAGATCCAGCCGCAGGGCCTCCACATCGCGATGCGGGCCGGTCACCCGGCCTACACGCACGTCGTCACGGTCAGCGGCACCGGGAAAATGGTTTTTGTCGCCGGGCAGCTCGCCCGAGACGCCAACGGCAATTGCGTCGGCAAGGGCGACATGCGCGCGCAGATCCAGCAGGTCGGCGAGAACATCAAAGCCTGCCTCGAAGCCGCCGGCGCCACCCTCGCCGACATTGTCAAGACCAACACCTTTGTTACCAACTACGAGGAATTCTCAAAGCACGGCGACATGCGGCTGCGCTATTTCGGGCCCGCGACCCCAACCAGCACGACCGTCCAGATCAGCCGGCTTGCCGATCCAGACGCGATGGTCGAGATCGAGGCGATTGCCGTCGTCGACAGCTAACGTGGCATCGTAGACCAACTGCTAGCCGAGGTCCTTGAGATCTTTCCGCTCAACGGCGACCGACCGCCCGACGCACAACAGACGAGAACCTTCTTGTCTTTCTGAAAAGCGGGATCGTGCGACGGGCTCTCCGGATCGGCGCGGAATTCCGGCGTCCCGCGTGATGTACTGATGCCGCTCTCGAGCTTGCCCCCTGCAGCGAGCTCGGGCGCGTCACGAACATCGACGATCAGCACATTCTCTTTGCCGATCATGTCGCGAACTTCGGCCGGATTGAGCTGCGGCACGGCGGCATTGGCCTCGGCCAGCATCTCCCTGACGCTCGACGCCATCACTTTCCTCCCAGAACCTGCGGCCTCATTGTATCGGCTGCGGGCAATTATCACTGGACCCGGGAAGCACACCGTTATGCGAGCGAATATCCTTGGGGTATCGGCCTGCACCGCGCTCGGTATCGGGGTTATCGCCGCAGCCAGCGCCGATCCGGATGTTGCCGCGGATCAACTGCAAACCGCCACGCCGATCAAGCATTTGATCCTCGTCATCGGCGAGAACCGGAGCTTTGACCATGTATACGGCACCTACATTCCGAAAAGCGGCGACGCCA
>Ga0306920_100016418_pt1 | contig 10201 bp, 11 predicted proteins | sample flu12Cox44000170_FD_204666 | JGI IMG/M metagenome (GOLD analysis project Ga0306920, IMG submission 204666) | Lab enrichment of tropical soil microbial communities from Luquillo Experimental Forest, Puerto Rico - flux4day.12C.oxic.44.000.170 (v2)... | ecosystem: Environmental > Terrestrial >...
GGTGCGCGTCGCTTCCGAACCCGTGCCCGAAGTCGTCGGCACGCAGATGGCCGGAAGGCGGCGCGCCGGGAAATCGCGGCTGCAGAGCTCGTAATCGATCGCCGAACGATCCTCGGCCGCGACCGCGGCCACCGCCTTGCCGAGATCGAGCGCCGAGCCGCCGCCGAGCGCCACGATGACGCCGACGCCCGCCTCGCGCGCCGCGGCGACCGCCGCGTCCGTCTCGACGATGCCGGGGTCGCTCGCGAAATCCTGGAACACGGCGGCGACCGGCACCGATTTCTCGATCGCCTGGCGCACCTCGTCGATCAGCCCGGTCGAGCGAAGACCCGGATCGGCGACGAGAAGCGCAAGCCGCCTTTCGCCCGAGGCCCGCAGCGCGAGCGCGCCGAGGCCGGCGCGGCTGCCCTGGCCCGATGTGACATGTGGAGTGCGCGCGAGTTCGTAGCTCTTCATGAGACCTTCCCAAAATACCGTTGGATGTCTCGCATGAGAGCAGGATCGCCTCAAGCGGCGAATGCGTTCATTGACTCGCATCCGCCGCAGCGGCCGCTTTTCAGAGCCTCCCGGAGCCCTCGGCGGCGATGGGGCTTCCGCGCAAATGGGGGCAAATACGGGGTGCAGGCTCGCTCGCTGCATCGCCATTTTTGCTGCGGCGAAGCCGCCCTTTCGCGAGTCAATCACCCTCGCTCGGCGCCACACGCAAGCGCGCGCCTCCAGGCCCCACTTACTCGGAAGGGAGGCACGCCTGACTGTCTGCGCCTCTTGGCGCCCCACCCCGTCCAGCAGTTTTGCGGGAAATCGCGGACGATCTAGATGTCCGCAGGCGGGACGAGGAGCCTCAACCTCGTTCCGAGCGCGGCTGCCGCAGCGAGCGATGCCGCAATGCCGATGACGCAAGCCTCCCACCCTAGCGTGTCGTAAACCCGGCCAAGCACGGCCGTGCCGATAAGGCCGCCGAGGAAATAGCAGGCGAGATAGATCCCGCTCGCCGCCCCCCCATCGATGACGGCTGCGCGGCCCACGAAGCCAGTCGCGATAGCCTGGGCAAGGAAGGTGCCGACGGCGATGAGGCCGAGTCCCAGAATCACCGGCGCCAGCGTGGGCGCAAGCAGCAACGGTAGGCCGCCAGCCGCAATGGCGAGCGCTCCCCACAAGGTGGGACGCGTTCCCCATTGCGCAACCAGCCGGCCGGCCAGGGGCGTAGTGACGACCGAGGGAAGGAAGACGAGATAGATGAAGCCGAGCGTCATCATCGAGACCCCGAGCGGGGGCCGCACCAGCACGAAGTTAACGAAGGTGAAAGTGCCAATAAAGGCAAAGAGGATGCAAAACCCGATCGCGAAGGCCGCGCGAAGAGCCGGGTTGCGCAGATGTGCGACAAGGCCAGCGACCGTCGAATTCTGTGACATGGCGAGACCGGTCCGCGGCATCGGCGGAGTTGCGCCCACCGAAACGTACACGAGACCGGCACCGGCGAGATTGAGGACGGCGAAGAGAATGAAGTTTGCCGCGAGCCCGAAATGATCGGCGACGGCGGCCGCGATCAATCGCCCGATCAGGTTCGAGGCGACGTTGCCCGTTATGTAGGCGGCGAAAGCGCTCGCCGTTTCGGCCGGTCCGCAATGCTCGCCGAGATAGGCCAGGGTCAAGGTGAAGGCGCATGCCATGAGGAACCCTTGCGTCACGCGCAAGGCGGCGAAGCTGGCAAGGCCGGGCGCGACGGCGAGCAGAAGGGTCGGCACCGAAAGTGCCACGAGACTGAAGAGAATACCGCGGCGGCGGTCGATTCTTCGGCTCAGAATCGCGACCGTGAAGCTCGCGATCGCCATCCCGAACGTGCAGGCATTGACGGCGAGACCCATTTGCGCCGGCTCGACCTGATAGGCGCGGGCCAAACTCGGCAAGATTGCTTGCGTGGCGAAGAGATCGACGACCGTCAGGAAAGCGGTGAGCGCAATCACGACGTTGCGTCGTCGGGCGCCACTCGCGTTTTGCGCGGAGGTTTCGGCCCGCATCAAGGCCTCGGATCGCGTTATCGCCGTCGAGGTAGCCGTAGCCGTGTCGGGCATCTCGTTCTCCCTCCGAAGATCAAGGGCGCTCACGGCCTCGAACCCGAGCGCCCGCTGCGGGACAGAGCCCAGCCGGCGATTTCACATGTTGTGATCGGCCTCGTCGTGCAGGAGGTCGGCGGAAAGCAGCACCACCGTCTCGGTGCCGTTATTCTTCCACCAATGCGCGGTACCGTGCAGTTCTGGCGTTGTGTCACCCGCCTTGTGGACGAGTGGGACCGAGCAGTCGCTCGCGTACTCGGTGACCTCGCCCTTGATGATGTAGATGATGGCCGGCCGGTCGGCGTGGCTGTGCCAGGGAACGATGCCGCCCGGCTGAATGACCAGCCGCCGCAAGCGCAGCTTGCGATCGTCGATCATCGCAGGTTCCTTGGCGAGATCGATGGAGGCGAGCACGGTGTCGGTGACACCCTTGGCCGCATAATCGACCGGCTTCGTCGCATCTGCGAGCTCCTTGCCGGCCGGGCAGCCGCCAGCATTCGCGATGCCTGGAAGTGCGATGGCGGTGAGCGCCGCGAGGCTCAATCCGATGATGGGGCGTGTCATTCTGTTCGGCATTTCGGTTCTCCTGAATGGGCCTGGCATTGCGGCCTCGACGACGGAGAACTTCGTGGATCGGCGGCCCCGACAGAAATATCGCCTGGCTTTGGGTTCCATAGCGGGCGACTATGCGGCGCATGCCGGTGCGTGCGAGAACAGAGAAAGGCCCGCGCGGAATCATCCTCGCGGGTCTCGAGCCATTCGAAGGGATGGCGCTACTTTGCGGCGACGCTCGAGATGACCGAAGAAATGACCATCGAGGCCATCTGGAATTGCGCGTCGCGATCCGTCACTCCAAAGCGATGCGCGATCCAGGCGAAGTCCGTATAGACCGCCCAGACGGTGCCGCTCTCGTCCTGGCGTACGAGCAGCCGAACCGGCCAATCGAGCCCCGCATCGGGATTCGACGTCAGGAACTGAGCGCCGAGCGGCGGATTGCCGAAGATCAAGAGCGTTGACGGACGCAGCTCGATGCCTGCGTCATGGGCGAGCTTTGCTTGGTCGATCTCGGCAAAGAACTTGATCCCCTTGGCCTCCACATCCTCTTTGATGCGGGCGATCGTTTCCTGCATCGAATAGGCGCTGCGGATCCTCGTCACACCGCCTTGCGCTGATACCTCGCCCATCGCATGACGCGGATTGGCCAGCAGGTAAGCGAGAACCAGCATGCCCGCGCAAAAGACGGCTATTCGGCGAAGCATCTCATCCTCCATCGTTCTTTAAGCCCTCGCGAAACGCGTGGAACTTCACGATGAGGATGGCGAGCCACCAGGCCCCATTGAAATACCAATAGGCTCAGATGTCGATAGCCGTTTGCTTGGCGACCATGTCGTGCGGTTACCCGCACTTGGACGACCAAGGCGATTTGCCATCGACCAACACATGCGTCGCGCCGCATGCGAAAGCGCCCCTCGTGTCGGTGCGCATGCGGCAACATCGATGCAGGAACTTCCGGGTGGGCGAGCCAGACGGTTCAGCTCACAGAGACGATGTCCGCGGGAGAGCGAAGGGCGCCGGCGCTCAACCTCAGACGCTCACATCCCGATGAGCTTGGCGATGCCGGGGGCGACCGGGAGGCCGTCGCGGGTGGCGGTTTGGCGGTGGGCGAGGCGTCTGGTGCCGGGGAGGCGGGCACCGGGCTGGTTCTCGACCATGGCGGCGAGCGTCGCGATGCGCTCGGCGAAGCGGGCATGGCCGAAGGCCTGAGGCGCGAAGGCGATGACGAGCTGGCCGGTCTCGGGCGGCGGTCCCTCGCCGTCGAAGAAGGTCGAGGCCTCGAACGCGAGATTGGCGCCGACGAGACAGGCCGCGAGCGTCTCGACCATGAAGGCGAGGGCCGCGCCCTTGGCGCCGCCCAATGGCACCATCGTGCCCGCGAGCGCTGCGGCGGGGTCGGTAGTCGGGCGCCCCTGCGCGTCGAGGGCCCAGCCTTCGGGGATCGCCTCGCCCTTCTGCTTTGCCGCAATGATATTGCCGCGCGCTACCTTCGAGACCGAGAGATCGACCACGGCCGGTGGTCTGCCGGCAAGCGGCGCCGCGAACGCAATCGGGTTCGTGCCGAAGGCCGGCGCATGCCCGCCATATGGCGCGATGGCGCTCGGCGTATTGGCGAAGACGAGCGCGACGAGGCCCGCTGCCGCGAGGCGCTCGGCCGGGTGCCCGGCGACGCCGCAATGATTGGAGCGCCGGATCGGCGCCGCGGCGATGCCTTGCTCGCGAGCGATCGCCGGAAGCTCGGCGATGGCGAGATCGAGCGCCGGATAGGCGAAGCCCTGCGCCGCGTCGATCGCGAGAATCCCCGGCCGCGGATGGCTCGCGACCGGCACCGCGTTGCCGTCGACCTTGCGGGTCGCGAGCATGTCGAGATAGCTCGCAAGGCGCGACAGCCCGTGCCCTTTGAGCCCGTCCGCCTCGGCAGCAACGAGAGCCCGCGCCACCGAGCGCGCATTCGCCGGCGAGGCGCCGGCGTGCTCGAAGGCGCCTGCGACCTTGCCCTCGAGGGCCTCGACGCTCAGCCGCGCCGAGGCCTCCTTTTCCCGTTTCGAGCTCTTCCCCCCGCTGCGCGCCTCAAGCACTGCGATAGAGCTTGGTCATCGAGAATTCCCGATGACCGAGCGCTTCGGCCGCGGTGAGCCGGCCATTCGCGGTGCGCACGATCATCGAGATCAGCGCGTCGCCTGCCTCGGGGATGGTCATGCTGCGCTTGAGCACACCCGAGACGTCGAGATCGATATGCTCGGGCATGGTGCGGACCGTCTTCGGATTGCCCGAGATCTTGATGACCGGCAGGATCGGGTTGCCGATGACATTGCCCTGGCCGGTCGGGAAGGTGTGCACCACATAGCCGGCCGCTGCCATCAGGGTCACGCATTCGGCGGCGGCCGAGGAGGTGTCCATATAGTAGAGGCCCGGCCCCTTCTTCGGCGCCTCGGCTGGCTCGAGGATGTCGATGAAGGTGCATTCGCGGCCGATCTTCTCGAGATTGCCGAGCGCCTTCTCCTCGATGGTGGTGAGACCTCCCGCGATATTGCCCTTGGTCGGCTGGCTGTCCGAGAGATCGTCCGTCTTGTGCGCCTCGATCACCTCGCTTTGATAGGCCTTCCACATTTTGTACCAGCGCTTGCCGACTTCCTTCGTCGCGGCGCGCGCCTGGCACAGATGCTCGGCTCCCGTGATCTCCGAGGTCTCGCCGAACACCCCGTAGATGCCGCGCGGGATCAGCTTGTCGTACATGTTGCCGACCGTCGGGCAGGAGGAGAGCCCGGTGGTGGTGTCGCTCTCGCCGCACTTCGTCGAGACCCAGATGTCGCTCAACGGGCATTTCTCGCGCGAAAGCTCGCTCGCCCATTGCACATATTCCTTGGCGACGTAGCTCGCCCGCGCGATGGTCGAGATGTCGCCATGAGTCTCGATGCCGAAGCCGACGACCGGCTTGCCGGTCGCGGCGATGCCGTCGACGACGCGCTTGGTCCAGCCTTCCTCGATGCCGATGACGATGACGGCCGCGACATTGGGATTGGCGCCGGTCCCGATCAGGGTCCGGAAGAAAACCTCGAGATCCTCGCCGAATTGCAGCCGCCCATAGGCATGCGGGATGGCGAGCGTGCCCTTGATCGCATTCGCGACCGCCTCGCAGGCCGCATTCGACAGATCATCGAGCGGCAGGAGCAGCACATGGTTGCGCACGCCGACCCGGCCATTCTCGCGCCGCCATCCCATTACCCAATCGAGCTCGGCGCCGCGCGGGCGCGCGCCGACCGGCGCCTTGAAGGCGGGCGCCTCGATCTTGCGCCCCTTGACGGTCGCGAGCTTGCGACGCGCCTTTCCGAAATCCGCAACGATGCTCATGATCCTGACCTCACCAGCGCTTCGTCTTCACATTATGGACATGCACATGCTCGCCCTTGCGGATGGGGGCGATCGCCTTGCCGATGTCCTGCCCGTATTTCCAGATCGTGTCGCCGGCCTTGATGTCGACGAGCGCCACCTTGTGGCCGATCGGGATGTCCTGGCGGGCTTTGACGCGGAAATCGGAATTATCATGGGTGACGACGCCGAGCATGTCGGTGCCGGCCTTCAGCCCCTCGACCACGATCACGGCGACCGTGTCCTTGTGATCATGCGCGAGGCAATGGGGGATGCTCATGCGGATCGTGGCTCCACGCTGAAAGGGTGATCTCGCGATCGAGAAGTCTTGTATAAGATATAAGAGTGGGTAGCATGTCAATCATGGGAGACCGGGGCCAGATTGCGAAGGACGGGAAGGCCATGCGCCTGGCGCAGCGCCCGCTCTATGCGCAGGTGCGCGAGGTGCTGGTGCGGCGCCTCGTCGACGGCGTCTGGTCGCCAGGCGAGGCGCTGCCGAGCGAGATGGAGCTCGCGGCCGAGCTCGACGTGAGCCAGGGCACGGTGCGCAAGGCGCTCGATTCGATGACGGCCGACAAGCTCGTGGTGCGCCATCAGGGACGGGGCACCTTCGTCGCCGTGCATGACGAGGCGCGCATCCTGTTCCAGTTCTTCAAGCTCGCCCCGGATGCGGGCGAGGCGGCCTTCCCCGAGAGTCGGGTGATCGGAACAGCGACCGAGACGGCGGATGAGAGCGAGCGGCGCGCCTTCGGCCTGAGAGCTGGCGCCAAGATCATCCGCATCCGCCGACTGCGCTCGCTCGCCGGCAGGACGGTGATCGCCGAGCATATCGCCCTGCCGGCGGCACTCTTCCCGCGCCTCACGCAAGACGAGATCCCGAACAATCTCTACGGCCTCTACGCGACGCGCTACGGGCTCGCTATCGCACGGGCCGAGGAGCGGCTGAAGGCGGTGGCGCTCGGCGCAAAGGACGCAGCGCTCCTGCGCGTGAGGCCCGGCACGCCGGCGCTGCGCATCGACCGCCTCGCCCGCTCGCTCTCCGGCCGCTCGGTCGAATGGCGCGTCAGCCTGTGCCTGACGCAGGAGTTCCACTACCTCTCGGAGCTCGATTAGCGGGGCGCGGATCTCCCTTCTCCCGCAGCGCGCAAGGTGGCTCGGCGAAGCCGGGTCGGAAGGGGGCGCTCGAGCTGCGTCCACGTAACGACCGCCGGTTCGTCAACCCTCACAATCAGCGCATTTGTTATCCACCCTCACCCGACCTCACTTCGTTCTGCCACCCTCTCCCGTGCGAAGAGCGCGGGAGAGGGAATGCGCGCACCATGGCATCGCGCGGCCCGAGCCGGTATCATAGGCATGGTCCCTCTCGGTCACCTGTCACCAAGCTTCGCGAGGTCTCATGTTCCTGTCATTCGTCCGGCTGCGCCAAATGGCACTCGCTGCGCTCCTTGTCTCTTCGCCCGCGGTCGTCACCCATGCCTATGCGGCCTCCGAGGTCACGACGCCGAGCGGGCTTCGCATCATCGACACGCGGGTCGGCAAAGGGCCGCAGCCGCAGGCAGGCCAGGACGTCACCGTTCAATATACCGGCTGGCTCTATGTGAACGGCAAGAAGGGCAAGAAATTCGACTCATCGCGCGATCGCGGCGAGCCCTTCACCTTCACGCTCGGCCATATGAACGTGATCAAGGGCTGGGACGAGGGCGTCGCCACCATGCGGGTCGGCGGCACGCGCACGCTGATCATCCCGCCTGAGCTCGGCTATGGCTGGGAAGGCGCCGGCAACGACATTCCCGGCAACGCGACCTTGATCTTCGACGTCGAGCTGTTGCGCGTCAAATAGCGCCCTGATGACGCCGCCGTCGCGCAAGCGTCAGGCGGCGTCGGCCCTCGCCCTGGCGGATTTCCCCAAGAGGCGCGCGATGTCGCGCGCGGGCTTCGGCCGGCTGAAGCAATAGCCCTGCATCTCGTCGCAGGCCTGGGCGCGCAGGATCTCGCGCTGCTCTTGCGTCTCGACGCCCTCGGCCGTCGCCGCCGTCTTGCCGAGGCTCACCGCGAAGCGGATGACCGAGAGCGCGATCCTGCGGGATTCCTCGTGGCTGCTGGCGAGCTGAGCTTGGCAAGGCCCGGGAACGGCGTGCGGGCCGGCTTGCCAAAAGGCGTTGCCATGAACCTCGTCGATGTGCGCGAGATCGATCCGCCGCAAGGCGAGAAGGCCGTGCATTGGAGGCTTCTGACCACACATGCGGTGACCAGCCCCGACGAGGCCTTTGCGGTGGTCGATCTCTACAGGCGACGCTGGGCCATCGAGCAGTCCTTCCGCACCCTCAAGACCCAAGGCTTCGATATCGAAAACCTGGATAGAAGAGCCTGCACCGCGCCTTGTGCCGGTGACCGCGGCCGTGATCGCAGCCGTCTGCGTCCAGCAGCTGGTCCATGCCCGCGACGGCGGGCCAGGGCCGCTGCGGCCCGCCACTGACGCCTTCGAGCCAGAGGACATTGCGTTGCTCGAAGCCTGCTGCGCCAAGCTCGAAGGCAAGACCCAACGGCAGAAGAACCCTTACCCCAAAGCCTCCCTCGCCTACGACGCTCGGGTCTGTGCACGCCTCGGCGGGTGGACCGGCTACTCCGGCAAGCCAGGTCCCATCGTCATGCGTGAGGGGTGGCTCGGGTTCCAAGCCATAAAACGCAGCGCAAACCTCATCCTAGCAGGCTACAGACCCGAAGTATGAATCTGATAGCCCCTGGCGGGAGAGGTCGGTCGAAGCGAAGGGCTCCGGGTGGGGGCAGGGGAATCGCATATGAGTTGAGGGGTATTGCGCGTTTGGTAAAAAGCGATTCTTGAGAAGGCCTCGTGATTCGAGGAGGCCTGGATGGAAAGGTTGATTACGATCCTTCGCGAGGTTCGCGATCCGCGCGACATTAACGCGCGGCATGATTGCGGGTCGATGCTGTTTGCCGCCTTGATGGCGACTTTGTGCGGGGCGAAGAGTTGCGTTGATATAGCTGATTTTTGCAGTGCCAATGAGGCGAGCCTCGCCGAGATTGTGGTTTTTCCGCATGGGGCGCCGAGCCATGACAGCTTCTCGCGTCTGTTTCGGCTGCTGGACCCTGACGAGATGGCGAGTGCCTTCATGGCCTTTGCCAAGACTTTGCGCCAAGCGCTCGGGCTTGGTGCGCCAAAGGGCGTCGTGGCCATTGATGGCAAACGGCTTCGACGCGGCTACGAGCGCGGCCGCGCCTTCATGCCGCCCTTGATGATCAGCGTGTGGGATGCCGAGACCCGTCTTTCTCTGAGCGCCCGGGCGAGCGAAGACGGCAACGAGGTGAAGGCGACGCTCGAGGCCCTGAAAAGCCTTGATCTGAAAGGCTGTATCGTCACGGCTGACGCGCTGCATTGCCATCCGCAGATGGCCGAGGGGATAGGCGCACGTGGAGGCCATTACGCGCTCAAGCTGAAGGGCAACAATGGTCCGCTTCATGCCTGCGCGGCGAAGGCCTTCGAGCAAGCCGACGCCCGGGGCGTTGTGAAGTTCTACGAAACGGCGGAAACCGGCCATGACCGTTTCGAGCGGCGGCGGGTCAGCATCGTGGCGGCGCCGAAAGATGCGCCGACCTTGCCGGGTCTCGTGATGTTCGGAAGGGTGGAGAGCGAGCGGCGCAAGGTCGGCGGCAAACCCGGGACATCCGTCTACTATGTGGCGTTGTCGAAGCGCCAGACGCCGCGCAAATTGATGGAAGTCATTAGGGAGCATTGGAGCGTCGAAAACAAGCTTCATTGGCCTCTGGATGTCGTCTTCAACGAAGATGATGCCAGGGCGCGCAAGAACCATGCGCCGCAAAACCTGTCTTTCATTCGGCGTATGGCGCTCGACATCCTCAAAGCCCATCCAGATCCACGATCTCCCGCGCGAAAAATGAAACTCGCCACTTGGAAGAAAGAATTCTTCTTCGAACTCTTTACTCATATGCAATAGCCCTGCAGGAAATCCAGCGGGCGCTAACCAACCTTCCGGCCCCAATCACCCCTCTGATTGGTCGGACCTATGCGTCGAAGCTGCTACGCGATCTCCTCACCGCGTACCGGGTCGTGACCCTCACCGGCCCCGGGGGTATCGGCAAGACTAAGCTCGCGACTGAGATTGCCCGCAATCTGCTCAACGATTTTGCTGAGGGCGTTTGGTTCGTCGATTTGGCGACTTTCCTCGGTCCAAGTCTTGTTGCTT
>Ga0306920_100016419_pt1 | contig 10201 bp, 6 predicted proteins | sample flu12Cox44000170_FD_204666 | JGI IMG/M metagenome (GOLD analysis project Ga0306920, IMG submission 204666) | Lab enrichment of tropical soil microbial communities from Luquillo Experimental Forest, Puerto Rico - flux4day.12C.oxic.44.000.170 (v2)... | ecosystem: Environmental > Terrestrial >...
GCCCCTTGTCGCTCAGGTAGTCCACGAGCCTCGCCATCGGCGGGGTCGTGGGGTCAGAGGCGTCGAGCGCGGTCACGATCGCCGCCGCCACGGCCGATGGATCACTGATCGGCGCGAGCTCGGCGAGCCACGCTCCGGCCGCGAAGGCCGGCCCCGACAGTCGGGCCACCTCGACGGCCAGCCGGGTCTTGCCCACCCCGCCCGGGCCGGTCAGCGTCACCAGCCGCCGCTCGCCGACCAGCTGTCGCAAGGCCGCCAGCTCCTCCCCCCGACCGATCAGGGTCGTCAGCGGGGCCCCGATGTTGCCCCGCCGGCGAGCGGCCCCGACCGGTTGCGCCGGCGCCGGTCGGGGTGCCTCGAGCGAGGTGTCGTGGGCCAGGATCGCCGCTTCGAGGCGGCGCAGCTCGAGTCCCGGCTCGACCCCCAGCTCGTCGTTGAGCACCGTTCGTGCCGCCTGGTACGCGCGCAGGGCTTCGGCCTGACGGCCGGCGCGGTACAGCGCGAGCATCAGCTGGGCCCGGAGACGCTCGCGCAGCGGGTGCTCGGCGACCAACGACTCCACCTCGCTGATCGCCTCGTGGTGCCGGCCGAGGGAGAGCAGCGAGTCGACGCGGTCCTCGAGCACCGTGATCCGTGCCTCTGTCGTCCGGCCGATCGTCACCTGGGCGAACTCCTCGTAGGTGAAGTCCATCAACGCCGGACCCCTCCACAGCCCGAGCGCCTCGTCGAACGACGCCAGCGCGAGCGCGTGGTCATCGCGCTGTTGGGCGTCGCGCCCCGCCGACGACAGCCGATCGAACATGACGAGATCGACCGAGCCGGGCTCGATCTCGAGCGCGTAGCCCCCGCCACGATTGACGATGGCCTGCGGGCGGCCCAGGATTCGGCGCAGCTTCGAAACGAGGCCCTGGAGCGCGTTGGCGGCCGACTGCGGCAGCTCCTCGCCGTAGAGGTCGTCGAAGAGCTGGTCGGCGGGCACCACCCTCCCGACGTCGATCGCCAGGTGTCCCAGGAGGGCCCGCAGCTTCGTCCCGTTGACCGCGACGGGGGAGCCGTCGTCGGCCACCACCCGCAGCGGACCGAGGAGCCGCACCTCCACGGCCAAACCCTACGGGGCATGGGCCGTCCGGGCCCGGCCACGGTGCCCGCGGTCGTCGCGCGGTCGGCGGGGTGGCGAGGCATGACGGGTCCGGCCGGTTCGCGGACGGTCCGTGATGTGAACGATCATGCGGGCATGACGACGTTCCCATCGGAGGGCGATCTCATCACCCGGTTGTGGGCAGAGGTGGCCGAAGGGTCGGTTGGCGGCCCGTCCCGGCGGCCCGAGCTGGTCGTGACCGGTCCGACGGGTCTCCTGCCGTCGGCGTTCGCCGTCGAGGAGGTGGCGGTGGCGTGCGTCGCCGCGGCGTTGCTCGCCGCTGGGGCGCTCGCCGGCGAGCACCGGCCGGTCCAGCTCGACCGTGCCCACGTAGCTGCCGCCGTTCGGAGCGAGCGGTACTTCCGTCACGACGGCCGCCCCGCCGGTGCCGGGTTCGCACCCCTGTCGCGCTTCTGGCCGGCTGCCGACGGATGGGTGCGGACCCACGCCAACTACCCGTGGCACAAGGCGGCACTGCTGCGGGCCGTGGACGCCACCGACGACCCGGAGGCCGTCGCCCGGGCGATACGCGCCCTGCCGGCGGCGGTGGTGGAAGAGCGCGTCTTCGCCGCCGGGGGCGTCGCCGCCGCCGTCCGCGACGCGGCAACGTGGCGCGCACATCCCCAGGGCGGGGCGGTGTCGGTCGAGCCGCTCGTCGGCCACCGGGTGGTCGGGGGCGCCCCGCCGCGCCCTCGTGCCGGCGGGGCCGATCTGCCCGTTGCCGGGATCCGGGTCCTCGATCTCACGCGTGTCATCGCCGGTCCCGTCTGCACGCGGTTCGTCGGCGCGCTCGGCGCCGAGGTGCTGCGCCTGGACCCACCGCGTCACCCCGACGTGCGCCGGGGGGCGGTCGCCGACACGCTCCTGGCCAAACGCAGCGCGGCGCTGGATCTCGACGCTCCCGCGGGCCCGGCCGCGCTCCACGCGCTCCTCGACGGCGCCGATGCCGTCGTCTGCGGCTACCGGCCGGGAAGCCTGGACCGGTTCGGGCTCGACCCCGATGCGCTCGGTGTGCGCCACCCCGGCCTCGTCGCCGTCTACCTCGACGCGTGGGGCCACACGGGCCCGTGGGCGGCACGGCGGGGTTTCGACAGCGTGGTGCAAGCAGCTACTGGTATTGCGACCGCGGCGTCATCGGACGGGGTTGCCCCGGGGGCGCTTCCCTGCCAGCTCCTCGACCACGGCACCGGCTACCTGGCGGCCGCGGCCGTGCTCGACGGGCTGCGGCGCCAGCGCGCCGAGGGCGGCACGCACGTCCGTCAGCTGTCGCTGGCGCGCACGTCCGCCTGGCTCATGGCCGGCGCGTCGGAGCAGCCGCCCGCGCCGGATGGGGGCACGCCCGGCGATCTCCCCGACGCCTCTGCGTGGATCGTGGAGCTCGACGGCGAGCCGGGTTCGATCGAGGCGGTGGCACCGCCGGGGACCGTGGGCGGTCGTCCGCTGGCGTGGCCGGGCCCGCCGGCCCGTTACCTGGAGGATCCGCCCGCCTGGGCCGAAGGCTGAGCCGTCGACGCTCAGCCGCCGTTCTGCGTGGCGCGGTCGCCGGCGGCTCCCGGCGCGGTCGCACCGCTCGCTCCGCCCGCACCGGTCGCTCCCGTCGCTCCCGTCGCACCGCCCGAGCCCGCACCGGTCCCACCGCCCGTCCCCGTCGCTCCCGTCGGTCCCGCCGCGCCGCCCGCACCGGTCGTTCCCGTCGCACCGCTGACGCCAGCGGCGCCGGTCGCTGCCGTTCCGGTCGCGCCGCTCGCGTCGGCGCTCGCTCCGATCGGGTCGGCCAGCCCGGGATAGGCCGGCAGCGGGTTGGGCTCGACCAGGGAGATCACGGCCTCCGGGAGGCTCAGATCGCCGCCGGTGTGCCGGACACTGAACTCGCGTTCCGGACGGCCCCGCCCGACGAACGACCGGGTCCACTTGAGGAGGGTGGTGAGGCGGTTGCCGAAGCCGGTCAGGAAGCCGAGGTGCACGAAGGCCCACACCACCCATCCGGGGAAACCGCTCAGGCGCAGACGGCGGACGCTCACGATGGCCCGGAACCGCCCGATGGCGGCGGCGCTGCCCAGGTCCCGGTACTTGAAGGGGAGGGCCGGCTCGCCCTTGAGCCGGCGGAGGATGGTGTTGGCGGCGTGGAGGCCGCCCTGCATGGCGACCTCGGCCACGCCGGGCAGGTTGTTGACCGAGGCCATGTCGCCGACGGCGAACACCTCGGGGTGGCCACGCAAGGTGAGGTCGGGGAGCACCTCGATGCGACCGGCGTGGTCGGTGGTGGCGCCACTGGCCTTGGCCAGCGCGGTGGCCAGCGGCGACGCCTCGACGCCGGCGGCCCAGATCACGGTGCGGGCGTCGAGCCGGCTGGCGGTCCCGGCGCCGTCGAGCAGGTCGACGCCGAACGCGTCCACGCCGACCACGCGGGCGCCCATGCGCAGCTCGGCTCCCAGGTGTTCGAGCTCCTTGGCCGCCTTGGCGGCGAGGCGGTCGCCGAAGGTGGCGAGGGGCTCCTTCCCGCCGTCGAGGACGATCACCCGGGCCGACGACGGATCGAACGTCCGGAACTCGCGGCGCAGGCTCCGCGCCGCCAGGTCGCGGATCTGCCCGGCCAGCTCGACGCCGGTGGGACCGGCGCCCACGATGGCGAAGGTGAGGAACAGCCGCTTCTCGTCGGGGTCGTCAGCCATCTCGGCCATCTCGAAGGCCCCGAAGATGCGCCGGCGCAACTCGAGCGCGTCGTCGATGGTCTTCATTCCTGGCGCGTACAAGGCGAACTGGTCGTGGCCGAAGTAGGACTGCCCGACCCCCGCGGCCACGATCAGGCTGTCGTAGGGGTAGTGGCGCTCCTCGTGCTCGAGCACCATGGCATGGACGATGCGCTGATCGAGGTCGAAGCCGGTGACCTCGGCCAGCTCCACGCGCACGTTGTCGTGCTTGCGGACGACGTGGCGCAGCGGGGGGGCGATCTGGCCGGCCGGGAGCATGCCCGTCGCCACCTGGTAGAGCAGGGGCTGGAACAGGTGGTGGTTGCGCCGGTCGACGAGGGTGACGTCCACCGCTTTGCGGGCCAGCAACCGCGTCGCGGGCAGGCCGCCGAAGCCCCCGCCCACGATCACGACGCGGTGGCGCGCCGGACCGTCTCTACTCATCCGAGGCGCTCGACGATGTGCTCACCGACCCGCATGGCGTTGGCAATGGCCGTGAGGGCCGGGTTGACCGCCCCGATGCTCGGGAAGAAGCTGGTGTCGACGACGTAGAGGTTGTCGAGCTCGTGGGCCTTGCAGTCGACGTCGAGGACCGAGCTCGCCGGATCGGTGCCGAAGCGGCAGGTACCTGCCTGGTGGGCCACCCCCGCGATCGGGACGTTCATGTGCATGTAGAAGTTCTTGTCGAGCACGTGGTGCTGGGCCATGCCCACGTGGTTGAGGACGGTCTTGAGCTCCTCGTACAGGCCGTCGGCCTCCTTGTCGTTGGTCGAGCGGTAGGCCAGGTGGACGGCGCCGTCCTTGTCGACGGTCACCCGGTTGTCGGCGAGGGGGAGGTCCTCGGTGGTCAGCCACCAGTCGACGGAGTGCTCGGCCACGTCCTGGAGCGAGAACCGGGGGGCGAGCTTGGTGAGCTTGGGCTCCTCGCCCTTCATGGCGCCCGCGCACGACTTCCCGATCATCTGGATGTTGCCGAGCGGCCAGGGCCGGTCGTCGCCCGCGAGGTAGAAGTCGTTGATCCCGAGCGTCTTCTGGAACACGGTGTCGTTGGCTTCCTTGGCCAGCGCGGCCACGGCCTTGCAGTTGTGGAACATGTAGTTGCGGCCGACCTGGTCCGAGCCGTTGGCCAGGCCGTTGGGATGCCGGTCGGTGGCGGATCTCAACAGGACCCGGGCGCTGTTGGCCGCGCCGGCGCACAGCGCCACGACGTCGGCGGTGTACACCTCACGCTGGCCGTTGCGCTGCACGACCACCCCGGTGACGGTCCGACCCGTCGGGTCGGTCTCGAGGCGTTCAACCTCGGCGTTGACCAGCAGGGTCACGTTGGGATGGTCGAGGATCGGCCGCACGGCGATCACCTCGGCGTCCGACTTGGCGTGCACCAGGCACGGATACCCGTCGCACCAGGCGCACCGGATGCAGGTGCTGCGGCTGCGGTCGGATTCGTCGAGCTTGATGCCGACCGGGGCGGGGAAGGGGTGGTAGCCGGCCTTGGCCAGGGTGTCGCTGATCTCCTGCAGCCGGGGCTCGTGGCTGACGGCCGGCCACGGATACTGCTTGGACGCGTGGCCCTCGGTGGGGTCCTCGCCGTGGGCTCCCCGGACCTCGTAGAGCCACTCCGCCTTGGTGTACCAGGGCTCGAAGTCGTCGTAGGTCACCGGCCAGGCGGGGGACAGCCCGTCGGCGTGGTGGATCTCTCCGAAGTCCTGGGGGCGCAGGCGGTAGAGCGCGGCGCCGTAGAGCTTGGTGGCCCCGCCCACGAAGTAGTGGACCTGGGGCTGGAACGCCGCGCCGTCGGCGTCGTACCAGGTGTCCTTGGAGATGTACTTGCCGTCGATGAACACGGCGTCCGCGTTCCAGTTGTCCATCTCGCGCGGCAGGAAGTTGCCCCGTTCGAGCAGGAGGATGCGTTTGCCCGAGGGGGCGAGCGTGTGGGCCAGCGTGCCGCCCCCCGCTCCTGTGCCGATGACGATCACGTCGTAGGCGTCGGCCATGGGGACTCCCTTCGGTATGGCGGTGCTACAGACCGGGGCTGCAGTGCATCAGCCCGCCGTCGGCGAAGATCGTGGTGCCGTTGAGGTAGCTGCCGCCGTCGCCGGCGATGAACGCCACCACGCAGCCGATCTCCTCGGGGTCGGCCATCCGGCCGAGCGGGATGGCGGTGTCGAGCACCTTCATCTTCCCGGGGTCGGCCATGGTGGACGTGTTGATCGGCGTGGCCACGGCTCCGGGACCCACGCCCACCACGTGGATGTTGTAGGGGCCGAGCTCGACGCCGGCCTGGCGGGTCAGCATGCGCATCCCGCCCTTGGACAGGCAGTAGGCGGCGTTGCCGGGCATGGGCCAGTCCTCGTGCACGGAGCTGATGTTGATGATGCGGCCCCCGGACCCCTGGGCGATCATCTGCTTGGCGGCCAGCTGCGTCCCGAAGAAGGCGCTCTTGAGGTTGATCTCCATCACCTTCTCGTACTGCGCTTCGGTGGTGTCGAGCACCGATGTACGCGTTTCGACGCCGGCGTTGTTGACCATGACGTCGAGCCGACCCAATTCCTTCACCGTCCGGTCGACCAGCATTTGCAGATCGGCAACCTTGCTGACATCGGCATCGACGCCGAGGGCTTTGTCACCGAGGGCGGCGACCTGCTTCTCCAGTTCCTCGGTGGCGTTCTCGTCGGCGACGTAGTCGATGACGACGTTGGCACCCGCTTCGGCCAGGGCCAGGGTGACGGCCTTGCCGATGCCTGAGTTGCCTCCGGTGACGATCGCGACCTTGCCGGTGAGTGTCATCGGGCCGTCCTTCCTCGCGCCGCGGCCGCCCGTGGCGGTCCGTCGTCCCGACGCTAGTGCGGTGGGTGTCACCCGTAATCACCCGCGCGGAGGGGTTTCGCCGTGAGGGGCCGTCGTTAGGATCCCCGCGGTGTCCACGGTGCACAGGCGGTTGGTGCGCTCCGGTCGGCCGACACGCGTGTACCTGGTGCTGTCGGTCGTCGCCGGGACGGCGCGGGCCCTGCTGCTCGTCGCACAGGCGTGGCTGCTGGCCACCGTCGTGGCCGGCGCCTTCGTCGACGGGCGCGACCTACGGCAACTGCGCCGCCCCATGGCACTGCTCCTGGTCGTGGTGGCGCTGCGGGCCCTCCTCGCGTGGTGGTCCGACGTCGCCGCCGACCGCTGCTCGGCACGGGTGAAGTCGATGTTGCGCACGGCCCTCGTCGAACGCGCCGCCGTGCTCGGCCGGGACGGGAAGCCCGTCACCCGTTCGGGTGAGGTCGTCACCCTCGCCGTCGAGGGCATCGACGCGCTCGACGCCTACTTCGGCCGCTACCTGCCGCAGCTCGTGCTGGCGGTCACCGTGCCGGTGACGATCCTGCTCGCCGTGCTGAGGGTCGACTGGGTTTCCGCCGTCATCCTGGCCGTCACGCTGCCGGTGATCCCCGTGTTCATGGCCCTGATCGGGATGACCACGCGCGCCCACACCGACCGGCAGCTGCGGACGCTGCAGGTGCTGTCGGGACGGTTCCTCGAGGTCGTCCGCGGTCTGACCACCTTGAAGGTGTTCGGCCGGTCGCGGGCCCAGGCCGAGGTCATCGCCGAGGTCACCCACCGCTACCGCCGGCGCCTCATGGCCACGCTGCGCATCACCTTCCTCTCCTCGCTCGCCCTCGAGCTGCTGGCCAGCGTCTCGGTGGCGATCGTCGCCGTGGCCGTCGGACTGCGGCTGCTGGCCGGCCACCTCGAGCTGAAGCCGGCCCTCTTCGTGCTGGTGCTCGCACCCGAGGCGTACCTGCCGCTGCGCCAGCTCGGAGCCGACTACCACGCCAGCGCCGAGGGAGTCAGTGCGGCCGAGCAGGTGTTCGCCGTGCTCGATGAGCCCGTGCCCGTGTGCGGGGCGCGCCGCGCCGTCCCGAACCCGGGGCGGACCGGCCTCACCGTCGACTCGCTGTCGTTCACCTACCCCGGCCGCGACCGCCCGGCCATCGACGGGATCAGCCTGACCGTGGAGCCGGCCGAGGTGGTGGCGGTCACCGGCCCCAGCGGCTGCGGCAAGTCGACGCTGCTCGCCGTGGTCCTCGGTCTCGTCCAACCCGACGCCGGAACGGTGCGGATCGGCGATGTCGAGCTCGCCGGGCTCGATCCGGACGCGTGGCGACGCCAGGTCGCGTGGGTGCCGCAACGCCCGCATCTGTTCGCCACGACGATCGCCGACAACATCAGGCTTGCCCGCCGTGACGCCACGGCCGACGAGGTCCTCTCCGCCGTCCGCCAGGCTGGTCTCGCCGAGTTGGTCGGGCGTCTGCCCGATGGCCTCGACACTCGTCTCGGCGAGGGTGGCGCCGGCGTCTCGGCCGGGGAACGCCAGCGCATCGCGCTGGCCCGGGCCTTCCTGCGCGGCGCCCCGCTGCTGCTGCTCGACGAGCCGACCGCCAGCCTCGACGGGCGGACCGAGCTCGAGGTGCTCGATGCGGTCCGCCGTCTCACCATCGGGCGCACCGCGCTCCTCGCTGCCCACCGCCCGGCGCTGGTCGCCCTCGCCGACCGCGTGGTCGACCTGGCTCCGGCCGAGGTCCTGGCGTGACGGCCTCGGACACCCGGGGCGACCCCTGCGCCACGACGCGGCTCGGTCCGGGGGCACCCCTGGGACGCGTGCTGGGGCTGGCCCGCAACACGCGCGCCCGGCTGGTGCTCACGGTGCTCCTCGCCTCCGCGTCGGCGGCGGCCGGGATCGCCCTCCTCGCCACGTCGGCCTGGCTCATCTCCCGGGCGGCGCAGCATCCGTCGGTCGTCGCGCTCGGCGTCGCCGTCATCGGCGTGCGCTTCTTCGCCATCTCCCGGGGGCTGTGCCGGTACGCCGAGCGACTGGTGGGCCACGACACCGCCCTCCGGGTCCTCGCCGAGCTGCGCGTCAACGTGTACGAGCGTCTCGAAGCGCTCGCTCCGGCCGGGCTCCCCGCCTTCCGCAGCGGAGACCTGCTCGCCCGCATCGTCCACGACGTGGACACCTTGCAGGAGCTCATGATCAGGGTGCTGCCGTCGTACGGCTCCGTCGTCGTGGTGGGGGCGGCCACCACGGGCCTGGTCTGGTACTTCCTGCCCTCGGCCGGCGTGGTGCTCGCCGTCGGGCTGCTGGTGGGAGCGACCGTGATCCCCGGGTGGACCACCGGGTTCGCCCGCCGCCGGGCGCGCCGGGAGGCGGGCGCCGTCGGCGAGCTGAGCACGCAGACGGTCGACCTGATCGACGGTGCGGCCGAGCTGGTGGCCTTCGGCGCCGTCGACGACCAGCTGGCCCGGGTGGCCGCGGCCGACGTTGAGCTCCGCTCCATTGCGGCAGCGACGGCCGTCGGCAGCGGAGTCGGGGCCGGTGCCGTGACGCTTCTGGGCGGCGTCGTCGTGTGGGCGACCCTGCTCGTCGGCGTACCGGCCGTGCACGCCGGCCGGCTGCCCGGGCCGCTGCTGGCCGTGCTCGTCCTCGTGCCCCTGGCGGCGTTCGAGATGGTGCTCGGGCTTCCGCCCGCGGCCCGCTCACTCGAGCGGGTCCGGGAGTCGGGGGCGCGGGTCTTCGAGGTCGTCGACACACCGCCGCTCGTGGTCGATCCGCGGTCGCCGCGCCGTCCCGGCGACGGGCCCCATCACGTCCGCCTCCGCGGTGTGCGGGCGCGCTACGGACCCGCCCGGCCGTGGGCGCTCGACGGCGTCGACCTCGATCTGCCCCCAGGACGACGGATCGCGATCGTGGGCCCGAGCGGGGCCGGCAAGTCGACCCTGGCTTCGGTGCTGCTCCGCTTCCTCCCGTACACGGGCTCCGTGACCCTCGACGGCGTCGAGCTCACCGAGCTGACGGGCGAGGCCGTGCGCGGCATCGTGGGACTGGCGGCCCAGGACGCCTACGTCTTCGACACGACGCTGCGCGAGAACCTCCTCCTGGCCCGCCGCGACGCATCCGAGGCCGAGCTCTGGGGCGTTCTCGAGCGCGTGCAGCTGCGCCCATGGGTGGAAGGGCTGCCGGCGGGGCTCGACACCCCCGTGGGTGGCCACGGCGCCGGCATGTCGGGAGGTCAGAGCCAGCGGATCGGGATCGCCCGGGTCCTGCTCGCCGGCTTTCCCGTGGTGATCCTCGACGAGCCCGGCGAGCATCTCGACACCGCGACCGCCGACGCGCTCGTCGGGGACCTGATGGACCTCACCTGGGGACGCACGACCGTGCTCGTCACCCACCGTCTGGCCGGTCTCGACGCCGTCGACGAGATCCTTGTGCTCGATGCCGGCCGCGTCGTCGAGCGGGGAACCCACACCGAGCTGGTCGCGGCCGGCGGACGCTACGCCGCCGAATGGGAACGCGAACGGGGCTTCGACAGGGAGAGGGGAGTCGTCCTATGAA
>Ga0306920_100016420_pt1 | contig 10199 bp, 5 predicted proteins | sample flu12Cox44000170_FD_204666 | JGI IMG/M metagenome (GOLD analysis project Ga0306920, IMG submission 204666) | Lab enrichment of tropical soil microbial communities from Luquillo Experimental Forest, Puerto Rico - flux4day.12C.oxic.44.000.170 (v2)... | ecosystem: Environmental > Terrestrial >...
GTGACGGCGGCGAGCACCTCGTATTCAAACTCGCGCCCGAGTGTAGCGGCGAGCTGCGCAATCTCAGGATTCCTCGTCATGCCGTCCAGTCGAGTCACCACCAGATCTCGGAGCGTGCCGGGGAGCTCGTGGTTGAGCAGGTCGCTTCGCGTGTTCTCCCCCCCATCAAGTCGGCTCGATTCTCGCACCAGCCTCGCGAGCTCTTCAACGAAAAGGGGCACACCACCGGTCCGTTCGTGGATTTGATCAATCAGTTGCTGCGGAAACGAGGCCGCGGCGCTCTTCCCCAACAGCTCCGCGACCTGGCGCCGTGTAAGGCGGCTCAATGCGAGACTGGTCTGGTGTGCGACGGCGGGCCAAGGTGTCTTGAATTCGGGACGGAATGTGAGCACCGTGAGGATCCGGTCGTGCAGACCTTCCGCGAGGAACTGACCCAGGAATTCCAGGGTAGACGGATCCACCCAGTGCAGATCCTCAACGACGAAAAGGACCGGCCTCCGAGCCGCGCGCGTGTGCAGCCATTCCCTCAGGACCCGGAACGTTTCTTCCCTAAGCCGGGTCGGAGACAAAGAAAGCGGCGGAAAGCGGTCTGGTGTTGGCAATCCCAGCAGCGACGCCCACAGGGGCAAGGTTTCCGGCCGGGCAAGTTCGTAGACCTCCAGGCGACTGAGCAGGCGGTCGAATTGGACCTGAGCCGATTTCTCCAGGCCGAAGTCAAGGGCTCGCTCGTAAAAGTCAATGGCCGGGTACAGCCCCGTATTTTGGAAGTGCGGCGAGCACCTCCACTCGATAACAGGAGAGTCCACCTCCCCTTCGACCATCTGCCCCAGGACATGCTCCTTCAGCGTGTGCACCAGACGCGATTTACCCAGGCCCGGCTCGCCGATGAGCAATACAACCTGGCCCATGCCTTCGTTTGCCTGCTCCCAACGATCCTTTAGAAGATTGACCTCAGTATCGCGACCCGTTAACGGGGCGACCCGCGCCATCACCGATATCTCATCGTCGACAGATCCTCTGGGTTCGCGAACCGGTCCCGAAGGCGATGATTTTGAGAATCTCGATGACTCTTTCCCTTCGAGCGGCATTCCTTCACGAGCCTTGTTGCATTATGGTGAACCACCAGTTTCGATTGATCATCGTCATATAGAGTCAGCTTACCTCCGATAATCTTTCTCCCTAACCAGCACTCAGGCTGCCCGCCAATCTCCTCGTGCAAGATATCGTTTACCGGGAGCTAGTGGCGCTGTTAATTCTGTCAGGTGCCAAGCCGTGCTCTCCGGGCTGCATGCGTGAGGAAAAGGGGCGACGCTCTCTCCGACGTACCGAGAAGGAGTGTGGCGAACACTAGCCGCTTTTGACCTGACCCCCGAGGCATTAGCTTCGCGAACATGGCAGTCCGAATTATTGGAGCACAAGCGAAGCGTCTTGACTACCCTTCGTCATTCACCGGCCCAAATGTACACATTATGAAAAGGGCGCCCCTTTGGAGTACGTTTTGAGTGCGATGCTCGCGTCTCCATCTTTGCCTTGAGTGGATTCATTGCGAGATCTCGCTCGAAGCGTAGACAGGGGTATCGGGGGGCGGGCGATCGAGCTTCGAAAAACGTGCAAGACCGCACAGGACCATGGGCCAGGACCATGGGCCGGTGTTGTCAATTTTAAACTGATTCAGTACCCTGCTGCCACCATGAGAACCCAAGTCGCTGTTCATCTATCGCGAATCTGCTTGTTCGTCCTTGCAATTCTGCCCTGGCTTGCGCTTCCGTTGTTTGGTCAGAACAGTTCCGGCAGCTTCTCGCTGGATCAGATCCTGAGCTCTCCGTTTCCCACAAGTCTTGTGTCGGCCACAGGTGCCCAGAGAATCGCCTGGGTGTTTTCTTTGCGAGGGGCACACAATGTGTGGGTGGCCGATGCTCCCGACTTCAAGCCCCGGCAGGTGACGAACTACAACGAGGACGATGGTATGCCAATTGTTGCGTTGAAGCTCACGCCTGACGGCCGCACCGCCGTCTATGCCCGAGGGAGCGAAACCAACGGCACGGGTGAGGTCGCCAACCCGACCAGCAAGGTGGAGAAACCGTCGCAGCAGGTCTGGGCCGTAGATTTGGAAAAAGGCGAGCCCTGGCTTCTCGGCGAGATGGACTGTGAAGGAGAGGATTGCGAGGAAATCCAGATCTCACCCAACGGGGAGACCGCGCTTTGGTCGGCCCGGAAGGAGATATGGAGCGCTCCGGTTTCAGGCAGGGAGAAAGCTAAGCCCCTGACCTACGCTCGCGGCAACAATAGGGAACCCAAATGGTCGCCGGACGGCAAGAGTGTCGCCTTTGTCAGCGATCGCGGCGATCACAGCTTTGTTGTCCTGTATCAATTCAACCGCAACACCTTGCGTTACGTGGTGCCTAGCGCAGATCGCGACGAAATGCCTCGCTGGTCGCCTGATGGAACCCAGTTGGCGTTTGTACGCGTCGCCGGTCAGAAGATAAAACAGCCGCTGATCCCGCAACAGCCCTTGCCTTGGTCCATCTGGATTTACGACGTTGCCAGAGACTCCGGCCATCAGGTTTGGAAGAGCGGGCCGGGGCTGGACGATTCTTTTCCTTACCTCACCGCCGATGTCTCGTTTCAGTTTGCCGCGAAGGACCGAATTGTCTTCTCATCCGAGCAGGACGGCTGGAATCACCTTTACTCTGTGCCGACCGCGGGCGGCGCAGCAGTCTTGCTCACACCGGGGAAGTTTGAAACCGAAGACGTCACGCTCAGCTCGGACAAAACGTCGGTCATCTACAGTTCGAACCAGGACGACATTGACCGCCGTCATTTGTGGAAAGTCAGCGTAGAAGGCGGCTCACCGACGCCCCTTACTAAAGGCGAGACCATGGAATGGAAACCGGTGGAAGTCGCCGGAAAGATTGTTTGTCTCGGCTCGACCGCCACCACGCCCGCCCTCGTCTACGTTGTAACCGCACAGGGCCGCGAAATAATCGCGAAAAACACACTGCCCGCCGACTTCCCCGCCGCGTCGCGCCTAGTGGCGCCGAAGCAGGTGATGTTCAAAGCAGAAGATGGCTGGGAAATTCACGGACAGCTTTTCGAGCCGAAGCCTGATTCGAAGGACAATGGGTCGTCCGTCCGCCGGCCCGCAGCGATCTTCATTCACGGGGGTTCCGTCCGCCAGATGATGCCTGGATTCCACTACATGGGCTATTACCATAACGCTTATGCAATGAATCAGTATTTGGCGAGCCGTGGGTATGTGGTGCTTTCGGTGAACTATCGTACCGGAATCATGTATGGCCGGCATTTCCGTGAACCAGCCGACGGAGGTCCGCGCGGCGCCGCAGAATACAAGGACATCGTCGCTGCGGGAAAGTACCTGCGTAGTCTCCCAAATGTGGATTCCGCAAAGATCGCTCTTTGGGGTGGATCTTACGGCGGCTACCTCACGGCCATGGGCCTGGCGCACAACTCCGATCTGTTTGCCGCCGGCGTGGACCTACACGGCGTTCACGACTGGTCTGCACTTTTGGGGGAATTTCCCAAGGATGCTCCCGATCGGGATGCGGCGCTCAAGTTGGCCTTCCAGTCGTCTCCTAATGCCGCCATCTCAACCTGGCGCTCGCCGGTACTGCTGGTCCATGGAGACGACGATCGCAATGTCGAATTCTCGCAGACGACGGACTTGCTGCAGCGCTTGCGGGAGCAGAACGTTCACGTGGAAGAGCTGATTCTTCCCGATGAAATCCACGCCTTCCTCTTGTGGCAAAGCTGGATTCGTACCTACACCGCGACCGAAGAGTTCCTGGGAAGGGAGCTCAAATGAAAGCGTGACGATAAGAAAGGCAGAACGGGCTGCTGAATTGACACGAGTGGGCATCCCTACTTTGCCCAGCTTGTGATTCTTACGTCTCGGGATAGCATCAATAGAGTGAACCTCATCTCAGGGCCACTTTTATCGATACTGAGCAAGACGAATTTTGCCGTTAGCGAGTGTTAGAGATTGTGAGCGACGGACTCAAGCGCGCCGAACACAGGAAGGGTCCGAGAGGGTCCAGACGGCCGCCAGAAGCGCTGGCTAACTATCGAAAAACCGCTGTGATATAAAAACTCTTGAAGTTTCCTGGACTAAAATCTCGGGCCGGTCAGAGGGGGCTATGGGCTTGACCATTATTTTGGTTCGACGCAACAAGGCATTCATAGTGACCTTGCTATTCATGGCAAGCGTTGTGTTCGGCCAGGACGTGCCAATGGTGTCGCCACCGTTAACCATGAAGCCAGGGACGACCTTGACTGTTCGCATTAATGAACTGCTCTCTTCCGACCACAATCGGGTCGGCGACGTCTTTTCCGCGACGCTAACGCAACCGGTAATCGTGCTTGGCATCGTCGTCGCGCGGTACGGCCAGACCGTCGCCGGCCAGGTCGTGGAGGCAAAGAAGGCAGGCAGGGTGTCGGGCGTTTCACGTCTCGGTTTGACGCTGACCAGCCTAACCCTCGTTGACGGCCAAACTGTGCCAATCCAGTCGCAGTCACTGGTTCGCGAAGGCCCGACATCGGTGGGACGTGATGCCGCCGCTATTGGCGCTACAACCGGAATCGGCACGGCCATCGGTGCAGCGGCTGGTTGGGGCACAGGCGCTGCCGTCGGCGCGGCAGCGGGTGCGGCCGCCGGTACCATTGGTGTTTTGTTGACCAGAGGCTTGCCGACTATGGTTCAACCCGAGACGCCGCTTACATTCCAAGTTACGGTCCCGGTCACCATCGAAACGAATAACGCTCCCCAGGCGTTCCGCTTCGTAAACTCCGCAGATTATCCGTCGGCGCAAACGCAGCCGCCCCAGCAGAGACCGGATTATCCAGCTTCGTCGCCTTATTCGTATCCTTACTACGTCTACGCGCCCTCGTACTATCCTTACTACCCGTATTATGGATACCCGTATTTCTACGGACCTTCGTTTAGTTTCTTTTTTGGCTTTCCCGCTTACTATCACGGCTATTATGGTGGTCACTACGGGTACGGGTACGCTCCCAGGTCCGTTCCCTATCGTGGCTACACCTATCACGATGGGGTCCACCACTGAACGACGTGACTGCAGTGGCGTGTCATTCTACTTTAGAAGGAAAATAGGATGCCGCAGGGTCACCGTTACGGGGGCCTGCCATATATGACTCCGTGTACTCTGCCGGGATGTTCGGGCTGTCACGTTTAGCCTTTCTGGGAGGTTGCGAAGAATCCTCTCGGCAGGCTTAAAGTGCGCGTAGAACATGGCCAAGCCTGTCCCGCTTAGCAGTGAGGTAGCGCTCTGTCGACGCTGACCCGGGAACCTCCAGAGGCAACCATTCGGTCACAGACAGTCCGTATCGTTTGATGGCGGCGAGCTTGGCTGGATTGTTGCTAAGCAGACGTACCGAGCGTATCCCCAAAGCGCGGAGAATTTGCACACCGATACCGTAATCCCGTTGATCGGCCTTGAACCCGAGGCGCTCATTCGCGTCCACGGTGTCGAGTCCCTGGTCTTGCAGCCGGTAAGCGCGAATTTTATTGGCTAAGCCAATCCCACGTCCCTCTTGATTCAGGTATAAAAAAACGCCGCGCCCTTCTGCCGCGATCCGACGCATCGCTTTGTCGAGTTGAGCGCCGCAGTCACAACGCACCGAGCCGAACGCATCCCCGGTCAGACACTGGGAATGAATGCGTACCAGGACGTCACACCCATCGTTTATGTTGCCATGCACCAGAGCGACATGCGTGTGTGTGTCGATTTGGCTTTCAAATGCGTGAAGACGAAAGTCTCCGTATTCCGTCGGTAACTTCGCCGATGCAACAGGGCGCACGAGCGACTCCGTGCGCATGCGATAGGCAATCAGGTCGGCGACCCTAATCATCAGCAGCCGATGCCGGCGAGCATAGCGTGCGAGTTGTGGTACCCGGGCCATGGTGCCATCCTGATTCATAATCTCGCAGATTACCCCTGCGGGATGGAGACCGGCCAATCGAGCCAGATCTACGGCAGCTTCGGTCTGGCCAGCACGTATCAGGACGCCCGCGCCTCGCGCACGCAGTGGAAAGACGTGGCCGGGACGGACCAGATCGGAGGGTTTGGTTGCAGGATCAAGCGTTTTGCGCACCGTCACCGCGCGGTCAGCGGCGGATATCCCCGTGGTTGTACCCTCTTTCGCATCGATACTCACGCAAAATGCTGTCTCGAACCGCGAGCTATTGTTTGAAACCATCGGCGGGATCTCGAGGTCATCCAGTCGCTCGGGTGTCATGGCCAGGCAAATTAATCCGCGACCATACTGCGCCATGAAGTTAATGGCTTCCGGTGTGATCTTCGCGGCGGCGATGATCAGATCGCCTTCGTTCTCGCGATCTTCATCATCGACGACGATCACCATTTTCCCCGCACTTATGGCTGCAATGGCGTCCTCAATTTCGGCGAATTGTAAGGCTTGCTTGGCGCGAGTCGCGACGATTTGCAATAGTTGCGTCATAGGCATACCCCGTCGAAATGCTCATCACGTCTCCACATGGTGCGCGAAAAGATGACAGAGGCAGTGCGGCGAAACCGCGTATGCAACTACGACTTGCCAGCGCTGCAACGGTTGTGTTCTTAACACTGTTCATAGAACTGAAGGGAAAGCGCAGAGTGGAGACTGCGCTCTTTCCACCAGCCCCCCGAGATCTTATCGCGGCAGAAAAAGGCGGTCGTCGACAGCGTGTCAAAAGGCTGTGAAGAATCTGTCAGGCTCGCTTTGGCTCCGAAGCTGAACTTCCGGATCAAATAGCTCAAAAGCTGGCGGTCCAAGAAAGAGGGCGACAAGTTCACAATCGAAATCGCACTCGTTCAAGCAGTCGGACCGGCGATGCTAGCTTCGCTGCCATATTGTTTTTTCCTTTTTCACCATTTTTGCGAAATTTGCAGACTTCTGTTTCGAGAATTGGATGAACGAGCGGGCCTATATGACGCTCATTTCTATTATGGGACGTGCGTTCTCGCGTAGGGGTGGAGGTGGCTGAGATGCTCTGCACACGTTCGATAAAACCGTTTGAGGGTTTTCACTGGCGGTTGCGGCGGAAACGGGCTGAGGGCAGGCCCCGATCTAACGGCTATGGGAAGTCATCTTTGTCCGTCTGCAGCCTATTGAGCTTGTGGGGCTTACAAAAAATAAGAGAAAAGCGGTAGGCGATGCTAAGAGCGCCGCCTAGCGGCATAACGGGCTCAGGGTCGAATCGCGTCCCCCAAGCAGGACTAGAAGCATGCTCGCTTCTCCGTCGCGCAAGAAGCGCATAAAGTCTCGGTAACTCCGCTTACCTTCCGGGAGGCCGTTTACCGGACCTCGCCCTCTGTCGCAAATGACAGTGTCATCCGCGAAGCGGTAGCGCTCATTATTCAGCGAGAGTTCGAATTGTGCCGAACACCGGAGACACTTATGAAGAAGACTAGATTCGGTTTTATCGTTGCGGTCACCTTGGCGCTCGCGTGTATTTTGCCAATGAACCTGCCGGCTGAAAGCAAAGCAGAGAAGCAAGAAGACATTCAAAAGATGGCAGAACAGACTCTTCAGCAGTTGTACCAAGCGCAACCATTGGCAAAGGCAGCCATCGAAAAAGCGGCTGGCTACGCAGTGTTCAGCGACATGGGAATCAAGATTCTCTTTGGGGGCACGGGCAATGGGCAGGGCGTGGTGGTGAATAACCAGACGAAGCAGAAGACCTATATGAAAATGGTTGAACTGCAGGCCGGACTGGGCTTTGGAATATCGAAGTTTCGCAATGTCTTCGTGTTCAAAACTAAAGCTGCCATGGACTCGTTCATTAACTCGGGCTGGCAGTTTGGCGGTCAGGCCACGGCGGGCGCGAAGACCGCGGACAGTGGTGGGTCTATGCAAGGTGCGGTCTCGGTGGACAATGACATCTGGATGTACCAATTGACGGAGAAGGGCCTGAACGTGTCGGTTACGGTGACCGGCGCGAAGTACTACAAGGATGATTCCCTGAATTGATGCCTGTAGCGTGGCTGTCTGCCCTTGCGCTGAGTGCAGGTCCGAGTTGTCAAACGGCATTGGCAATGCCATGCACACGCATCCTTGCTGCGGTGACAAAAAGTACGCCGCAGTTCGACTTCCGAGCAAGACACACACCGATCTCCTCTCCGGAAATGTCGGGCATCTGGGTTATCAAGATGTCTGGGGGATGGGCGCATGCTCGCTTCATCGTTTTTTATAAATGACGAAGCGGGTCTTCCACCGTTTCGCTGGGCGTTTTGGGGAGGTCACGTTCGAGAGACTTGGTGATGAATTCCTTCGAGCCGAGTCCCACGGCAAGGGCCAAGCCAAAGACAATGCCGCCGAAAAGGATGCCGAAAGCGAGCTTAACGATTCCGGGCGCAATTCTCAGATGCTCTAGCGCCATTGCGAAGGCGAGCACGATAACCAGCCATTTAACACCAACACTGAGAAGCCGCGCATATTGAAGGTTCAGGTTGACTGCGCCGATCAGCACGCTTCGGCCGAGAAATCGAGCGATGACGTTGCCGACCAACAAGACCAGCAGTGCCGCTACCACATTCGGAATGTACGCAAAAATGTTCTGCACGAAAAGATAGGTCCATTCGAAATTGAACGCCGCAATGCCAATCAGGAAGCCAATCAAGATGACCAACGCCGCAATCGATCGCGACATCAGTCGCGTCGGGCTGTTCATGGGTGACCAATCTGACAGGGAAGCAAAACCCCACTGCGCCAAACGCTGGTCGAATCGGAGGCTGCCGAGTACTCTCCGGGTTATCAGGGCCAGAATCCACGCCAATATCACCGACAAGATGAGCGCAACAATGAGCGCGGCTAATCCGGGAAGCAGGCTCGCAAAGCGAGTCAAAAAGTGTGTTGTCGACTGTTGCAGGGCTTCCTTGACTTGTTCCCACATAAATACCTCCGAAGCTTTTCGAAACAGCTAAGGATTGAACCGGTCGGGCCAGCGCCAGCGAGACACGAGGTAGGGTTTATCGGCCTCGTAGACGGCAGAAAGTCGTTCCAGCCTCCGTTCGACGGAGAAGGCATTGGAATCCTGCAAATCGTGGGCATACGAAGCGACCCAGCCGAGATAAAGAGGAGTCATGGACTTGAGCAGGTGGTCGCGGCTGATGGTGCGAAGCCGGTGGGCCAAGGCAAAATCGTAGACAATTCTCACCCACAGTTCGTCTGGCATCCGAAACTTGTCCACGGGCGTGCGCGACAGCTTTCGTAGCTCAAATAAGCTGCTAGGGGGCAGGACCAAGCCCCAAATTTCCTGAAGTTCGCGATTACCCAGCTGGAATGACTCCACTAGCCGTGCGGTGTCCAGCGTGCCTACGTCGTGGCTCGACACGCAGGGCTCTCCACTCGACGGGAGCGGCGTAGAAAACCGTGTTCGCTGCCAGCACGGCGCGTTACGCTCCATGTCCAGGAATACGGGCGAAAGCACGTCCGCTAAAATCGAGCTCATATTCGCCCAATCTGTGGACGGATAAATGCGAGAGCCGAGATGCACTTCGAGTACGTTCAGATTCTGGCAGAGCGCTGCAGGAGTCAGAGAGGCAAGCGGGTGAAGGCGATTATCCGAAGCGGTCCCGCCCTTTGCTGTAACCTTCTCGAGCAAACCTTGGGAAATCCCAAAATCTGGGCCCATAGGATTGTTGACGCGCTTTCCATAGAGTGTTCGAGTGAGCGGAGCGAGGATGCTGTTGTTGAGTAAGCCTTCGAATTTACGATGAGCGTAATGCGGAAGGACCAGATCGGCTTGACCCTCAAGCAGCGGCTCCGTGAATTGGCAAATGCACTTCGGAGCCATATTCTCCAGTTTGCTGGCCATGATGCAGCATCCGCGTGCTTGCAATTTGTCGGTCGCCGCAAACACGGACTGATAGGTGGCGAACATGGAAACCGCGCCGGACGAAGTACTGTCTGGTTTTGTCAACGGCCACGGCACATAAAACACCGAAGCTCTTTTCGAAGAACTGCCTTCGGGCGCTTCCGAACTTGTCGAAGGCGGAGTCTCGCGACGTTCGTTCTGTAAGACCGCGATTCTTACCGGGCCCGGAAGGGTCTCCAGAGCGTCGCACATTTCGCCGACAACGTCCGGCTCAACCTGGGCAAGCATCGCAACTACCAAGTCGGCGGTCTCGAGATCTGCCCGCTTTTCCTCCGAGCGTTCCGGG
>Ga0306920_100016422_pt1 | contig 10198 bp, 6 predicted proteins | sample flu12Cox44000170_FD_204666 | JGI IMG/M metagenome (GOLD analysis project Ga0306920, IMG submission 204666) | Lab enrichment of tropical soil microbial communities from Luquillo Experimental Forest, Puerto Rico - flux4day.12C.oxic.44.000.170 (v2)... | ecosystem: Environmental > Terrestrial >...
GTGTTCCTCGATCCGCATGATCCCGCGATTCAGGCCGAGGCGCGCCGCCAGGGCGTGCCGCAAAGCTGGCTCGACGCCGCCGTGCGCTCGCCCGTGTATCGCATGGCGGTCGAGTGGAAGATCGCGTTCCCGCTGCATCCCGAGTACCGCACGCTGCCGATGGTCTGGTACGTGCCGCCGCTTTCGCCGATCCAGTCGGCCGCGGACGCGGGCCATATCGGCATGGACGGCGTGATTCCCGACGTCGAGAGCCTGCGCATCCCGATGCGCTATCTCGCCAACCTGCTCACCGCCGGCGACGAAAAGCCCGTGGTCAGCGCGCTCAGCCGCATGCTGGCAATGCGCGCGTACAAGCGCACGCAGACCGTGGACGGCGTGAACGACGAGGCCGTCCTGAAGCGCGTGGGCCTCACGGCGCAACAGGTCGAGGACATGTACCGCATCATGGCGATCGCGAACTACGAGGACCGCTTCGTCGTGCCGTCGTCGCACAAGGAAATGGTCGAGGACTCGTTCAACGAGAAGGGCAGTTGCGGCTTCTCGTTCGGCAACGGCTGCTCGGGCGGCGTTTCGGAAGGCTCGCTGTTCGGCTCGAAGGTCGAAGGCAGCGTGGTGTATGTCGACATGCCGAAGTCGCGTCGCAAGACGCCTTCGGAAGCTTGAGCGGGAGGACTTCGATCATGTCGATCTATCCCGTTCTTTCCGCGCTGCTCGACTATCCCGAGCAGCCCCTGCTCGACGCGCTCGACGACATCGAGGCCGCGCTCGACGCCGCACCGAACGGCGCCCCGAACGGCACATCGGCCGCGCGCGAACTCGCGCCGCTCATCGCGGCGCTGCGCGAGCGCCCGCTCGTCGAGTCGCAGGAAGACTACGTGGCGACCTTCGACCGCAATCCGCGCCACTCGCTGCATCTCTTCGAGCACGTGCACGGCGAGAGCCGCGCACGCGGCCAGGCGATGGTCGATCTGCTCGACGAATACCGCAGCCATGGGCTCGACGTGGCGACGAGCGAACTGCCCGACTACGTGCCGCTCTTTCTCGAAGTGCTCGGCCTGATCGGCGCAGACGAGGCGGGCGCGCTCCTTGGCGAGGCGATTCACGTCCTCGCGGCGCTCGGCAACCAGCTCGAGAAGAATGAAAGCCCCTATGCGGGCATCTTCACGGTGCTGTGCGAGCTGAGCGACGTCGAGCCGCTGCCGCTCGTGGGCGCGCCCGTGCGCGACATGGACGAGGCGCTCGAGCGCTTCGGCACCGGCGCGGACGGCGTCGAGCCGCTCGTGCACGCGTTCGGCGCGAGCCATTCACCGCAGGTCGTTCATTTCCACCCGCGAGCGGAGTATGCCGCGGTGACCACCGCAGCCACCTCGGCCGCTTCGGCCGCCTGCGCAAAGGAATCGCCATGAACACGTTCAGCCAGTTTCTGTTCGGCATCTATCCGTATATTGCCGCCGCCATCTTCCTGTTCGGCAGCCTCGCGCGCTTCGAACGCGAGCAGTACACCTGGAAGGCGGACAGCTCGCAGTTGCTCTATCGAGGGCATCTACGGCTCGGCAACATTCTCTTCCACGTGGGCATTCTCGGGCTCTTCTTCGGCCATCTGTTCGGGCTGCTCACGCCCGTTGCGGTGTGGGACTGGCTCGGCGTGCCGCATGCGGTCAAGCAGCTCGTGGCGATGGTCGCGGGCGGCGTGATGGGGTCGATGTGTCTCGTGGGCCTCGCCATCCTGCTGCATCGGCGGCTTTCGAACGCACGCGTTTCGGCCGTGACGCGCGTGGGCGACAAGGTGTTGCTGCTGTGGCTGCTCGTCACGCTGCTGCTCGGCCTCACGACGATCGGCGAATCGGCGAGCCACATGGACGGCGCGATGATGGTGCGGCTCATGACCTGGGCGCAGCACATCGTCACGTTCCGCGGCGACGCCGCGAGCTACGTGGCCAGCGCGCCGCTCATCTTCCGCATGCACCTCTTCATGGGCATGACGCTGTTCGTGATCTTCCCGTTCACGCGGCTCGTGCACGTGTGGAGCGGCTTTGCCTCGATCACCTATGTCTCGCGCGCCTGGCAGCTCGTGCGCAGCCGCTAGCGAGGGGCGCCGGCGGCCAACGTTTGCCTCTGGACGGCCGTGGGGACGGCCGTTCTTTTGCGGGGAGCGAGCCGCGCTCGCACTCCCCGCATTTTTACGCAGCGTTCAGGCCGGGGGCGGCGCAACGGAAGCGGCCAGGGCTTGCCAGGGAAGGGGGCGACCTGACGCATAGTGTCGCAGTTCGGCTGCGGATTCGCGACATCGCGAGCCATCTGCGGCGCTCCGTCAGATAATGTCAGGTATAGCGCCGACGTTTCGGCGCAGCCGATTCCCGTTACCGGCCATGACCCAGTCTTCCGATTCCGCAACAGGTTCTGCTGGATGCGCCGACGCGCAGGCCGCGCCGTTCCCGCGGCGGCTCTCCACGCGCATCGTTGTGCTCTCCACGGTCGCGCTCGCGCTCGTGCTCGCGATGATCAGCGGCACGCTCTGGCTCTCGTGGCAACTCGAAGGCGGCGGCGCCGCGATCAACGACGCCGGCAGCCTGCGCATGCGCGCGCACGCGGTGGCGATCGAGCTGTGGGAGGCCCGCACCGGCAAGCCCGCGCAAGTCGACGCCCAGATGCGCCAGCTCGACGCGACGCTGCGCGAATTGCGCGACGGCGATCCGGCGCGGCCGCTCTTCCTTCCTTCGGATGCCGACATCCACGCGCAGTTCGAGCGCGTCGCAACCGCGTGGAGCCAGCAACTGAAGCCCGCGGCGCTGCGCGACCTCGCCGTCGGCGCGGGCGAGCCTTCGACGTACATCGCCCTGCTGCCCGGCTTCGTCGACGAGGCGAACCGGCTCGTCAGCCTGATCGAGCGCGAGAACGCGCGCAAGACCGCGTGGCTGCGCATCTCGCAGGTCGCGCTCGCGGCGCTTTCCTGCGTGGGCACGATGGCAATCGTCTATCTGCTCTACCAGTGGTTCGTCGCGCCTGTGCAGCGTTTGCAGGAAGGGCTCGCGCGTATCGAGGCGCAGGACTTCGACACGCGTTTGCCGGTCGAGACGTCTGACGAGTTCGGCCATCTCACAGAAGGCTTCAACCGCATGGTCGCGGAGCTGCAGGCGCTGTATCAGGATCTTGCCGAACGCGTGGACGCCAAGACCGCGCAGCTGGCGGCGCAAAATCGCGAGCTCGCCACACTCTACGAGATGGCGGCGTTCCTCAACACGCCGGGGGCCACGGAAGACGTGTGCCGTGGTTTCCTCACGCGCGTGATGCGCGAATTCGACGCCGACGGCGGCACCGTGCGCGTCGTCTCGCCCGACGACGGCAATCTGCATCTGGTGGTGTCCGAAGGCATGCCCGAAGCGATTACGCGCGCAGAACACTGCATGCCGGCGGCCGATTGCACCTGTGGCGGCGCTTCGGCCGAGGCGCCGGTCGTGTTCGGTCTGATGGCGCCGCAGGGCTCGGGCGCGGGCACCCCCGAAGACAGCATGCTCGCGCAGCGTTGCCTGAAGGCGGGCTTCGTGAGCGTCGCGGTGTCGGCCATCGTCGCGCAGAACGAGACGCTCGGCACGTTCTCCCTGCACTTCCGGCGTGAGCGCGAGATTCCGCCTTCCGGCGTGCAGCTGCTGCAGACGCTCGGCCGCCATCTCGGCGTGGCGCTCATGAACCGGCGGCTCGTGGCGCTCGGGCGCCAGCTCGCCGTCTCCCAGGAGCGCAATCTCGTTGCCCAGGGGCTGCACGACAGCATCGCGCAAGGCCTGAGCTTCCTGAAGATGCAGGTGCATTTGCTCGACGGCGCCGCGGGGCGCGGCGACCTCGACGAGATCCGCGAGATCGTGCCGCTCCTCGCGGGCGGCGTGGAAGAAAGCTACGACGACGTGCGCGAGCTGCTGCTCAACTTCCGCACGAAGCTCGGCCCGGGCAAGCTGCGCCTCGCCGTGGAGGACACCGTCGCACGCTTTACACGCCAGTCGGACGCCGAGCTGACGCTCGACTATCGCGACGAAGACGGGCCGCCGCTGCCGCCCGACCAGCAATTGCAGGTGCTCTTCGTGCTGCAGGAGGCGCTCTCGAACGCGCGCAAGCACGCGGAGGCGCTGCACGTGCATGTGAGCGTCGTGAACGGGCGCGACTTTCGCCTGGTGATCGAAGACGACGGCGTGGGCTATGATCCCGCCGAGATCGCCTCGCGCGGCGAATCGCACGTGGGCTTTCACATCATGCACGAGCGCGCGAGACGCCTCGCCGCCCATCTCACGCTCGACAGCGCGCCGGGGCGCGGCGCACGCGTCGAACTCGTGCTGCCCGCCGCGAGCCGCATGGCCGCATGAACGGGGCGCAGGCATCACGGCCAGAATCAGAAGACATCGCCTCAACGCAACGACCCACAACGATCCCCATGACCATACGCATCCTGCTGATCGACGATCACACGCTCTTTCGCTCGGGCGTGAGCGCGCTGTTGCAGCGCCAGCCCGACCTCGAAGTGGTGGGCGAGGCGTCGGATGGCGTGGAAGGCGTCAAGCGCGCCAAGCAGCACTTGCCCGACGTCATCCTGCTCGACCTGAACATGCCGGGTCTCTCGGGGCTCGAAACGCTGCAGCTGCTGGTGGAGGATCTGCCGGACACGGCGGTCGTGATGCTCACCGTTTCCGAAGACGCCGATGAACTCACGGCCGCGATGCGCGAGGGCGCGCGTGGCTTCCTGCTCAAGAGCATCGACGCGGAGGCGCTGGTGGCCGCGATCCGCAAGGCCGCGAGCGGCCAGCCGGTCATCACGGAGCACATGACGGCGAAGCTCGTGGAGCAGATGCGCAAGCCCGTCCCGTCGACCAGCGCGAGCGGCGCGCCGGGTGCGCCCGGCGCCGCGCGCACGAGCGCGGAGGCGCTCACGGCGCGCGAGCGCGACATCGTGCGCGAGCTGGCGCGCGGCGCGAGCAACAAGGAGATTGCGCGAACGCTCGACCTGGCCGAGAGCACGGTGAAGATTCACGTGCGCAACATCCTGCGCAAGCTCAATCTCACGAGCCGGGTGCAGGTGGCGATCTATGCGATGGGGCAGGACGGCATGACGGACGTGGGCGGCGAGCCGCGCGGGCGTTGAAGGCCGCGCGCGGGCGTCCGGGAAAGCGGCTCAGACGAGCCGCAGATAGATGAGTTCGCGCTTGATATACGCGTAGAAAATGGGCGCGGCGATCACGCCCTGAATGCCGAACGCGGCTTCCATCACCAGCATCGCGACGAGCAGCTCCCACGTGCGCGCCTCGATCTGGCCGCCCACGATGCGCGCGTTCAGGAAGTACTCGAGCTTGTGGATCACGATCAGGAAGACGAGCGCCGTGACCGCCGCGGGCAGGCTCACGGTGAGCGCGATGGCGACGATCAGGGTGTTCGAGATCAGGTTGCCGATCACGGGCAGCAGGCCCACCACGAAGGTCACCACGACCAGCATCTTCGCGAGCGGCAGCGGTGCGTGAAAGAGCGGCAACGCGAGCAGCAGGAAGAGGCCGGTGAACGTCGTGTTGATCGCTGAAATCTTCACCTGGGCGAACACGATACGGCGGAACGCGTCGGCAAAGCGCGAGACGCGCGCGACGAACGCCGTGGAAAGCGGCAGCCGCGTGGCGTTCTTCTGCGCGCCAATGGCGATGATCGCGCCGATGATCATGCCGATCACGATATGCCCGAAGACGCGCGCGGCGTTCTTGCCGCCCTGGCCGAGCTGGGTGGCGTGCTCGTGCATGAGCGCGAGCGCCTTGAGCTTCATCTGGGCGACGTCCACGGGCAGGTAGGCGGCGATCGATTCGGGAATGCGCCCGCGCGCCTGGTCGACGAACGTCATCATCTGCGCCATGACCTTCTGGACGCTCGGCACGTCGCTTTCGAACTGCTCGATGACGCCCACCGTGAGGCCCGTCAGGATGCCCACGATCACGATGGAAACCAGCACCACCGAAAGCCAGCGTGCGCGGCTGCTCGACATGCGCCGCTCGATGAGCGGCGAGATGGTGTGGACGAGCTGGAAGACGAGCATCCCCGCGAGCAGCGCGCCTAGCAGGTTCAGGTGCAGTACCGCGAACATACCGGCGAGCGCGGCCACATAGCTGCCGATTTCCACTGCCGAAAGCTTCGGCAGGCTCATGTCGCTCGTGAGCCTGACCGGCCTTGGCCGCAGGTCGCGCACCTGTTTATCTTCGGTCGCTTCGTTGCGCTTGACCATTTTGCGTGTATTCCGTCTCCAAACCTCGGGAACGCTCGCGTCCCCGACCCGTTGTTGCTGCAGCTATTTCTACTGCTAAATTTCCGGCTCCGTTGCCAGCCCGGTTACCTTCACTTTCCCGAGGCCGTGTCGAGCGCGGCAATCTGGCGCTTGAGCAGCGGCGCGAGATAGCGGCCCGTAAAGCTCGCCTTCGACTTCGCCACCTGTTCGGGCGTGCCCTGGGCCACGATCTGGCCGCCGCCCGCGCCGCCTTCGGGACCCATGTCCACGACCCAGTCGGCGGTTTTGATTACATCGAGATTATGCTCGATGATGACCACGGTGTTGCCCTGATCGCGAAGCCGGTGAATCACCTCCAGCAAGAGCGCGATGTCGTGGAAGTGCAGGCCCGTGGTCGGCTCGTCGAGTATATACAGCGTGCGGCCCGTGTCCCGCTTGGAAAGCTCCAGCGAAAGCTTCACCCGCTGCGCCTCGCCGCCCGAGAGCGTGGTGGCCGACTGGCCGAGGCGGATATAGCCCAGACCCACGTCGAGCAGCGTCTTGAGCTTGCGCGCCACGACCGGCACGGCCTTGAAGAACTCGTAGGCGGCTTCGACGGTCATGTCGAGCACTTCGCTGATGTTCCGTCCCTTGTACTGGATCTCCAGCGTCTCGCGGTTGTAGCGCTTGCCGTGGCAGACGTCGCATGGAACGTAAACGTCTGGGAGGAAGTGCATTTCCACTTTCAGCACGCCGTCGCCCTGGCAGCTCTCGCAGCGGCCGCCCTTCACGTTGAACGAGAAGCGGCCCGATTCGTAGCCGCGTTCCTTGGCCGCCGGCACGCCCGCGAACAACTCGCGGATGGGCGTGAAGAGGCCCGTGTAGGTGGCCGGGTTCGAGCGCGGCGTGCGGCCGATCGGCGACTGGTCGACGTTGATGACCTTGTCGAAGTGCTCGAGGCCCTCGATCGCCTCGAACGGCGCCGGTTCCGCCGACGAGCCATACAGATGCTGCGACACGGCGTGGTAAAGCGTGTCGTTGATGAGCGTGGACTTGCCCGAGCCGGAAACCCCCGTCACGCAGGTGAGCAGCCCCACTGGCAGGTCGAGCGTCACGTGCTTGAGGTTGTTGCCGTGCGCCTCGACGATGCGCAGGCGGCGCTCGCCGGGCTCGATGCGTTCGTCGGGATAGTCGATGCGGCGCGCGCCCGAGAGGTACTGGCCCGTCATCGAGGCCGGGTCGTGCTCGACCTCCTGCGGCGTGCCCTGGGCGATCACCATGCCGCCATGCTCGCCGGCGCCCGGACCCATGTCGACGACGTAGTCGGCCATGCGGATCATGTCCTCGTCGTGCTCGACGACGATCACCGAATTGCCGAGGTCGCGCAGGTGCTTGAGCGTGGAGATGAGGCGGTCGTTGTCGCGCTGATGCAGGCCGATGGACGGCTCGTCGAGCACGTACATCACGCCCGTGAGGCCCGAGCCGATCTGCGAGGCGAGGCGGATGCGCTGCGCCTCGCCGCCGGAAAGCGTTTCGGCGCTGCGTTCGAGCGAGAGATAGTCGAGCCCGACGTTGTTGAGGAACATGAGGCGCGCAACGATTTCCTTGACCACCTTGTCGGCGATCTCGCGCTTGGCGCCTTCGAGGCGCAGCGTCTGGAAGTAGCCGAGCGTGTCGCGCAGCGGCCAGCCGCTCACTTCATAGATGGCGCGCGCGTCCTCGTTCGCACCGATCCGCACGAAACGCGCTTCGCGGCGCAGGCGCGTGCCTTCGCAGTGCGGGCAGGCCTGGTTGTTCTGGTACTTCGAAAGCTCCTCGCGCACAGCCGCCGAGTCGGTTTCGCGGTAGCGGCGCTCCAGGTTCGGGATGATCCCTTCGAATACGTGCTCGCGCACCGAGGTGCGGCCGCGCTCGTTGATGTACGAGAACGGGATTTCCTGCTTGCCCGAGCCGTACAGCAGGATCTTGCGCACCTTTTCGGGCAGGTCCTCGAATGCGGTGTCGATGTCGAAGTCGTAGAACGCGGCCAGGCTTTGCAGCATCTGGAAGTAGAACTGGTTGCGCCGGTCCCAGCCTTTCACCGCGCCTGCGGCGAGCGAAAGCGACGGGTGCGCCACCACGCGCTTCGGGTCAAAGAACGTGATCTGGCCCAGGCCGTCGCACTCGGGGCACGCGCCCATCGGGTTGTTGAACGAGAAGAGGCGCGGTTCCAGCTCCGGCAGCGAGTACGAGCAGATCGGGCAGGCGAACTTCGAGCTGAAGAGGTGCTCCTTGTTCGTGTCCATTTCGAGCGCGATGGCGCGGCCGTCGGCCAGACGCAGCGCCGTTTCGAACGACTCCGCGAGACGCTGCTTCACGTCGGGGCGCACCTTCAGGCGGTCCACCACCACGTCGATGGTGTGGCGCTCGCTCTTCTTGAGCTTGGGCAGCGACTCCACCTCGTAGATCTTCGCTTCCCCTTCGTTGGCCGTGCCGCCGCCCGAGCGCACCCGAAAGCGCACGAAACCCTGCGCCTGCATGTCGTCGAAGAGCTCGGCGTGCTCGCCCTTGCGGTCCACGATCACGGGCGCGAGGATCATCAGCTTCGTTTCCTCGGGCAGGGCGAGCGCGGCGTCCACCATCTGCGAGACGCTTTGCGACTCCAGCGGAATCTCGTGATCCGGGCAGTAGGGCGTGCCGATGCGTGCGTAAAGCAGCCGCAGGTAGTCGTGGATCTCGGTGACCGTGCCTACCGTCGAGCGCGGATTGTGCGAGGTGGCCTTCTGCTCGATGGAAATTGCCGGTGACAGACCCTCGATCAGGTCGACGTCGGGCTTCTCCATGAGCTGCAGGAACTGGCGCGCGTAAGCCGAGAGGCTCTCCACGTAGCGGCGCTGGCCTTCCGCGTAGAGCGTGTCGAACGCCAGCGAGGACTTGCCCGAGCCCGAAAGCCCGGTGATCACCACGAGCTTGTGGCGCGGCAGGTCCAGATTGACGTTCTTCAGGTTGTGGGTTCGGGCCCCACGGATACGGATCTGTTCCATGAACCTGCGGGAGAAAGGGAAACCAAACCTGCTACTATAACGACTTTTCCAGACCGCCGTTACGGCTTGCTGACGGTCTTTAAAGGGGCCCGGGGCGGCAAGTGCAAGGCCCTCGAAAGTGGCGCGTCAGGGAGCGTCCGCCTGGTCCGCGCTGAGTCTCGCGCTTAGTCTGGTTACCAACGTGCGGGCAGTTGCGGCACAGAACTGCGGCCCAAACACACAACGCTCCGATGTCCTCCAATTCACCCGCTACCTCCTCACGCATGAGCGCGCCCGAGCTGCGCGCGACCGTATCGCTCGCGGCGATCTTCGCGCTGCGCATGCTGGGCCTCTTCATGATCATGCCGGTGTTTTCGGTCTACGCGAAAACCATTCCCGGCGGCGACAACCTGCTGCTGGTCGGCATCGCGCTCGGCGCGTACGGCGTGACGCAGTCGCTTCTCTATATTTTCTACGGCTGGGTTTCCGACATGGTGGGCCGCAAGCCCGTCATCGCGACCGGCCTCGTCATTTTCGCGATCGGCAGCTTCGTCGCGGCGGGCGCGCACGACATGGTCTGGATCATCGTCGGCCGGGTCATCCAGGGCATGGGCGCGGTTTCTTCCGCGGTGCTAGCGTTCATCGCCGATCTGACCGCCGAGGAGCACCGCACCAAGGCCATGGCGATGGTGGGCGGCTCGATCGGCTTGTCGTTCGCCGTGGCCATCGTGGGCGCCCCGATCGTGTTCCACTGGGTCGGCATGAGCGGCCTGTTCGCGCTCGTCGGCGTGTTCTCGATTCTCGCAGTGGGCGTGGTGATCTGGGTCGTGCCCGATTCGCCCCACAAGCCCGTGCACGTGCGCGCCCCGTTCGCCGAGGTGCTGCACAACGTCGAACTGCTGCGCCTGAATTTCGGCGTGCTCGTGCTGCACGCCACGCAAACGGCGCTTTTTCTCGTCGTGCCTCGCCTGCTCGT